>CHCFC05602__coassemble_115_pt1 | contig 66330 bp, 47 predicted proteins | sample CHCFC05602__metabat2_low_PE_036 | metagenome-assembled genome bin CHCFC05602 | reverse complement strand
GGGATGGACGGGTCCACCATGAGCAAGTTCAGGCGCTCTTCGCCCTCTTCCTCGTGGATGGCGGAAAGCAGCATGCCGCAGGAATCGACACCCATCATCTTGCGCGGCGGCAGGTTCACGATGGCGATGCACGTTTTGCCGACCAGCTCTTCCGGCTCGTAGTACGCATGGATACCGGAAAGGATGGTGCGGTCTTCGCCCGTGCCGTCGTCCAGCGTGAACTGCAGGAGCTTCTTGCTCTTCGGCACGACCACGCAGTCTTTCACCTTGACCGCGCGGAAATCCGACTTGCTGAACGTCTCGAAATCGACCGCATCCTCGAAGAGAGGCTCGACTGCAATCTTCGAGAAGTCGATGGTCGGCACCTTGTTGGGCGCAAAGACGTCCGCGGCGGCGCTTTCCTTCGCCTTCGCGGCAGCAGCTCCCACGCCCGCACGGCCCTTGCCTTCGGGGCGCATGTGCGGGAACAGCAGCACGTCGCGAATGCTGGCGGAGTCGGTCAGCAGCATGACCACGCGATCGATGCCGATGCCCATGCCGCCCGCCGGCGGCATGCCGTATTCGAGCGCGCGCACGTAGTCCTCGTCGTACTCCATGGCCTCGTCGTCGCCCTCGGCCTTCTCCTCCATCTGCTTCGCGAAACGCTCAGCCTGGTCGACCGGGTCGTTCAGCTCGGAGAAAGCGTTAGCGTACTCATGGCCTGCAATGACGAGCTCGAAACGGTGCGTCAAGCGCGGGTCGTCCTCGTGGCGCTTCGCAAGCGGGCTCACCTCGACCGGATAGTCCACGACGAACGTCGGGTTCACGATGGAGTCCTCGCCCAGTTCGTCGTAGAGCTCGGCAATGAGCTTTCCGCTCGTCCAGTCCGGCTTAACCTCGATACCGTGCTTTTTCGCATGCTCGGCAAGCACCTCGGCCGGCGTGTCGATGGTCACGGTTTCGCCCAGGACCTCGGAGACAATGTCGGACATAGAGCGGCTCGGCCATTCGCCGGACAGGTCAATCTCCTGGCCCTGGTAGACAATCTGCTCCGAGTCGTTCACGGCAGCGTTCGCGGCCTTCACCACGCCTTCGGTCAGCTTCTTCATGCCCTCAAGGTCAGAGTAGGCGCGATAAGCCTCCATGGTCGTGAACTCAGGATTGTGCGTGAGGTCCATGCCTTCGTTGCGGAAGATGCGGCCGATTTCGTACACACGCTCGAACCCGCCCACGAGCAGGCGCTTCAGGTGCAGCTCGGTGGCAATGCGCAGATAGCACTCTTGGTTGAGCGCGTTGAAGTGCGTGATGAAAGGCTTCGCCGTGGCGCCGCCCTGGATGGTCTGCAGGATGGGCGTCTCCACTTCCATGTAGCCGTCCTCCTCCATGTAGCGACGGAAGGCGGCGATGATGGCGGAACGCTTGCGGAAGGTCTCGCGCACGTCCTCGTTCACGATGAGGTCCACATAGCGCTGGCGATAGCGCGTCTCCTTGTCGGAGAGACCGTGGAACTTCTCCGGCAGCGGGCGGACGCTCTTCGAAAGCAGCGCGATCTGGCGCGGCGCAATGGACAGCTGGCCGCGGCGCGTGCGCACGACGACGCCTTCGACGTTGATGATGTCGCCCACGTCGAGGCGGCCGAGCAGCTCCCAGTCGGCTTCGATCATATCGTTGATACGGCAGAACAGCTGGATGTCCGCCGTGGCGTCGCGCACCACGACGAACATGATCTTGCCCTGGCCGCGCTTCGCGACGATACGGCCGCCGATCTTCACGACGTCCTCGGTGTCTTCGCCGTCGGCCAAGTCGGCGTACTTCGACTCGATGTCAGCCGCATAGTCGCGCACTTCGGAGTGCTCGGGATACGGATTCGTGCCCTCGGCCATGAACTCCTCGCGGCGCTTCAGGCGCAGTGCGCGCTCGTCGTTCAGGAGCTCGGGAGCTAGCGCCTGCTTGTCGGTGGTTTCGCTCATATGCAACCTTCCAAAATAGTTCGTCGCGCAGTGCGCGGACGGTCAGGAAAAACGACCCGCAGCCCGGCAAACACCGTCTCCGCCTCATCAGAGCAACTCTTTGTGCGGACACGGCACCCATCGCGGCAAGCGTCATCGCGCACAACACGCGAAAAGTCGCAAGCGGAAAATGAAAACTTCCGGGTCGTTCGTAAAGTCAGCGAGCGGGATTCTGGCGAGCTGGATTGGCGGGAGAGCCCGACGAAGCGTACTTCGGTACGCGAGGAGGGCTCGCAGCGTCAAGCCGGCCGCCAGAATCCCGCGCAGCGTCGGCTCGTTCCGTCGGCCGGCAGGCCGACGGAACCCCCTTTTAATGCTCGATCTTGAGAATCTCCATGTTGATCTCGCGACCCGTGGGACCGGTCGTGGAGACGGCGTCACCCTTCTTGTGGCCGAGCAGTGCCGCGCCGACCGGAGACTCGTTAGAAATCTTGCCCGCAGCAGCGTCCGCTTCGGCGCCGCCCACGATGGTGAAAACGCGCTCACGGCCACCCATGTCCACCGTCACGACCGAGCCGATGTTCACGCGGTTCGAGCGCTTCGGGGCGGACACGACGGTCGCGTCGCCCAGAATGCGCGTAATCTCGGCAATGCGCGCTTCCATCATGCCCTGTTCGTTCTTGGCGTCGTCGTATTCGGAGTTCTCGGAAATGTCGCCGAATTCGCGCGCCACCTTGATGCGCTCGCCAATCTCGGCACGCTTTTCGGTCTCGAGGTAATGAAGCTCTTCCTCGAGCTTCGTCTTCCCTTCTTCGGTCAGGATGTAATCGCGATCTGCCATCGTGTGTCGCCTGTCCTTCCTTGTGTTTCGCGCTTTTCGAACGCGAAGCGGCTCCGGGTGTTTTCCCGTTCGTGCTTTCGCACGATCGGGCCCCGAAGCCTGCTACAGTAACTCTTGCCCTTTCGGCAGACTGCGCAGTCTGGCGGTCCGCCGAGGAACTACGAAAAGACGCGGCACCTGAGCGCCGCGTCTTTCATGTCTGCGTTGAACGCGGTAGCGTCCGCTATTCTTCGGTCTTCGAAGAGCTCTTCGGAGCGGGCTTGTCCGCCACCGACTCTTCGGTTTCGGCCTCTTCCTTGTCGCCGCCCATGCCGTCGCGCAGGTTCTTGACCGTCTTACCCAGCGCACTGCCGAGCTTTGGAAGGTTCTTCGGGCCGAAAATCAGCAGGATGACGGCCAGAATGACCAGCAGTTCGGGCAAGCCCATGCCAAAAATCCTCATGCGTGCCTCCATGTAGCAACGTGTCGAATAATCCGCTTGCGCAGAAGGGCCGGAGCCGTGCTTGCGAGTAGCCTCGCCTCCGCTCCCGTGGGCAGCGAGCTTCTTTCGAGCCCTGCAGACTCTCATTACGCTCAGTGACCGGTGCGGTATTCTAGCACACCTTGCCTTGTTTCAACAGAATTCCATGCCGCCTGCCAGCTGCGGGCTCGTTTCGTTCAACTGCGCCCCAAAGGCGATAGCGCCTCAACCCGCCGACCGCCGCGCACGGTTAACTCTCGGAACTTTGCTGGCCTTGCTGGTCCTGACCTTGCGCGCTCTCCTGCTCTGCCATCGCGGCGATAGCGTCGCTGCTTTCCTGGATTTTTGCGAGGATGCGGTCTGCCTCCTCGCCCTCGGCAGGCGTCGGCTGGTAATTGTTGTACCCGGTCACGGACGAAACCGAGCAGGGAATCACCTTGATGGCGTCGTTGCGTTCCACGCTGTCCCCTGTCACGGTAAACGTCTGCTGGAAGACCATGCAGTCCTTGTCATCAGGGTTCGAGTTGCCGCCGAAGCAGAAGTTGCCCAAACTGTAGACAATATAGCGGCCCTGATATTTCTCGTACCCTTGGATGACGTGAGGATGCGACCCGACCACCAGGTCGGCGCCCGCGTCTATAGCTGCATGCCCCAGCATCATCTGCGTTTCGTTCGGCACGTACTCCCGCTCAATGCCCCAGTGGATGTACACCAGCACGACCTGAGCGCCCTCACTGCGCGCCCGCTGGATGTTCGCGACCATGGAATCCTTGATGCCTGCGCCCTCGTCGAGCTCGTAGGTCCCCACCAACGCCACCTTCACGCCCTTGATGTCGAAATAGGCAATGTCGTCGTACCCGAAATGCCTGATGCCTGCATCTTCAAGCGTGTTAACCGTGTCCGTGAAGCTTTGGGCGCCATAGTCGCGCGAATGGTTGTTTGCCACTGCAGCAGCCTCCACGTTGCCCTCTGTGAGAATCTGCACGTATTCCGCCGGGCCTTTGAACGCAAACGTCTTGTCGACGCGATCTTCGGAATCCGTAAGCGTGCCCTCCATGTTGACGATGGTCAGATCGTCGGAGCTGAAGAGGTCCTTCACGTTCTGGAAAAAGTACGCAGGGTCGCCTACGGCATCGTACATCGTGTTGAAACTGGTCGAAGGGTCGAACAGCTCGTCGGTGCCGAGCGTACAGTCGCCCGCGAACGTGACCGTGAACGTCACGGGGTCGGCCACGACGGCCTGGTCCGCCTGGCTGTTCGCGTTCTGCCCTATTCCCGCGAAAAGGCGCGATGCCGAAAACACCGCAACAACGAGCAGCAGCACGGCCGCCCCCGCGAAAACCACTCGAGGAATCTGGCGGCGCGGAGCGGCGCCAACGTACACCTCGCGATAAGAGCGAGAGCGCGAAGCACCACCACGTCCCTTGCTCGACGACGCGCGCGGCACCGCACGCCGTTCGCCCGCCGACGATGCGTGTATGCGAGCGTTTCGTCCTTCTCGCCCCGTCGGAGACTGCAGGCGAGCGCGGTGCTCGTGCGCATAGTCGCGCTCTTTCGCGCGCTCGGCATGATCGCGCGGTGCTCCACCACGGTGCTCCCTGGCCGTTCGATGCGAAGAGACGTGCGCGTCGCCCCGCACCGCACGCGCAGCCCGCCTGTCTCCGGAAGTTCCGGACAACCGCTCCGCCGACTCGCGATGGCCTCTTGCGCGATCACGCTGCACAGGTCGCTCTCGATCGGCCAGCCGCACCGCAGCCTGCCGCTCAAGGGCATGCGAAGAGGGAACTGGGCGGGCGGCGGGCTTTTTCTTGCTCTCTGGCCTCTCCGGAGCGTGCGTCGAAAAAGAGAGCTTGCCGCGCGCTGCGGAGAGCAGGGACTCGTCATCTTTGTGCGGTGAGCGCAGGATGTCACGAAGGCTTTCTCGCGGCGCCTTCCTGACGGTCGGGCGATGCGAAGCGCGTTTGCCCTTCTGGCCATCAGAAGCAGGTTCGCCAGACTCTTCGTCCGCAGGAACGCAAGGCCGACCGGACGGTCGGCTTTCCAAGGCCGAGTCTTTTCCCGAATCCTTCTCGAATTCCCGCTGTTTCAGATAACGCTCCTGACCGTCCATCCGCCCCTCCTCGAACGCACAGCCGTTTTGACAATGCCATCATAAGACGCTGATGCCGCTCGCGTAACGGCTGTTCGGGCATGCCAAGCGCCGACAGGACGAACGGGCAGAAAACGCTTTTCCGCTACGGCCGCCGGGCTGCCGAACGGCGTTTCGCGCTCTGCGGGTAGACCGCCCAAGCAAGCGCATACGAAACAAGAACGCAGCCTATCACACAGCAGATTGTGAACGAAAAACCGAACAGATCGTTCGTAGCGCCCCATATGACCGACGCGCCGCCAATGCCGATATCGCTCGCCAGCAGATAGAGCGCGTTCGTGGCGCCCCAGCGTTCCGGCGGCGTGTTCTTGACCGCAACCGACTGGTTGAGCGGCAAGCTAATCCCTAAGCACACGCCGTAGAACAGGCCCGCGCCATAGAACAGAAGCTCGTTCGAGCCGGATGCCAGCAACATCGCGAACGCCGCAACCCCGCATGCGACGGCAAGCGCAAAGGTTTGAATGGGTAGCAGTGCCTCCATCAGAGGCTTGGATGCAAACCTGATGACTATCATGCTCACTGCCGAGCAGGTATAGAACACGCCTGCATTCGCGATGCCCAGGCTTTCGCCGTACAGGCCCGCGAAGGAGACGGCGAAGCCGAACGCCGCGCTCATGAAGAGCATCGGCACCGCTCCCGGCAGTGCGCGCGGCTCGAAAATGCGCGAGATGCCGCGCGGTTCTTTTGGCGCCGTCGCATCTGCATCCGCCAGCTTCGCCGAAGGCGCCGAATGCGCGCGTGCGCCTCCAGCGCCCTCGCGCACGCCACCTTTGCCCTCCGGCGAGCTTCCTGGCGTTTTGCCGTCAAATTCTTCGTCAGCCGCGCAGGATGCGCTCTCGGCATTCGCTTCGTGCTCCTGCCGGTAGACCGCTTCTTTCGGCAGCATGGACAACCGTCGTTCATACCCGCATACCCCCGCCAGCACCATGGTCACGCCCGCGACCGCTGCCAGCACGTAAAACAGGTTCTCCGCTGGGTCCGTCCCGATGAGAAATAAGGCAAAAGCAGGACCGACCGACGTAGCAAGCGCCTGACCCAGCCCGTAATAGCTGATGCCCTCCGCCATACGCTCCTGGGGCAGCGTGTCCGCCGCCGCCGTTGCCGCGGCAGTCGTGGCAGACGCGAAGCCCACGCCCTGCAGAAGGCGACCGACCACAAGGGACGTATCGCCTGGAATGACCCCCGGCAGCAGAACGCCCACCGCCAACACAGCAGATCCCGCAACCATAATCGTGCGACGACCGCGCGTGTCGATAGCAGGCCCCACGACAATGCGAGAGACGGCGGCAGACGCAGAGAAAACCGCCATCAACAGGCCGGCGAACGTTGCCGTGCCTCCCTGGTGCTCCACGTAGACCGACATGCCTGTGTTCAGCCCTTGCCCGGCTACGAACGCAAAAAACGTGATGACGATGGTCAGGATGAATACGCCCGACCAGACCTTCGGGCGCGAACTGTTCGGAACATGCACCATGATGCCTCCCTATAGCAATTCCCATCATAGTGCTTCGGAGCAAGCCGTGCGAGCCGGACTGCGCCTCGTCCACGCCTAGACGCGGCTGTGCCTCAAGGACGAAAAAAGGCCAAGAGCAAAGCTCCTGGCCTGTGTTTGAGATGGTCGGGTTGACAGGATTTGAACCTGCGACCTCTGCGTCCCGAACGCAGCGCTCTACCAAACTGAGCCACAACCCGGTGCTGTTCTTTCGAAGCAGCGACGGTTATATTATCACAATCCCGTAAAAAGGGAAGCACTTTTTCGAATTAGCTCGCCGATGTTTTCGCTTCCCTCTTTCGATCCGCGCTCAATGAACGGCACGCGGGGGGCGCGCTCTGCAGCGTTAGCCCAGCTGGCTCACCAAGTTGTCGGTCTCGCGCGCGATACGAATTTCCTCGTCGGCCGTGACGATGCAAATCTTGATGGGGCTGTCGTCGACGCTGATGACGCGGTTCAGGCCGATTTCGCCCGTAACGTTGTTGCGATCTTTGTCGAGAATCATGCCCATGTGCGCCAAGCCAGCAAAGATGCGCTCGCGCAGTTCGGCAGAGTTCTCGCCGATGCCCGCAGTCATGACCACGGCGTCCGTGCGCGTCATGATGGCATAGTAGCCGCCGATCGCCTTCTGCACGCGGTGCACGTACATTTCGATAGCAAGCTCTGCCCATTCGTCGCCCTCGTCGGCCGCCTGGAGCACGTCGCGCATGTCGGCAGACAGGCCGGAGACGCCCAAGATGCCGCTCTCCTTGTTCAGGATACGGTCCATCTCGTCGAAGGTCTTGTGCTCGCGGCGCATGAGATAGGTCACGATAGCCGGGTCGATGCTGCCGGAACGCGTGCCCATCATGAGGCCTTCAAGCGGCGTGAAGCCCATGGTGGTGTCGATAGACTTGCCATGGTTCACGGCCGTGATGGAACCGCCGTTGCCCAGATGGCAGGTGATGATGCCCAGGTCGCGCAGCGGGCGGCCGAGCAGGTTCGCAGCCTGCTGGGCGGCATAGCGATGGCTCGTGCCGTGCGCGCCATAGCGACGAATGCGATACTTCTCGTAGTACTCGCGCGGGATTGCATAGAGATACGCCTTCGGAGGCATGGTGGAATGGAATGCCGTGTCGAAAACGGCAACCTGCGGCGTGTTCGGCATAATCTCGCGCATCATGTCGATGCACTGGTCCGCCGGCGGATTGTGCAGCGGCGCCAGCTCTTCGCAAAGCGCAAGCTTCTCGCGCGCCTCGTCGTCGATGATCGCCGACTTCGTGAAGTATTCGCCACCTGCCACAATGCGGTTGCCCACCGCCTCGATCTGATCGAGCGCGCTGATGGGCGACTCCGGGTCCTCCACCAGGATGTCGAGCAGCTTCGCCAAGCATTCGGCCACCGAAAGGCCCGGCATCTGGTATTTCGTCTTCTTGAACTCCGGCGCGAACGAAACGTTCATATACGCCTGATCCGTGCCGACCTTTTCTGCCAGGCACTTCATGAGCGAAATCTTGCCGTCCGTCTCCAGAAGCTGGCTTTTCAGGCTCGAACTGCCAGCGTTCACCACGAGCACGCGCATGCGTCCCCCTTCCCGTCGAAGTATTCCGTGTTGTTCGTTTTCACGGAACTCATTGTAGGGTGCCGCGCACTCCTCCCCGCCACGCTCCAAGGCAAGCGGTCGAACAGCGGCGGGGCAGGCAACCCGCACGACCGCTCGCGACGGTATCCCTGCCTTCGAGCGCTCGCCCTGTTCGTCCTGCAGGGAACGCGAGGGCGGAGCATCGCATCGCAGACGCCGGAAGGACCGCAAGAAACAAGAGCGCCTGAATTGACACGAAACGGGGCTGCGGCCGGACCGAAGTCCGCCGCAGCCCCGTTGAAGAGCGGGATTTGACATTTCGACGCCCCGCGGCGTCGGGTCGTTCCGCCGACCGGAAAGCCAGCGAACCTGTTCAACTTGCTAGCACCAGTCGATGCCGCAGAGCTCCTTCGCCATTTCGCGCAGCTTGAACTTCTGCACCTTCATGGACGGGGTCATCGGGAAGTCGTCCACGAAGAACACGCGCTTCGGCACCTTGTAGCGTGCGATGCGCGGGATAGCGTAGGCGCGCACGTCCTCCTCGGTCATGTTCTCGTAGCCCGGACGCGTGCGGATGAACGCGCCCACGATTTCGCCCAGACGCTTGTCCGGGATGCCCACAACCTGCGCGTCGAGCACGCCCGGCATGCCCAGAAGGAAGTTCTCCACCTCGAGCGGGTAGATGTTCTCGCCGCCGCGGATGATCATGTCCTTTACGCGACCGGTCACGCGGTAGTAGCCGTCCTCGTCAACCGTGCCCAGGTCGCCCGAGTGCAGGTAGCCGTCCTCGTCGATGGCCTTCGCCGTCTCTTCGGGCATCTTATAGTAGCCCTTCATGACGTTATAGCCCTTGCAGCACAGCTCGCCCGGCTCGCCGATACCGCATTCCTCGCCCGTCTCAGGATCCACGATCTTCACGAGCACCGGAGGATGGCGCTTGCCGACCGTCTCGCACTTGTGCTCGAGGTCGTCGTCGGCACTCGTCTGCGTGAACACGGGGCTCGTTTCGGTCAGGCCGTAGCAGATGGTGAGCTCGCGCAGGTTCATGCGGTCGATGGCCTCGCGCATGGTCTCCGGCGGGCAGGAGCTGCCGGCCATAATGCCCGTGCGCAGGCTGGACAGGTCGAACGTCTCGAAGTCGGGGTGATTCAGCTCCGCAATGAACATGGTGGGAACGCCGTAGACCGCCGTCGCACGCTCTTTATGGATGGCCTGGAGCACCAACCCCGCGTCGAAGTCCTCCACGATAATCATGGTGGAACGATGGGTCAGGCACGCCATAACGCCGAGCACACAGCCGAAGCAATGGAAGAACGGGACCGGCAGCGTGACACGGTCGTCGGCCGTGAGCTTCTGGCCTTCGCCGATGTAGAAGCCATCGTTCAGGATGTTGCGGTGCGTGAGCATGACGCCCTTCGGGAAGCCCGTCGTTCCGGAGGTGTACTGCATCATGACGACGTCGTTGTTGTCGAACTGCTCTTCCGCCTCGCGCAGCGCGTCGTCGGAGATGTAGCGGCCCAGCAAGATGAGCTCGGGCACGCTGTAGCAGCCACGGTGCTTCTCCGGGCCCATGTAGATGATGCTCTTCAGGAAGGGATATTCCTCGGACTCCAAGTGGCCGCGCTCCTGCGTGAGCGTTTCCGGCACAAGGTCGCGGATAATCTGCAGGTAATCGACGTCGCGATAGCGGTCGATCACGCAGAGCGCCTTCATATCAGACTGCTTGAGCACGTAGTCCAGCTCGTGGCTTTTGTACACGGGGTTGACCGTGACCATGACGACGCCGATCTTCGCCGTCGCGTACATGAACGTGAGCCAGTCGGGAATGTTACGCGCCCACACGCCCAGATGGTCGCCCGGCTTCAGGCCAATGGCCAGCATGCCGCGCGCCAGGTTGTCGGTGCGCTCGTCGAAGTCTTTGTAGGTCCAGCGCAAGTCGCGATCGGGGTAAACGACGAACTCGTGATCAGGGTCGATAGCCACCTGGTCGCGGAAATACTGGCCGATGGTCTTTTCGGAATGGAGCGGGTAATCCTGAGAGCCCGGGATGGGCTCGCCCGCCGCCTTTGCCGCCGCGACCACGTCGGCAGGCAAGACGGGAATCTTGGTTTCAGTCATAAGCGTCTTCTCTCTGGAAGAAGGCGGCTCGAAGAGCCGCCAGGATGTCACGATGAAAAACGGTCGGCCACAGGCGAAATGACGCCATGGCCAAAGCCGCTGCACGCCACGCACAGGAAGCTCGCTGCGTCGCACACGACGAACCGCGAACCGTAGACTCTCCGGCCAGTGCGAGGCCGGAGGCCTCAGGCCGTCAAAAGCCCTTGTGCGCGAACGTGGCGCTCGCAGGTCGCCAGCAACGTCAGCGAGCGGGATTCTGGCAAGTCGATTTGGCCCGACAGGCGAAGGGAGCGTACTTTGGTACGCGACCGGAGCTCGGAGGGCCAAAGCGGCCGTCAGAATCCCGCGCAGCGTCGGCTTTATACCCCGCTCGTTAGAGCGGGGTATAAACCACAGCCAGGAACTTGGCGTTCTGGCCATCGTGGGCGCGAACCTGATGCGGGACGATGGAGTCGTAGTAGATGCTCTCGCCGGGATGCAGAACGTAGACGTTGCCCTGGCCGTACTCGATCTCGATGCAGCCTTCCATGCCGAAAAGCCACTCTTCGCCCTCGTGGCCGACCAGTTCGTGGTCCATCTCGCCGGACGGCGTGACGGTGATGATGAACGGGTCCATATGACGGGACGGACGGCCGGCGGCCAGGCTGAAATAGCTGAGGTCGCCCGCGTCGCTGCACGTCTGCAGGCTCTTCAGGCGCGTGACCTCCTCCATCTGCTCAGTGCTGATGTAAGCGGGACCGTAGGACTCGTCGTCGTCCATGAGCGTGCCCAGACGGACGCCCAGCGCGCGCGTAATCTTAATAAGCGGCGCCAGCGAAGGCGGCAGCTCGCCGTCTTCTAGTCCTTCGATGACCTCAGGCTCGCAGCTGCAGCGGTCCGCCAGATCCTGGACGGACAGGTGATGGGCCTCGCGCAGCGTGGTGATCTTCTTGCCCAGGCGGTTAGCGTCCTGAGCGGTCATTTCGGGCATGCTCTCTTCGTTTGCCATATGCGCTCCCTGGTTCGTGTTCGGTCATGTCACTCCTGCCGCATGAGAACGCAGACGGCAGAAGCGTATCCCGATAGTGTAGCGCAGTTGCAACCCTGCACACGAAGAGCATGCGGGAATGAAACATTCCGGCAAAAATGCCGCTGTTACAGGCGCGTGCGGCATGCGTTGAGCACGCCTACTCGGCGCCGCGGCCGTGGCCTGCACCATGGCCGCCACCGCTGCCAGAGCCTGCACCATGCCCCGCACCGCCTTGGCCTGCGCCGCCGCCAGAGCCTGCTCCGGCCCCATTGCCCACACCGCTGCTGACGTTCGCGCTGCCGCCAGCGCCTTGGCCTGCGCCGCTTCCTTGGGCCCCGTTGGCGTCCTGCCCATTACCGGAACCGTGCGCACCGCCCGCGCCATGGCCATTCCCAGCGCCTTGTCCATGATGGCCTGCCGCACCTGCCGCTTCCGCCTGCTCACGGGCTTCCGCGGCCGTGGCAGCATCCCCGTTTTCGAGCGCTTCGATCATCCAGCGCAGTTCGTGCATGGGAAGGTCCTGGCATTCTTCCACCGTCACGGTCGGGTCGAGCGCCGCCAGCTCAAGATAGGCTTGGTAGCGTGCCGTCCCCATGCCGGATTCCTGGGCCGCCTGGCGCTCTTCGTCAGTCGCGTGGTCGCATGCGTACGTGCCCTCTGCACGATGGCCGAGGCATGTTTCGCTCGTACTGCTCAAATAGCCGCGCTGGCCTTCGTTGGACGAGGTCACCGTCACGTCCACGAAGCCGTCCAGGCCCGTCGCATCCTGCCCCATCAGCAGGTTTGCTGCCTCTTCGTAGGATTTGCCCACAACGTCCACGCGCTGCAGGAGCGCTTCGCCCTCCTCGTTGAGGCCCGTTGCGCGCACCACAATATTGAAGCAGTTGATGCCCAGCTCCACGCTGGACTCTTTTGCAGGCGCCGCAAGCTCCGCTCCCTGCGGCGCTCCCGCCTCGCCCGAAGCCGCGCTGGCCAGGCCGTCCGCAGAAATCTCCACGTAGGCGCTTTCGCTCGCATAGACCACCGAGCCGCCGCCGAAGGCAAGCGCACCGCACAGGCATGCCGCGACCGCAAAGCGGAACGATTTGCGTGCGAACAGGGGACGGCGATTTTTTCCGCCCTTGACCACGTGCGGCACGAAAGCAGCGTCGCCTGCCTCCTGCCCGGCAGCCTGCTCTTCAGCGCGCTTCGCTTCGATGTAGGCAAGCGTGCTTTTCGCCACCTCTTCCGGAAGGCGCACGGCATCGAACGCTTCGTGCAGCTTGTGCTCCAAATCGCTCATGCCAACACCTCCTGCAACGTCTTTCGCCCGCGCGATATCCACGAATAGACCGTGTTCGTCGGAACGTTCAGCAGCTTCGAAATCTCAGGAGCCGTGTACCCTTCGTACAACGCCAGGTAGACGGCAGTCCGCGGCGGGTCGCCCAGATCGTGCATGGCGCCTAGGACTTCGCGAACTACGCCGCTCTCGTCGTCGACGGCCACGTCAAAGCCTGCTTCGCGGCGCGCATCCAGCGAGCTTTCATGGGCCGAAGCTCGGCGCTCGCGGTCGATGCAGCCGTTGATTGCCACGCGCAGAAGCCATGCTTTGACGTGCTCGTCGTCGTTGAAGGGCGCTTCGTGCTGTGCATACTTCAGGAACGTCTCCTGGAACACGTCCTGCGCGTCCTCCGCATGGGTGCAGCGCATAACGCACGCCCGCCACACGGCATCGCCGTGTGCGCCCATGGTCGTTTCGATGTCCTGAGAACTCCGCATGTTCCTTTTCGTTCGCTAGTTCGCATGTAAAAACGTCCGGGCTGGCCGGATACTCCAGCCCGGACGCCGAAGGAGGCCTTAGCGCCAACCGTGATGGCCGCCGCCATGGTGGCCACGTCCATTGCCGTAACCGTTGCCCTGGCCGCAGCCCGCGCCGGTGCCATAGTTGTCGCAGACGCCGTCGCCGTCAGCGTCAACGTAGTTGCCGCCGCCGTTGCCCTGGCCCTGGCCGTAGCCCTGGCCAGTGCCCGTACCGTAGTTGTCGCAGATGCCATCGCCATCGTTGTCGACGTAGTTGCCACCTTGGCCCGCCCCGTAGCCCTGGCCATTGCCGTAGCCGTTGCCTTGTCCGAGGCCGGTGCCGAAGTTGTCGCAGACGCCGTCGCCGTCAGCGTCAACAAAGTTGCCGCCGCATCCGCCACCATGGCCGTGCCCGCAGCCGGTTCCATGGTTGTCGCAAATGCCGTCACCGTTCGCGTCGACGAAGTGGCCGCAGCCCGTTCCGCTGGTCGCACCACAGTTGTCGCAGACGCCGTCGCCGTTCGCGTCGACAAACCCCGCGCAGCCTGCGCCCGTGCCATAGTTATCGCAGACGCCGTCGCCGTTTTCGTCGACGTAGCCCGCGCCCCAACCAGCCTGCGTCGCCGCCGTGTCGTCAGCCTGGACGCTTTCCGCCTGCGCCTCGACCGCGGTAGCCTGGTCCGCAGCGCCCGCGTACGCACCGCGCATGTCCTGCCCGCCTTGGCCGTAGCCCGCCGCCAGCGCAACGCCCGGAATGGCAAGCGCCAGCACCACCGCCAGAATGCCGATGTGAAGCTTTTTCATGGTGTCCTCCTTCAGGTGGTTTTTCCCTTTTGCCTTAAACACGGACCAGCCTCCTGAATCCTTGCACCATGTTCCAATTTTTTTCAAAAAACTTTTCTGGGACTATGCGGTTTCGGCCAAACGCATAAGCAGCGTTGCCATCTGCGCGCGAGTCACGTCTCCCTGGGGATCGAGCGTGCGCGTTCCGTCCGCCTGCTCCACACCCTGCACCGCACCGGATGCCACGGCCCACGACATTGCTTCCTGAGCCCACGATGCGCACTCGTCGGCATCCGCGAATGCAGACAAATCGGCACGTGCGGTCACGTCAGCACCCTGCAACTCCTGCCACCGCATGAGCACGACCGCCGCCTGCTCGCGCGAAAGCACTTCGTCCGGACCGAACGTGCCCAGTCCGCCGAAGCCCTCCAGCTGGCTCGCAGAGACAGCCCAGGCAACAGCCTGCGCATACCAAGCGGTCTTGTCGACGTCGGAGAATCCATCCAACACCGACAGATCCGCGCTGGGGTTCCCTGCGATGTTGTGGAGCATCGTTGCCATTTGCGCACGGGTCAGGCTGCCGTCGGGCATCATAAGGTCCGTGCCGCCGATGCCGTGCAGAACTTCGTTCTCCAGCGCCCACTCGATAGCATCGTGATACCACGCATTGCGATCGATGTCGGAAAAAGCGCTGCAAGGGTCGTCCCCTTCTTGCACCACGATGCGCCCCTGGCCCGCGTCGTTCGCATAGTCCTGGCCGATCGTCCCGCCCAGGTCGGTCGTGATGTAGTCGATAAGCGCTTCGCTGTCCAGGCTGACGAGCGTCGGCTCAGCGTCGAGGAACATTGTCATGCCGTCGCCCGATTCCTGGAGCAGGTATTCGATCGAAACCAGTCCGTAGGTGCGCTCCAGGTCCAGCGGCTCGCCGTTCACCTTCACGTCGCGCACGCGATATTCGCCGGAAACGCCCTGGAAAAAGCCGCTCTCGTCCACCACGACCGTGCTCGGAATGTCCGTTCGCACGGTGTAGGACATACCTGCTACCTGCAAGAAGCCGCCGCTGGGCTCAGGCAGCCCGCCCGCGCCCACTTCAAGGGCGTCGAGAATCTGCTGCCCGGTCGCTTCCACCATGACGACCTGGTTGCTGTAAGGATTCACGTTAATGAGGTCGCCGTACGTTACCTCGCCTGGGTTCACATCCGCGCGAAGGCCGCCGCCGTTGATGAATGCCATATCAGCATCCAGCCCCTGGCGACGCGCCGTGGCCAGATAGGCGTCTGCCACGAAATCGCCCAGGTTCGTCTCGCGATGGCGGACGGCCCACGTCCACCCGTCGTCTTCGACAGCCGTAAGCTTCACGTCGGACGCGCCGATAACCTGGCCCGCCGTTTCCTGAATGCGCGCATTGACGTCGTCGATAAGCGCCTGCGTCTCCGCGTCCTTTTCGTCCCAGGCGCTCACCAGCTCAGCATCGACTTCGCCCGTGGACGGGTCGATGGTCACGGTGCCGATGTTCTGCAGCGCATAGCCGGTCTGGACAACGGTCACGTTTTCGCCGTTTTTGTTCTGGACGTCGTCCTGAACGTAGACCTCGTGCGAATGGCCGTCGATGAGCGCATCGATGCCATCGGTGTTCTGCACAACCACTTCGCTGGTCCATTGCTCCGAAATGCCCGCTTGGCCCAAATGAGCAACGGCAACCACATAGTCAGCGCCCTCGCTGCGCGCCGCATCGACGGAGTCCTGGACAACGTCATAGAGCGCTTCGCCTGAACCATCCTGGCAGAGGCTGTAGAGGTATTCCCCATTCTCATCTTGGAACGTAGACGGCGAGGACTTCGTCAAAGTCTCCGGCGTGCAGATGCCTACGTACGCGACCTTCGTCGCACCGTCCCCTTCGCCGTACTCGATAATCTGGTACGGGTCGAACACCGTGTTGCCCGTGCGCAAGTCTGTCAGGTTGCAGGACAAATACTTTGCGTTCGAAAGCGCCATGAGCGTCTGCAGCTGCGTCATGCCGTAGTCGAACTCGTGGTTGCCAGGCACGGCGATGTCATAGCCCACCTGGTTCATGATCTCTACCAGGTATTCGCCCTGCGAAAGCGTGCCGATGACGTTGCCCTGCACGGCATCGCCCGCATCGACGAGCGTTACGTTGTCCTTGCCGTACGTTTCTTCCATGGTGTCTACATAGGACGAAAGCCCTGCGTAGCCAAGGTTGTCGTCGACTGCGCAATGTACGTCATTGGTATGCACGATGACGATCGGTTCTTGCGATGTTTCGCGCGCCGCACCTGTTTCTGCCGTCGCCGTATCCGCTGCAAAGGCGGTGGGCATCCCCCAAAACGACGCCGCCATCACAAGCGCAACGAGCAGCGCGATCGACCGGTCAAGCAAACTGCCGCATCGCTCGCGCGGCTTCAGGTTGACAGTGTGGCGCACCATGGCAAGCCCCTTTCGTCGAGTTCTCAAACGACACCGCCAGCAAAGCCTACGGCCTGCCGCATGGCTTCAGCATACAACGAGAGCGAGGCCCCTTTCCGTGGCGCCGGAACGAAAGGCCTCGCTCAAAGCACGAGCGAAGAAAATACCGGGGGACTTGGAGGGCCATAGCCCATAGCCCATAGCCGCAAAGAGACCGCTGCGCAATACTGCCCCTTTGTGGCGCGCGGTCGATTTATGGCGTGCTCGGCTGGTTTGCGCGGCGTGCTTGGTTGGTTTGTGTTGTGCACTCGGTTGGCTTGTAGCGCGCTTCGTTCGCATGCGCCGTGCGCGTGGTTGGCTTGTGCTGCGTGCCCAGCTGGTTTGCATGGTGCGTTTCGCTGGCATGCGCCGTGCGCGTGGCTTGCCCGTGTTGTGCGATTGGTTGGCTTGAGCCATACGCTCAGTTGGTTTGTAGCGTGCTCGGCTAGCTTGCACCATGTGCTCGGTTGGTTTGTAGCGTGCGCTGAGCTATCTTTTATTGCCCTCAGCCCGGTTTGCGCAATCTCAAGGCCCTCAGCTGGCACATTTTTACGATAAAGACGCTCAGCTCTGCCCGAAACGCAAGAAAAGCATCATTGCCGCACCCCTGTGCGCAGCGTTGGCGCTTTTCACAATAGCCTGAACAGGGGAAACGCTGCCTCCCTCTTTTGCCCTTCCGCTGAGCGAGCGTCTTTATCGCATTTTTTGACCATCAGGCACGGCATTTCGCGCGCAAATTCCTGGGCGGCAGGGCAGCGGGCGGCAGGAAGCCAGGGCTACAGAGCAGCAGGACAGCAGGACAGCAGGACAGCAGGACAGCAGGACAGCATACTCCTACTCGCACTGACCTCTTCCAAAAATGACACTTTGTCATTTTTTATATTGACAGAGTGTCATTTGAGAAGTACTTTGACATTGTAAATGACAGGGTGTCAGCAAAAGGAGGTGCGCGATGGTTCTCGAAGAAGTCGCATCGAAAGTGCTGCCGCTATGGCAGAAGTACACGACGCTGCCATAGCGGCAGCGCACGTCATCATCGTGGCAGAGGCGCACGTTGCCGCTTTGGTAGAAGTGCACGACGCTGTCATGGCAGAAGCGCACGACGCTGTCATGGCGGAACGCACGGCGCCACCATGGTGCTACGGTGCATTCGCCACGTCCTACGAATCGGCATAGCCCCCGCCAAAGACCGCTCATCCTGCCTGCAAAGAAAAGCACGCCTGTCCCTACACCCGAAAGGAGCTCACATGAGCAAGACGTTAGTTGCTTACTTCTCCGCTTCCGGCGTGACCGAGCGCGTGGCCCGCACGCTCGCCAGCGCTATCGACGCCGACCTGTACCAAATCGAGCCGCAAAAGCCCTATACTGCCGCCGACCTTAACTGGAGCGACCGCGCAAGCCGCAGCTCTGTCGAAATGAACGACGAGCACTGCCGCCCTGAAATCGCGGGCTCCGTTGCGCATATGGATGCGTACGACACCGTCTTCGTAGGCTTCCCTGTCTGGTGGTATGTCGAGCCGCGCATCATCGACACGTTCCTGGAGGCATATGATTTTTCAGGCAAAACCATCGTGCCTTTCGCCACGAGCGGCGGCAGCGGCCTGGGCAAAGCGCCACAGCGCATGCAGCAGATTGCAACGGGCTCCACGGTCGCTGCTGGTAAACTGCTGAACGGTCGCCCCAGCGCCGATTCCCTGCGCGCCTGGGCCGAAAGCCTGTAAGCGCGAGACAACTACCAGCCGTCATTGGTAGTGGCGGCGGCAGGATACAGTACGCCGCTGCGTCGTTGAGAGGATGAGGTGGCGGCACGTTCCGATGCCCCGCTCCGACGGGACGCGGTCGCGCGAATGCATCGCCCAAACCAAGCAATCAAGAAAGGCCATCGATGCCGAAGATCACCAAAGAAGAGTCGGACGCACGCCGCGCCGAAATCATCGACGCGTGCGAAGCCCTCTATCGCTCGGAAAGCTACCACGACATTACGATGACCCAGATTGCCGCAAAGGTCTCCTTCGGCCGCGCGAACGTCTACAACTATTTCCAGAACAAAGACGAAATCCTGCTTGCCCTGCTTCAACGCGAGCACGAACTCTGGGCAGACGATCTCGCTTCGTTGCGCGAAAGCGGCATGACCCCTGACAACGAAAGCCTTGCGGACGGCATAGCGGCCAGCCTCGAAAAACGCACTCAGATGCTCAAACTGCTGGCCATGAACCTGTACGACATCGAGCAGAACAGCCGCCTGGAAAGCCTCGTGGCGTTCAAGCACGCATACAAACGTGTCGTCGACGAGCTCGAAAGATTGCTGAGGACAAGCAAGCCCCATTGGGACGAAGCGCGCGCAAGCCGCTTTGTTTTCGGGCTCGTACCGTACACGCATGGCGTCTATCCCTTTGTCTTCCACTCCGCCAAACAGCTCGCAGCCATGAGCGCTGCCAACGTGGCGCATCCAGAGCTCAGCATACGCACGCTCGTGCGCGACCTTGCCCTGAGCCTCCTGCGCGACGAGACCTAACAGGAAGCCCGCCTCAAACGAGCTTCCAGAATCGGAAACGCTTTGGCAGACCAATCCGCCAAAGCGTTTTCGTTAGAGCAGACAGCGAGCAACCTCCCGCCCGCACAAACAATGCGCGGCCAAGACAGCGAGCAAAGAGCTTTCTGGCGCCGCAAACCAACACGAAAGAAGGCCTTGGCTGGACTTCGATCCGCCAAGGCCTTCTCGAGCAGTAAGGAAATACGATGCCGCAGCAAAGGCCGCGGCGCCAAACACATGCGGCGGCCTTTCGGCCGCCGCATTCAAGATTACCAGGGGCAACGAACGATAATCATGTCGCCCTGAACCGGGGCGACCTTGACCACGTCGCCAGTCTGCGGCGCGTGAATCATCTGGCCGCCGCCGATGTAAATGCCGCAGTGATAGCTGCTCGTGCAGATGTCACCCGGCTGCGGGTCGCTCACCTGCGGCCACGCCATGTAGGTGTACGTGGTGCCGACACGCGAGTAGCTGCCAGTCAACGCATAGCCAACCAGGCCGGAGCAGTCGAATCCGTCGGGACCGACGCCGCCCCACACATAGGGCTTGCCCATCTGGCTGTACGCACGGTCGACGATAGCGTTACCCGTGCTTGCGCTGTAAGAAGGCTGGGACGGAGTCGTCTCTTCGACGTAGGATTCGCCGCCACCGTTGTTCGCAGTGCCGCCGCCGTTGTCCACGGTGCCGCTGCCGTTGTCGACCGCACCGCCTGCAGAGCCACCGTTGTCCACGGTGCCGCCGCCGTTGGAACCGCCGTTGCCGGAGTTGCCGGCAGCCTGTGCAGCAGCAGCTTCCTGCGCCGACGCTTCGACGACCGAAGCTGCCGCAGCTGCTTCGGCAGCTGCCTGCGCGGCCTCTTCCTGCGCCAGAAGCTCTGCCGCCTCAGCGCTCAGGCCGTCGTAGGTCTGCTGCATGGTCGCCTCTGCCGAGCGGGCATCAGCCTCAGCCTGCGCGGCCGCGTTGGCGTTCTCCGTGGCAATCTGCTCCTGGCGAGCAGCTTCGGCCTCCTGCGCTTCAATCTCAGCACGGAGTTCCTTGGTCTGGTTCACCATTTCCGAATCATCCTGGTTGATGGACATCAGGAGATCCCAGTTGTTGGCGAACTCTTCCCACGTGGAAGCGCCCAGCAAAAGGTCAAGAATGGAAGCAGAGCCCTCTTTGTACATGCTGTGCGCACGAGAGCTCAGCTTGCCCTGAATGGCGGAGATTTCTTCGTTCGCATCGTCGATGCGGTCGAGGCAATCCTGATGGGCAGCCTCAGCCTCAGCCTGCTGCTCCAAAGCACGACCATAATTCGCGGAGGCTTCGTCTGCCTGCTGGCGCATGGTGTTCAGCGTCGCGAGCGCAGCCTGCGCTTCGGCCAGTTTGTCTGCCGAAGTGGGCTGAGCGAACGCTGCGCCCGGAACGCACATCGTGGCAGCCAGGGCCACGGAAATGCCGCAGAGAGCGACCTTGCGAGCGCCGGGAATGCGCCGCTTGATTTCTACCATAAGCTCCTCCTCGGTGTACGTGTAGGGAACAATATAGGAGCGTACAGCTACTGATGGTAGCAAGTGGGACCTGCCCTTGCCCACCGGATTCACATTCTCAACACGAGTGCTTCACATTTACAAAACAGCATTTTCCCAGGTCAACAGCGATTTTTAACGCTATACCACCATATCGGGGGCACCACAGAAAGCCATGCCCCCACATGTAGAAAAGCCCTGTTCGACGTCACTTTCGCGCATCGGGATGGTCCGAGCGAAGACCGTCTTCGCCCAAATCGACCACCAGTTCGGTCACGCCTTGCTCACGCCGTGCCGCCTCAAGTTCGGCGCGCAGAAGCGGGCTGTCGACCTCTGCCAGCAACTGCTCTCCAGCACGCGCGGCTTCGGCGCCTGCTGTCTGCCGCGTTACGTCCTCACTGTTTGTCGTGATGTATGCGACCCCGCGCTTTTTGTCCTTGCTCGCCTGCAGCCACAAGAACAGGAAGCCAAGCACGCCCGCCAGCGCAGAGGCGGACAGGATGCCGACCTTCGCCGTCGTGACCATGGCTGCATCCTCGAACGCAAGATTTGCTACAAATATAGCCATGGTAAAGCCCACGCCGCCCAGGATGCCAGCACCGAGCATGTGCATCCAGTTCACGTGCTCCGGTAAACGCGCGATCTTCGATTTTACGGTAATAAAGCTGAACAGCATGATGCCCACAGGCTTGCCGACCAGCAGGCCGAAGAACACACCGAGCAGGGCCGGGTCTGCCAGCAGGTTGCCGCTGCCGCCAGAAAGCGCGACATCCGCGTTCGTGAGCGCAAACAGCGGCAGGATGATGAAGTTCACCCAAGGATTAAGCGCATGCTCCAGCCTTGTAGCAGGCGGCACCACCTGACGCGCGACCTTCGACAGCCCGTGCACGTGATGAATGTAGTCGTCCTGCCCCATGACGGGTTCGTCGGGGCGGAAAGCTTCGCGCGCCTGGCGCACTTTCTTGCCTGACCAGTCTGCGAATCCTGCCAGGTCAATGCGCGACCCGGTCGGAATAGTGAACGCCAACAGCACGCCTGCGATCGTAGAGTGCACGCCCGACATGAACACGCACACCCACAGCACAACGCCAGCAAGCAAGTACGGCGCGATCGAATACACATGCAGGCGATTCATGGCAATGAGCACGATCAGCACGACCGCAGCAGCGCCCAGCCAAGCAAACGAAGGCGCGTTGCCGTAGAACACCGCAATCACAATGATGGCAATGATGTCGTCCGCAACCGCCAGCGTCGACAAGAACACGCGCACGCCATTCGGCACACGGTTTCCCAAAAGCGCCATGATACCGAGCGCGAAAGCGATGTCGGTCGCGGTCGGCACGCCCCATCCGTGCACCGATGCGGGGTTCGCCGCGTTGAATGCCAGGTAGATGACGATCGGCGCACACACGCCGCCCACCGCCGCAATGATGGGCAAAAGCGCCTGGCGGATGTTCGTAAGCTCCCCGACCGTCATTTCGTATTTGATCTCAAGGCCGACCAAAAGAAAGAACACGGCCATGAGAACGTCGTTGATGATATGAGCCAGGCTCATGTGCGCGACGGCGTCTCCGAATCCGAGCGTCACGTCCGTATGCCAGAAATGCAGGAACGCCTCATGATCGCCGAAATTCGCGACCAGAAGCGCCACGATGGCAGCAGCCAGCATGACCGCGGCAGCCTTCGTGGAAGAGCTGGTGAACTGCAGCAGTTTGTCAAAGCGACGCTGGTGTCCCTGCACCTGCTTAATATAGAGTCCCTCGTCGTGACCGTCGTGATGCGTCGATGCCATGGCGGCCTCCTCTCTCCGCGCTGAGCGCGGTACCACGGCAGTGTTCCCGCCGTCCGTGGCCGGAAACGTGCGCTCTGCACGGAGCAGGCGCGACAGCCCAGCCGCATGAAAAAGGCCATTGTACCCGCTGGGCTCACGCTTTCGCCGAAACCCTTCAGCAACACAGACTGTACATATGCCCAGGCAGGTTTACAATGCACTGATATTCGTTCTGGGGATGCAGGGGATTCCGCGCGAACACCGCAAGGCCGCGCCTGTCCGCGCGCTGCGTGCGTATTGTTGCGGCCGCTTCGGCGCGCATCCCGTGTGCCCGGAACAGCACGTACGGACACCGAAGCCCGAAAGGGGCGCCCATGCACACTATCGGAGAAACGCTCCCTATCTGGAGCATCATTCCTTTTGTCGGCATGCTGCTCTCCATCGCCATCTTCCCTCTCGTGAAGGGGGAATGGTGGGAGAAGCACCAGCTGCACGTCGCGGGATTCTGGTCCCTTCTGTTCCTCGTCCCCTTCACGGCGGTCTATGGCTTCCACGTCACGTACGAGCAGTTGCTTGAGTCCGTCGTGGTGGACTATATCCCTTTCATCGTGCTGTTGCTCGGCCTGTTCGTCGTGGCAGGCGGCATTGCCATTAAAGGCACCATCGCGGGCACGCCGAAAACCAACGTGCTGCTTCTGCTCATCGGCACGGTCCTGGCAAGCTGGATCGGCACGACCGGCGCTGCTATGCTGCTCATTCGCCCGGTGCTCAAGGCGAATGCCTGGCGCCAGAAAAAAGCCCATGTCGTGGTCTTCTTCATCTTCTTGGTAGCGAATATAGGCGGCTGCCTTACCCCGCTCGGCGATCCGCCGCTGTTCCTGGGATACCTGCGCGGCGTACCGTTCTTCTGGACCATCCAGCACATCCTGCCCATCCTTATCCTGAACGTCATCATCCTGCTGGCGGTCTTCTTCATCATGGACCACACCTTCTACAAGCGCGAGCTGGCCGCCGGGCGGAGCCCGCACGACCTTGAGGGCAACGAAGGCAAGCAGCCCATCCGCATCGAAGGCGCCCACAATATCGCGTTTTTGGCGCTTATCATCGTAGCGGTCATCCTGAACGGCTCCATCCCGAACATGCCGCTGTTCCAGGGCGCTGACGGCCAGGTCATCGGCTTTACCATCCCGGCGAGCGAAGTCTATCTGGGCATCCAGTACTTCGTGCAGATCGTCCTCATCCTGCTGGCGGCATTCCTTTCGCTCAAGACCACGAAGAAGGCTACCCGCGAGCTGAACGACTTCAACTACGAGCCCATCGCCGAGGTGGCGCGCCTGTTCATCGGCATCTTCATCACGATGATCCCGGCGCTCGCCATCCTGCGCGCGCACGGCTCCGACCTGGGCATCGACACGCCGCTCGAGTTCTTCTGGGCCACGGGCGCGCTGTCGAGCTTCCTGGACAACTCGCCGACCTACGTGGTGTTCCTCACCGCCGCCGGCGCGCTTGGCGCGTCGGAAGGCGTCGTCACGACTGTGGGCACGGTCGGCATCACGAACCTGCTCGCCATCTCTGCGGGCGCCGTGTTCATGGGCGCGAACACCTACATCGGCAACGCTCCGAACTTCATGGTGAAGAACATCGCCGAAGGCAACAAGGTCAAAATGCCCAGCTTCTTTGGCTACATGGGCTGGTCAGTCTGCATTCTCATACCGGTATTCATCATCGACACGGTGTTGTTCTTCTTGTAGTTTTGCCGTTCTACGAACGGCAAAACTTGCCGACGCTACGGCGGCTCCCAACACCCCACCGAGCCACTCAAGCAGGCCATGGCGGACCCCAGTCCAGCCATGGCCTGCTTTCATGTCTATGGGCCAGGCAAAACTGCCAGGGGGAACAAGGCTGTCGCACGCGTGCTCGTTGCTTGGAAGGCAAATTGCCCCCGAACGCGTGCCAAGGGCGTTTGGCGCGTTCGTTTTGCAGGGTACCTTGCGCGGCGGGGCAAGGAACGCTGCGCGCGACATTCCGTCTGAGCTGGGCTGGAAGACAACGCTGAGAAAGGCTCCTTGCCCCGCCCCCGCGCGTATCCTTTTTTGATGCACTATAATCCCAGTTCACACGCATGTTTATACAAAATGGCACCAACGTGGGCACTTTCTCTCCATAATTGCCTAAAGTGCGCTATGCTATAGACATCAGCTTGACGGAAGGGGTTGATCGAACGTTCCGGAAACGCGGCGTTTCACCAAGCCTTCTGGACGCGGGCTGATTTTTTTATCCCTTCGAACATGAAAGGTGGGCACTATGGAGATCACGGTTGCTGGACGCAAGATGCCCGTCACCAACGCCCTGCGCGAATACGCCGAGGAGAAGATCGGTAATTCCATGAAGGTCATGGAGATCGAGCCGCTGACTGCGGAAGTCGTTCTCTACGTTGAGAAGAACCCCTCCATCGCACGCCCGGCCGCCTGCGAAGTCACGCTGTTCACCAAAGGCCACATTGTCCGCGTGGAAGAGCACGAAGAGGACATGTACGCCGCCATCGACGTCGCTGCCGCCAAGGTGCTGCGCCAGCTGCGCAAGTTCAAGACGCGCGTCCTCGACCGCAAGAACGCCCATGCTGAGACCATCCGCGAGATGCCGGTCACGGGCGTCGGCCTGGACGAGCTCATGGAAGAGCTGTCCGCCGAGGACGAGATCGTCCGCGTGAAGGAAGTCGAGTTCGCGCCGAAGACCGAGGAAGAGGCGCTGATCGAAATCGACCTGCTGGGTCACGACTTCTACGTCTACACCGACCGCGATACGAACGAAGTCCAGGTGCTGTATCGCCGTAAGAACGGCGGCTACGGCCTGCTCAAGCCGAAGCACGCTGAATAGGCGCAAACGCACGGTCGTTGCCTGCGCTTCGAGGCATCGCGCAGGCCGACTTTGCGCCACTTGCCGCCGACGGGCGGCTTTCCACGACGTTGCCGCAGCTTTCGGCTGCGTGCAACCTGCTAGGACAGGAAGGAGGGCTTCGGCCCTCCTTCCGCTATTTCGGTGCAATGCCGTCTGGCAAGATGCCACAGCGGGATGCCCGCCTTAAAGCACCGCCCCTGGTTCGCATGGAAAGGGCGCCGCGCGACGACGTTTACCGGTATGCCTCGTTTGCAGGAATTCCGCAGCCGGCGATGACGGCAGCAAGCTCTTCGTCGGACAGAAGGCAAGGGGGCTCTTGCCCGCCGCACGCTGCACGCGCCGCAAGATAGATGCCTGCCGCCTTCTCCAAAGAGTGGGCAAGACCGAACGCCTCATCGAGAGTTTCTCCCGCTACGATAAGCCCGTGGCGTGCCCAGAGTACGGCGGCATGGTCTTTCATGAGGTCGCTTGTCGCACGCGCAAGCTCAGGACTTCCCGGCACGACCGTGCCCACCACGCCCACGCCCGTCGGCATGGCCATGACGCATTCTGTCGTCGTCTTCCACAGCAGCCGCGTGAGCGAGCGCGAATCGAATGCGCCCGCGAGCGTGAGCGCCGCCAAGTTCGGCATATGGGCGTGATAGATTACGCGTGCGCCTCCCGCGGCAGCAGCGCTTTTCCCTGGCGAAACCTCGGCGCTCCGGTCGACCGACGCTGCCGGGTTCGCCGTTTCAGCGGCATGGTCGCAGCCGATGGAGCCTGTTGCCGCCATACGCATGGCATGAGCCATCAAATGACTGCCTATTTCGCTCGTCGGGCGCCCACCGTCCTTGAACCCCCAGACCACGCGCCATGCCGAACCCGTCGAGTCCATTTCGATAATGCCAACACCACGGCTTGGGTCGGCTTGCATCGTACGGAAATGACCGCCCGCACGCGTGACCAAGAAACGGGCGCCTGCCAGGCACTGCGCCTGTATGCCCGCACTCACCCACGAGCCAGGCTCGTCGTAGAAAAACGTGCGCGCAGCAGACACGTCGGATTCGGTCATGCGGTAGCTCATGTTTCCGCCGTTTGCTTCATGCCACCCTTGAAGCCATCCTTCATGGCAGGTGCGCACGAAACTCTTCACGAAACCGAGCTGCTCTACCGCCACGCCGGAAACGGCACCGCGCGCCGTGCTCACGCCGCGATCGAGCGTTTCCTGCATGTCCTCAAGAAATCCCATAAGCGCGCCTTTCTCTCGCTGGAAGGTTTTTGCAGCATGATACTGAACGCGCATGCGAAAGCAGCCACAACTTGCTATTTGTTGCCCACTCGTTCCACCGCCCGCATCATAGGTCGGCACGCTTCCCGGAAAACGCGCATCCTCAGACCGCCGAAGAGACAGCGAAGCTTCCCCGTGTCGAAAATCGGCAGGATGGGCTAGCGGACTGTCTTTCGTACCGCCGCCCAACCCGAAGCACGGCAAAATTCGGTGCCAGAAATGCCGAACGGCAGCTCGTTTTGTCGTTCGGCAGAACGGCAAAACTAGACATCTTCAGGCTTCACCTTCATGACGCACATGGTATTCGCAGGCACCACATAGCGGGTCTCCGCGACCAAACGCGGCTCGGGACCGGTCTTTGCGTCGCCCGCCGTGAGCACCGCAAGGTCGCCCACGTGCAGCAAACCGCGCTCTACCAGGACATCGCGCGAGCGCAGAAACACGGTCTGCAGCTCTCCTACCACAGGCGCCAAAAGAGGCGTCACGCCCCAGTACAGCTGCATGCGCCGCATAACGTGCTCGAACGGCGTCGGTGCGTAAATCGGCATGTTCGGGCGCAGGTTTGCCATCATGCGAGCGGTCATGCCCGACATCGTGGGCGCCACAATGCAGCGCGCGCCCACCGCCTCGGCCGTCGCCACCGCCGCCATGCCCACCGAGGACGCCACCTCGGAACGCTCGGCAGCACGGGCGGTCGTCGTGCCCTCTTCGCGCAAGTACGGCTCCGTCGCCTCAGCAATGCGCGCCATAGTGCGCACGGCCTCTACCGGATGCGCGCCCATGGCCGTCTCGCCCGAAAGCATGACGCAGTCCGTACCGTCGTAGATGGCGCTCGCCACGTCCGTCACCTCGGCACGTGTAGGACGCGGGTTGTGAATCATGGACTCGAGCATCTGCGTAGCGGTGATGACCGGGCGGTATTTCTCGTTGCACAGGCGAATGATCTTTTTCTGCAGGTGCGGCACGCGATGCGGCGGCACCTCCACGCCCAAGTCGCCGCGCGCGACCATGATGCCGCCGGACAGCTCTACGATATCCTCAATGTGCTCGATGGCCTGCGCACTCTCGATTTTTGAAATAAGCGTGATGTCAAGACCGCCGTGGTCGGTCATGAACTTGCGGATTTCGCGCACGCCGGCAGCATCCCGTACGAAGGACGCCGCCACAAAGTCCACGCCCTGTTCAATGCCGAACAGGATGTCGGCACGATCCTGCTCGGTAAGCGCCGGCAAATCGACGGAGACGCCCGGCACGTTGATGGATTTGCGCTCGCCGAGCGCACCTTCGTTCTGCACGGCGCAGTAGATGTCGCCACCGTCCACGCGGAACACCGCAAGCTCGATCAGGCCGTCGTCTACCAGGATGGTGGCGCCAGGAGCCACCGCGCGCGCTAGGCCCGGGCAGTTTTGGTGCACGCGCTCCGCCGTGCCCTCAACCTCATCTTCGGTGAGAACGAGCGTCTCGCCCGCTTTCAGCTGAATCGGCCTGCCGCCCGCCAGACGGCCAGTGCGGATTTCAGGACCGCACGTGTCAAGCATGATGGCGCACGGCGAGCCCATCTCTTCGCGCACTTTCTTCAAGCGGTCGATGCGCACTTTGTGCTCGGCGTGCGACCCGTGGGAGAAATTCAGGCGCGCCACGTCCATGCCCGCTTCTATCAGCCCGCGCAGCGCCTCTTCGCTGTCCACCGCAGGACCCAGCGTGCACACAATCTTCGTTCGCTTTGACATAGCGCCCTCCCCCGCTCGATGTCGACAAGCCTTCATTGTAAGGGATGCGCGAACGAGCACGCCCGTTCAGCACCGTGCCGCGCGAACGCCTCGGCGACGGTCGACGCACCGCACCCATGACGCAAAATGACGCGCACCGGCGAACAAAGCGCGGAACGCCCTCGTGTCGAAGGCGGACAAGAGTGCGAAAGCTCGCTGGCTGACTTTTTGTCCCCAGGTCGCTTACAAAGTCGGCGAGAAGCGCCCTGGCACCGAAGATAGACATGAAAGGAGGTCGAGGCTGGACTGCGGTCCGCCTCGACCTCCTTGAATGGCTAGATTCGGTGCCAGGGCGCTTCGCAGCGTCGGGTTTGCCGCCGTTCGGCAGAACGGCGGAACAACAGGCAGCGTCGGGCCTTCCGCCGTTCGGCAGAACGGCGGAACGAACTAAATTTTGTACATGTACTGGAAGACGTCCTCACGCTGGAGGATGATCTGGACGCCCAGCTCTTCGCCCTCGGCGTCAAGCTTCTCCTGTACTTCGTTGAAGCCGGCAACCTCAGGGGCGAGCGTAACGAGCATGGTCATGGTGAAAATCTCGTTCATGATAGTCTGGGAGATATCGTCGATGTTCGCGCCGCATTCGGCCAGCACGCGCGAGACGGCCGCAACGATGCCGCTGCGGTCTTTGCCCAGAACAGAAATGACGCACTTCATGGATGTTCCCTCTCAGCTCGGTTTCCCACTTCCCCGCCTGCGCGGGCTTTCATTATACCGACGACAGAACTGTGGCGTCCCGCGTCGTCCCGGCAATGGAATAACGTTCTGGTCGTTCGTAGCATCAGCAAGGACAGTCCTGCCAAGTCGGGTTGGCCCAACAGGCGAAGGGGCGTACTTCGACGTGACCAGAGCTCGACGGAGCCGGGCCGACGTCGGGACCGTCCGCAGCGTCACGCGGTTGCGTCGGCGACAGACCGGCACAACCCCCTACGGTCGGAAAATGAGCGACAGCGCTTCGGAGCGCGTGGTCTGACTGCGGGCAAAGATACCGCGAACCGCGCTCGTGGTTGTCTTCGAGCCGGGTTTCTTCACGCCGCGCATGCTCATGCACAAATGCTCCGCTTCCAGCACGACGATAGCTCCCTGCGGGTGCAGCTGCTCGATGAGCGTATCGGCAACCTGCGAGGTCAGACGTTCCTGCACCTGCGGTCGTTTCGCGTAGACGTCCACCAGGCGTGCCAGCTTCGACAGCCCGCAAATGCGACCGTCCTTCGACGGGATGTAGGCGATGTGCGCCTTGCCGAAGAACGGGGCAAGGTGATGTTCGCACATGGAGTAGAAGGGGATGTCGCGCACGAGGACCATTTCCTGATGGTGCTCGTCAAAGGTGGTCTCGAAGTGGACCGCCGGATCCTGCGTCAGCCCCTGGAAGACCTCTTCGTACATCTTCGCCACGCGTTCGGGCGTCTTCACGAGGCCTTCGCGGTCGGGATCTTCGCCGATGCCTTCGAGGATCATGCGAACGCCTTGCTCGATCTTCTCCAAATCCATGCTGGATGGCTTCCTTTCGTTGCTCTTCGAAACGGACTTTCGGTTCGCGCTGCCCGCAAAGCCTGCAGCCCAACGGGCAGGCAGGCTGCCCAGCGTGCCTACATCGCAAGCTCCAGCGACACCGGACAGTGGTCGGAGCCCATGACATCGCTGTGAATGCACGCTTCCTCCACCTTATCGCGCAGCGCCTCCGACACCAGGAAGTAGTCGATGCGCCAACCTGCGTTGTTTTTGCGCGCGTTGAACCGGTAGCTCCACCACGAGTACGCCCCTGTCGCCTCCGGGTACAGCGCCCGGAAGGTGTCCACGAACCCTGCGTCCACCAAATTCGTGAACTTCTCCCGCTCTTCGTCGGAAAAGCCCGCGTTACCGCGGTTCGGACCGGGGTTCTTCAGGTCGATCTCATGATGGGCCACGTTGAAGTCGCCGCACATGACGACCGGTTTCGCCTCCGCCGCGTCTGCCCCTGCAGGAACCTCTCCTGCCTCCAAGCCCTTGCAGAAACGACGAAATGCGTCGTCCCAGGCCATGCGATGGTCAATGCGCGCAAGCTCGTTCTGCGCATTCGGCGTGTAGACGTCCACGAACCAGAACTGTGGAAACTCAAGCGCGCAAATGCGGCCTTCCGTGTCCAGCTCGGGCACGCCCAGCCCGTGAAGCACTTGGCGCGGCTCCTCTCTCGAAAAGACCGCCGTGCCAGAGTAGCCTTTGCGCTCGGCATAGCTCCAGAAATCGTGGTAGCCCGGAAGCTCCAGGTCTATCTGCCCTTCCTGCAGCTTCGTTTCCTGGAGTGCGAAAACGTCGGCATCGAAGGACGCGAAAATGTCCTCGAAGCCCTTTTTCACCACGGCGCGCAGGCCGTTCACGTTCCACGATACCAGTTTCATGCGTTTCCTTACCTGCCTGCACGGTCGTGCGCTCGTCCGCGCACCCGAGCCAACTGAAAAGCCCCGCCCGGGCAGGAGCAGAGCACCCTTGCCCGGGCGGAGCATCCGTATCATGCAATCCCAAACCCGTATGCCTCTCGACCCGGCATACACCCAGCCCTTATGGCCTGCGGCGCTACTTCGAGGAAGACGCCTTGCCGGCCTTTTCGTTCGTGCTCTCTTCGGCGGCTGCTGCATCAGCCGCGTCCTTCGCGTTGTCCTTCCGGTGCAGGAAAGACAGCATGGCGGCCTTCTTCTCCTGACGTTTGGTGTCGATCTCTTCCAGCTTGCGCTCTTTTTCGGCGATGTCCGCCTCCATGGCGGCCTTGATTGCCTTGCGCTCGCGCTTCGCGGCCTTCGTCTTGGAGAATTCGACCTCGCGCTGGTAGCGCGTGCGCACTTTGCGGATCTTGCCGAACTCGAGCAGGAGCGCGCCAATGATGGACGCGTACGCAATCACCAGAACGACGATCGAAATCGGGCTTGGCTTGTCGCTCGAGTTCAGGAAGAACGAAAGCACCGTGAACAAGATAGCGACGATAAGCAGTCCCCACCAGATGCGGCGCAGACGACGGTATTCGGCCGTGGGAGGATTGTAGTAGGCAGCCGCTTTCGCACGCTGCTCTTCCTTCTTCTTCTCCGCTGCTTTGGTCTGCGGAGTGCTTTCCTGCTCGCCCCCCATCATGCGCGAAAGGAAGCCTTTCTTCTGCGGCTTCTTCGTCGGGGCGATGTACACGGACGCGGCGGCCTTCGCCTTCGGCTTCGCGGAAGCGGCGCTTTTGCGCGTGACGCCCTTGCGGGGCTCGTCGCTCGTGTATCGCTCGTTCATCGGGTTACGCTGGGTCATGATGCTCCTTGATGGTCTCCTTTTGGGCGCGCTTTACCTCGCCGCGCCGCCCGCCCGAACGGCGCGACCTGCTCCCAAGGCAAGCGCGAGGCTAGAAGGCGAACTTCTTGCCCGTAATGGTCTCGTATGCCTGAATGTACTTTTCGCTCGTCTTGGCGATGATGTCTTCCGGCAGGCGCGGCGGATTGCCCGTGCGGTCCCAGTGGGCGTTCAGCCAATTGCGCACGAACTGTTTGTCGAAGCTCGGCTGCTCTTTGCCCACCTCGTAGACGTCAGCGCCCCAGAAACGGGACGAGTCGGGCGTCAGCACCTCGTCCGCCAGAATGGTCACGCCGTCGATCGTACCGAACTCGAACTTCGTGTCCGCAATGATGATGCCGCGTTCTGCCGCATGCTCGCTCGCCTTCGTGTAGACCGCAAGCGTGAGGTCGCGCAGGTCTTGGGCGGCTTCGTCGCCGAGCAGTTCCGCACAGCGCTCGAAGCTGATGTTTTCGTCGTGGTCGCCGATCTCCGCCTTCGTGGACGGCGTGAAGATGGGCTCGGGCAGCTTGCTACCGTTCTCCAGGCCCTCCGGCAGCTGGATGCCGCAGACAGCGCCCGTCTTCTGGTAGTCCTTCAGTCCCGAACCGGTGAGATAGCCGCGAACGATGCATTCGACCGGATACATCTGCGCCTTCTTGACCAGCATGAAGCGGCCTTCCAGGTATTCCTCGTACGGCTTGAACGCTTCCGGCAAATCCGCCACGTCCGCGGAGATCAGGTGGTTTTCCACCACGTCGGAAAGCAGTTCGAACCAGAAGCACGACAGCTGCGTGAGCACGCGGCCTTTGTTCGGGATTTCGTCTTCCAGGATATAGTCGAACGCAGAAATGCGGTCCGTCGCCACAAGGAGCAGCTTGTCTCCCAGGTCGTACAGGTCGCGCACTTTGCCCTGTGCGTCAGGGCGGATGTCGATGCCAGCCATCATGTTCCTTTCGCTTCCGGATACTGCCGAGGTCCTCTGGGCCTGGCGCGGGCGCCTAGCCTTATAGCATACCGCTTTTAGCGGGCGAATGACCGCGCGATTGTATACCGCTTTGCAGCAAAAGGCAGGCGGGCGCTCCGGCATCGGTGCGCCCTATGAGCCCTTCGGCCCCTCTTCGCCTTGCTGCTTGCCGTCTTCAAACCCAAAGTGCACGCGTTCGACCGGGCTTTTTTCCGCAGAGGACCGCTCGGCGCGAGCGCGGTCAGCCCGCGCTTTCTCCGCGCGGGAGTTTCCGCCCTTGCCGTTAGAGCCCTTGCCGCCCCAGCCTTTTTCGCCCTTCTTCGACGACTCTTCGCGATAGAGCGGGATGTAGATAGTGAAGCAGGCGCCTTCGTTCTTTTTGCCCTCGACGCGCACCCAGCCACCATGCTGGTCGACAATCTCCTTCACGAGCGCAAGGCCGATGCCCAGGCCGCCGCTCGCACGATTGCGCCCTGCGTCCGCGCGCCAGAACCGAGAGAAGACCATTTTCACTTCTTCCGGCGACAGGCCGATGCCCGTGTCCTTCACCATGATGGACGCCATCAGGTCGCCCGCTGCCACGCGCACGGTGATCGAGCCGCCTTCAGGCGTGTACCGTACCGCGTTCGAGATAAGGTTTGCCGTCGCTTGGCGAAGCATGTCAGCGTCTCCGAGCACCATGACCTCGGGCTCGCTCTCGTAGGTCAACGTCAGGCCGGAGTCCGCAACGAACGCTTCGTGCGTTGCAATGATGCCCTGCACAAGTTCGCCGACATCCAGCAAGTCTTTCTTCATCGGCTTGCTGCGGCTTTCCAAGCGCGACAGGCGCAAGAGCGCTTCGACCAGGCGCCCGAGGCGCTGGACTTCGGAGTTCACCGTTTCCAGGCGCTCTGCGTTCGGTTCGAACACGCCGTCGACCATGGCCTCGACCGTCGACTGGATGGCCATGAGCGGCGTGCGCAGTTCGTGCGCCACGTCCGTGGTAAGGCGACGCTCCAGCTTGCGGTCTTTTTCGACCGATTCCGCCATTGCGTCGAACGTTTCGCCCAAGCGCGCGACCTCGTCGTTTCCTTTCAGGCCCGTGCGGGCGGACAGGTCGCCCTTCTTGATAGCGCGCGCCGTGGCGGTCATGCGGTTGATGGGCGCCACAAGCCCGCGCGCGAACAGGAAGCCGATGCACGACGCCAGCACGATGGCAAGGATGGCCGCGAATATCATAGCCTGATAAGACTGCTCGCGGAACTGAATGTCCGTCGAACGAAGCAGCAGGTCAGACCCGAAAACCCACAGCTTGACCTCGCCGAGGCGCGTGCCGTCCTTTCCTGCAATGGAGGCAGAGACCATGTTGCCCTTTTCGGGTGCAGGCGCCAGCGAAATGCCGCTGTTGTCTTCCGTGCTCCACGTGTTGTCGTAACGAACGGTCTGCATGCCACTCGAGTCGGTGGAGAGAACCTGAATGCCAATGCCCGAATACAGGCTCTGGGCAGAGCGCGCCGACGCGTAGACCGCGTCGTCATGCCAGTCGCCGCCGTTGTTCTCCAGGCGCGCGGCGACAGATTCGGCAATACGCTCCGCCATCGTGTCCATGTTTTCGCGCGTGTACGACTGGAAGTGGTCTTCCCACACGAACGAAAGCACGCCGATGGCGACCAGCGCGGTCATCGCCGCGATCAGGGCGAACGAAACCGTCACGCGCGTGGTGTACGTGAAGCGGCTCCAGATTGAACGGCGCTCGTCTTTTTCGGCCTCTTCGGCCGTCCTTCCGTACGAAGCGCGATCGGCGTCGTCGTCGGTCTCTTTCTTCGAGCGGCGGTCGAGCAGGCCCATGCGCTCTCTCCTCCCTCTTCGGGCACTCTTCCCCTACGATCGGACGGCGTGCAGACCGCCGTCCCGCCCGTCGCCTACCGCGCAGCATCGTGCCCCGTCGGCAAGTTCGGACGTTTCCTCTCTTTGCGCCAGAAACGCAAAATGCGCGGCCGCCGAAACGGCCGCGCATGCCTGCGCGTTGCCTACGCCTTCGTCGGGTCCTCGAAGCGATAGCCTACGCCGTGGACCGTGTGCAACCAGCGCGGGTTGCGCGGGTTGTCGCCAATCTTCGCACGCAGGTTCTTCACGTGCGAGTCAATGGTGCGCTCGTAGCCTTCAAAGTCGTAGCCGAGCACCTTTTCGACCAGCTCCATGCGCGAGTACACGCGGCCCGGGTAACGGGACAGCGTGGTCAGCAGCTTGAATTCGCTCGCCGTCAGGTCGACCTCTTTGCCGGAGACCAGGACCTTATGGCCGGACACGTCGATGGTCAGCTCGCCGAACTCCAGCACTTCACGCTGGGGCTCGGAGTCTGCATGGACGCGACGCAGCAGCGCGCGCACGCGCGCCACGAGCTCGCGCGGGCTGAACGGCTTTACCAGATAGTCGTCAGCGCCAAGCTCCAAGCCGATGATGCGGTCTTCGACTTCGCCCTTCGCCGTAAGCATGATGATGGGCACATCGGAGTTATCCCTGATAGCACGGCATACGCGCTCGCCCGGCACGCGGGGAAGCATCAGGTCCAAGACCACCAGGTCGAAATGATGCTTGTTAAATTCGTCAAGGGCCTCCTGGCCGTCTCCGACCGCCGTGACCCAATAGTTCTCACGTTCGAGGTAGGCCGCAACAGCGTCGCGAATAGCCTTCTCGTCTTCTACCAGCAAGATGCGTCGAGTTTCGTTGCTCATAATCTGCACCGCTCCTTTTCAGTTTGTGCCTGCGCGCCGCGCCGTGCGAGATGCAAGGCGTTCGGTGCGCGAGCGTCTCTGGGTTTATTGTAGCAATTGAGCGCAAAGGAGCCGCACCCTGGCGATGAAATGACACAATCGACGTTGAAGCATACGTCAGCCGGTGTACGAGCAAAGGCCTTTGGACGCGCAGCGCGACGTGAGCGCATGTGCGCGATCGCACGCTGCACCCGGTGCGCAAGCATGCCGAACAGCACGCCCTTTTGTGTAGGACAAACGCTCGGCGCACGAAAAGCGTCCGCGTTCGTGCCGTCAACCGTGTATGCTCGACCATGCTGGCAATGCCGAAAGAAAGGAGCCTTGTGCCCTCACGCCGTCCTTTGCACTCGTCTTCTGCGCGACCTCGCTCGGCGGGGTCTGTCCGCGCACGCTCGCATGGGCAAACGCCGCTTTCGCACGCCACTGCGCGGCGACGGTCGGTCAAAGAGCAGCGTGTCGGCGGGAAAGCCCCGGTAAGCCTTGGTTCGGGATTGGGGCTTGGGGCATTCGGCGGTGACACCGCAAACGGCGCTCGCCCTCCTGAGGGCGGCACGCTGCTTACGCGCCGTCGCTTCCTGTACGGTGCGGCCGCCGTCGGAGCAGCAGGCATCCTTGCCGCAGGAGGAGCCGCCATTGCGAACGTCGTAGGCGACGGAGAGGGAAACAGCGAGGACGTCCCAACGCTCACCGTGCCTGAAAATGCCGTCACCACGCTTTCGGCAGACAGCGAAAACTTCTCGCAGACCGCTGACGACGCACCGCTCGTGCAGAGTGCGGGGACGTACGACCTGCCCTTCGGCACCCTGCTCTGGTCGAGCAACGACGTCAACGCCGCCTGCCTCGTACCGACAAGCGGGGCCAACCCGCTGACTACCGTCGGCATCATGAACCTTTCCACCGGCGGCGTGACCACCGTGCTCGAACAGGCGCGCGACCAGGCGGCCGGATTCGACATCTACGATGTCCGCTGTAGCCAAACCGGCATGGTCTGGACCGAAGCGAACATCCTACAGGGCGTCTGGCGCGTATGGGCTGCGCCCTTGTCAGCCGACGGCGCGCTCGGTTCGCCCATCCAGCTAGACGAGGGAGATTCCGCCTGGGAAACGCCCTCTATTGCGGCGGCGGGCGACGCCGCGTTCTGGCAGTGCCTGCCGAAGGCGAACGGCGTTGCCGCGACAGCAAACTCGTGCGTTAAGCGCGCAGCGTTCGGATCTTCCGAGGTCGGGACCGTCTATGAGAGCGAAGGCCGCATGGCAACCCCGCTCTACGCCCTGGCAGACGCCGTCGTATGCACACCGCGCGCCGCCACCTCAGGCACGTACTACCAGCTCACGTGCCTTGATGCCGCCTCGGGCACGGTGACCGACCAAGTGACGCTGCCCGCCTCCATGCGGCCGCTCGAAGCAGGATACGGCCCGACGGGCTTTTCGTTCTGCTTTGAAGCCGCATACAACTACGGCGACGGCATCGCCGGCGTAGGCACGTACACACCGCTCTCCGAAGGAGCGTCCTTTGACTACGAGGGACGCTCGTGGTTCTGCTTCTCGCGCACCCCTACGACGGCGCCCGCCTGGTGCGGCGATTACTTCGTCGTGAAGTCCACCAGCTCGGTCGCCGTCGTCGACCTTGCGTCGAACCTTTACACGTCGTTGTTGGCCGAGGACGATGCGGACGACTGGGGAGAACAGCTTGCTACGACAGGCGCCGGCAGTACGCTTGTGACCTACCAGCACATCGACGCCGACAGCTCAGGAGGAACCAGCGTCGACGAAGGCGAATCGACCGCCGACGGAGAATCGAGTTCGGTCCCTGCCGCCAGCGCCTCGTACTGCTGCCGCGTGCGCGTGTGGCACGCAGCTGCCGCCGGGTCTGCCGCCGCTGCGCCCCAAAACGCAGAAACGTCTGCGGACGATACTTCGACCAGCGCTGACGATGCTTCAGGCGATGCGGAAGAGACCTTGGACGAGACCGCCGAAGACGCGTCAGCCGAGGAGGCGTCCACGAGCGAAGAGCGCCACACGCGCACGAACTAGGCACGTGCGCCGTCATTACTTTGCGGCGTGGTCTGGCACGCGAAGCGGCATGCCTGGCAAGTGCGCCGCCGCACGCCGCAATTCCCTCCGCAGATAGACGACCCCGAAAATACGGCTCCGCGCACAGCGAAGGCTGCGTGCTTTCACCGTGCGCGGAGCGTTCAAGTGCTATGAGAGCGCGAATACGTCCTGGCCGAGCTTCACGGCGTCAGACGCCTGCACGTCTTCGAGATGCGGGCAGTCGAAAAACGCGCGGTCTTCAATAAGCGTCAAAGAGACCGGCAGGTCAACTCGGCGCAGCGACTCGCAGCCTGCAAACGCCTCCTCCTCGAGCGATTCCACGCCCTCAGGAACCGACGCCTCCTCCAAGGCGGTGCAGTCGGCGAAACAACGACGCCCCAGCCAGCCGACCTGCTCGGGAATGTGCGCCACACGCAAAGAGGCACAGCCTTGGAACGCTTCGTCTTCTATCGTCTCGAGCCCTCTCGGGAACGCCAAGGCCGACAGGCTTTCGCATTCGTAAAACGCGCGCTCGCCGAGCGTGCGCACGCTCGGCGGCAAGGTGAGGTCCGCAAGCGCACGGCACCGCATGAACGCGGCCTCGCCTATCTCCTCCACTCCGTCCGGCAGCTCGACTTCACGCAAGGATTTGCACCGGAGAAACGCCTCGGCGGGAACAGCCTTGAGCGCACCACGGATGCGCACGCGCTCAAGGCGCAAGCACCCGCGAAAAGCGCCCTTCCCCAATTCCTCGACGCTTTCCGGCAACTCTACTTCGCGCAGGTTCGAACAGCCCACGAACGCCTCCGCGCCCACCCGCTTGACGCCTTCGGGAATGCTGACCGTCTGCAGTACGCCGTTGAACGCGAACGCGCGCTCCCCGATAGCGTCCGCTTCCTCAGGCACCTCAACGTGCGCTTTCCTGCCAGAAAAACGCGTCAACGTCAGCTCGAATTCGCTCTCTTTGCCCATGGGGCGTCTTCCTTTCGAAACGGGCGCCCCACCACGGGCGCTGCGCAAAACGGTCGACATGAGGATGGCGGCCTTCTTCTTCGAGCTTCAACAGCATATGGCGGCCTATGGCGACCATCCATGCACAAACCCTCACATCTTCCCCGCTTTTCGCTCGCAAAACGAGGGGAATGTGAGGGTTTGCCTGCCCTTTTTGCCTGCTCTTAGAACTCCAGCTGCTCCAGGCGCTCGAACACCACGTCCTTGCGCGTGAGGAAATCCCACGGATCGAAAATCTCGTCGAGCGTTTCCTTCGAAAGGTTCGCCTCCGGGTCGGCCTCGAGATTCTCACGGTACGTGGGGCCGTCGACGGCGTTCTGAATGTCCTCCCAGACTTTCATGGCATTGCGCTGCACGATAACGTAGGCGTCTTCGCGCGAAATGCCCGTATTCACCAGGGCCAGCAGCACTTTCGAGCTGAAGATGAGGCCCTTCGTGCGCCACAGGTTGTGCTCCATTTTCGCCGGATAGGTCTGCAGGCCGTCGAGCATCCACTGCATCTTCGAGAACATGTAGTCGAGTGCCGTGAAGCTGTCGGCCAGCACAACGCGCTCGGCGCCGGAGTGGCTGATGTCGCGCTCGAACCACAGGGCGACGTTGTCAAAGGCCACCTGCGCGTTGGACTTTACCACGCGCGCCAGGCCGCAGACGCGCTCGGCCGTGATGGGGTTGCGCTTGTGCGGCATGGCCGAAGAGCCCTTCTGGCCCTTCGTGAACGGCTCTTCCGCCTCAATGACGTCGGACTGCTGCAGCAGGCGCACCTGCATGGCGATGGACTCCAGCGTGGAAGCCGTGACGGCCAGCGCCGCCATGGTCTGCGCGTGGCGGTCGCGCGCAAGCACCTGGGTTGACAGCGGGTCGGGCGTGAGGCCGAGCTTTTCGCAGACGTACTGCTCGACGTAGGGGTCGATGGAGCTGTACGTGCCCACGGCACCGGAGATAGCGCCGGTGGCAGCCACCTTGCGCGCCTCCTCCAGGCGGGTCTGCGCACGCTTGAGCGCCCACGCCCAGCTGCCGAACTTCATGCCGAAGGTCATAGGCTCGGCGTGGATGCCATGCGTGCGTCCGACGCACAGCGTGTTCTGGAATTCGAACGCACGGCGCTTGCAGGTTTCGCCCAGTTGCTTGACGTCTTTGAGGATGATGTCGATTGCCTGCGTGACCTGGTAGGACAGCGCAGTGTCGCCCAAATCGGAAGACGTCATGCCGTAGTGCACCCAGCGGCTTGGCGGCTCAGTGCCTTCCGGGATGTCAGCGTCGATGTATTCGGCCATGTTCGTGGTGAAGGCGATGACATCGTGGTTCGTGACCTTTTCGATCTCGTCGATGCGCTCGACGGTAAAGTCGGCGTGCGCGCGGATCCAGGCCGCCTCTTCCTTCGTGATGCCGCACTGGCCCAACTCTGCCTGGGCTTCGCAGGCCAGCACCTCGATCTCTTTCCAGATAGCAAACTTGTTCTCGAGCGACCAGATGGCGCCCATCTCCGGACGGGTATAACGATTGATCATGAAGCGGCCTTTCTGTGGGAAATCGCGCATGCCAAACCGCGCGTTGAACACGCCAAAGTATCGCACATGGGCACCGCGAAGTCAGCGCTCTCCCCCGAAAGCGCAGACCGAACGAGCAAAGGAGTCAGCCGCTTTTTCCCATCCGCTCGCGCGGGAGCGCCAACGAGCGGTCGAACGAGCAAGGCGACCGGCCCTTTGCTCATGGCCGAAAATCCGTCAACTTCGCACGGTCGTTCAGAATCGAGCAAAATTTGTGCAAAATATCGTACAATACAAGGAACGACTAGAAGATAGGAGCGCCCATGCCCGCGACCATGCCTCTTCCCCATCTACGCCCCATCAGCGACCTGCGAACCAACCTGAACGGGATTTGCAAAGAAGCCCGCGAATCCCACTCCCCCATCTTCCTCACTAAAAACGGCACCGCAACGCTCGTTGTCATGGACTGCGACGCCTACGAGCGGCAACGTCAGCACGAACGGTACGTCCTCAAACTTCGCGAAGCGGAAATCGAAGCACGTTACCATCCCGAAAGCGTCTCGCAAGCTTCTCTCGATGAGCACATTGCCGACGTCCTTGCCACGCTGAAAGAGCACTCCCGTGCTTAAGCCGGAGTATCGCCCGCGCGCTGCGTACGACATCGAATCCATCGTCTTCTACCTTGGCTACGTCCTCGGATCGCCCCGTGCAGCAGAATCGTGGTACGCCGATTTCAAGCAGGCAATTGAGCGCCTGTGCGCCTTCCCCGAGCTCGGGCGCGTCTTTGAGGACGACCGCCTGGATACCGTGACCCGCCGCACGTACCTCGTCGGATCCTACCGCCTGTTCTATTCGCAGCACGAAGAAAAGCTCGTTGTGTGGCGCGTTCTGCACACTGCGCAGGACATTGACGACTATGCGGTGCTCGACTGCGAACCATAACAGCACGCTGCAGCACGCCCAAATGCCCATGGACGGGGAAAGGGGCAAAGAAGTACAAGGGAGCGCAAAGGGGTGGCGTAAAGGAGCCGGTCACCTTTTCTCATCCGCTCGCACGGGAGCGCCAACGAGCGGCCAAATGAGCAGAGGTGACTGTCCCTTTTGCTCATGCTCGCGAGCAGGCGAGCAAGCAGAAGCGGTCGGCCCCTTCTTGTGCTTACAGGTTGCGGAGGATGCTGCGCACTTCGTCGGTCAGGTCGGAGTCGCAGGCGACAATGGCGGTATCTCCCGGTTTGATCGTGGTATCCGAGCTCACCACCGAAACGTCGTCGTTCGTGGAAATGGCCACGAGGACTGCGCCGTCGGGAAGCTCGATACCCTGCGCATAGCGGGCGGTCTCCCCTTCGTGCAGGTGGACGCGAGGAACCTTCACCTCCAACAGCGCCACATTGCCCGAGGTGAGCGAAGAGGCGACGCTGATGGAACCCAGCATGGTCTCCTCTTCGATGAGCTTGGCGATGAGCGTCGTGGAGGACACGCATTCAATGCCTACTTCGCGGAAAATACGCAGGTTCTTCGGGCTGTTCACGCGCGCAATAACGCGCGGCACGTTGAACACGCGCTGCGCGATCTCGCAGGAGACCAGGTTGTCGTCATCCTGGCCGGTCGTGGCCACAAAGGCATCGGCCTTTCGAATGCCCGCATCTTCCTGAGAACGCGAGTCGCATCCGTCGCCGCAGACCACCAGATAACGCCCTTCCAGCGCCGCCGACAAGCGATCCGCCGTCACCACGTCCTCTTCGATGACCGCAACGTAGTTGCCGCTGGACAACAGCGTCGTTGCCAGATACGCGCCGATTTTGCCTCCGCCTGCGATAACGATGTACATGCCGCCTCCCTCTACTGCATATACCGCGCGAACGCGCTGATGAGCTCATGGCGCACGCACGCCATGACCGTGTCGCCATGGTACAGGATGGAGTCGCCCGTCGGGATAGAGCTGGCGGAGCCGTCGCCGCGCTCGAACGCACAGATGCGAATGTCGTGCGGACGCTCGATTTCGGACACGCGAATGGTCTTTCTCCCCATGTGCTCCAGGTTAAGCGAAAAGCGCAGGATTTCGAATTCGCCGAACGTGTCCAGGTGGCTGCCGTGGCCTGCCATGATCTTCGAGAACACCTCTTCGGCCACGAGCGACGTACCGCATACGTAGTCGATGCCCAGCTGAGTGTACGCGCGCTCATGCCCGGGATTGTACAAGCGCGTGATGACATGCGGGACGTCGAACAAGCGGCTGGCGACTTCGGCAACCATGAGGTTCGTGTTGTCCAGCTGCGTGACGGCAGCGACCACGTCGCATTCCTCAATGCCGGCCTTTATCAGCACGTCCTCGTCGAAGCCCACGCCTTCAAGCGTGGAGCCGTTGAAATCCAGGCCCAAGTTCGTGAACGCTTCGGGTTTGCGGTCGATGACGCAGACGTTGCTGCCGTTCTCGGACAGCATGCGCGCCAGTTCGGATCCGACGCGTCCGCAGCCTACCACGATGACGTTGCTCATGTTCGCTCCTTGCCCGCGAATGCCGCCCTGCATGCCTGCACGCGGCACAACCGTGCGCCGCAGCGCCCATGATACCGTTTCCGAGCGCCTGCCGCCCTCCGATTAGAGGGCACGCCCGTTCGGCGTGCGCAAAAAAGGCGGCCAAAAGGCCGCCTGACTTCCGCGCACAAAACGCTACAGGAATTTGTACTTTACTTCGCGCACACCCCAGTCTTCCCAGGACGAAACGCCGAAGGCTTTCCAGACGCCGCCTGCCAGGTCAAGAGCGCGACCGTACTTTTCGAAACCGCCCGTATCCGTGATGGTGGCGACGACCACTTTGTCGTCGTAGACAATTTCGACCAGACGGCCCAGCAGATGATCCTGGGACTCCGGGACCGCAACGGTCATGCTGTCGCGCGTGAGCGTAATGCCGATGGCCGTGGCGTCCCAACCCTGGTTCGTCTCCAGGTCGTAGGCAGACGCCATGCCCGTTTGCCAGCCCGGCCCCGACGTGTCCGGCGCAATGCGCGGTGCCGTCGGCAGCGGATTCGTTTCGCCAATTTTTTCCGCCGCGGCAACAGCCTCGGGGTTTGACGTGTCAACGCCCGCGACTTCGACCACCGGGTCGGGGTCTTTCACCGTGATAGTACGCTGCGACGTCTGCTGCAGCGTCTCAGCCGTCGAAGAAACGTCGGACACAGCCTGTGCGCCCGTCTCCATTTTGGAACTGGGCAGCTCTTGGGATTCGGCTGCCTTCGTGCTCTGCTCGGCCCCCAGGCCGATGGTGTCCGTAGACACGGGGTCCGAACCCTGCGCTGTGTTCAACGTCACGAAGCTGGCAATGCAGAGTGCCACCACGATGGCGAGCACCATGGGCACCTTACCCTGCATCGTTCTTTTCTTCGTTCCCGTCAAAGACAACACTAACCTCCACCGCCGAAGCGGAATACCGTACTGTACTCTGCAGTTGTGGTGTGATTAGAGAGAAATTAACTGCACAAACGCATGCCTTTTTTGCAACTGCGTCCCTAGAATTATAGCGGTAGCACCCCAAAAACGCTAATTTTCATCGTGTCAATGCCGCTCGCCGAAGGCTTGCTGCCGTTTATGCGCGCGCCATAAGAAGGCCCATCGCAAGGTACACGACCAGGCAAAACCAGGGGGACACGAACAGGAACAGCACCGCGACCACCCTGACGATAACGCTGTTCACGCCCAAGAAATGCGCAAGTCCTCCACACACGCCCAGCAGCCGCCTGTCGACGGTCGACCGCTGCAACGGACCGTTGAATTTTCCGGCAAGCGCCCCTTCCAAGCGTCCGGTCAAGCCCGCCCACAGGATGACGCCGCCCACCACCATGAGCGCGATCGGCCACAGGAAGTCCATCGCACGACCTGCAAGCGCGACGAACGTCACCCACCATTCCGGTCCATGACCCATGGTCGCCAGCCGGAACAGTCCGAATATGACGAACGCGATGCCGACGATAAAGCCAGCCTGCGAAGAGCGCGGGTATTGGGAGAACGACTTCATCCGCATCACATCCACGGGTTCGCGATCACATGGGAACTCCCGAAAAACTGGAGCGTCATCTGCGGAAGTTCTCCCGGAAAGGAAAACCAGGCCAACCCCAGCAGGCACAGCACCGCAAAAGCGGCAGCCCCGCCCAGCGAAAGCCCTGACGCGCCGATAGAGTACGCCATCAGGAAAAATCCCGCTATGACGAAAAGGAGCGGCCACAGATTGCCGACAATGGACGGGATGCTCCCCCATGCCACCAACCCCAAAGCGAACGGGAGCAAGAACATTCCTGCAGCAAAGAGCATCACGCCACCGCTGATGTTCCAGCAACGACGTCCGCCCTCGCGCACCGGAATGACCATCGTCACAATGCCTGCGATCACAAGAAGCAGCGGCCAGAACTGCCGCCAGCCCACCTCGCGCACAAAACCGCTGAACGCAGCTGCAGCGCCACAAAAGAGCAGCACGACGCCTATCGCCAGCATGAAGCGAACAGACGCGTCGTGAACAGGACGCGCTGCGGTGCGGGCGGATGCGGGAGGAGTCCCTGATGACGAAGACGCCGCCTGCGCTGTCGGAGGAACAGGCGGCACATGGCCAGCCCCTGGCTGCCGCACGGAGCTTGCCGCGAACGGGGCTGACTGACCGCACGCGACACCAGCGTCGACCTGGCCGCCATGGGCCTCCGAGTGCACGTATTCGGGAGAAACGTCGACGACGGATTCTTCGAGAGACGCTTTGGGAAGGATGGCCCAGAGCGCAAGGTAGACCAGGACGACCAGTCCGGACGAAGCGATCGCCAGCACGACCGCGAGCGTACGGACGATGACCGCGTCAACGGCAAAGCGGTCCGCCAGCCCTGCGCACACGCCGCCCAGAACCGCATCGCGCGAACGGCTGAGCGTCTTGTCGGGTGCCACGCGACCGTCCTTTCTTCGTCCGAGGAACGGCCGAACGGCTCGTTCTCCTATTGCTCTTCGCGCACGGGCGCATCCTCCAGGCGGACGACGCCCACCGTGGAGATACGGCGTCGGCGCATGCGCCTCACCGTAAAGCGATACCCGTCCTTTTCATACGAGTCGCCCGGCTGAGGCACGCGGTCAAGCGAAGCGAGCAGCCAGCCTGCCAAGGTGTCGTAGTCGTCCGACTCTTCCACCGGCCAGCCCAAATCAGCCGCGTCATCGCATGAAAGACTGCCCTCGGCACGCCATTCGCGTTCGGAAAGCTGCTGAACGTCCGCCGCTTCCAGGTCGGTTTCGTCCACGATTTCGCCGACAATCTCCTCCACGATATCTTCGATGGTAATTAAACCATCAGTGCCACCGTACTCGTCCACAACGATGGCCATCTGTTTCCTATTCGTTTGCATCTCGGAAAGCAGCGGAAGGATGTCTTTGCTCTCAGGAACGAAGAACGCCTCTTGCGCGTAAGGCCCGACCGGGTCGTTCTCGCGGCCTTCGAGCAGTGGCGTCAGCAGGTCTTTGTACTTCACGACACCGCAGATATAGTCATGGTCTTCGTGGTAGACGGGCAGGCGCGAATACCCCGTGCCGCGCATGCGCTCGATAGCCTGGAGCACGGTTTCCGTGTCTTCGACCGTCATCATGTCGGCGCGCGGGGTCATGATTTCGTGCGCGACCGTGTCGCCCATGTCGATAATCTCGTGGATCATGCGCTTTTCGTCGTCTGCCAGCTCTTCGTTCTCAGTGACCATGTCTTTGATCTCGTCTTCGGACACCGCCGATTCCCGATGCAGCATATTCGCCGTCAACTCGCGCACGAAGCGCTTTCCCGCCTGCGTCGCCGCAATGGCAATAACCAGCACCACCACGATGACCGCCAGGACTATCGTCGCTGCGAGCAAATTGACCTCGAGAGGGCTCATGGTCTCTCGTCCCCTTCCTTCGTCCAACCTCCCAGGCGCCCCGACGGCGCCTTTGCACGGGTGTGCGGCCCGCGCTTGCTCTCGCAGGCCGCACGCTGCTTATTCCGGCACGCGGCCTACGCCCTTTACCGACCTGCTTCCCTGTTGGGCTCTCACACGACGTACAGCACGATTGCCAAAAACTGGCACACGCTGCCCGCCAAGACCCACACATGGAAGAGAGAGTGCATATAACGCACCTTCTTGAGAACGTAGAAAATGCACCCGATCGAATAGCACAGGCCGCCTGCCGCAAGCAGGATAAGACCGGGCGTCGGAAGCGCCGCCACCAACGGTGGCAGGAACCACACCACACACCAGCCGAGCGCCAGGTAGAGCACCACGGATATCCAGCGCGGGCGGAATACCCAGAACGCTTCGCACGCCACGCCTGCCAACGCCAGCGCCCATACGATGACGCCGAGTACATAGCCTCCCGAATGGGCGAGCGTGACCAGGCAAAACGGCGTGTACGAACCGGCAATGAACAAATAGATGAAACTGTGGTCCAGCACTTTGAAGACGCGTTTCGCCTTGTCGGCGGCTATGGCGTGATAGAGCGTGGACATGAGGTATTCCAGCAGCATGGTGATGCCGTAGACCAGCGCAGCAAGCAACAGCACGCCCCCGCCATGGGAAACAGCCGTCACGATAAGGATAGGAAGTGCTGCGATGGAGAGCAGGACGCCGATGCCGTGCGTGATGGAGTTCGCCACCTCTTCGCCCAGCGTGTATTCGCGCACGTTCCGCTGGCGCTGCACCGCGTTCGCGCGCGTGCCCGCCTTCTTGCCCGCGACCGCCCGAACCGCCTGCGCGTCTCGTGGCTTGAACTGTGAAGGAGTCCATGCGGGAGGCTGCGCCGGCGCCGGACGACGGCGACTTCGGCCGACAGGTGGTTCTGATGTGCGCGACGTGCTCATGGCGGATACTTTAGCACATATGCCTCTGTGCGAAGGCGGCTGCAGATACAAAGGCGCCGTCCTGCCGGAGAGAAGGAGCAACCGCCCTTGCATTGCGCTCCGAGCCCGCCCGCTTGTCTGTGCCAAGCAGAGCGGCATGCGCGCGAAATGGTCCTTCCGGAGCGTTCGGCGGCTTTATTCCGACACCGTGCGGTTTCCGCCAGGGCGCAGCCAGCCAAGCCAGGCTTCGGCGTCCTCTTTGCGCACGTCCACGAGCTTGAGCGTCGTGCCCAAGCCCGCCGCCGTGGTCACACTCAGCGTGGCGACGCCGGCCGCACGCTGGAACGGGTTCGTCTTCACGGTGCCGAACTGTATCTTCTTGCGGGGCAGAAGCACGCTTTCGCGCGAAAACCCACCATTCGTGACTTGCATGAAACGCCGGTTGAACGCAAAGCTCGATTCGCGGAACCAGAGCACCGCGCCAACCGCCTCCAAGGCGATCACGAGCACGCCCACTACGTAGAACAGCACGAACACCGGGTCGATAATGCCCATGAACGGTCCGACCTCAGCTTGCACGCCGGGCAGCGAGAGTGCCGCATGCACGCTCACCTGCCCCGCAGCAGCCAGCAGGACAATCCAGAAACCCGAGCCCGCCCACGTGCAATGGCGCACGAGCGCACGGCGCAGCGCAACCGGCGCGACCGGCCGGGATTCGACCGGTGCATCGGCGAATTCCGGCACAAGGCCTGCCAGAATCTTCGGTACGCGGTCCATTTTCACGAACGGATGGACAACAAGACCCGTTCTCAGCGAGGATGCCTCTGCGTCCTCGCTGCTCTGGGCCGCCGAGTCGACTTTTGCCAGCGACACTTCGCAGTAGCCCATCAGCCGGCGTATGAAGCCTTGGCGGATGATGACCGACTGCACGCGATCGACGTCGACGCCGTGGAATTTGCGCGACAGCAGCCCGTGCTCCACTTCGATGCGCGTGTCGCGGCGACGCGCGCGAAATCCGCCGAACCGCACGCACGAGCCCACCGCGGACAACGCCCACAGGAACGCCACCAGCAGCAGGAAGAGGACGATTCCTGAAACCACCATTTCAAGCGGCATGCCCCTGCCGACCGAAACGGCAGCATTCGCCACCTCTTCGGTGCGGTCTCCGAACAGCTCGAAGATACCGCTCGCAATTTGTGCGACCGTTCCGATGACGCCGATGGCCACCAGCGCAAAGCCCGTGCTGTTCGTCAGTCCGGTCAGCACGAGCTCTCGGTTCGAAAGACCGTGCTCGTAGGTGACGTGACCGGTGTCGACCGCCAGGCCGCCCCAGATACCGCGCACGTCCTGCAACAGCTCGTCGGCACCGTCGAGCACGTTGCGCGCTCCGTCCGCCTCGAGCGCGCCCCCAGCGAACGGCCGGCCCGAGACGCGCACGGGCGCCTCCCCTGCCGCACAAGGAGCTGTCGCCTGCTGTGCGATTGCAGCTGCCGCCGACATGCCGACCGGAATCGGACGGCCCTCCAAGACAGCCTGCTTGCGCGCGAACAGCTCAAGCCGCAAGGTCTCGGCGTCTGCATTCGTGATGTAGGGCACCGTGGCACCTTCGTTCGACGCACCGCCGGCCGTCTCGATCTTGACCGTGCACACGCCCGCCAAACGCTGCAGTATCGATGCGGTGTGGTTGACCGACTGCACGCGCTGGTAGGGAATGTGCATGCGCTTCTTGGTGAAGATGCCGGAATAGAGGCTGAACTCCTCTTCGCCGACCTCGTAGAACAGATGCCGGTAGCTCCAAACCTGCACCACCACGATGACGACGCCCAAAACCAAGATGCCAGCCGCAGCTGCCCCGATACCGACCAGTATGCCGAAGCGCTCTCCAGGATCTGCCGACCCCATTTCTGCCACCGTGCCTGCAAGACTGCCAAGACATCCTACGATAAGCGCGACGAGCACCGTGCCGAACGCGCGCAGAGACCCCAGCCAGATGTAACTATGGTGCACGAAATGGCGCTCGGGCAGGCCACCCTGGACGCCCGCGTCGTGATGCGCTGAAGGAGCGTCGGCAACCTGGGCGTCGTCAGCCTGCACCGACCCCGTCGGCGCACTGACGGCTTCCGCAGTGGGAACCGCGCCGGAAGCGCCAGGAGCTCCGACCGTCGGCCCCGCCATGCGCTGATCGTTCGTTTCTCCCATGGCCTACACGTCCTCTTGGGCGATGCGCGCGAATTCGGCCGCACGGTCGCGAAGCTCTTCGGCAACGGAAGTTTCCAAGCCGGGGATTTCGTGCTCGCCTGCCGCCGTGGCAACCGTCACGCTCGAAAGCCCGAACGCGCGCATGATAGGCCCTTGCCGCGTGTCGGTGTTCTGCACGCGAATGAACGGGACGATAAAGCGCTTGCGCCAGACGATGCCGCGTGCGATGTCCAGGTAGTCGGCCGAAAGCTCGTAACGCCAGCGCGCATAGCGGATAGGCGGCAAAATAGCCAAAAACAGCGCGAGCGCCAGCAAGTACAGAGCTGCGATGACCGCCAACGCCACCAGAAGCCAGGAGGACGGAGCGATTGCCTGCACGATGGCGCACGGGACGAAACAGCACAGGAACACGATGGTTATCCAGATGGCGTCATTGATGCGCCAGACGTTTTTGATCTTCGGGTTGAGCTGCTGGCTCGGCAGTTCGCGCACGCATGCTCCTTTGTTCGAACGGCTGGTTGCCACGCGATGTCCGAAAGGCAAGGCACGGCACTGTGCGGGCATTCCCCCGCACTCCCGTACGGCAGGTGCCGCCATGCCCCTTGCGAAGGCGGAAACGTTCGGAGGCAAGGCGTTCGCCCCGTTCCCGGACGTAGCTTGGCAGACTGCCTCAGGAGTTTATCGCACTCTGGCGCTCCGCCGCAAACGGCTTCTTCGGCTTTCCGCCTTTGCCCGTCAAGCCCCCGCTTTCTGTTTTCGGGACGCGCAAACAGAATGAGCGCGACCGACCCTATAATACATAAGAGAACCTGACCCGTCCCCTTTGCACAGGAAGGAAAGCCATGGAAGAACAGCCCGGCAGCATATGGCGGGAGCTTACCCGGGAGCAGTGGTTTCAGGCCGTTTGCTTCGCCCTGTGCTTTCTGGCCTTCATGCTGGCGGAGGCGGCGGTCAACGCTCGCGCGGCGCTTCTCTTCGGCCCCGGGCTTGTCAACGCCGCCTACGCGCTGGGCCTGGTCTGCACCGGCCTGGGCTTTCTGTCGTTTCCGCTGCTGCGCAAACTGATCCGGGGAGAGCGGGGGCGAAGAGGCGCCGTCCTTTTTGCGGGAGCGCTCTGCATGATCTCCGCCATCCTGCTCCTGACCGCCGAGCAGGCCGCGCTCTTCTCTCTGTGCGCCGCGCTGTGCCTGCTCTCCTGCGGCCACATCGGGGGCTGCGTCTACTACAACCACGCCATGACCTTCCAGGGAAGCCGCTGCATGGGAAGGGCTACGGGCGTGGGGATGGCCCTGGCCGTGGTGCTCCAGTTCCTGATCCAAAGCGTCTTTCCCCTCGATGCCGTTTTCCTCGCCAGTATGATCGCGAGCATTCTTTTGGTGGTATTCCTGGTGTCCAGGGCGCCTTGGGACTGGGTGCTCGACGACCCGCTGCCCTATTCCGCAGGCAACGAGACGCCGCGGCGCACCGCCCTCGTCCTGCTTTCCGCCGTGGTGCTCATGAGCCTGGTGTCCGGCCTCATCGACGGGGTGATCACCGCCTTCGACAGCGCGGGGACCTACGACATCTACCACGGGGTGCGGCTGTTCTACGCCCTGGGCCTCGTCGCGGCGGGCTGGGCGGCGGATCTGAGGGAGCGGCGGCTGCTGCCCCTGGCCGCAGCCTGCTTCATCCTCTTGTCCTCCATCTCCACAGCGCTTCTGTCCTCGCCTGCGGGGTACTTCGCCGGCGTGGCCCTGATGTACGCGTACAACGGCTTTTACGTGATCTTCCTCACGGTTCTGTTCTGCGACTTCGCCCTCAGGACCTCCCGCCCGGAGCTGTGGGCGGGGCTGGGCCGGGTGGCGCGCTGCTTCACGGTGGCGGCCGTGGTGCCGTCCATGCCCTGGCTCTACGACGTTTGGGGCAGCACCGCGCTGACGGTGGCCAGCTGCCTTCTGTCCGTGGCCGTGCTGCTGGTGCTCGTGCCCTGGATCATCCGGAGCGGGAAACTCGAGCAGCACCTCTCGCCAGAGCAGGCGCTGGAGCAGTTCTGCCAGAGCTGCCGCCTGACGCCCCGGGAGTCCGAGGTGCTCCAGAGGCTGCTGGAGAGCGACGACAGCCTGCAGGCCATCGCCACCGACCTGTCCATCTCCGTGCGGATGGTGCAGCGCTACGTGACCTCCATCTACGAGAAGACGGGCGCGAAGTCCCGCACAGGGCTGCACCAGCGCTACACCCGGTACATGCTCGACAACCGCTAAGCGCCGAAACAGAAGACGTTTCCGCCGATAAACCGGGGGGTTCGTAAAGACGAACCCCCCGGTTTTCCATTTTGGCGGCATCACGGCCTGCACAGGCTGGCCCCAACGGTACACGATGGCAGCAGCAAACTGAGGAAGTGTGAAAGAAAGGAGGGCCCATGGGCGAGCGGAGCGCGCGCCGCCTGCTTCCCTACGACCGACGGCTGGTAGGGCTTGCCGTGTGCGACGTGCTGGAGCAGGAAGGCTGCCTGGACTTCACCCGGGACGGGCCCGACGGGGCCATCCTGGCCGACGTCACGGTCTACGGCAACCCAGGGCGGTTCTCCATCGCCGTCCGGGACGGTCCGGCGGGGACGGAGCTGTCCGTGTCCATCACGGCGCCCAGACCGGGGCTGTCTCCGGAGGGGCAGCGCCGGGCGGAGAATTACCTGGCTGACCGGGTAGCGCAGCTGATGGAAAACGAGCTGCGGCTGGAGCCGCTGGCCCTGCCCTGCTGAGCGCGGGGCGTGTTTTCGAAGGAGGGATCGAACATGAAACGAACTACGAGGCGCCTGCTCTCGCTGCTGATGGCGGTCGTGCTCTGCCTGGGGCTGACGCCGGTGACGGCCCTGGCACTTGAGATCAGCGGAGAGGGTTGGAAATTCGATTTAACGGATATGTCCAAACCTACGTTGATCATCGAAAGCGACGAGGGCATGGACGACTGGATTGCAAACGGCAGCGCATACAGAGGCATCGTGCTTGCCGTGGATCTGGCCGATGGCATCACCGAGATCCCCTACCATGCCTTTTATAATTGCAGCCAGTTGACCACCGTTGAGATCCCGGCCTCCGTCACCGAGATGGGCAAAAACGATGTCTTTGAGGGCTGCAAGAACCTGACGACGATCACCGTGGCGGCGGGAAATTCAACATTCACCGCGCAGGACGGCATCCTCTATAGCGAGGACAAAACTGATGTCCTCATCTGCCCGCCGGGCAAGAGCGGCGATGTCACCCTGCCCGCTACCGTCACCAGAATTGCAGGCTCCGCCTTCAAGAGCTGCGCCGGGATCACAAGTGTGACCCTCCATGAGGAGATCACCAAAATCGAAAACGTGGCCTTTGAGGGCTGCGACAGCCTGACCACGCTGACCCTGCCCGCCTCCCTTAACAGCCTGGGCAACGGCGCGTTCGATAACTGTGCCGGTCTGACCAGCCTAAATGTGGCCGATGAGAACGGCAAATTCAGCTCCGAGGTCGGCGTGCTGTATAACAAAGCCAAGACCGAACTGCTGCTGTATCCGATGGCGAAACCGGATACGGACTTCACCATCCCGGATTCCGTGGCCAGCATTGCCGACAATGCCTTCAAAGGAGCTCGCTATCTGCAAACCGTTACGGCGGGTGATCTCACCAGCATCGAGAGCAGCGCGTTTATGAACTGCGAGTCGCTGACCAGCTTCTCGGCGAAGTCGCTGGGTGAGGTGAAGCTCCAGGCCTTTTATCAGTGCGCCAAGCTGGAAACCTTCACGCTGGAGGACGAAGACTCCCTGACGACCATTGGAGGCAGCGCGTTTAACCGCTGCAGCAGCCTGACCGCCGCGCCTATCGCCGGGGCCACCAGCATCGAGGAAGGCGCCTTCCAGAACTGCATGGCTCTGACCAGCCTTTCTTTCTGTGAAACCGGCAATGTGTCCATCGGCAAGAACGCCTTCTCCGGCTGTGCCGGCCTGACGGAGCTGACCTTCCCGGCAAGTGTCACGTCCATCGGCTACAGCGCCTTTGGAGGCTGCAACCAGGTGACCGTGATCACCTTTAAAGGCGAAGCTCCGCCGACTTGTGACTCTAACAGTTTCAGCATCGGCGACCCAACTGACTTCCAGATCGTTGTGCCGAACGACTCGGAGAATGCGTATATTGAGGCGCTGGGCAGCACGCTGGGCAGCTACGTGGGGGACACGCTGGTGAGAAAATACCCCCTGTTTGTCAATGGACAACAGCTCACCAGCACAAATACTACCATCAACTGCGGCAGCGGCACCGCTTCTTTTGACGTGGCAACCAGCACCCTGACCCTCACCAACGCCACCATCGAAAACATGGGCGGCGACTACGGCTACGGCGGCGCCATCAACTCCGGCCTGGCAGAACTGACCATCAAGCTGGTGGGGAACAATACCATCCACGCTGAAAAGGAGCAGTGGGGCACCACCTATCGGGACAGCATCAACTCCGGCACCAACTGCGATGTCAAAATCGTGAGCGGTGCGACGGACGGCACGACCCCCACCCTCATCTGCGACCTGATCGACATGGGCCGGGGCGGTTCGGGCTTCACCGGCGGAGCGGGCGAAGGCAACCTCACGGTGGACGGTGTGAATCTGACGGTCAAGGACAGGATCTTCGTCCACCACGACGCCACTTTCCTAAACGGGGCGCAGGTAACTGTCACCGGCGGCCTGACTGTCAACAACAGCGCCACGGTCAAAGTGGATGGAGAGAATACGGCGCTTACGGTCAAGTACATCGCCTTGGGCAACGACTTGCTGGGACAGACCAATCAGTTGGTGCTGGATTCCGGCACCCTCACCATCACCGGCAGCGTGGCTTATCCCGGCGCCCCGGACGGAGATACGAATCCCTATGCCATCCGCTTTGACCCCGTTTCCTCCGGCAGCATCGCCATCAACGGCGGTATGTTTGTGAAGCAGGCCTCCTGCGCGGGCACCAATATTGACGAATCCGAGATCACCCAGGCGGATAACCTCCCTGTCGAGGGCAGCTGGGACAGCGGGACCCTTATCATCGGCCCGGCGAACGACGGCAAATACTTGGTCACTGTGAAGTCCGATCCGACGGATGGCGGCGTGGCCTACGGCGGCGGACGGTATGATGAAGATCAAGAAGTCACCCTCACCGCCACCGCCCAACCGGGCTGGTTCTTCATCGGCTGGTATCAGGACAGTGGAGATGCCGCCGTCAGCGTCAGCAAATCTTATCAATACACCGTTGGAAAGGCCGATGTCACCTTCACCGCCAAGTTCATCGAGGATAAGCTCTATCAGGCGGAGCAGGCCAAGACGGCGTTCGACGAGGCGCAGAAAAAGAGCCTCACTTGGGACATCCTCACCGACGCTGTGGACGCCTATGAGGCGGTACCGGCCTACCTCAAGGCCATCGGCTACCTGCTGACCGAGGAGGAGAAAGCAGCTCTGGATAACCGCTATACCGCCCTGACCGACTATTACAACGAGGTTCAGACCCTCAACCTGCCCAATCAGGGCATCAACAGCGACGACCTGGCGAAGCTGTACCTCTTCACCGGCGTCACCGACCTGAACCTCAGCGGCAACAAGGGCATCACCAGCTTGACCAACCTGCCGAACCAGACTGGACTGAAGGACCTGAACCTGAGCAACACGGGTGTCATGGACCTGACCAGTCTGAGCACCCCGGCCGCTCTGGAGACTCTGAACCTCAGCAGCACGGGCATCACTGACCTGTCCTGCCTGAGCGGACTGACGACGCTAGAGACCCTGAACCTCAGCAACAACAAGGGCATCACCGACCTGTCCGCTCTGAAAGACCTGTCGACGCTAGAGACCTTGGACATCTCCGGCACCGGTGTGACCACGTTGGAGAGTCTGATAAAAGAAGGCGAATCTAGGTTCCCCGGATGCCAGAACCTGACGGCCCATAATCTGACCCTCACCTCCCTCTCCGCTTTGGCGGGGACAGTCAACGTGAAAGGATTCTCCGCCGAGGCCATTACGAAATGGGACTTCACCAAAAGCACCCTCCCCGATACGGAGGACAGCAAGACCGACGTGGAAACCATCCGGAGCGAGCTGAGCACTGAACGGTTCATCCCGCCCACCATCAAAACCGCCCCGACCCCGACCCCGGGCGGCAGCGGTGGCGGCGGCGCGACCTCCTACGGCGTGACCGTGGCCGACTGCGAGCACGGCGCCGTGTCCGTCAGCCCCGAGAGGGCGGCCGCGGGGACGGCCGTCACCGTCACCGTGGCCCCCGAGGAGGGCTTCGAGGTCCGCGCCGTCAGCGTCGCGGACTCCGGCGGCAGGGCCGTCGAGGTGTCGCGCAACGCCGACGGCACCTTCTCCTTCGTGATGCCCGCCGGGAACGTGACCGTGTCCGCCGTGCTCGGCTGCGACGGCGGCGCGCTCTGCCCGAGCGCCGGCTTGACCGACGTCGACCAGTCCCAGTGGTACCACGACGCGGTGGACTGGGCGGTCTCGACCGGCGTCATGACCGGCTTCGGCAACGGGCTCTTCGGGCCCGACGTGGATCTCACCCGCGCGCAGATGGCCCAGATCCTCTGGAACGTCGAGGGCAGGCCCGCCGTCGACTACCCGATCGCCTTCGGCGACGTGGGCGGGGAGGACTGGTTCCACGGCGCGGTGGCCTGGACGGCCTCCGAAGGGATCTTCGAGGGCTACGGCGCAGGCTCCGGCCTCTTCGGCCCGGAGGACGCGCTCACCCGCGAGCAGGCCGCGGCCGTGCTCATGAGGTGGGCCGCCTTCCGTGGCGAGGACACGTCGGCGCGCGCCGACCTCTCGGCCTACCCCGACGCCGGCGACGTGTCGGAATGGGCCGTCGAGTGCATGTCCTGGGCCGTGGCGCAAGGCGTCATCGCCGGCGTCGGGCTGCCCGACGGGACGCTGGAGCTCGATCCGCTCGGGACCGCGTCCCGCGCGCAGACCGCCACGCTCATGATGCGGCTTGTCGGCTAGCGCCGGACCGCCGAAGCCGGGAGAAGGGATGCCCCTTCCCCGACTTCGGCACGGCGCGGACGGCGCCCCCTACAAAAGCGCGCAAAGCGAGCGGGGAAGGAGTCCGCCTTCCCCGCTCGCATCTGTATGAGATGCCCTTGTTCTGCTCAGCCCGAAGCCAAATCCGCCTTATATTGCATTCGACTAGAACCCTACGGCGCGACCAACTGCCGTTTCGCCACAACGCAAAGCCGATCAAGGAGGATGCAGCCTTCAGCAGACGACAAAGGACGCACGCAAACGTCAACCGACGTAGCGGCCAGTCTGCCGCGCTGGCGTTGCCTGCTTGCGCCTATTCGAAACAGTGCTCCACCAGGTCGTCGTACCAGTCGCGGTCGGCAGCCCAAGAACCGCCTTTCTGTTCGACCTCGATGTAGTAGCTTACGGCCGTGCGGTCGGTGCATTCCGTCATAGCAGCATTAAGGGACGAGCTCACCGCAGAGACAGCTTGCTCTTTCGTAACACCGCTTACGCCCCTCAAGGCAGCGTCGAGCTTTTCCCAGTAGAGAGCGCTGAACGCGTTGACATCGCGCATGTCGATGGTCAGGTACACGTCCGCTTCGTTGCCGGCCGTATAAGCGTAGACCTCGTCGACGGTGTAGGTCATATCGTCAAGCATCCACTGCGCAAGCGCCTGCGCGTCGACCCCGGCGTCCGCGAACGAGATGCCGTTGCCGCCGACCAGGTATTCCGTGCTGTCGCGCAGCTCGTCGTCAAGCTCGCGCGCCATCTCCTGGACCATAGCGGAGTCTTTCGCCACGAGCTTGTCCATTTCGGCCGTGGCAACATCGAGCGCTGCCTGCTCGTTCGCTTCCAGAACCGTCGAATCAACGCCTTGGTCCGAACGAGGGGTCACTTCGCTGATGCCCAGTTCGTCAAGGGAGTCTGCCGCAAAGCTGCCGCGCTGGTCCGCCTGGTTGACGGCGTATCCGACAAGCATGCCGAACAGGATGACGGCAATCAGCGTCAAGACCGAGAACACAATGCCCACGATGCCGCAGACCTTTGCACCCGTGGTTTTGCCGTCTTTGCCGGTCTCTTTGACGGCCTTGCCCGCCAGCACGATGGCGACAATGCCCAAAATAACGCTCGGAACGATGGTCCAGCAGAACAGAATGGCGAGGATGCCGCATACGAGGGCGGCAATCGCCTTGCCGGATGACTGCTGCGGCGGCTGATAGCCGTACGGGGGCATGGGAGGCTGATAGGCGCCCTGCGGCGGCACCGCGTTCGGCGGGACGAAGCCGGGCGGGACAGAACCGGGCTGCTGCGAAGCGTTGCCGTACGGCTGTTGCGCTGCGGACGGGTACGGTTGCTGCGCTGCCGGGACATACTGCTGCTGAGCAGCGAATTCTTGAGGAGCTGCTCCTCCCGGGACTTCGGGACCCGATGCCTGCGGGGCATAAGCCTGCGAGGCGGGCTCGCAAGCCTGCTGGCTGAACGAGGCTTCCTCAACAGGCGAAGAAGGCGCGCCATCGGAGGCGACAGGCTGGGAGCCGCTCGTGAGCGGGGTGGCCGAGTCGGGCATGTCGCCGTGGGAAGTTTGCGAGGTTTTCTTCGGGTCGTCCATTTCGTCCTCCTTGTTCGGCTACGGCTGCGCCGCCTGCCCTTCGTATCACGGACTCCTCTTTACAAGCGCTAACGTAACAGGTTTTTCTTCCTTTGTGCATACCAAGCGCTCACCTGGGGATAACTCGTAATCCTGGCGGCCGGCTTGTCAAGAACCCGTTACAAAACTGCCGTCCTTGCAGCCTCTCGCTTGCCGTCTGCGCGCAGGGCGTCTTCGCTTTTGCGCAATCGACACCCGCACGGCTGCGCAGCAAGGCAAACGCCCTTCGCCGCGCACACCCTGCCGTCTTTCCGGGCCGCACTTCGCGCTGCCCGATCACCGCTTTACGCCATCGAACGCAAGCAGGCGTCGATAATGCGGGCTGCAGGCAGCAAGCTCGGCAGGCGACGCATCCATGGCCATCGAGCCATCCTGCTTCACGCGGCCCTCTTCCAGAAAAACCACCCGGTCCATGCGGGAGACGCCCGGTAAGTGATGCGTGATCATGAGGACGGTCTTTTCGGCCAGGACGTCGAGCAGCGTGTCCAAAACAGCGCGTTCGGTCTCCGGGTCCAGACCGACGGTCGGTTCGTCCAAAATCACGACCGGCGAGTCCTGCAACAGCACGCGCGCCAATGCCACGCGATGCCGCTCCCCGCCCGAAAAGCGCAAGCCGGCTTCGTCCACCAGCGTATCGAGCCCTTCCGGCAAGCGCGCTAGAAGCTCGCTTAACCCCACGCGCGCAAGCACGTCTTCCAGCTCTGCGTCCGTCGCACGGGAATTGCCCACGCGAAGGTTCTCGCGAAGCGTCGTGTTGAACAGGTAGGTGTTCTGCTGGATGACCCCGAAATAGGAGGAAGCTGCATCCCCCAGGCTTGCTGTGGCGACGCCGCCGAGCGTCACACGGCCTGCAGTCGGCGACAAGTCGCCGCGCACCAAAGACGCGAGCGTGCTTTTGCCCGATCCGCTCCTGCCCAGCACCGCGACGTGCTCACCTGGCGCAATGCGAAGGGCAAGGCCGTCAAGCACGGTGTGCGGCGTGCCGGGGTATGCGAACGTAACATCCTCTATCGACAAACAAAGCGGAGCATGCGGGCGATTTTCCTCGCCGCCGTCTGTGGCAACCGGGGCAGAGGCGTCTTCACGGAAAGCTGATGCCGTCGGCTGCGCAGAGTCCGCCTCTTCGGCAGCAAGCTGCGCTTCGACCGCCGTGAGCGCCGCGTCCCCATCCTCGGCCGACAGACGATTCATGCGCGCGATCGAATCCTCGTGCGCACGCGTTTCCACCGCTGCAAGCGGCAGAGGGGCAAAGCTGTCCAAGAGGGGGAAATACCCCAGCGCAAAGGCAAGAATCCAGTTTGGCGACCCGTCGAGCACGCCTGCCCCGTTCGCGCCGAATGCGCCCGCAGCCCACATGACCACCACGAGCGCTCCGGCTGCATACAGCATCTGGACCGCCAGATCGCGCGCTCGGTCGAACCGATGCGCGGCGGCTTCGAGCGTGCGCAGCTCGCGCTGCGCCCCTTCATGCCGCGCGAGGTAGTCTTGCGCACGGCCGGAGAACACCCAGTCCGCAACGCCCAGGACGTTGTCCGCCAGGTCTGCGTACATGCGGCTTCGCAGCTCTTTGCGCCGTGCGGCACGAGGGCCGTTCGCCATCAGGGATGCGAGCGGAACCGCTATGACCGCCGCGCCGAACACCGCGCACAGCAACGCACCCGCCCACGGCGTGAGCACGCCCATCCCCACCACAACGAGTGCCGCGAGCACCCACGCGATGACCGTCGGGAAGACCGTGCGAAGGTACAGGTTTTGCACGTGCCCGATGTCTTCGGACAGCAAACCGAGCACGTCGCCCAGGCGATGCCTTCCCCGGAAGAAGACCGCGTCCCTTTCGAGCGCACCCCACAGTTTCAACCTGAGGGCGGACGTCATGCGCAAAACCCAGTCGTGGCTGACCAGGCGCTCGAAGTACTGGAGCACCGGCTTGCCCACGCCAAACAGGCGAACGAACATGAGCGGAAGGTTCAGCAGCAAGATGGAGGCGGGCAGAAGCGCCGCGCCGCCGATAAGGTAGCCTGACGTGAACATGAGCGCCGCCGCGAAAAACGCTGCCGCAACGCCGAGCGCAAGGGCAAAAGCGAGCGTCTTGCGATAACGGCGGAAGAACGGTCGCACCCAGCGGTCTTCCTTCCATGCGGCCTTGAGGCGCGCAAGGTCGGCGAAACGGCCTGCGGGCTCGACGGTATTTGAGGCCACACCACCCTGCATGCCATCTCTGCCTGCCGGTTCGCTCGTTTCATTCCGCGCGTACGTTGCCTGCAGCGTCGTTCGCGGCATGCCCGCGTCGCATGCAGCACCCTGCTCTGCCGCACGATACTGCACCGTGCCGTTCTCGAGCTGAAAAACCACATCCATGTCCTGCAGCCAATGCAAGCGATGCGTGGCAAAGAAAACCAGCCGCCCTTCCATGAGCGGCAGCATGCGCTCTTTGAGCTCCATTTCCGTCTCGATGTCCAAATGCGCCGTCGGCTCGTCGAACAGCCAGATGCGGCGTTCGGGGTCGAGCAGGGCGCGCGCAAGGGCGATGCGCTGTGCTTGCCCGCCTGAAAGCGTCCGGGCGCCTTCTCCCAGCAGAGTGTCCAGCCCGTCAGGAAGCTCCGCCGCCAACGTATCAAGCCCGACGGCGCGAACGGCGTCCTCCACCTCGCCGTCGGTCGCGTCTGGCCGATAGAACGCCACGTTCTCGCGCAGCGTGGCATGGAAGAGATAGGGGTCCTGCGGAATGTAGGCCACTTGGCGGCGCCAATCGGCGCATTCGAGCGTCGGCACCGCTTGGCCGTTCACGCTTACGACGCCCTCCGTGGGGGCGGCGAACCCAGCGAGCAGGTTTACCAGCGTCGTCTTGCCCCCGCCCGACGGCCCGACTATGCCCACCTTTTTGAAACCGCGGACGGAAAACGACACGTCGCGCAGGGCTTCGTGAGCCTGCACCGAGCCATTCGCCTGCCGCTCTTCGTACGCGAAGTCGACCTGCGAAAACGTAACTTCTGCCTGGGCTGTCCAAGGAAGGATAGGGGCATCAACCTCGGATTTTGGCGCCGTTTTCGCTTTCGCCAGCCTCATGAGCGAAACCAGGGAGTTTTTGCCGTCGAGCGACGCATGGTAGTCCGACGCGAATTCTCGAATCGGACGGAAATACTCCGGCAAGACGACGAGCACGACAAGGGCAGGAAATAGCACCACCGAGCCGTCCACCAAGCGAAATCCCAGCATGACCGCGACCGCGGCGAGAGACAACGTCGAAAAGACGTCCAGCACGGCGCTCGAAAGCGTTGCAACGCGCAGCGTCCTCATGGTCGCTTCGCGGAAGCGCTCGCTCGATTCGTACACGCTGCGCCCGTGCGCCTTGCTGCGCCCGAACAGCTTCAGCGTGTCAATGCCGCGCAGACTGTCGGAAAAATGGTTCGACAGGCTCTGGAACTCCTCGTGGCGCGCGCCCGCCACTTGCTGGGCCGTACTGCCGATGAGCACCATCTGGAGAATGATCGCGGGGAACACGATGAGCGCGATCAAGCCCGACACCCAGTCCAGAGGAAAGACGACCACCAGCAGCATGAGCGGGACGATGACAATGGACGCCATTTTCGGCAGGATAAGGCGCAGGTAGGTTTCCACCTGGTCGGCGCCTTCAAGAACGAGCGTGGTCAGGTTGCCCGACCCCGTTTCCTGCACCATGCGCCGACCTTCCGCGAACAGGCGGCGCAGCACGCTTTCGCGCAGTTCGTCGGCGCGGGCGGCCGCGTAACCGTCAAGCCAGCGTGACTGGACGTTCGCAATCCCTTGCCGGGCAACGAAACAGCACGCAAACGCCGCAAGCCACGGCATCTGCGTCGCCAGCGACGCACCGTGCCAGAGGTTCGCGAGCGCTGTCGCCAGCGTCCATCCTTGCCCGATGACGCACAGCCCGGTCAGCGCGGAGGCACATGCCATGACGGCAAGCGCCCGGCGAAACCCCGGCAGCTCGAACAGCAGCTTGTCGATCATGAGCACATCCCTACCCTTGCGTCGCGCTTCGCCTCGTTTGCTCGCATGGTGCAACCTTGCCGCGCGACCGCCTCCCGTCGTCTTGCGACCATTTTCCGCAACGGCGAGAGCACGCCCCCCGCCAGAAAAGCCTTTTGCAGGGCCCCTTGCGCCATCCCATGCGCACAATTACCGCGTTAGTGGCAAAAATTTCGAGTACTGAACTATCCGGACTGCCGCTTGAACGCTATGAGCGCTCAGGAGCGCATAACCACGTGAAAAACACCTGTTCAAAAAAGCGCTTCTTGTATATTGCAGGCCTCTTGCGAAGAAATCGCCTTGAGCAAGGGTTCACTACTCGAAATTTTTTCCACTTTCTGGGCGAGTTACTGCAAACCGTCGCGTTTTGTCGGTCTGCAGTACGCCCGGATTCTCGTTAAGCGGGGTGCGCCCACTTGGGCGCACCCCGCTTCTGTCGTCGGCAAAGGGCAGAACGCCGCTCACCGCGCACCGCTAGCCCGACTGCCAACGATTATCGGACCGCCGCAATGGCAGACCGCCTAGTACGTCTCCGCTTCCTGCTCGGTCACGCGACCACGGTACGTACGATAGATGACCACGTGGTAGATCAGCACGAGCGGCAAGCCCACGCACGTGATGCCCGTCATCCACGCAAGCGACAGGTCGGAAGACGCCGCCGTCGCAATCGTGATGTTCTCGCCCATGGTGTTCACCACGAGGTTCGGGAACATGGAAGCGGCAAGCAGACCCACAAGCACCACCGCGGAGACAGAGCTGCACAGGAATGCCGCCAGGTCGCCGGAGTCGCCCTTCTTTGCCATGACGATTAGCCCCACGATGGCCACGACGAACAAGATGGCGAACAGCCAGCGCAAGATGCCCAGCTCCGGTGCCATTTCAGGCTGAATGATGAAGTGCCCATAGACGGACACGAGCGCAAACAGCACCAGCGACACAACGCCAAGCGGCAGGCGCATCGCTGCAGCGCGGCCACGCAGATCAGAGCCCTTCGGCGTCTTGAGGGAAAGCCAGGTGGCACCCTGCGTGAGGAACACGGACAGGCCAAGCAGGCCGCACAGCAGTGTGAACGGGGTCACCAGGCCAAGCAGCGGAATGCCGATGTAATCGCCGTTGGCATCGAGCGGGATGCCTGCGTAGATGTTGCCCACCGCCACGCCGGTCAGAAGCGCCGGCAGCAACGAGCCTACGAAGAACAGGATGTCCCATGCGCGGCCCCATTTCGGGTCGTGCGCGCGATATTCAAGCGAGACGGCACGCACGATCAAGCCCATAAGCACGAGCATGATCGCCAGGTAGAAACCGGAGAACGTCGTAGCGTACGCCGGCGCGAACGCCGCGAACAGCGCACCGCCTGCCGTCAGCAGCCATACCTCGTTGCCATCCCACACCGGGCCGATGGAGCGGCGCACGATAGCGCGCTCGCGGTCGTTCTTCGCTACGAAGGGCGAAAGCGCGCCCGCACCCAGGTCGAAACCGTCAAGCACGAAATAGCCAGCGATCAGGACGAAAATCAAGCAGAACCAAAGAATGCCCAAAGCGGTCATGGCTACTCACCGTCCTTTCCTGCAATCGTCGTGCCCGCAGCGGCACCACCGCCTGCAACGCCAGCGGCGGCAACGGCCTTCGTGGCGGAAGCGTCGAAGCCCATGAGCTGTGCTTCGGAGGCGCTCATCTCGGGGCCTTTCTTGATCTGGTGCGCCACGATGCGCGCCCAGCCGATGATCAGGAACAGGTACACGACCACGAACAGCACGATGGTCAGCGCGACCTCAGGACCGGTGACCGACTGCGAGTACGCGTCGCCCACTTCCAGGCTCACGCCTGCCGGACTGCTCTCTGCCGGGTAGACGACCCACGGCTGGCGGCCGACCTCGGCCGTGAACCAACCGCCCTGGATAGCGAAAAACGGGAACAGCGGCGAGACGATGCACAGCCATTGCAGCCACTTCATGTTCTTGATGCGGCCACCGCGGTACGTGAAGATGAGCGCCAGGATGGTGGTGAGGGCAATCAAACCGAACATGGCCACCATGAGATGGTAGCTCTGGAATACGGCGTTGACCGGCAAGTTCTCCACTGTTTCAGCGGTGAAAGCGTCACCGTAGACACCGCTTTCTGCGAGGTCGTTCAGACCCTGGTACTCCGCAGAGAAGTCGCCCGTCGCCAAAAACGACGTGCCGCCCGGGATGGAGAACGGCGTGATGACCTGCTGGGTCTCCTCGTCAACCCAGCCGAAGGCGTAGAGCGGCATGGACTCCGTCTCGTAAGCACCTTCCATCATAGCGAGCTTCGTCGGCTGCTCCTCTGCCACCGTGACAGCCGAAGAGTGCGCAGTCACGAGCATGACGCCGGTGGTGACGATGGCGCACACCGTGGCCACGCGCACGGTCTTCATGGCGAAGTCGATGTGGCGGTTCTTCTTCAGGTACCACGCACCCACCGCCAGCGCGATGAACGAGCCCATGATGAGCAGGCCCACCACCACGTGCGAGTAGCGTACGAGCGTGGAGTAGTTGAGCGCTGCGGCGAAGAAGTCGGTCATGAGCGCCTTCGTGCCGTCGGCAGAAAGCTCGGCGCCGGCGGGTGTCTGCATCCAGGAGTTCGCGATGATGATCCACAGCGCGGACAAGCACGAGCCAAACCACACGAGCCACGCGGATGCCAGGTAGAACTTCTTCGAGACTTTCGCGCGACCGAACAGCAGCACGCCCAGGAACACCGACTCCAGGAAGAACGCCAGCAGCGCCTCGGCTGCCAGCGGCGCTCCGAAAATGTCGCCCACGAAGCGTGCGTAGTCAGCCCAGTTCGTACCGAAGCTGAACTCCATGGTGATACCGGTCGCCACGCCGAGCGCGAACGTGGCCGTAAAAATCTTCACCCAGAAGCGCGACGCCGCCGCGTCTTCGGGTTTGCCCGAACGGTAGTAGCGCGTTTCGAAAATCGCTACGACCATGCCCAGGCCGATGGACATTGGTACGAAGATGAAGTGATACATGGCCGTGAGCGCAAACTGAATGCGCGCCAACAAGCCGGCATCGGTCAGAAACTCCATTCGTACACCCCCTTTGCTCTGAACGAGTCCCGTGCCGCGCGGTCTCGCGCCGGAGCACTCGATGCGCCCTCTGAGAAGTGTCCCTGCGCGAAACCTGGTATCGCGGCCCTGTCGGAACCATCCTACCACCAAATCTGCACAATTTAAGGGAAAATGTTACTAAATTAATATCATTTTTGCGGCAAGAAGGGCGTGCGCGCACTGCACCGGCCCTTGCTGTTAGCAGCACCGACAGCGCACCGCGCAGCACCTTCGCTGGAGACCATGCAGGGGCCGACCGGGTTTTCCGGGGCTGCAGGCTTTCCGGAATAGCGGAACCTGTTCGGAAGAAAGGAGGCGGCAAGGGGACGGCAAGGGGACGGCAAGGAGGGAGCCGCTTTTCCGCGATTACTTTTGCGCTGGCAATCTAGGGTTTTCTGGACGGAAATGGAAGCTGAGAAGCATGGCGGCGCTTTGCAAGGCGGGCCGAAAGGGACTTCGCCCGTCGACAGCCGCAGCCGTTGAACGTTTTCCCAGGTGAAAACCGCGGCGTCGACCGGTCCGCAAGTGCCCTTCCGCCGGAATGCGCTCGATGGTCTTTTTGGGCGCTTCTCAGTTTTCGTTTCCGTCCAGAAACCGCACGTGGGACGACGGAGCGGCGCGTCACGAAGCCTTACGAACGCGTCGAGCTCCCGACGGATGCCGGGAGCTCGACGGAATAGCAGGAATCAATCCCCGTATAAAGCCCGTAGCGCTAGTAGTACCGGTAGTATGCCGCGCAGCTGCCTTCGCTCGAGACCATGCAGGGGCCGACCGGGTTCTCCGGACTGCAGATCTTTCGGAACAACGGGCATTCGTTCGGCGCCATGATGCCACGCAGTACGTCGCCGCAGCGGCAGCCCCTCGGGTCTTGCGTGGGCTCTACCTCCGGCTCGAAGCGCTTCACCGCATCGAACTGCGCGAACTCCGCGCGGATACGGTAGCCGGACCCTTCGATGGGCCCCAGCCCCCGCCAGGTGGCCGTGCAGGTTTCGAAGACCTCGTCGATAGCAGCCAGGGCCACCGGGTTGCCTTCGGGCATGACGCCGCGCGCATAGGCAATCTCTATCTCCGCGCGGCCTTCGTGCAGCTGGCGCATGATCATAGCGATGCCCTGTAGCACATCGACCGGCTCGAACCCCGTGATGACGCCCGGGATGCCGTACTTCTCCGCCAGGAAACGATACGGCTCCGCGCCGATGATAGTGCTCACGTGCCCCGGCAGGATGAGCGCGTCCACTTTGAGCTGCGGGTCGTTGATGATGACCTCGAGGGCGCCTGGCATGTTCTTGTGCGCCGCGAAGACGCTGAAATTCTTCAGGCCCAGGGCGGCAGCACGCTTGATGGCCATAGCCACGAGTGGCGTCGTGGTCTCGAAACCGACGCCGACGAACACCACCTCGCGATCCGGGTTGTCCTGGGCGAGCTTCAGCGCATCGAGCGGCGAATAGACAATCTGCACACTGCGCCCCGCTGCTTGCTCTTTGAGCAAACTCGACGTCGAACCAGGCACGCGCGTCATGTCGCCGAACGTCGCGATGGTCACGTTCGGCACGCGGCAGAGCGCGATCACCGTGTCGATGTCTTTGTTCGACGTCACGCAGACCGGGCATCCCGGCCCAGACGCCAGACGGCAGCCTTCGGGCATGAGCGCGCGAATGCCATTGCGCGCGATAGCCACGGTATGCGTGCCGCAGACTTCCATAAGCGTCGCGCCTTCGGCTGGCGCAAGCTTTTGGATGGATTC
>CHCFC05602__coassemble_103_pt1 | contig 68993 bp, 55 predicted proteins | sample CHCFC05602__metabat2_low_PE_036 | metagenome-assembled genome bin CHCFC05602 | reverse complement strand
TGGGATCCGGCATTCGCGCTCAAGCTCGTGAGCATGCCGTTTTCCGACCTGGGGGAGATGGGCTTTCGTACAAAGAGCCGCCTGCTGGCAGACATCCAGGAGCTTATCGACCGCTATGACCAGCTGCCCGATTTAGAGAAAAGATTCGAAACCTATTAGAGAAATAAATTTCCGTTTATGGATAAAAAAATAGAAAATTATTGACTTTATTCGGGAATGAGTGTCAAATGGTAGCAATAGATGGAGAGGAAGGTGGGACAGGAGACCGTTCCGATGAAAACCGAGTTCCCGAAGTTGCTCGAACCGGGGAAGATCGGCCCGTGGGATATGCCGAACCGCATTGTCATGGCGCCGATGGGCACGCTGAACGCGGACAAAGATGGGTTCGTGACCGACCGTACGCTCAAGTTCTATACCGAGCAGGCCAAAGGCCGCTTCGGCATGATCGTCGTAGAGTGCACCTTCATTGACGAGCTGGCAAGCAAAGGCGAAGAGAACAGCCAGACGCTCACGAAAAACGAGCAGATTACCGGTTACGCGCGCCTTGCTTCCGCCATCAAAGATTACGGCGTGAAGGCAATCCTCCAGCTCAATCACATGGGCAAACAGATTACCCTTATGGACCGGCCGTCCTGGGGCCCGTCCACGATGAACGAGATTATGGGCGGCGTCATGCCGTTCCCTATTCGCGGCATGTCGAAGGCAGAGATCAAGCAGTGCGAGAAAGACTTCGCAAAGGCGGCATGGCGCGCAAAAATGGCGGGGTTCGACGGCGTGCAGATTCACGGCTCTATCTGCCACTTGATCGCCATGTTCTGTTCGCCGTTCTACAACCATCGTACCGATGAGTACGGTGGCTCCCCCGAGAACCGCGTGCGCTTCTACAAAGAGATCATTGAGGAAGTCCAGAAGGAGTGCGGAAAGGATTTTCCGATTATCGCGCGTTTGGCGGGCAGCGAGTACAGTCCGGACGGCCTGACGCTCGAGGAAGGCATCGAGCAGGCGAAGATTCTCGAGAAGACGGGCGTCGTGTGCTTCCATATCGTGGGCGGGGACTACCGCAACGTGCGCTGCATCAACGCGCAGTATGACAAGCGCGGAGACTTCATCGAGATCGCAAAAGGCTTCAAGGAGGCGGGCATCAAGATTCCGCTCATCCTGGACGGTGGCTTCACCACGCCCGATATCGCCGAAAAGGCGCTCGAAGACGGCGTGTGCGACTACATCGGCCTGGGGCGTCCCGCCATCGCCGATCCCCTGTGGGCGGTCAAGCTGGCGGAAGGCAGGCCCGAGGATATCATACCGTGCATCCGCTGCACGCGCGGTTGTGTCGGCACCATGGAGACGTTCAATGCTGCTGTCGGCCTGCGCTGTTCGGTGAACCCGCGCTGCAATATGGCGGGCATTCGCGAAGTCAATCCCGTCACGAAGGTCAAGCGTGTCGGCATCGTAGGCGGCGGTCCTGCCGGCATGGAGGCTGCGCGCCTGCTGCGGGAGCGCGGTCACGAGGTCGACCTGTACGAGAAGCGCAAACTGGGCGGCACCATGAACGAAGCGGCATTCGACCTGGAGCTGAAAGGCGACATCAAGCGCCTCATCGACTACTACGTCGTGCAGATGGACAAACGAGGCGTGAACGTCATACGGGAAGAGGCGACCGCGCAGACCATCATCGACAAAGGCTACGATGCCGTTATCGTGGCAACGGGCGCTGACGCCCTGCCTGCAAAGTGCAAGGGGTCGGATGCGCACGGCGACAAGGTCACGGTGCTCTACGACTACGCTACCGACACTGACGCGGTGGATGTGGGACAGACCGTCATGATCGTCGGCGGGTGCTTCATGAACCTGGAGATGGCGTTAAGCCTGCTCAAGAAGGGCAAAAACGTCATTGTGAGCTCGCGCCGTGGCGCCCGTATGGGCCTTATGGAGTTGGGTGACGACAATTCGAGCCCGCAACAGCAGCGCCTGTCCATCCTGTTGGGCTCTTACCTGAGGACCGGGCAGCTCACACTCAAGCTGAACCATGCGTTTCTTGAGGTCACGGCGGAAGGCGCCATTCTGCGCGACAACAAGTCGAAAGCCGAAGAAGCGGTCGCCTGCGACCACGTCATCATGTGCCGTGGCTACCACGGTCGCCCGAAACTGTGGGAAGAAATTCGCGCGGCCATTCCCGAAACGTACCTGGTGGGCGATGCGACCATGCGCTTGCGCTGCAATGACAAGCGCGTCATTCACCATGCCATCGAAGAAGCGTGGGGTATCGCGAACAACATTTAGGCAGCATGCGCGCGGGCGCGTGCAGGGTTGCGCCCGCGCGCTGCTAACGGCCCGCATGAGAAACGGAGACAGTCGCTTTTTCTCATTTTGCTACAGGGCCGGACGAATAACGCCACACCCTGAGAAAAGTGACTGCTCCTTTTCTCAGGGAATGCGGCGTGCGTTCTGAGCGAAAGGAACAGACATGGGAATCTTGGACGGAAAAGTCGCCATCGTCACCGGATCAGGCCAGGGCATCGGCAGCGGTATTGCCATCTACCTGGCGCGTCAAGGAGCGAAGGTCATCACGAACAATCGCAAGCCGAACGGCATGAGCGCGCAGGAATATCGCAAAGAGGACATGCCCGAAGAGGATTGGAACGAGTTCATCAGCCTTAAGGGCGATGCGGAGAAGACGGCAAACATCATCAAGGCCGAGGGCGGCGAGGCGTTGCCCTTCTACGGCGACGTCTCCGACTGGGCAACCGCGGAGAAGATGGTGCAGACGGCTGTCGATACCTGGGGTCGCATCGACATCATCGTGAACAATGCCGCTGGCATGGGCATGGGCGGCATCCTGGCATTGACCGAGGAAGACTGGGACAAGATGACGGTCAGCCGTTCAAAGGGCGCGTTCGCGCTCATGCACTTTGCGGCACCGTACATGATCGAGCAGGGATTCGGCCGCATTGTCAACGTGGCGTCCGACGCATGGGTCGGGCTGCCGGACAACGATGCTTACAGCTGCAGCACTGCCGGCATGGTCGGCCTTTCGTGGGCGGCGGCGAAAGAGGTTTATCGGCACGGCATCACGGTGAACGTGCTCTGCCCGCAGGGCGCTTCTCCGTCGCACGCGGTCGAGTACAAGAAAATGGTGCGCAACGTGGAGGCCATTACCGGACAGGCGCCCGACCCGCGCATCCTTGCTATGGTCGAGGCGGACCACGGCGACCCGGTGGGCCTGGGCCCCTTCGTGGCGTATGTGTGCTCGGAGGAGGGCGGCTACATCAGCGGCAACGTTTTCGCCGCTACGGCAGCAGGAAAGGTGAGCCTGTATTCGAATCCCAAGGTCTTGGGCCAAATCCAGAGCGAAGGCGGCAAGCTGTGGGACGTCGACGAGCTGGGCGTTGCCTTGAAGCGCGAACTGCTCGGCGAAGACTACGAGTCCGACGCGGCGCATGCTGGCTGGGGCCACTAACCATACTGGCCGGGGCTCCATGCCCCTCGCGGCTGAGATAAAGCAAAACGACCAGGCAGATGGGCAATCTGCCTGGTCGTTTCTAGAGGACGCAATGAGAAAAGAGATCGGTCGCTTTTCTCATCGGCTTTGGGGAAAGGCGAGCGAGCGTAGGGGAACGGGGCGCTCGCTCGCTGCTTTGGAAGGGCGTGTTAGGCAAACGGCATCGTGTGCGTGTCGGTGCGGCCGAGCCGTTCGAACTTCTCCAAGTCGGTAACCGCCATGCCTTGTGCGGGGTCGTGGCGTTTGGCGAACTGGGCGTCGTCCGGGTCATTCCACAGGCTTTCTGCCACGGGTTTCCATTCGGCCGCTGCCGAAGCGCACTTCGCGCAAAGGTCGTGCGCGTTCTCTTCGTGCTCCAGGTCGGTAGAGCGGGCGCTCGTCGCGTCCACCATGTCGGCGAGGCGTCCGGTGTTGTCCAGGATGGGGCAGGGGCGCAGTAGGTTGCCGTCGAAGGGCTGGTTTTCGTAGTACGCCATGAACAGCGGCGACTTTAGCGCTTCCAGCAGCGAGACGTCGTGGATGTTCGCGTTCGAATAGTGCGCGAACACGCAGGGCTCCACGTCGCCTGCAGCATTGATATGCAGGTAGCGTCGTCCGCCGGCGATGCAGCCTCCCACGAATTCGCCGTCATTCCAGAAGTCGAGCGTGAAGAGCGGCTTCTTCGAACGCATGTCGCGCACGAAACGGTAAAGGTCCTTGCGCTGTTCGGCGCTCGCCATGAGGTCGGTCGGCGCGTTCACGCCGACGGGCATGTACGTGAAGATCCAGCAGAACAGAACGCCCTGCTCGACCATCCAGTCGAAGTACGCTTCGGAGGCGATGGAGCTGGCGTTCTGAGAGGTGTAGCAGCATGAGACGCCGAAGGGGAGCCCGTGCTGCTTGAGCAGCTCCATGGCGTGTGTGACCTTCGCGTAGGTGCCCTCTCCGCGGCGGGCGTCCGTTGCCTGCTCGAAGCCTTCCACGCTGATGGCGGGCACGAAGTTCTTTACGCGCAGCATGTCCTGGCAGAAGTCTTCGTCGATGAGCGTGGCGTTCGTGAACGAAAGGAACGTGCAGTCAGCATGCTTTTCGCACAAGGCGATGACGTCCTTCTTGCGCACGAGCGGCTCTCCGCCGGTGTAGATGTAGACGTGGACGCCCAGCTCTTTACCCTGTTCGATGATGGAGTCGATGTCGTCGAACGAGAGGTTGAGCTTATTGCCGTACTCCGCCGCCCAGCAGCCGGTGCAGTGAAGGTTGCAGGCGCTCGTCGGGTCGAGCAGGATGGCCCAGGGGATATTGCACTGGTGTTTTTCGCGCATCTTCTCTTGGACGGGCCATGCAAGCAGGTTGCCTTCGACCAGGAAGGTTTTGATGAGCGCGTTGCGCACTTCGGGGTTCAAATCCATGATGCGCATGATGAGCTGGTACCAGTTGTCCTTTCGCTCGATAGCGCCTTTGAACGCCTGGCGTTGGGTCGGGAACAAGCTGTCGGGCAGCACCGTGTCGAGCATGCTCATGATTTTCTCAATGTGCGGCTCGGGGTCCTCGGTGATGTAGTCGACAAGCGCGTTCAAGGTAGAACGCTTGATGGCGTCGGTTGCTTTCATACGGTTCCTCCCTCTCGTGATGGCGCCGAGGCTGCCTGCCAAACCTATAGAGGCAGGGCGCCTGGTCCGCTCTCTGTCTGCGCGCGAACGGAGCGGGCGGGGCTACGTGCGCTCTCGTGTCGAGTGCACAGCGACCATGTGCAAATGCAACGCCGCGCATGCTGTGGTGTGGCTGCGGGAGAGTTACTGCCCAGGTGTTGCATTTCGCACTGAAAGAAATCATAGTGAGGGGAACAGAGGGGGCAATTGCCAGAACAGAGCGTCCTGGTGTTTACGCCACAGTATTGAGACAGGTGTGGCGTGCGGTACCGAACGGTTACCAAAGGGAGCTTGCCTGGCCCGCCGACACAGACGGGCATCGGGCGGCGAAAAGCCTCGGAAGAAGGTTGGTGGGACACGCGTGTTGGACGAAAGAGCGCAGAGAGCTGCGAAAGACTGGCGGGAAGGGATGCAAAGCGGGGTTCGGGAGGACCGACGAGTGGTGCGCACGCGCGAAGCGCTGTTCGCTGCATTCGAGCGCCTGCTGACTGAGCGCGAGTATGCCGAGATCACGGTCAGCTCGCTTGCGCGCGAGGCGGACATCAACCGGAAGACGTTCTATCTGCACTACGACTCCATCGACGACATGGTGTTCGACATGATGAAGCGCTTGGCAGAGCGCATGGCAGAAGACGTGGAAGACCGGTTGCGCACACGCGCCGACAATCCGCCGGAAGATCTGATCGATTTCTGCGTCGCGGCGTTTTTCACGGAAATCCACGAATGGGTGAAGGGGCGCGAAATCGTCAATCGGCGCGAGCTTATGGCCTTGCCGACGGGCCGCATGATCGAGTGCTTTCGAGAGCCCATCATGCGGATTGCCGTGCGTGCCGGGATCAAGCAGGAAGGCATTCCCGAATGGATCATCGACGCGAACATTGCATTCGTGCTTGGCGGCATGCTGGGCATTTACGGCATATGGCTCGAGGAGGACCAGGGCATCCCGTATGACGGGTTCTTGCGCACGGCCGCTTTGTTCACCGCAGGCGGCGTGCATCGTGTGCGCGAAGCACTGAGCGAGAAGCAGTGACGGCCTCCGTTCTTCGCATCCTGCATCTTTCGCGGTGAGCATGAACCCATTTCGCGCTCTCGCAGCAAGTTCGGGAACTTCTTGGTGCGCATTTCCCAGCTATCTTCTCCGCCTTTTCACCTCATTTGGGGCAGGTTGCTTCATAATAGAAAAGACGAAACCCCTCTTCACGGCGGGCCTTTCGAACGACACGCGACCAAGGAGACCCATGGCAGGAGTGTTCAGAGAAAAGAGCTTGGAACGGGCGGCGTCGCCTGAGAGCCTGGATGACTATATCCAGGTCTCGAATCCGAGCGTGTGGATGGTCTTGATTGCGATTCTGCTGCTGCTTGCGGGCGGTTTCGTGTGGGCTTGCTTCGCGAATCTTTCCGACGAGCAGCCGTGCACGATTGCGGTTTCTGGCAATACGGCCGCATGCTATGTAGACCAGGCGAACGCCGTGTACCTTTCCGAAGGCGACGAAGTCACAGTGGCGGGAACGACGGGGACCGTCCTCAGCGTAAGCGCGGACGTCGTGCCCCTTTCGGGACTTCCAGGCGAGGCGCAGGATGCCGCAGCGGATGGAACGGGATGGTTCTATTGGGCGACCGTTTCCCTTGAGCTGCCGGAAGGCGTCTACGAAGGCGAAGTCACCACCCGTTCGTACCGCCCTCTCGCACTCCTCTTCGGGCAGGAGTAGCGCATGCCGAAGGCGAAGCGGATACATACCGTGCGGCCTGCCGGGCAGATGGCGGCGCGGATTCCCCAGATCATGCAGATGGAGGCGCTCGAATGCGGGGCGGCAAGCCTTGCCATGGTGTGCGCCTACTACGGCAAATGGATCCCGCTCGAACAGGTGCGCGGGGACTGCGGCGTTTCGCGCGACGGTTCTTCGGCGCTCAATATCGTGAAGGCGGCGCGCCGGTACGGCTTCGATGCGCGTGGGTATCGCATGGAGCCGGAATCGCTGGCCAGCAAGGCGGTGTTTCCTTGCATCGCGCACTGGTCGTTCAGCCACTTTGTCGTGGTGCGCGGCATCAAAAACGGCACCGTCTATTTGAACGATCCCGCCAGGGGCGAGGTCAAGATCAGCATGGAGGAGTTCGACCGGGGGTTCACGGGCGTCTGCCTGCAGCTCGTTCCGACCGAAGATTTCCAGCCAGGCGGCGAGCCCACTTCCGTCAAGGACTTTGCGTTCGAGCGCTTGCACGGCGCGAAGGCAGCGCTTGCCTTCGTTGCCATTACGGCGGCGATCACATCGTTGCTCGGCATTGTGAATCCGGCGCTTTCGCAGATTTTCATCGACCGCTTGCTCACGGGCGAAAACCCCGGTTGGCTGATACCTTTCATGGCAGTTCTTGCGGCGATGGCGTTGGTCCAAGTGACGGTGAGCGCCTTGAACGCGGTATACCTGCTGCGCGTCGAAGGCAAGATGGCGGTTTCGTCCAACGCGAGCTTCATGTGGAAGGTGCTCCATCTTCCCATGGAGTTCTTCTCGCAGCGCATGGCAGGCGACATCGTTTCCCGTGCGGCCACCAATGCGGGCATCGCCCAAAGCGTGGTGGGCACGCTTGCACCGTTGCTTATCAACGCGGTCATGCTGGTGGTCTACCTGGTTATCATGGTGACGTATTCGCCGCTTTTGGCGGCGGTCGGCATAGCGTCGAGCGCGATCAACATTTTCGTGGCACGGCTTATTTCGGCAAAGCGCGTCAACATCACGCGCGTGCAGATGCGTGACCAGGCGAACCTGGCATCGGCGACGATGGCGGGCATCTCCATGGTGGAAACGCTCAAGGCGGCAGGTGCAGAGGCAGGCTTTTTCCGCCGGTGGTCGGGCTACCAGGCCTCTGCGAACACCCAAGCGGTCAAGGTCGCGCGACTTGGCCAGTATCTCGGGCTCGTTCCGCAGTTGGTCAATACGGCATCGAGTGTGGCAGTGCTGGTCATTGGCGTGTGGCTGATCATCGGCGGGCATTTCACGACGGGCATGCTGTTGGCGTTCCAAGGCTACCTGGCGCAGTTCAGTGCGCCCGCCCAGAGCTTTATCGGCAGTATGCAGCTTTTCCAGGAGATGCGCACGGACATGGAGCGCATCAAGGACGTCATGGACTACCCGTCCGACCTGTTGGCGATCGAAGGGCCGGGCGTCCAGAAAGGCAGTTCGCCTGCGCCCGATGCGGGCGCCTCTGAAGAGGACGATGGGGCGTCTGCCGCGTCTGCCGCGCTGCCTTTTGCGATGGACGGCCTAGAGAAGCTGCGCGGGAACGTGCGGATGGAAGGCGTCTCGTTCGGGTATTCGCCGCTGGCCGACCCGCTCATCAAAGATTTCTGCCTGGACGTGCCCGCAGGCAGCTCGGTTGCGTTCGTGGGGCCTTCCGGCTGCGGGAAGTCTACGTTGTCAAAGCTGATTTCGGGACTGTACCGCCCTTGGGAAGGCCGCATCCTCTTCGACGGAAAGCCGCTTGAGGACGTTCCGCGCGCAGTCCGCTGTGGCTCGGTCGCCGTTATCGACCAGGATATCGTTTTGTTCAACGACACCATCGCGAACAACATTCGTCTGTGGGACGAGTCCATCGAAGACTTCGAGGTCGTGCTTGCCGCGCGCGACGCGCGCATCCACGATGACATCATGGAGCGTGACGACGGCTACGACCACGTGCTCGCTGAAGGCGGCCGCGATTTCTCCGGTGGCCAGCGCCAGCGGCTTGAGATAGCCCGCGCTTTGGCCATGGACCCCACCGTGCTCATCATGGACGAGGCGACGAGCGCACTCGACGCGAAAACGGAGGCTGAAGTCGTCAACGCCATCAAAAAGCGCGGTATCACCTGCATTGTGATCGCGCATCGTCTGTCGGCGGTTCGGGATTGCGACGAAATTGTCGTGCTTGATCAGGGCAAAGTAGTCGAGCGCGGGACGCACGAGCAACTGTACGCGGCGGGCGGTATGTACGCGCGCCTTGTTTCCCAGGAATAGAGGCGCACATGGGTTGGTTTGAAAGTCAGATCGAAGAGCGGGAACGCTCGGATTCGATGAAGCTCGAAGCTTCGTTGCGCGCTCTTTCCGACGCGGTGACCGGGAAGCGGTCTTCGGGCGGCATGAACATGATCGCGCAGGCGAAAAGCGCGCTTGAGGCAGTGCTCGGCTATTACGGCGCGAAAGCGGCAGAGCCGCCGCGCGGCATGGACGACGTGCGGGAGTTGATCGAATTCCAGCTGCAGTCGACCGGGATGATGTACCGTCCTGTCCGCTTGCGGAAGGGCTGGACGTCCGACGCGATCGGCGCGATGCTCGGCTTCCTGAAAGACGGCCGTCCGGTGGCGCTTTTGCCCCGCAAACGCGGCGGGTACGCGTACCGTTCCCCCGATGACGGCACGCTGGTGAGCATCGACCAAAAGGCCGAGGCTATGCTCGAGGATGCCGCCTACTGCTTTTATCGTCCGCTGCCGCAAGAGAAGCTGGGCGTTCGCGACCTGCTGCTGTTCATGGCGCGGTCCCTCGACATGAGCGACTACGTCACGGTCGTAGCGGCGACGTTGGCAGCAACGCTGCTTGGCATGGTCGTGCCGACGGTGAACTCTATCGTGTTCGGTCCCGTAGTAGAGATAGGCGATTTGGGCATTGTCGGGCCGATTGCCGCGCTGCTGGTGGGTGTCATGTTCTCGCAGGTCGTGATCGGCGGTATCAAGCAGCTTGTGATGACGCGCGTGCAAACGCGCCTTGACCTGCCGCTCCAGGCAGCTGTCATGATGCGCGTTCTCTCGCTTCCGGCTTCCTTCTTCGGCGCATACCAGACGGGCGAACTGTCGACGCGTGTCGAGGCAGTGCGCACGATCGCGTCGTCCCTTCAGAGCATGGTGCTTTCGACCGGTCTGACGTCGGTGTTCTCGCTTGTCTACATCGGCCAGATCTGGGCGATGTCTCCTGCTTTGGCGGCGCCTGCCTTCGCGGTCATCCTTGCGACGACTGCTGTAAGCGCTGTTGCGGTCGTCGCGCAGGTTCGGACTTCGCGCAAAATGCTTGCCTATTCGGCCAAGCGGTCAGGCTGGGAATATGCCTTGTTGACTGGCGTGCAGAAGGTCAAGCTGGCGGGTGCGGAGAAGCGTGCGTTCGCAACGTGGGCGGACGTCTACCAAAAGCTAGCGCGCCTGACCTACAACGGCCCGCTCGTGGTGCGTCTTGCGTCCACGATTCAGACGGCGGTTTCGCTCGTCGGCACGATGGCGCTCTATGCCGCAGCGATAGGCGGCGGCGTTTCGGTAGCGGCGTACATGGCGTTCTCGTCTGCCTACGGCATGGTGTCGGGTGCCTTCACGGGAGTCGCAGGCATTGCGATGCAGGCTGCCATGCTGCGCCCCTTGCTCGAGCTGGCGGAACCTATCCTGAAGACGGTTCCGGAAAGCTCCGAGCACAAGCCGGCGGTCCAGCGGCTTTCGGGCGGGTTCGAACTGGACAACGTGTCCTTTGCGTACCGTGAAGGGCAAAGGCCCGTGCTTGACGGCATTTCGCTCAAAGTGCGCCCGGGCGAGTACGTGGCAGTGGTGGGCAAAACCGGTTGCGGGAAGTCGACGCTCATGCGCCTGCTGCTTGGTTTCGAGGCGCCCCAGCGCGGGGCGGTCTATTACGACGGGCGCGATTTGTCCGGCGTGGATGCATCCAGCGTGCGTCGCAATATCGGCGTCGTGCTGCAGGACGGCAAGCTGTTCATGGGCAGCATCTACGACAACATTTCCATCTCGGCGCCTGGACTTACCATGGACGAGGCATGGAAAGCCGCCGAGTTGGCGGGCATTGCCGATGACATCCGTGCCATGCCGATGGGCATGAACACGTTCGTGACGGAGACTGGTGGCGGCGTTTCGGGCGGCCAGCGCCAGCGTCTCATGATCGCGCGCGCCATCGCCCCTCGTCCGAAGATCCTCATGTTCGACGAGGCGACAAGCGCGCTTGACAACGTGACCCAGCGTATCGTTTCGGACTCGCTCGACGAGCTCAAATGCACGCGCTTGGTGATCGCCCACCGACTGTCCACCATCCGTCACTGCGACCGAATCCTGGTGCTAGATGGGGGAAAGATTGTCGAGGACGGCACGTACGAGGAGCTGATAGAACAGCAAGGGCTGTTCGCCGACTTAGTGTCGCGCCAGCAGGCATAAAGGCGATGTGCCGAGTGGGCTTGGAAGGCATCGGGCGGGTGCAGTGCCTGATGCGGCGGCTTCCCGCACGCGTATAGAGCGGAGCTTGCGGCCGATAGGCGTCAGGATGCTTCAGCGCGCGGGCTGTCCGCGAGTCGTAAAGACAGTTCGCGTTGGACGGCAGTGAAGCGCCGTTCGGGAATGGGCACTTCCATGCCGTTCGAAAGTTCGAGAGCGAAGCGGCGCAGGCGAAGCACGTGGGCAGCGTTCACGAGGTAGCTGCGGTGCACGCGCAGGAACACGCCAGGGAGCTGGGGCTCGATATCGCGCAAAAGGCCTTCAATCTCAAGGCTTCCTTCCGCCGTGTGCACGATGCTGCGCTTGCCGCTTGCTTGGATGCAGATAATCCGATCGGGCTCGAGGTATTGCGTTGCTCCGCCGTTTTCGAGCGTAATGCGCGTGGGCAGCAGGCCGGCCTTTCTTCGTGTTATGCAGCCGCGTGCTTAAGCGGGCGATGCGCTGTCCCGTTCAAGGGCGGAAAGAGGATCGACCGGTTCGTTCGGCAGTTCGACGAGGCCGCCGAGCACAAGCTCCAGGTCGTCGTCAGTCAGAGGGCTTTCCACCTTTTCGGGCGTGTTCAATCCGTGCACATCAGGCAGTGCTTCGGCGGCGCGATCATCGTGCATTCGCGCGTCAACGGGAGCGTTCACCGTTTTCCTCCTTGCGCAGGTATTGGACATTCTATGTCGTAGTATAGGGCACGATGGTCGGAAATGCGCGCAAAGGGGGACCGAAAGAGCCCTCAGCGAGATGGGTGCGGAAGAACGGGCAAAGAAAGGGGTCGGCATGGGCGTAGAGGCGTTGCCGCGAACTATTGCGTGGGTAGCTCAAGACGGCGCGGACGGAGTGGACGGGGCGGTCGTACGCCTGGTCGAGCAGCGAAAGCTCCCGGCGCGCCTGGTGTTCTGGGATGTGCGCTGTGTCGAAGAGCTCGAAGACGCCATCGCGTCCCTTGCGGTGCGCGGGGCGCCAGCGCTCGGCCTGGCGGGCGCTTTCGGTGTGTGCCTAGCGGGTGTAGAGCTGCTTTCGGACGCAGGCGACAGGCGACATGGATCCGAAAGCAGCTTTGATGCAGCCTCGCACGGTGCCGAGGCCTTTCTCGAGGAGCTCGCGCCTTCTGCCCGGCATCTTGCTGCTGTGCGGCCGACCGCGGTCAACCTGGCATGGGGCGTCGAGCAGGCCTTAGGGGCAGTCCGTGCGGCGGTGGCGCAAGGGGCCTCGGCGCGGACGGCGCTTGCGCACGCCATTACGCGGGCTCAGGAGTTGGCGCGCGAAGACGAAGTGGCAAACCGCGCAATCGGAGCGTACGGAGCGGCGCTTTTGCCTGACGGCGCGCGCGTGCTCACCCACTGCAATGCCGGTTCTTTGGCTTGCGGGTTCTACGGAACGGCGCTCGGCGTGGTGTATGCGGCGTTCGAGCAGGGAAAGCTTGCGCACGTCTATGCTGACGAAACGAGGCCGGTCGGACAGGGGGCACGTTTGACCATGTGGGAGCTGACCCAAGCAGGCGTGCCCTGTACGTTGCAGTGCGACGGCATGGCGGCAAGCCTCATGGCGGCGGGCAAGGTAGATGCGGTCGTAGTGGGCGCTGACCGTATAGCGGCAAACGGCGACACTGCGAACAAAATAGGCACGTATCCGCTTGCTATTTCGGCGGCTTACCATGGCATCCCGTTCTATGTGGCAGCTCCCACGTCGACGGTGGACGCGTCGCTTCCGGATGGTTCGGGCATTCCTATCGAGTACCGCGACGCGCGCGAGGTCATCGACGTGGAAGGTTTCTCTCCCGACGTGTTCAACCCATCTTTCGACGTTACCCCGGCGGCGCTCATTGCGGGCATCGTGACCGAACGCGGCGTGTATGAACCGGGCGAGATCCTGCGGGCGCTTTCGTTGTAAGGCCAGATACTTATTGAGACGCAGTATCAATTATGGTGCTCCCTTGAATTCCTGCTTCTTGCGTGCGCAGGGGTGTACTATCGGCTCGTAACCGTATGCGCGCCGATGCGCTCGGCGCGACATGAGAAAGGAATGCCATGGACGCCAAGGTCTACGAACTGCTGAACGAACAGATCAACGCGGAGCTGTACAGCGCCTATCTGTACCTGAGCTTTGCCGACTACTACGAGGAGGAGGGCCTGGAGGGCTATGCTAACTTCTACGAAGTTCAGGCTGCCGAAGAGCGCGACCACGCGCTCATCTTCCGCAACTACCTGCATGAGAACGGCGAGAAGGTGAAGCTGGGCGCCATCGCCGCGCCGGACAAGGTTTTCACGAACTTCATGGAGCCGCTCGAGGCTGGCCTGGAGCACGAGAAGTACGTGACCTCCCTCATCCACAACATCTACTCTGCTGCGGCCGAGGTCAAGGACTACCGCACCATGAAGTTCCTTGACTGGTTCATCGACGAGCAGATGGAGGAAGAGGACACGGCGGATACCATGATCACGAAGATGAGGCTCTTCGGCTCCGACGCGAAGGCGCTCTACGACCTCGACCAGGAGTATGCTGCCCGCGTCTACACCACGCCGTCCCCGCTGGCTGCTGCCGAATAGCACGAAAGCCTCAGCGCACATTAAGCCCCCTTCCAGCCGGCTTCTCCAAGGAAGCGCTCGCGGTGGGGGCTTTTGGTCGTGTGGGCTGACAGTGGCTTTCGGCGTTCGCGGGCGTTGTCCGTTCTCGAAAGGAGCGAAATCATGCCTGAGCTCGTTTTGTACAAGAAAGACGTATGCCCCTTCTGCGTCAAGGTCATGCGCTATCTGGACGCGCACGGCATCGAAGTGCCGATGCGCGACACGGTGGCAGACCCGAGCGCGCGCGAAGAGCTGGTGCGCGTAGGCGGAAAAGCGCAAGTGCCTTGCCTGTTCATCGACGGGGAGCCGCTCTACGAATCGGCGGACATCATCGCCTATTTCGCTGCGCATCGTGCATAGGGAGGCGAAAAGACGAAGGGCGTGCTGACATCAGCGCGCTAAGAAAGGAGATGGCCTCGACGGCAAACCGTCGAGGCCATCTTTTCGTGCGGGGTTTCGAATTCTGCTTAGAACGCCAAGCGGTAGATTTCCGCGGCGTCTTCCATGGTCAGCTTCTTGAAGCTGCCGAAAGGCTCGCCCTTGTTGATCTTCAAGGTCGGCAGCATTTCGGCGATGGCCTCTTCAAGCTGCTCTTCGCTTTCGATGCCCAGTTCGCGCAGGGTGGTCGGCATGCCGAGGGAAGCAAAGAACGCGCGCGTCTCGTCGACGGCGGAGAGGGCGTCGGCTTCCTTGTCGCCGGTGGCGACCAGGCCGAATACCTCGCGGCCGTACTGGACGAAACGGTCGTAGTTCTCTTCGCACACGTATTCCATCCAAGCGGGGAAGAGCACTGCCAGCCCGGCACCGTGGGTGATGGTGGTGTCGTAGGCAGACAGTTCGTGCTCCATGCCGTGCGTTGCCCAGTCCTCGTGGCGGCCGACGCCCATGAGTCCCTGGTGGCAGAGCATGCCGGCCCACATGATGTTTGCGCGAGCTTCGTAATCTTCAGGATTCACCATGACACGCGGGGCTTCAGCGCGGATGGTGCGCATAACGCTCAGGTTCATGTTGTCCGTAATGGGCACCGGGCCGACGTCGCAGAAGAAGCGCTCCAACAGATGGCAGTACATGTCCGTGATGCCAGCTGCCGTTTGGTAGGGCGGCAAGGTGAAGGTGAGCTCGGGGTTCATGAACGCGAGCTTCGGACGCTGGGCGTTGTTCGCGTAGCCGCTCTTCATGCCCAGCTCGTCGTTGGAGACGACGGTGTTCTTGGACGCCTCGCTGCCAGCCGCAGGAATGGTGAGCACGACGGCGATGGGCAGCACATCGGTGACCTGTTCTTTCGTTTCGAAGAGCTCCCACACGTCGCCGTCATAGCGCGCGCCGACGGCAATGGCCTTCGAGGAGTCGACGACCGAGCCGCCGCCCACGGCGAGCACCCAGTCGATGCCCTGCTCCTTGCAGATTTTGATGCCTTCGCGGGACAGGGTGATTTCCGGGTTGGGGCGCACGCCGCCCAGTTCGACCCAGTCGATGCCCGCGTCCTTCAATGCGCCTTTTACGCGGTCAAGCAGCCCGCTTTTCTGGGCGCTTTGCCCGCCGTAGTGCAGCAGGACTTTCTTTGCACCGCGTTCGGCCAGTTTCGTGCCGACTTGCAGTTCGGCGTCGCGCCCGAACACGAAATGGGTGGGGGATACGAATTCGAAGTTCTCCATCGGCGAGATCCTTTCTCTCTTCGTCCCACGTCGGCATGTTCCAGGCACCGTCGCGGGGCGCTCTCCTTCGCAGAGCCATTATCCCAGCAATGGATGCGCAATGCACGAGGCAGATGAGGAATGGCGGGACGCCGATGGAAGGCGGTATGGAGGCGGGTCAAAGCGCGCCGAAGCCACCTGTCTTGCCTCAATCCCTGCTTGAAGGTAGGTGAGTTGTAGATGCGCGTCGCGAACATGGGCACGCGCATCTACAAGGGACCTTAAGGCTGTTGTGCGACGTAGATGACGCAGAGGGCCGTTTGATGCACGGGGGCGTAGTTTGCACGATGCGATTTAATACTTTTCTTACCTGCGGAAATGCAAAAAAAATGCGATAATAAGCCGCTCATTCATTATTGACAGCTCATTATGAGGAAGGGGATGCCATGCAACCCAAATCTGCTCGCACGCTTCGTGGCCTGAGCATTGCCATCATTATCATTTCGATTCTCGCCATCATCGGGAGCCTCGTCATGTTCGCGACTGCCGGACTGCTCACGTACGCGGCGACCGACCCGGACGCTGCCGCCTCGGTCAGCATGTCTGTGGAGGCGAGCCCTGAAGCTTCCGCGCAGCTTGACGAACTGGGCATGACCGCGGAGGACGGCCTGATGCTGACGGCCTTCTTCGGCCTTCTCGGCGTCGCCGGCGCCATCCTGTGCATCGTCTGCTACCTCATCACGCTGATTGCGGGCATCATGGGCACCAAGGGTGCGAAGAACCTCGAAAAGGTGGGCACCGCGAAGGTGTGGATGATCATCGGCGCTATCTTCGCGGCAATCACCTGCCTGAGCATGTCGCCGACCGGCGTCGTCCTGGCGGTGCTGTGCATCATCGCTGCCGTGTACGCGAACAAGGCGAAGAACGAAAGCGCAGGCAATTTCGTGCCTTACGGCGACGCGCGCTAGGTCTCCTGCCATCCTTCCGACATCTGTCGACGTCAGGAGGGCAAAGGGCCGTTTTGCAGAAAGCCGCGGAGCGCGGTGCGTGAGCGACAAGCGGGGATTCCGTACAAGCGGAATCCCCGCTTTGCGTCTGAGGCGTAGGGGTCCTGCTCCGGCCCGTGTCCGCTCCTTGCGCTGCTTTGCCGGACAAGGAGCGGCTCCCGAACGAGGGGTGCCGTCAAAAGCCAGAGCACGGGGCGAGGGAGGTACGATCCGCCGCTATTCCTCGTTCGCGCCGGTGATGGTGTTCAGAATGGCGCTTACGATGCTGATAACGATGGCGCCGACGAACGCGCTGCCGAAGCTTTCAATATGGAAGCTCAGCCCGAGGACGTTGTTTGCCAGCCATTGCGCCAGGTACAGCAAGAAAGCATTCACGACAAGATAGAAGATGCCCAGGGTAAGACAGGTAACCGGCAGGCTGATGAACTGCAGAATAGGCTTGATGCTCATGTTGATGAGCGCGAGCACCAGGCCGAACAGAGCGACGGCGGCCCATGTTTCCATACCGAACACGGAGATGCCGGGCACAATCCACACCGCAACGCCGACTGCGAGGGCGGTGACAATCCAGCGCAGGATGAATTTCATGGGGCGTCTCCTTCGGTTCGGGTTTCAGTTGCGCTCCTGCTGTCGGCGAATCGAGAAAGCAGTGTTTGCGGCGCGTTTGTTCCACTATACGAAATGGCCCGGACGCCGCGGGGGCCAGTTGCTGTTCTGTTGCCAGGAGTTTCCCGAAAAGACACGTGCGCTGCCTGCATCCGGGCAGAACGCTGCATGCCTTCGAAAGTCCCATGCCGTTTGTGTCCTGCTCCTGCGGTATCCTGTCGGGAGCAGTAAACAGACGGAGAGGCGGGTGCCCATGGCCGACGAGGCAAAGCAGCGCAAGACCAGCACGGCGCACGAGAAGGCGAAGGCGGCCGCGCGCGCGAAGCGGCTCGAGCGCGCAAAGCGGAAGCCTAAAACGAAGGCGAAAAGCAGCGCGAAGAAGGCAACCGCCACGGACAGCGCGGCGCTGTCCAAAACGACGGGCGGGCACGATGCTGCCCGGCCGAAAGCACCTGCCAAAGGCAGGAGCGCCGGAAGGTCGGCCTTCGAGGGGCAGCGAGGAGGGCAGGCAAAAGCGGCTGGAAAGCACAGGGCTGCCCCTTCGGGCGCTGCAAAAAAGCAGGCAGGCGTACGTTCGCAATCGCTTGACGAACGCGAGGCGGCGGCGGCTTTTGCCAGTCTCGGTGAAGAGGCGCCTGCAAACCGCAGCGGGCTGTCTTGCCCTGTCGAGCGCGCATGCGGCGCGTGTCAGCTCCTGGGCGTTCCTTACGCGGAGCAGTTGGCGGACAAACAGCGGCGCATGGAAGAGCTGTTTGGGCCGCTCGCGGACGAAAAGACAGCATTTTGCCCGATAGAAGGCATGGAAAGCCCGCTCTATTACCGCAACAAGGCCATGTCCCCCTATGCTCCTGGGCGCGTCATTTCGCAGGATCGTGCGCGGGAGGGCATGCGCCGTGCGGACAGGGGAACCGAGGCAGCGCAGGACGGCGGCCGGATGCATCATGCCCGGCGCGAGAAGCCACGGCGCGAGATACTGTGCGGCATGTACGCGGCGGGCACGCATCGGATCATCCCGACTGACGAATGCCTGCTGGAGAACCAGACGGCGAAGCGCATCCTGCTTGCCATCCGCCAGCTTATGCCGAAATTTCGCATAGAGCCTTACGACGAGGATGCGCTCGAAGGCTTCCTGCGCCACGCCATCGTGCGCGTGGGGCATGAAAGCGGCGAGGTGCTCGTCACGCTCGTGACGAACGGGGAGCGGTTCCCCGGTTCGCGCAATTTCGCGCGCGAGCTCGTGAAGCGCTGTCCCGAAATCACGACCGTCGTCCAGAACGTGAACACGCAGAACACCAACGCGGTGCTCGGGCACGAAGGCGAACGCGCGCTGTACGGTCCGGGCTTTATCCTGGACACGCTGTGCGGACTGAGCTTCCGCATCTCTTCGCATTCGTTCTACCAGGTCAACGCCGTGCAGACGGAAGTGCTCTACCGTCGTGCGGTCGAGATGGCTCGCCTCTCAGGAGGCGAGACGGTGCTGGACGCATACTGTGGCACGGGCACGATAGGGCTGGTCGCGGCGAACAGCGCGGCCGATGTGCGCGTGATTGGCGTGGACAACGTGGCGTCCGCCATCGCGGACGCGCGGGAGAACGCAGCGCACAACGGCGTGGAGAATGTGGAGTTTGCAACGGCGGATGCGGGCGCGTTCATGCGGGAAATGGCGGTACGGGGAGAACATGTCGACGTGCTGCTCATGGACCCGCCGCGGGCAGGCGCAAGCGAAGAGTTCCTTCGCGCGGTCGCGGCGCTCAAGCCGCGGCGCGTCGTCTACATTTCGTGCAATCCCGATACGCAGGCTCGGGACGTGTCCGTCCTGAAGGATGCAGGCTACCGTTTGACCGCGGTATGTCCGGTCGACATGTTTCCGCACACCGCGCACGTAGAGAACATCTGTGCGCTCGAAGGGTAAAGCGGCATCGGTAGTAGAATCGCGTGCGAGGACAGCTTCCCGGCCTTTCCTAGGTTGGCAGGAAGACCATCCAAGAGGGGCAGACTGTCCGAAGCGGTCAAGCGGGGCGCTCCTCGGCAGAAGTGTGCCCGTTTTCGCGCGGTGCAAGCGGCCGCTTCGGCAAAAAGGGCGGCATGACGAAAGGACTTTCATGACTGACGAAGTATCCCGCGCTATCGGGGGCACGGATCTCATTTTCTTGGAGAAGATTTCGGCTGCGGTGGGCGCGAAAGTCTACGTAAAGTATGAGGCGGCGAATCCAGGCGCGTCCATCAAGGACCGCGCCGCGCTTTGCATGATCGACCGGGCCGAAGAGGCAGGTCGCATCACGCCGGGCGAGAGCGTGCTCATTGAGCCGACAAGCGGCAACACGGGCATCGCGATCGCTATGATCGGTGCCGCACGCGGCTACGAGGTGATTCTCACCATGCCGGAGTCTATGAGCTTCGAGCGCCGGGCGCTTTTGGCTGCCTATGGTGCGCGTCTGGTGCTTACGCCCGCAGCAGAAGGCATGGCAGGTGCGGTTGCGGAGGCGGAGCGCATCGAGGCCACGACGCCGGGGGCTTGGATTGTCGGGCAGTTCGAAAACCCGGACAATCCGCTTGCCCACGAGCTGACGACGGCGCCCGAGATAGAGGCCGCCCTGGGCTTCGCGCCCGACTACGTGCTTGCAGGCGCAGGGACGGGCGGTACCATTTCCGGTTGTGCGCACTATTTCGCGCGCGAAGGTGCAGGGACGCGCTGTTTTGCGGTCGAGCCGGCGGAAAGCCCCCTTATCGGGCAGGCGCTGGCGGGCAAGGAGCTGACGCCCAGTCCGCACGGTATCCAGGGAATCGGTGCGAACTTCGTGCCGGGCAACCTTGATTTGGAGGCTATCGCGGACGCGATTGCCGTTCCGACGGCAGAGGCCCTTGAGGAAGCTCGTGCGCTGCCGCGGACGGAAGGGCTGTTGGTAGGCATTTCCTCCGGCGCGAATATCGCCGCCGTCAAGCGCCTGGTTGCTGCATATCCGGAAGCGAAGGGGTCGACCATCGTGACCTTTGCCGTGGACACGGGCGAGCGGTACTTGTCGACGGAGCTGTTCGCGGGCATTGCGTAGGAAAGGGGCGTCCATATGGCGAAAGTCCTCGAGCGCATGAAGAAAACGATCGAAGAGCGCGGGCTGGTGACGGACGATTCCGCCGTGCTGCTCATGGTCTCAGGGGGATCCGACTCCACGGCGCTCGCTTACGCAGCCGCTGATCTGGCGTCACAAGGCGTGATAGGCCCGGTCGCCATTCTTCACGTGAACCATAAACTGCGTGGTGCCGATGCCGACGCCGACCAAGAGTTCGTGCGCCAGCTCGCGGACTTGCTGGGATTCCCGCTGTTCTGCTGCGAGATCAACGTTGCAGGGCTTGCCGACGCGAGCGGGGAGAACGTGGAGGCGGTTGCGCGTCGCGAGCGCTATCTGGCCGCTAACGAAGCGCTGGCGAGCATGTGCCGCCACGAGGGGCGCCCGCTTTCGGCGGCGCGGATTTGGACGGCGCACACGCAGGACGACCGCGTGGAGAATTTTTACATGCGCTCGATTGTCGGAACGGGACCGGGAGGCTTCCGTTCCATGCGCTATACGAACGGGCCTGTTGCGCGTCCGTGCCTGGATGTAAGCCGCGAAGACCTGCGCGCATTCGTGAAAACGCGCGCTGCGGCGGGCAGGGAAGTCGTGCGGGATGCCGAAGGAAACCTTTGGCGCGAAGACGCGACGAACGCGCACACGGACCGTTTCCGCGCCTTCGTGCGCCATGAGATCGTGCCGCGCGCCAAAGAGCGCAATCCGCAATTGCTCGACTCTCTTTGCCGTACCATGAACCTTATTGCGGACGAAGACGACATGCTGGAGGCCCAGACAGCAGATGTCGCTGCGCGTCTGGTGGAATGGACGGCACTTGAAGGCGGCCTTCCCGACTACGCCGCCGGCTGCGTGATCGCGCCGGAGTTTGCCGCCGTGAAGGTCCCGTTGCAGCGTCGCGTCGTACGCGAGGTCCTCCAGAGCATTCTGGGGTCTGATGCGCGCGTAGAGTCCGCGTCCGTTGAGACAGTCTGCGAGGGCTTCGGCGAGAACGGGCCGGTATCCGGGTATACGAACAACATCCAAGGCGACCTTGCGCTTTCTGCCAACAAGCGCGGGCTACGCATCGAGCCGATGGCCGCCTACCGAGCGCGCAGGAAGAAGGGCGCGGGCGAAAACGGAAAGGGCGAAGGCGCATGAGCGATCGGACAGACGAGGCGTTGAACGAGGCAGGGCACAAAAGCGCGCCCGAAGAAGCGTCGGTGCCGTCTTTTGCGGATTTCGACATCATTCTGGCGTCCGGCAGCCCGCGTCGTCGCCAGCTGTTGCAGGACGCGGGCGTTCGCTTCGAAGTCCGCACGGCGGACGTGGACGAATCGCTTGAGCCTGACCTGCAGGCGAACCCGGAAGAGGCCGTGAAAAAGCTTGCCGAGCGCAAAGCGGGCGCCGTCGTGCAGGAGGTGCTGGCGGAAGACTACACCGGGCTTGCGCTTATTCTGGGAGCAGACACGATGGTCGTGCTCGACGGGGAGATTTTCGGCAAGCCGCACAGCCGTTCGGAAGCAAAGGGCATGCTGCGCAAGCTTTCCGGACGAACGCACGAGGTGATGACGTCCGTTTCCGTGTGGGCGGTCATGGCGCCTGAGATCGAGAAGCTCTCTTTGGGCTTCCGCACGTTCGTCGAGAAAAGCCAGGTGGTCTTCAAGGACCTTTCCGATGCGGAGATTGACGCTTATCTGGACGAAGGCGAATCGTACGACAAGGCGGGCGCGTATGCCATCCAGGGCAAAGGGGCAGTGCTCGTAGACCGCTACGAAGGGGACTACGACACCATCGTCGGCCTGCCGGTCAAGCGCTTGCTCGAAGAGTATCCCGAGCTGTGCCGCTCGGCGTGCGCACGGTAAAAGCCTGCAGGAAACGCGAACGGTGCGGGCGCCCGTCGGTTCGGCGTCCTGCAGTTGCGCCTGTTCGCATCGTTGATTTGAAAAAATCGTGAGACAGGGCGGGGGCGTTACGGTCTTGTAGCCGTCGCTTTTGTGCGTAATGCTACACTAGGCCGTTGTACCGACCGTTCGGAAAGAGGAGCACGTGGCTGCTAACGTACACCAGGACGTGGAACGGGTCTTGTTCGCTGAAGAAGACTTGTCCCGTCGCGTCAGGGAGATGGGCGCGCAGATCAGCGCTGACTACGCCGGCAAAGACCTGCTGGTCGTCTCCATCCTGCGCGGTGCCGCCATCTTCGCGGCTGACCTGGTGCGCGCTATCGAGCTTCCCCTCGAGATGGATTTCATGGCCGTTTCTTCGTACGGCAACGACACGAAGAGCTCTGGCGTTGTGCGCTTCCTGAAGGACGTGACGTCCTGCGTGGAAGGTCGGCACGTCCTTATTGTGGAAGACGTGCTGGACTCGGGCTTGACGTTGAGCAGTGTGGCGGAAAGCTTTGCGGCACGCAATGCCGCATCCGTCGAAATGGCCGTGCTTTTGCGCAAAAACGTTGCGAACCAGGCACACGTTGCGTGCAGGTACGTTGGCTTCGAATGCCCCGACGAGTTCATCGTGGGCTACGGGCTTGATTATGCCGAACGGTACCGGAACCTCCCGTTCATCGGGGTCCTGAAAAGAGAGTTGCGTTAAGAGACAGACCGCTGCAGGGTGCGCGAACGTGCTGCCATGCAGCTGAAAGACGAGCATAGATGTCAGATAAGAACAAAAAGCCTTTGCAGCAAAAGCCGGATTCCCGGATGGCCATCGTGTCGACGGTGTGCTTCCTGGTCATCGCGTTTTTCGTGGGCAGCCAGTTTATGGGCTTCATGAACGCGTCCACCGACCAGAAGCCGACGGACACCCTGCTTACGTCGGAGTTCGTGACGGCGGTCGAGCAGGGTCGCGTGCTCACGGTCGACTACGACGCGGGCGGGGACACCGTGAGCGGCACGTACTATCCGGCCGTGACGGCGGGGTCCACGGTGGCGGACTCCTTCAACACGTCCTTTAACGCACTGAACTCCCTGCTGAGCATGGAGCGCGGTGCGGACGGCAGCGTGCTCGCGGGCGTAGGCACGACCGACGTCGAGGCTTCCACGCTGGGGTCGGAGCGCAACTTTACCTCTACCTACGTGGGGTCCGACTCGCTCGGCCAGCTCATGGCGGCCCATCCGGACATTCAGTACCACATCACGTTGCCTTCCCCGTGGCTGAGCATCCTGTCGTCCTTCCTGCCCATCATCCTTATCGCGGTGTTCTTCTTCTTCATCTTCTCCCAGATGCAGAAGGCGAACAATTCGCAGATGTCGTTCGGCAAGGCGAAGACGAAGAACTACATCGAAGAGCGTCCGAGCGTGAAGTTCTCTGACGTCGCAGGCGTCGATGAAGCGGTCGAGGAGATGCAGGAGATTAAGGACTTCCTGGCGAACCCGGCCAAATACCAGGCCATGGGCGCTAAGATTCCGCGCGGCTGCCTGCTCGTCGGCCCTCCTGGCACCGGTAAGACGCTGTTGGCGCGCGCGGTTGCAGGCGAGGCCGGCGTTCCGTTCTTCAGCATTTCGGGCTCCGACTTCGTCGAGATGTTCGTCGGCGTGGGCGCCTCGCGCGTGCGCGACCTGTTCAAGAACGCGAAAGAGGCCAGCCCCTCCATCATCTTCATCGACGAGATCGACGCGGTCGGCCGTCAGCGTGGTGCGGGCTTGGGCGGCGGTCACGACGAGCGCGAGCAGACCTTGAACCAGCTGCTCGTGGAGATGGACGGCTTCGAGACCAACGACTCGGTCGTGCTCATCGCTGCGACAAACCGCGCGGATGTTCTGGATCCGGCGTTGCTGCGCCCGGGCCGTTTCGACCGCCAGATTGTGGTGGACGCGCCGGACGTGAAAGGCCGCGAGCGCATCCTGCAGGTGCATGCGCGCAACAAGCCTATTGCCAAGGACGTCGACCTTGCGAAGATCGCCAAGCTCACGCCGGGCTTTACCGGCGCCGACCTGTCCAACCTGCTGAACGAATCCGCGCTGCTCACGGCACGTCGCAACAAAAAGGTCATCTCCATGCAAGAGGTGAGCGAGTCCATGGAGCGCGTGATTGCCGGTCCGGAGCGCAAGGGCCGCATCATGGACGACAAGACGAAGCGCACCATCGCTTACCACGAGAGCGGTCATGCCCTGGTCGGCCATCTGCTGCCTGGCGCCGATCCGGTGCACAAGATTTCGATCATCTCGCGCGGCCGTGCGCTGGGTTACACCCTGTCCATCCCGAAGGAGGACAAGGTGCTCAACGGCCGGAAGGAGATGCTCGACGACCTGGCCGTGTTCCTGGGCGGTCGCGTGGCAGAGGAGATTTTCTGCGACGACATCACGACCGGCGCAAGCAACGACCTGGAGCGCGCCACGAAGATGGCACGCGCCATGGTGACGCAGTACGGCATGAGCGCTGAGATGGGCACGCAGATTTTCGGCCAGCCGAACCACGAGGTCTTCCTGGGCCGCGACTACGGCAACACGCAGGATTACTCCGAGGAGACGGCAAAGCGCATCGACGCCGAGGTCTCGCGCATTATGAAGGAAGCGCATGATCGCGCCTACCAGATCCTTTCCGAACGTCGCGAGCAGATGGACCTCATGGCAAGCGTGCTCTTGGAGCGCGAGACGGTCGAAGGCGAAGCTTGCAAGGCGTTGCTGGACAACCGCTGGAACGAATACCTTGCTCACGAGCAGTCCGACGAAGGCCGCAAGGAGCGCGACGAAGCGGCGAATACCATTGCCGAAGGATACGTGCCGCCGGCGGTCGAAGAGCCTGCTCCGCAAAACGGCAACGCAGCAGGCGGTGGCTTCGGCGCTCAGGTAGAGCGCGCGTTCGAGAACGAGGAAGACGCTTCGTTCGGCTTCTTCGGTCGCGGTAGGCATGCGGCTCCGGGCGACATGCAGCAGCCGCAGCCGCCGCAAGGCTGGCAGCAGCCCGGTTCGCAGGCACCCCAGCAGCCGCAGCATCCTGGCCAGCCGCAGCAGCCGAGCGCGGACGGTTCGCAGCACGACGGCTCCGAGCAGAAGTAGCGACGACAGCGTAAGAGAGGGCGGTGCCCTTTGGGACGGACGGTCTCGGAGGGCACCGCTTTTCATTTGAGCAAAGGACGGTTGGGAATCCATGATCTGGCATTGTGCGGGCTATGCGTTCGATTCGCGGACGCCGGTGGTGATGGGTGTTCTGAACGTTACGCCCGATTCCTTTTCGGACGGGGGGCAGCATGCGTCCGTCGAAGCGGCGCTTGCCCATGCGGAGCGCATGGTCGAAGAAGGTGCGCTCATCATCGACGTGGGCGGGGAGTCGACGCGCCCTGGCGCTGCTCCCGTTACCGAAGAGGAAGAGCTGGCGCGCGTGCTGGAGGTAGTGCGCACGCTCGCGTCGCGCGGTGTGTGCGTGAGCATCGATACCCGTCATGCTGCCGTAGCGCAGGCGTGCGTCGAGGCGGGCGCATCCGTCATCAACGACGTTTCAGGGTTTCGCGACCCTGCCATGCGCGCGCTTGCCGCTTCGTGCGATGCGGGGCTGGTCGTCATGCACATGCAAGGCGACCCTGCCACGATGCAGGAAAACCCGCGCTACCACGACGTCGTGGCAGAGGTGCGCGACTATCTGCGTGCGCAGGCGGCTTTGCTGGAGGCGGCAGGCGTTGACCGCAGCCGCATTTGCGTGGATCCGGGTCCGGGCTTCGGCAAAACGTATTCCCAGACGAAGGACGTGGTGCGGAACTTCCACGAATTCGTGCATACGGGGTATCCGGTCATGTGCGCCGTTTCGCGCAAAAGCTTCATTGGGAGCATGTACGGCATCGACGAGGCTGCTGACCGCGACGAGGCGTCGGCGGCAGAAGCGCTCATGGCATGCGAGCTCGGTTGCAGCGTCGTGCGCGCCCACGATGTTGCGCAGACCGTGGCGAAGCTTGCTGATTTGCGCCCGTACGCCCTGATCGGCATGGGGAGCAGCGTTGCGCTCGTGGCGAATCCGGGCGAAGAGCAGGAAGGCAAGATAGCCATCCTGAACCAGGCCGTTTCCGATCTGTGCCTGCTGCCGGACACGCAGATCATCGACGTATCTTCCTTCTACGCAAGCAAGCCCGCCTACTATGAAGACCAGGAAGACTTCGTGAACGCGGTCATGCTCGTGCGCACCGGTTTGCCGCCGCGCGAGCTGCTGCGCTATCTGCATGCGGTAGAGAACAGCTTGGGTCGCGTGCGCACGATCGCGAACGGACCACGCACGCTCGACCTGGATATCCTGGATTACCAGTGCTACGTGAGCGATGACGAAGAGCTCGTGTTGCCCCATCCGCGGATTGCCGAGCGGGATTTCGTGGTGAAGCCGTTGCTGGAGATTGCGCCGCATCATGTGCTGGCGAACGGCAAGGAGATTACGGCTGACGAGGTATGCTTGGGCGAAGCGCACCGTATCGAACGCTAGGCTGCGCTCTATGGCGGTGTTCGACCAGGCGCGCATTGAGGCGCGTATAAAGGATTTTCGTACGGGCGGATGTGCACTGTCGTTTTCGGTCACGGTGCTCGACGCGACGCCGTCGACGAACAGCCTGGTGAAAGATGGCTTACGCGCGGGTTGCCCCGAAGGGGCGGTCTGCGTGGCAGTCGAACAGTGCGGCGGGTATGGACGTCAGGGCAGATTATGGGCAAGTCCCGTAGGGGGCGTGTACCTTTCGCTTGCTTTGCGCCCCGAGGTGCCCCTCGTGCAGCTTCCCACGTTAAGCCTGGTCGTCTCTCTTGCCGTGCGCGCAGCGCTGCAGCGTTTAGGCTGCGTGCGCAAGGTCCAGATTAAGTGGCCGAACGATGTGGTCTGCCCGGAAGGGAAGCTTTGCGGCATATCGCTCGAGGCGCTTGCGGGAGGTGTGTGCGTGGGCATCGGCGTGAACGCCCTGCGGCCTGCAGAAGATGTCGTCGTGGGCGGAAAGAATTCGCCGGCGTACGCTTTCGAAGGCCTACAGGATTGCGAAGGCGCCGGGGAAGGCGCCGTGGAGGGTTCTGTCGGCGAAGAGGGATTGAGCGCGGAGCAGGCGCGCTTTCTCGAGGATATTGCCGCATGCGTTCTGGCGGAGCTCGAAGGGCGCTATGCGCGGTGGACGGCTGAAGGGTTTGCCGCGTTCTGCGATGAGTACAACAGGTTGCTCAGCCTGCGTGGTGCAAAGGTCGAAGCGGTTTCGATGGCGGGCGATGCGCTCGTCTCCGGCGTGGTCGAGCGCGCGGACGAACAGGGCAGGCTCCTGCTGCGCCAGCCGGACAGTACACTTTTTCCTGCTCAATCGGGGGAAATCCATTTGACGAAGGTCGGCTGAGCGCGCTGTACGGGCGCGCAAAAGCGGCAAGGACGACGCGAGGGACCTCCATTCGCGAATGAGGCAACGGTGTTGTGCAAAAGAACGAGCGCGCAGCCCTCAATTGTAGTCCACAATAAATCCATCAAGGCAGAGAGAACCCCCGCTGCTCCATGGGTACAATATACCATTGCGCGAATTCGCGCCTTACTGCCGGACGGCCCTGCGCTGGGATGTAGGCTCCGCACGGCATTACCCGCCCTGCACTGCAGAATGGCATGAGCGAAGGCGGGTTTCGTACACGGGGGAAATATGAGCACGATTACTGACATCAACAAACAAGGGCGCCCGAACGCCGGAAAAGGAGATGCCGAGCGCGTTGACCGCATGGGCACTGCGTCCATCCCGAAGCTGATCGTGGAGTTCGCCATCCCGTCCATCCTGGGCATGCTGGTGAACGGCGCCTACAACGTCATCGATTCCATCTTCCTGGGACAGGGCGTGGGCGAGATCGGCCTGACGGCGGTGACGGTGGCATTTCCCGCCATGGTCGTGATGATGGCGCTCGCCATGCTCGTCGGCAACGGCGGCAATGCGCTCGCGGCGCTGCGTCTGGGCGAAGGCCGCCACGAGGATGCGGAGATCAGCCTGGGCAACACGTTCACGCTCTCCATCATCGTCGCCGTGTTCGTCGCCATTCTGGTCAATACCCCGGCGGTCGAATGGCTGCTCACGATTTCCAGCGCGACCGACGAAGCGCGCCCGTACGCGCGCACGTTCATGCAGATTGTCGGCATGGGCTTCGTATTCCAGATGGTCGGCATGGGCATCAACAACTTCATCCGCACGGCAGGCGCGCCGTTCCGCGCGTTCATGACCATGCTTATCGGTGCGATTGCGTGCACCATGTTCAACGCTCTGTTCGTTATGGTGCTCAAATGGGGTGTGGCGGGCAGTGCGCTGGCTACCGTCGCCGGCCAGGCGGTCTCGTGCGCTTCGGTCATGTGGTACTTCCTCTTCACGAAGAAGTCTCCGCTCAAACTGCGTGCGCGCTGTCTGAAGCTGCACGGTCCCGTCGTCGTGAAGATTGTCACGCTGGGCTTTGCTTCCTTCATCCTGCAGGTGGGCATGGCCATAGTGAACTTCGTAGTGAACTACCTGCTGGCAAAGTGGGGCGCGCTGTCTCCTATCGGCGCGGACGACGCACAGGCTTCCATCGGCGTGGTCCAGCGCGTTGCATCCTTTGTGGTCATGCCGCTGATTGGCGTGGCGATTGCGCTGCAACCGCTGCTGGGCTACAACTACGGTGCGCACCTGTTCGACCGCGTGAAGAAGACGCTTGCGTACGGTATTCTGGGCGCGACGGCGATCGGCATCCTCATGTGGGCGATCATCCACCTCTGGCCGACGCAGATTGTAGGGGCGTTCGGCATCACGCATCCGGAGCTCGCCGACTTTACCGTGTTCGCGCTGACGGTCCAGATGATGATGATTCCGTTCGTCGGCTTCCAGATCGTCTGCTCGAACTACTTCCAGGCGACCGGCCAGCCGGCGAAGTCCGTCTTCCTTTCATTGACACGCCAGATCATCTTCCTGATTCCGCTCTGTCTGTCGCTTCCGTACGTGCTGCCGTCGTTGCTCCCGCAGTACACAGGCCTGGATGCGGTGTATTTTGCCGTGCCTATCGCTGACGGCTTGGCAATTCTCACGACCCTGGCGTTCATGCTCCATGAGCTGCGCCGCATGAAGAAGCTGGAGTCGGGCGAGATTCAGGCGAAGTTCTAAAAGCGCCTGAGCTGCAATTGTCACCTTGCGAAAGGCCGCCGTCCTGTAGGGATGGCGGCCTTTTCTATACTTGCGCGGTGCGTGAAGAGAAAGGTGTCGTGCATGGAAGTTCGGAAGAAGCCGGTGTTCTCGAAAACGGCGTACCGTCGGCCAGTTTCGCGGGCGCGCTCGCTTGCGCTCTGTGCGCTCTGCATGGCGGTCATGGCGGTATGCGCATGGGTGACCGTGCCCTTCGGTCCCGTTCCGTTCACGCTGCAGACCTTCGCCGTTGCGTTCTCAGTTTTAGCGCTGCGTCCAAAAGAGGCGGTGGCGGCGGTTGCCGGATACGTGCTGCTGGGCGCGCTCGGATTGCCGGTGTTCAGCGGCATGCGCGGCGGCCTTGGGATGCTCGTGGGGCCGACAGGCGGCTTTCTGTGGGGTTTCATCCTGGGAGCAGTGTGCGCGGTGGGCGTACGCTGTGCGCTCGAAGGCCTTGCGGAGCGCAGTAAGGCCGCCTCGCGGGCGGTGGACGCTTCTGCGGTCATAGCTTTCATGGTGGTGACGTACGCGGTAGGCTGGGCGCAGTTGATGGCGGTTTCCGGCATGAGCCCAGCAGAAGCGTTCATGGTGGCCATCGCTCCGTTCGCCGTGATCGACGTGGTGAAGATGGTCGTTGCCGTTATGGTCGCGAACGCGGTCAGGCGAGCGGTAGGATAGCGCGAAGATAAGGCGGCAGGTACGCCTATCGCCTGCGCGGGTCGATCCTGCCGTGCGAGACGAACGCCGTTTGCTCCGAAGCCCGTCTTGCCCGTCCGCTTACGGTAGGGGCCCGCTCCGTTCGCGTGCTCGTTCCATTCGTGCGCTTGCGTTGCGTCGAACGCTATCGTTCGACGGTGTCCTCGTGGCTTTCGAACAGCATGCGCAGCCCTTGCAGCGTGAGCTCGGGGTCGACGCGGTCGATGGTCGAGGACAACGGTGCCACGCGGGATGCCAGGCCGCCGGTCGCCACGACGGTCGCTTCGTATCCCAGTTGGGCGAACACGCGGCGCACCAGCCCGTCCACGCGGTCTGCTTCGCCGTAGACGATGCCTGCCTGGACCGCCTGCTCTGTCGAGCCTCCGATCGCTGTGCGCGGATCGACCAGGTCGATGGCGGCCAGGCGCGACGCGTGCGAGAACAGCGCGTTCGCACCCGTCTCCAGACCGGGTGCGATGATGCCGCCCGCGAACATGCCGTTTTCGTCGACGACCTCGATGTTCGTGGCGGTGCCGAAGTCGACCACGACGACCGGCGTGCCGTAGAGGGCTTGCGCCGCCACGGCGTCTGCGACGCGGTCGGCGCCGATTTCCGCCGGGTTCGCGTAGTTCGTGCGGAACAGGCTGCCTGCGGTGGACGCCGTGCACACGTACGGTTCCCGGCCGAACTCCGCGCGGGATGCATCCTGCCAGCGCAGCGTGAGCGCAGGGACGACGGAAGCCAGGGCAACGCCGCGGATCATATCGCGCGAAAGCCCTTCTGCCTGCATGAGGCCGCACAGCTTCAGGCGCAGCTCGTCGCCCGTGTGCGCTTTGTTGGTGGCGACGCGCCACATGTGCGCAAGGCGCTCCCCCCGATAAATCCCGAGCACGGTCTGGGTGTTTCCCACGTCGATAGCAAGTAACATGTCCCTGACAATCCTTCCTGCGCGCATTGCGCGGCTCATTTCGACGCATGCTATGATACTAGGCATAGGTACGAACAGCGATAGGAGAGGTTCCATGGCCGAAGATCCTGCCCGCATTCTCATCGTGGACGACGAACCGTCCATTACCGAATTCGTCAGCTACGCCATGCGCAAAGAGGGCTTTACGGCCGATGTCGCCTCGAACGGGGAAGATGCGCTGCAGCTGATGAACCAGCATGCCTACGACCTGTTCGTGCTCGATATTATGCTTCCTGGCATCGACGGCTACGAACTGTGCCGTCGCATCAGGGCGAAGACTTCGGCACCGGTGCTGTTCCTCTCCGCGCGCGACACGGAGCTGGACAAAGTCGTCGGCCTGGAGATTGGCGGCGACGACTATCTGGCAAAGCCGTTCGGCGTGCGCGAGCTGGTCGCGCGCGTGCGCGCGCTGCTGCGCCGTGGCGGCGGGTCGGATTTGAAGGGCGGGCACCATGCCATCTCCGCAAGCGGCATCACGATCGACGAGGACGCCCATACCGCCACGGGCGACAAGGGCGAGATCGAGCTGACGCCGCGGGAGTTCGAGCTCCTGGTCAGCCTCATGAAGAACGCGGGCAAGGTCGTCTCGCGCGAAGATTTGCTGCGCGAAGCGTGGGGTTGGGAGTACCTGACCGAAACAAAGACCGTGGATACGCACATCAAGCGCCTGCGCGACAAGATTGCTGCCGCAGGCTATGACCCGGGCCTGGTGGAGACGGTGCGCGGCTACGGTTACCGTTTCCGTGCCTAGCCGGAGGCGCTATCAAGCATCTTTCGACATACTTTGCCCTGCTTGCCACGCTGCTGGCCCTTTTGGCGTGCGCAGGTTGCGTCGTGTTCGGCGTCGGGGCGTTCGGCGCGAGCCCGCTGCTGTTCCTGACGCTTCTGCCGGCGGCGGTCGTCGTGTTCGGCGTGGCGTTGCTCGTCGGGCATTTCCTGGCGCAGCCGCTGCACGACCTGCACCGCAAGATCATTGCGACGAGGCAAGGGAATGCGAACGTCGATTTTTCGCCGACCGGCAGCCTGTACGAAGCGGACGTGCTTTCGGCCGAATTCCAAAACCTCTGCTGCACGGCGAAAGCCCAGCGCAGCGACCTTGCCACCAAGCAGCAGCGCCAGACGAAGTTCATCAGCGACGTTGCGCATGAACTGCGCACGCCGCTCACGGCCATTCGAGGGAACGCGGAGATTTTGGAGGACCCTGACCTCCCGCCCGAGCTGCATCAGAAGTTCTGCGAAACCATCATCAACGAAGCAGAGCGCCTCACGAGGCTTTCGAACGATTTGCTCACACTCCAGCACATCGAAGAGGACACCATGCCTTTAGAGCTTGCGCGCGTGAACCTTAAAGACATCGCGCGCAATGCGGTGGACGCGTTGGCGTCCACCCTGCACGAGCGCGATGCGAACGTGGCCATCGTGGGAGAGGCGCCCGATGTCCTGGGCAATGCCGACCGGCTTAAACAGGTGGTCATGAACCTGGTGGAGAACGCGAGCCGTTTTGTCGACGAGGGCGGGCATATTGAGATCGAGCTGTACGGACTAGGGGATAAAAGCCTTATGGCCGTAAAGGACGACGGCCCCGGCTTCGGCGACGTAGACCCGAAGCTCCTGTTCGACCGGTTTTATCGGGCCGACTCTTCCCGCACGCGCGGGACAGGCGGAACAGGGCTGGGGCTTGCCATTGTCAAGTCAGCGGTAGAGGCGCACGACGGCACGGTCGTCGCGTTCAACCGGCCAGAGGGGGGCGCGTGCTTCCTGGTGGCGCTGCCTGCCCTTCCGCCGCTTGAGCAATAATGGTCTCGCCGTTCGCTGAGTAGGGAAGACTTCGGCGCGGTTCCGCCCGAAGCATTTTTCGCGTGGCCTTCCAGCGGCGGCTGACGCGGGGTTCAGCGTTATGCTGTACTGAGGGCGTTTATGCTTGCAGTGCACTTAAATCCTCGTTTGCTGTGTACCGACCGTGATACTTCGCGCGATTGCCGAGGAGCAGATTGCAGCGGGGGCAGGCGCCTCGTATGATGAACGGTGGCTTTGCGTCGGCAGTGCCGTCCGAAGCCGAAGGGGCGCATGCGCAGGTCGTGGGCTCCTGATTGGCGGCGTACGGTCACGCCGCGAACATCGCGAAGAGAAAGAGGGCCCGACGTGCTGACTGACATTGAAATCGCCCAGGCTACCACGCCGAAGAAGATCTCCGAGATTGCCGCGAAAGCGGGCATCGACGAAAAGTACCTGGAGTGCTACGGCAACTACAAGGCAAAGGTCGACTACAACCTGCTGCGCAACGAGGACCACACGCCGGGCAAGCTCATTCTGGTGACCGCCATCAACCCGACGCCCGCCGGCGAGGGCAAGACCACGACGACGGTCGGCCTGGCGGACGCGCTTTTCCGCCGCGGCAAGAACGTCATGGTGGCGCTGCGCGAACCGTCCCTGGGCCCGGTCTTCGGCATCAAGGGCGGCGCTGCAGGTGGCGGCTATGCCCAGGTCATTCCCATGGAGGACATCAACCTGCACTTCACGGGCGACTTCCATGCTATCGGCGCGGCGAACAACCTGCTTGCTGCTTTGCTGGACGCCCATATCCATAACGGCAACGAGCTGGGCATCGACGTGCGCAAGATCACGTGGAAGCGCGTGGTGGACATGAACGACCGCCAGCTGCGCTTCATCGTCGACGGCCTGGGCGGCCGCGTGAACGGCGTTCCGCGCGAAGACGGCTTCGATATCACGGTGGCCTCTGAGGTCATGGCCATTTTCTGCCTGGCCACTTCCATCACGGATTTGAAGGAGCGCCTGGGCCGTATCGTGGTGGGCTACACCTTCGACGACAAGCCGGTCACGGCGCACGATCTCCATGCGGAAGGTGCCATGACCGCGCTGTTGAAAGACGCGCTCAAACCGAATCTGGTCCAGACGCTGGAGGGCACGCCTGCGTTCGTGCATGGCGGCCCGTTCGCCAATATCGCCCACGGCTGCAACTCCATCATGGCCACGCGCATGGCCATGGCGCTCGGCGACTACTGCGTGACCGAAGCCGGATTCGGCGCTGACTTGGGCGCGGAGAAGTTCCTGGACATCAAGTGCCGCCTGGCAGGCCTGAAGCCCGACGCGGTCGTCGTGGTCGCCACCGTCCGTGCGCTCAAGAACCATGGCGGCGTGCCGAAGGCAGAGCTGAACGAAGAGAACCTGGAGGCGTTGGAGGCAGGTCTTCCGAACCTGCTCCAGCATGTCGAGAACATCACGAAGGTCTACAACCTGCCGTGCGTGGTCGCCATCAACCAGTTCCCGACCGACACGCAGGCGGAAGTGGAGCTTGTCGAGCGCAAGTGCAAAGAGCTCGGCGTGAACGTGGCGCTGTCCCAGGTGTGGGCAAAGGGCGGCGAAGGCGGCCTGGAGCTTGCCGACGAGGTCGTGCGCCTGTGCGCTGAGGGCGACGGGGACGGCCGCAGTGCTGACACGTTCGAGTTCGCGTACGGCGACGACCTTTCGCTCGCCGAAAAGATCGAGGCCATCGCGAAACGCGTCTACCGTGCGGACGGCGTGAACTTCGAGCCGGCGGCGAAGAAGGAGCTGGCGAAACTCGAGGACCTGGGCTTTGGCAGCATGCCGGTTTGCATGGCGAAGACGCAGTACTCCTTCTCTGACGACCAGACGAAGCTGGGAGCTCCGCGCGACTTCACCATCACGGTTCGCCAGGTGAAAGTGTCGGCCGGTGCAGGCTTCGTGGTGGCGCTCACGGGTTCCATCATGACGATGCCGGGTCTGGGCAAGAGCCCGGCGGCGTTCAAGATCGACGTCGACGAGACCGGCAAGATCTCCGGCCTGTTCTAAGCGCGGCTTCGAATGCGCGCAGGATGGCGATAAAGCCTTGTTTGCGCGCGATAGCGGCTTTACGAGAGCATGAGACCCTGGAGGATGCCCCCAGGGTCTTTTCTTTTGCACGGCAGGTTGTTGCGCATGCCGTCGTGTCCAGTGCAATAGTTCGCTTGCATTGCGGGCGGGCGCTGTTCCTGCGGCAGCGCGTCTCGTGCGGTGGCGGTACTTTGCCCTGCGCGGTAAGCCTTCGCCGTTTCTGCTTTCGCGCACTGTCGACCGGTGGATTTTTGCCGACAAGGCGGGGTGTTGTGGTAGACGGCGCTTTGGAAAGCTGGCATGCTTTCTCGCAGACGGTTCGTCACGGCTGCGGGGGCGCGACGCCGCCCGCACGCAGCAAGGAGGCAAAGCATGGTTAATCGCGCGTTCATTGACGCACTGGCAAGCAAAGACCCCACGCCAGGCGGGGGTGGCGCGTCCGCGTACTGCGGAGCGCTGGCAAGCGCGCTGTCGTCCATGGTGGGCAACCTGACGGTCGGCAAAAAGAAGTATGCGGCGGTCGAAGCGGACGTGATCGCGTCGCTCGAGAAGCTGGCGGCCTTGCGCGAACGACTGCTTGAGCTTATCGACGAGGATGCAGAAGCCTTCGCGCCGCTTGCGCGCGCCTACGGTCTGCCGAAAGCAACGCCCGAGGAGCAGGCGGCAAAGAACGCGGCGTTGCAAGAGGCCCTTGTCGATGCGTGCGAAGTGCCTCTCGAGATTATGCGCGCGTGCGCGGAGGTCGTCGAGATCACGGAGTTTATGGCGGCAGAGGGCTCGCGTTTGGCGGTTTCCGACGCGGGCGTGGCTGCGGCGTTCGCGAAGGCAGCGCTCGTGGGCGCGTCGTTCAACGTGTACATCAACGTGGCGAGCATGGACGATGCCGACCGTGCTGCCGCCTATCGCGCCGAAGCCGACGAGCTTATCGACGTGTGGGGCGATCGCGCTGAGGCGACGATCGAACTGGTGATGCAGGCAATCAAGTAAACGCGCGCCTGAAGAGGCGCCTCGAGGACATAGAAGGTTTCATATGGCACAGCTGCTGACAGGCAAAGAAGTGGTCGCCGCGATGGCGGAGGACATGAAAGCGCGCATTGAGCGCCTTGCGCAGCAGGGAGTGACGCCGATGCTCGCCATCGTGCGCGTGGGAGAGCGCCCCGACGATTTGAGCTACGAGCGCACGGCGGTCAAGCGTGCGGCCAGCTTGGGCATTGAAGTCAAGAAATGCGTGCTCGATTCTTTGGCGCCCGAAGTTGCCTTGTCCGTTTCGCTCCAGTCCATCAACTACGATACCGCGGTCCACGGCTGCCTCATGTTCAGACCGCTGCCGACCTACATGGACGAAAAGGCCATGTGCAACGAGCTTGCCGCCGCAAAGGACGTGGACGGCATTTCCATGACCTCGCTGGCGTCGGTGTTCGCGGACGGCCATGAAGGATTTCCCCCGTGCACGGCAGAGGCGTGCGTGACCATGCTCGACCACTATGGGATTCCTATCGCGGGCAAGCATGTCGTGGTCGTGGGACGCTCGCTTGTGATCGGCAAGCCTGTTGCCATGATGCTGCTTCGTCGCAATGCGAGCGTGACCATCTGTCATTCTCGCACGGAGAATCTGGAAGAGATCACGAAGAGCGCCGATATCGTCATCTGCGCGACCGGCCGCCCGCGGGCGTTCGGCGCACGCTACTTTTCGCCCGGCCAGACGGTGCTCGATGTGGGCATTAACTTCGACGCGCACGGCAGCCTGTGCGGTGACGTGGACTTTGACGAGGTGGAGCCCGTGGTCGGCGCAATCACGCCGGTGCCAGGCGGCATCGGGTCTGTTACCACGTCCACGACCATGGAACACACGGTTCGCGCGGCGGAGCTGACGCTGGCATAAGGGCGCAGGAAACGCCGTGCAAAAGCGCCGCTCGAGGCTCTTGCGAGCCGAGCGGCGCTTTCGTTTGGCGATAGGCCTCGAGGGGGCTCGTGCGCAAAATGCGCAGGCGCTATCGCACGAAGTTCGTTTTGAGGGTGGTTTCCGGTACGGGCGGTTTAATGCCCTGCTCGCGCGCAACGGCGAACGCTTTCACCATCCAGGCCAGGTTGCGACCCAGGTTGCGCATGGTCTGCAGACCCTCTTCGTCCTGCGCGACCTGCTCGGCCGCGGTGCCGTGCACCATATTCCAGTAGGTCGAGCCCGCCATCGGCATGCCCGCGAAGCTGAAATACTTGTTGACCGCATCAAGCGTGGCAGTGGTGCCGCCGCGGCGCGCGGAGGCAACGGCAGCGCCCGGCTTGCCCTCGAACACGCGGCGCCCGCCTGCATAGAACGCACGGTCCAGGAACGAGAGCAGCCGTCCGCTCGGATGGGCGTAGTACACCGGCGTGCCGAACACGAAGCCGTCCGCCTGCGCTGCCTTCTCCAAGAATTCGTTCACGCCGTCCTCGAACACGCAGCAGCCTTTGCCCTTGCAGCCGCCGCAGGCGATGCAGTCCTGAACGGGCTTCGTGCCCGTCTGGACGATTTCGGTCTCAATGCCGTTTTGCTCCAGTTCATTCGCCACTTCGCACAGTGCCGTGTAGGTGCAGCCCTGCGCGTGCGGGCTGCCATTGACCAGCAGTACTTTCATGCTATGCCTCGTCTTTCTCGTCTTGGTCGCGCAGAGGGCGCGAAAACAGGGGTGACAGCCTTATGAAACTGCAACTTTGGCGAAAATTCAAACGTGCAGGCAACGTAGCTCGGAGGGATGCCGATAATGCTCTCGGACCGTGCGGCTTTTGGCTGCACGCGAAAACGCGCAGGCAATCTGGTGCTCCTGTTGTTTTCTGGCGTCTCTTGCGCACCGGATGCCCAATTGCGTGTTTCTCGTTACGGAACGGTAGCAGTCCCGTGGGATTTCAGCGCGCTGGGCAGTCTGTGCCGCTGGCTCCTTGCGGAAGGAGCTTACAATGCGCTTATGGCGAACGGTCTGACATACACGCGCACGTCGGTTTCCCCGGATGCCACGAAGCAGCTTGCTGCCACGCTCGCGCCGCTTTTGCGCGCGGGCGACGTGATATTGCTTTCGGGTGACCTTGGTGCGGGCAAGACGCAATTCGTGCAAGGCGTGGCGGCCAAACTCGGCGTGACCGGTGCGGTCACGAGCCCCACGTTCAACATCATGATGGCATACGAAAAGGCGTCGTTGCCGCTGTACCATTTCGACCTGTATCGCCTGGAGAGCCCCGACGAGCTGGAGGACATCGGGTATTTCGAGATTCTCGACGGACCTGGTGCCAGCTTCGTCGAATGGGGCGACAAATTCCCCGACGAGCTGCCGTACGAATACCTCGAGGTCGACATTACGGTCAACGAGGACGAAACGCGCACGTTCCGCATGCACGCGTACGGCGACCGTCCTCGCCGTCTGCTCTTCCTGTGGGCGAAGGACTCTCGCTCTCGTCTGCGCAAGGACTATTCGTAAGCGCAAAGCCTTCCGCCGAATGCGCTACAATGCGGATTCGAGAATCACGGGCGCAAGCAGCCTGTTTGTTCCTGCCGAGCGCGGGGGCAGACGGGCGCTGCGCCTTTTCGTGCGAAATCGGAGGACAGGCCTTTCATGAATCAGCGAAACATCGTGCTGGCGTTCGACACGGCCAACGAGGTCATCGCCATCGGGCTGGGACGGCTGGATGCGGAAGCGAAGTGCGTGCGTGCGTTCGCGAGTTTCGAAATGGAGGCGCGCCGTGCATCGAACACCCAGCTCATTCCCCAGATCGATGCGCTGCTTACGCGCGAGGGCGTCGATCGCGGGCAGATTGCGTGCGTCGTCTGCGGACGCGGGCCGGGCTCGTTTACGGGCGTGCGCATTTGCATGGCAACGGCAAAGGGAGTCGCGAGCGCGCTCGAAGTGCCGTTGTGGGGCGTGTCCACGATGGACGCCTTGGCGTGGAAACTGCAGAATGCAGGCGTGCGCGGGGCAATCGCCGTGGCGGCGGATGCCATGCGCAAAGAGGTCTATCCCGTCCGCTATGAGCTGACCGATGCGGACGTGGTGCGCAAAAACGAAGACTGCGTGCTGAAGGCGGCCGATGCAGCAGCGTTTTTGGCTGAAGGGCTGAATGTCGTGCTGCCGGGCGAAAATGGCGACGATGGTAGGGAGGATGTTCAGGACGGACCCTCAGCGGGTGCTGCTTCGGGGCGCGAGGCCGGACGGGCAGGCTCTGACGGGCAGGAGGGCACTTCGACCGCGCTCATGGCGGGCGATGCGCTCAAAAAGTACGCTGACCTGTTCGCGCCGCTCGGTGTCTTTGCAGACGAAGCGTTCTGGACGCCGACAGGAGAAGGACTGCTGCTGGCGTTCCAGGCTGCCTGGCGAAAGGACGGCTTCGACCCGTGCGATGCGCAGGCAGGCAATCCGGCGTTTGCGCTGCCGGTCTACACGCGCCTGTCCGATGCAGAGGAGAACGAGCGTATCCGCCTCGCGAAGAACGACCCGAAGAATCTCACGACCGGTGTCCAGGAATCAGAAGCGGGGCTGCGTGCCGACCAGCGCCGCACCATGCATGATGCGGCTATCTTGAATGCGCAGCCTGACGAGCATGGGGTGGTCTACAAGCCGCTCGATGCGGCGCACGCGGCCGACGTTGCGGCGTTGGAGGCGCGTGCTATGGGCACGGACGCGTGGAGCGAAGCGCTCGTACTGGACGAACTGCCGCGCAAAGACCGCGTGTGGTGGGCGGCTTATATGGTTCCGCCGGCTTGCCAGCCGGCGGAACCTGCTGACGCTGCGGCCGCCCCCGGCGCCGGATTTTGCCGCGATTCCGAGGACTCACGTGCGGAGCACGCTACGCCCTCGGAATCCCGTCAATCTCCGGCGCCGGGAACGTCCTCGCTGACCTTGGGGACGGAAAGCAGCTCTTTCTCCATCGCGAGTTCGGCAGAGAGACCGGCCTGCCAATCGGCGGAATGGGCGGACGCTGCGGTCGGCGCGGACGGCCTGATGCTTGCGGGCTACGTGGGCACGTGGGTGGTCGACGGGCAGATGCAGATATTGAAGGTTGCCGTTGAGCCGGCGTGCCGACGCCGCGGTATTGCGCGCGGGCTGTTGGCGCGCGCTGCGGCTGACGCGCGCGATCTGGGAGCACACGAGGCAACGTTGGAAGTGCGTGCGTCGAATACGGGTGCGCAGGCGCTCTACAAAGCGCTCGGTTTCGAATCCTTGGGCGTGCGTCCGCGCTATTACTCCGACCGCGAAGACGCGGTCATCATGACGGGCCCGCTGCCGCTTGCATCCCGTGATGTGGCGGGCATGACGCTTCAGGAGCAGGCGATTGCGCAGGACCAGGGCGTGGTGTCCTCCGAAGCGGCTACGGTGGGCGCTTCGGCTGCGTCTTCTGCAGCGGGTGTGGAAGCCGTGCTGAGCGCGCACCGTCCGCTCATTTTGGCCATTGAGTCCTCGTGCGACGAAACGGCGGCTGCCGTCATCGACGGGGAGGGGACGCTCCTTTCCGACATCGTGGCCTCCCAGATTGACTTCCATGCGCGTTTCGGCGGCGTAGTTCCGGAGATTGCGAGCCGCAAGCATATCGAAGCCATCTGCGGGGTGACGGACGAATGCCTGGAGGTGGCAGCCCGCCGCATAGACGTGCCGCGCCTTCGTTGGCGCGATTTGGATGCGGTGGCAGTCACGTATGCCCCCGGCCTGGTGGGCGCGCTTGTCGTAGGCGTCGCCTTCGCGAAGGGTGCAGCGTGGGGCGCGAACCTGCCGTTTATCGGCGTGAACCATATGGAAGGCCATCTGTACGCCAACAAGGTTGCCACGCCCGATATCCAGCCGCCCATGGTGGTCTCGCTCGTTTCGGGCGGGCACACCATGCTCGTGCTCGTGAAGGCGTGGGGCGACTACGAGACGTTGGGGTCGACCATTGACGACGCGGTCGGCGAAGCGTTCGACAAGGTGGCAAAAGCGCTCGGCCTGGGGTATCCGGGCGGCCCGGTCATTTCCAAGCTTGCGGCAAAGGGCAACCCGAAAGCCATTCCCTTCCCGCGCGCGCTGCTCCACTCGCACGATCTGCGCTTTTCGCTTTCCGGCCTGAAGACTGCCGTGACCACGTACATCAACAAGGAACGCGAGGCGGGGCGGGAGCTCAATCTGCCGGATATCGCGGCGAGCTTCCAGCAAGCGGTCGTGGACGTCCAGGTGGCCAAAGCAAAGACGGCGCTCGTGGAGACGGGCGCGAAAGAGTTCTGTTTGGGCGGCGGTGTGGCGGCGAATCCGGCGTTGCGTGCGGCGTACGAGCACATGTGCAAGAAGATTGGCGTGCGGCTTACGATGCCGCCGCTGTCCGCGTGCGGTGATAACGCAGGCATGATTGCGCTGGTGGCGCTTGATCGGTATCGGCAGGGGAAGTTCTTCTCCCTGGACGCCGATGCCCAGGCTCATGCGCCGCTGGACGAACCGTACTAATTCTGATTGCAGAGAAATGCCCCGCGTGCGGGCAAGCGCGCGGGGCATAGAGCGCGGGCGAGCGCCGCAGACAGGTGCGTGCGTGCCTGCGCTCGGCGGACGTTCGCTATCTCGGAACAGGGGCAGCCGGGATAAAGGAGTGCGGGACGCCCTTCGCAAAGCATGTTCACGATGCGACGGACGCTTTTCGCACGGGGATACGAAAAGGGGCGCGCCGATGCGAGCGAGCCCCTGTCTGTTTGCCTGAAAGATTCGCCCGCTCAGCAGGCTTCGCTTCGTCGGCGCCGTTCAATCGGCTTTCCAGAGGTTTGTCCGATTCCGGTTCTTTTGCCTGAGAGTTTCTGCCCCTTCGGCGCCCGGCGAGTTGCCGCCGGATCTCTCCCGGAATCTTCGTCCAATACCTTGCATGCAGAATTATAGGAATACAGGGCTGTGCAGGCAACGGCATGCATGGCAGGTTGAAGAAAAAGCGCGCGGCATGAGGCGACAGGCCCGTCGCCGCTTCAAGCGAACGTGACGGTGGTCATCGGGGCGGGAGTGCGGTGCTGACGATATGGCGGGACGGTGTCTGCGATGGCGCGACGGCTGGGCAGCGCGTTTCTAGCCGAGGGGCTTTTTTGCCACGTGGACCGCTGCGATGCCGCCCGTGCAGTTTTTCCATGTCACGCCTGAAAAGCCGGCGTCCTCCAGCATGCGCGCGAAAGAGCGCTGGTCGGGAAATGCCTTGATGGAGCGGCTCAGGTACACGAAGCCTTCGCGATCGCCGGTGATAAGGCCGCCCCAGAAGGGGATAAGGTGCTTAAGGTAGAAGCCGTAGAGCGCCCGCCAGAGTGCGTTCGGCGGCGTGGAGAATTCCAAGCACACGAGCGAGCCGCCCGGGCGCAGCACGCGGAACATTTCCGAAAGCGCTTGTTCGCGGTTGGGCATATTGCGGATGCCGTACGCCATGGTGACGACGTCGTAGCTGGCATCCGGGTAGGGGATGTCCTGGGCATCCACGACTTCGAAGTCGATGGGCACGCCCTGGTTCTTTCCCTGCTTTTCCACGTGCCAGCGTGCTACGTCGAGCATTTCGGGCACAAGGTCGGTGCACTGGATGTGGTGCGGCCGCTTTTCGCGCGCCATGGTGAAGGAGACATCGCCTGTGCCGCCTGCGATGTCGAGGACGTCGTCGGCGTGCTCGATAGGCGCCATGCGCGCCATAGTGTGCAGCCAGCTTTTGTACGCCCCGAAGCTCGAGACGGCGTTGAACCGTTCGTATTTGCGCGCAATGCGCGAAAAAATGTCCTTCACGCGCTCGGAGGAGATTTCGGCAGGCGCTTCCTTGCCGGTGGCGGTATCGATGCTATGGGGTGTGGGCTGTGCGGGCATGGAGCTTCTTTCGTGCCGTCGGTTTGAGCAGGTATGCGAAGGCGGGCATGCAGCCCGCCTTCGATGCATCGTTCCAGTATAGCCGTTCTTTCCGAAAACCCGCCTTTCGCCCTCAGGCGCATTGGTCGCGGAAAGGCCTGGCCAGAATGTGAGAACCGCGCTGCTTACGAGGCGTTTGCACGCCAGGCGTCTACGAGCTCTGCTGCTGCGGCGCGCGGGTCTTCCGCGCTGCAGACGGCGGACACGACGAAGAACCCTTCCACGCCGGTCTTCGCAAGAGCAGGGATGTCGGCTGCCTTCACGCCGCCGCCCACCACGATGGGCTTGGGCGAAACGCGATGCAGGTCGGCCAGCTCTTCTAGGCTGCGTGTGATGACGCGGCCGTCGTCGTCCATGCCGCAGTCGGGTTTCGTGGCCGTCTCGTGCAACGGCCCGACGCCCAGGTAGTCGACAAGGCTCATATCGGCGGTTTCGATATACGCGCGCATTTCGTGCGCGCGGGCGGACAGGCCGACGATGGCGTCTTCTCCCAGGTATTTTCGGCAGACTTCGACCGGCACGTCGCTTTGCCCTACGTGCACGCCGTCTACCTTGATGCCTGCATCGCGTGCTGCAAGCGCCACGTCCAGGCGGTCGTCGACCAGAAGGGCCACGCGGTCTTGCGCGCCTGCTGCCGCGATAGCGTCGGCTGCTTCCTGCGCGCATGCTATGAGCTCGCGTGCGCCGCAGACTTTCGAGCGAACCTGCACGCACGTGAACCCGGCATCGAGCGCTTGCGCGACAACGTCGCCTACCGGCCGGCCCAGTGTGTTCTCCGGACCCAGCACCAAGTAGGCCGAAATATCCAAGTTCTCGCGGATTGACATGTGTTTCCTTTCTTCGTTTCGAGATGCGCCTGCATGCCCGGTCTCGGGTGCGGGCGGGGCGCATGGCGCTCTAGCTCGACGTTCCGCTGTTCGCTTGAGCCCGTCGGGCTCAAGCTCATGCGCTGCACTGCTTCATGTCTTTTACGGCGCGCTTCGCGCGCTACAGGAATGGTGTTCAGACTCGCTTTCGGCCATACGCCCCCGCCCGCACCCGAGACCGGGCATGCAGGCGCGATTGGAAGCGGGAGGAGGGACGCAGAGTGCTCGGTGAGTCTGAGTGCTACTCCTGCAGCGCGCGAAGCGCGCATTTTTAGGCACGAAGCAGTGCAGCGCACGAGGTTATTCCTTGGTCCCAAGGAATAACCGAGCAGCGGAACGTCGAACCGAGCACTCTGCGTCCCTCCTCCCGTTCGGCCGCGTTATCAGGATTCAGCGAGAATGCGTTCGACCGTCTCGACCTTTCGCTCCATCGTATTCTCATGTCCCGGACGAATGTCCGCTTTCAGCACGACTTCGGTTCGAATGCCCTTGTCGGCCAGCGCGAAAGTAGCGCGCTTGACGACGTCCATGACTTCGTCCCATTCGCCTTCGATTTCCGTGAACATGGAGTAGGTGCGGTTTGGCAAGCCGGACTCGCGAATGATGCGCACGATTTCTGCCACCTCAGGCCCTAGCTCGTCGCCTACGCCGAACGGCGCGATGGCCACTGCCGCGAGCGTGTTCATTTATGCCTCCTCAAGATCGAAGGAATTGCGGGCGATGTCTTCGGCAGAGGCTTTGTACAGCTCGTCGAGGAACGCCACCTGGAAGCTGCCGGGAGCGTCGACGCGCTTTTCGGCGCGCGTTCCCGCCAGATTGAATGCGTTCACGGCGGTCAGTGCGGCGGTGAAAGGGCTTGGGGCCATGGTGGCGTAGACTGCGGCGACGCCACCCAGACTGCAGCCGGACCCGGTGATTTTCGCCATGAAGTGTGAGCCGCCGTGCGAGCGGGCGACCATAACGCCGTCGGTCACAAGGTCGTCTACGCCGGAGACAGCGACGGCGCCGCCCGTATAGCGCGCAAGCGCGATGGCAGCAGAGCGAGCTTCGCCGACGCCTTGGGTGGAGTCGACGCCGCGCACGTATGCCGTGGCCTCGGTCGCAATCTCCCACAAGGAGGCAAGCGCGATGACTTCCGAGGCGTTTCCGCGGATGATGGTCGGCTTGTACTCTTTGAGCTGAGCGAGCAGTCGTGTGCGCAGGGAGCCGATGCCGATGCCGACCGGGTCGAGAACCCAGGGACGGCGTAGCTCGTGGAGCGTTTGCGCTGTGCGCGGGATCGTCTCTTCGTAGACGGGCAAAAGCGTGCCCATGTTGAGGTACGTCGCCCATCCTGCGTTGGCGAGGAATTCGCCCTCGTCGGGCAGGTACACCATGGCGGCCGACCCGCCGGCGGCAATCTGCGCGTTTGCCACAAAGTTCACGGTCACCGTGTTGGTGATGGACCCCGCCATGGGATTGGTCTCGCGCACATCGCGTACTGTCTGCACGATGCGCTGCTGAAGTTCTGCCTTGCTGATCATGTTTCCTCTTTTCGCTCGGCCCCGGCGCGCCGGGGCGGGGCACGGCGAATGCAAAAAGAGCGCCGCCGATTTCGGCAGCGCCCTTGCAATGCACTTCGCAAGCATGCTCCCTACACCAGTGTTAACTGACAGGTTCGAAGGGTTGGGCTCTGCCCTCTCAACCGACCGAACGAAGCCTGCGTGCTGGATGCGCGGCGTCGGGTTTCCCTGCGCCGACGCGCCAGGCTGCGGGAGGCTTCTTCCGGCAAGTACCCCTGCATCTGTGCTGTCCATGATAGCGCTCATAGCGCGCATGGAGGCGACGAATCGCGCGATGGTTCAAGGAGAGGGTTCGCGGCCTTGCAGGGCGTCTGCGATGCGGGCAAAAGAGCTATGGTCGGACTGCGGGCCGTGCAAGCACTGTGCATGCCCCCGGGTTGTGCGACGTCTCATCGTGAGGTGCGCGGATTGCGCCCAGGCGGCATCATGCAGGGGTGTTGGCAAGGCGGAAACGACCGCCCAGCCCTCGCGGGTCCTTGCCCATCTCCTCTTGCATGAGGATGGCGATGGGCGCACCGAACAGCACGGGGAACACGGTGTGGTTGCCGACGACAGAAAGGGCGAAGAGGAGGACGTCCACGTCCGGGTAGGCTGCCGCGACAGCGACGGAGATGACGAGCGACTGCAGGCAGGCGCACGTGAACGAAAGGCCCGCGAGCAAAGCGATGTTGCGCCCGGTGCGGAGGTCGAACACGCCGTCGCGCAGGCGCCACCACAGCAGGCAGAACAGCAGCGGGTTTCCGACGTTTGCCACGAAGCCCGCGATGGACGACCAGCGCAGGCTGTCGCTCATTGCGTCGGTGATAAGGTTGCCGACGCCGAAGGCGAGGCATCCCGGGATGCCGAAGAACACGCCGAAGATGGGCTGCAGGCAAGCGACCGGGCGGATGTCCGTGAAGCCGGGAATTAGTTCGAGCGCGAACTTAAACGGCAGCGACACGGCAAGGTAGACCGCCGTGAGCAGGATGACCGTTGCGATGAAACGTACCGTTCGGCGCAGGATGCCGCTGTCGGCTCGTGCGGGAGCAAAGGGCGCCGTCATGCGCCGCTCTTCTCCTTGCGAAGCGACGCGAAGAGTGCCCGGGCGACGGAGATAACGTTGCCGGCGACCACGAAGGCGCAGCCGACGACGATGACGGGCGTGAGGGTCAGCGGCTCGATGATGGTTGCGGGAAGCAGTGCGCCCCACGACACCGTGAAGACGATTTCGATCGAGTAGACGATGGCGGCGCTGTCTGCCGTCGTGCGCGCGTTCGCGAAGGTGTTGACGACGGTCGCGAACGCGGTGATGAAGTACCCGTGCAAGAACAGGCACGCGACCGTCCGGGGCGTCCACGCGAACGTGAAGACCACGCCGGGGTCGACGAACCACCAGGCGACGAAACTGACCAGGCACACGACGACGAGATAGAGTGCAGCAACGGCGAAAGGATCGTGCTCACGCGCGTAGTCGCCGAGCTTGACGATATAGCAGGCATTGACGAGACAGGCGCCTGCAAGGATGGCAAGCCCGCGAAAATCCTCCGGCTCAGCGGTGTTGGAGATGACGAGCGTCACGCCGACGGCGATGAGCCCGGCGGAAATCCAGGTGATGGTCGAGACCTTGCGTCGGAACGCGAGAAGCAGCAGTGGCACGAACACGGCGGTCGCGATGCAGCCGAACGCGCCGGTGGCGACGTTGAGGTAGCGCAGGCCCTCGATGTAGCCGATGTTCAGCACGAAGTTGAGCACGCCGAGCACGACGCAGTGGCGGACGAGGCGCAGGCGGTCTGCACGCAAGGCGGAGACGATGCGCCTGTTGAACACGAGCAACAGCAAGGTCGCGCCGATGAACGCGGAAATGCACGTGGTAGCGAACGACGAGACGCTGTCGGGGATGGCAGCGAAGATGATAGTTTCTGTCGACCAGCAGAGCGTGACGCACAGAAGGCACAGGTTCGCTTGGAACCCGTTCATCTGGCGGCTGGAGCCGCGGGCGATGGTGGCCGACTCGTTGCTCATAAGGCCATCATATCTGTTTGAGGCATGGTCTGGAACCTGCGTTGCGGTTGTTGTTGGGCGGCGGCGGCGAACAGGGTGCCGGGCTTTTCCGGGGGTGTTTGCGAGAAGAGGCCGGCTCTCGGCTTGCTTCCTGCTTCGCTGCTGTTCGCGGCTGTTTCGTCCAGGACTTGCAGCAAAACGACAAGATAGCGGAAAGAATTTCGAGTGCTGAACCCGTCCTACGAGCATGATGCGGGAAAAGAGATGCTGTTCGGCATCTGAGCGTGCTTTGCAAGAGCGTTTTCCCAGGTCGGGTTTCCTGCTCGGGCGGCATTTTCAGCATGGTGGGTTCAGCGCTCGAAATTCTTTCCACTTTCTGTCTGGTTTGGTGCAAGGTGGCTACGGAGTTCTACAAAATCGTTCTGCGGCAAGGCCGGTTGAAGGGAGAAGCCGTTCTTGCGCTTGGAGTTTCAGCGATGGATTTGCCGCGTAGGTAAGCCTGCGGTCGATATGTCCTTGAACATGGCACTCGCTCTGGCGTACATTCCTTATGGAGGAAAGAGGGGCATCATGCTGGGTTATGTAATGCATGCGTGGCGAAAGCTCGGTGCGTTTGCCACTATAGGGATTGTGACGGTATCTCTTACCGTTCTTGCAGGCTGCGCTGCACAAGAGGCTGAACAACCTGCGTCTGGGCAGGCTGCTCAGGCGGAAGCAACGGTCGAAGTCGATGATGTCATGACGGAAGCGGTTTCGGACGTTCCCGCGGACAACGCCGAAAGCTCTTCCGCGAACCAGGCGGAGTCTGCCGAGGCAAAATCCAGCTCGAGCTCGGATGCCGAAAAGCGCGCCAATGCTGAGGCGCTCCGTGCGCAGCTTGGCATCGTCGAAGACTACCGTGCCGAGTTCAGCCACGGGCCGAAGGGCGCGGACTGCCAGCGCTACATCATGCTTCACGACACCGAAAGCGATGCCGACCCGCTCACTATCGTCGATTACTGGGACGGTGCCGACAACGGCGTGGCAGCACATTTCGTGGTGGGCAAGGACGGCACGATCGTCCAGTGCGTTCCGCTCGACGAGATCGCGCATCACGCCGGCTATGGGGATGCGGGGCATAACGACCGGTACGGCCTGGTCGAAGACGGGCGCGATGACATGGTCGGCACGGTGCCTATCGGCTCGTGGGCGCCGGACTACGGCATGAACGCCTATTCGGTCGGTATCGAAATGGTCCATGTCGGCGGTGAGGGCACCTATCCCGAAGCCCAGCTTGAAGCCGTGGACGCCCTGATTGCCTACATTGATGCGTATTACGGCTTTGAGAGCGAAATCGTCGACCACAAAGCATGGCGCACGGGGAATTCGGACACCTCGGCGGAGTTCGCGGACTATCTTGCGAACTATCAGAGTTCGCGCGCCCATGCGTAAGGAGGGGCTATGTTCTGCAGGAATTGCGGCAAAGAACTGCAAGCGGGCGATGCGTTCTGTCCGGAATGCGGCACGCGCGTAGAGCCGTTGGACAGCGAGAGCGCCAAGACGAAGCGTTTCGAGCAGCTTGAGCGGAACGGCTTTGCGGTCGGCGGAGGCGAAAGCGAAAGCGGGAAAGCTGCGTCGCAGGCAGGTCCGCAAGGAGTCCCGCCGACAATTCCGCAAGGGTTCCCGCCTTCTGGCGGCCAGGACAGCGCGCAGGCGCAGCAGGCAGGCCAGCCGGCAAACATCGCGAGCGGCCTTTGGGCTGACCCGCAGGCATCTCCTCAACAGGCAAAACAGGCGAGTGGGGTCAACTGGCGCGTAGTTGCTATTGTCGCCATCTGCGGCGTGGTCTTGCTCGCCATCATCGCGGTCTGCGTGCTCATGCTCGGTGGGCGTCACGACGCTTCCCAGCCAGCTCCCGCCTCTGAAAGCGCACAAGAGGCATCCGGCGCAGCGCAGGGAAAAACCGCGCTCAATATGTTCATATCCCAGATCGACAACGCTTCCTTCCCGCAGATAACCATGTACGTTCGCCTGACCGACCAGGCAGGGTCGGAGGTCACGGGCATCGACGCGGCGCAGTTTAACGTCGTGGAGCTGGGTTCCGACGGAGCCGAACACCAAGCGACGGTCAACGAGATTCTGCCCGTCGGCGAAGGCGACATGATGAGCATCAACCTGGTGGTCGACCAGAGCGGCTCCATGTCGAGCGAAGGGAAGATGGGAAATGCGAAAGCCGCTGCGCATGCGTTCATCGACGAGATCACCGCTTCGGGCACGAACAACGCTGAGATTACTTCCTTCGACGATCGAGTCTACAACCGCCAGCCGTTCACTTCGAACGCGGTGCTCCTCGACAGCGCGGTCGATGCGCTGTCGACCGATGGGGACACGGCCCTCTACGACGCGCTGTACTGGGCGCTTCAACGCACGAATCTCAAAAGCGGCTCGCGCGTAGTGATCGCCTTCACCGACGGCGAGGAGAACACGAGCAGCTATTCGGAATCCGACGTCGTCGAGCTTTCGCGCCTGACGGGCATTCCGGTGTACCTGGTGGGCATCGGCGACGAGGTCGACGCTGCGTCGCTTCGTTCGCTCGCTACGTCGTGCAACGGCCAGTACTACGACGCCTCGACGGCGGATCTCGCCCAGGCGCTGCAAGGCATCTACGAGTCCATCTACGCCGACCAGCGCTCGATGTACCGTGTGGTCTACACGTCGACCTTCGAGGGCGAGACCTCGGCATACCGCACGATTCGGCTCGTTTGCACGGATTCCAGTGCATTCCAGGGTGCGGCGGAGTCTTCGTATATGCCTGTTGACAACGTGTCGGCGTACGAAAGCAGCGTCAACATGAACGACTACGTGCTCGAAGACAGCAACAGGCGCTACCTTGCGAAAAGCGAGCTTGAGGACATGTCGCTGTGGGAGCTCTACCTTGCGCGCAACGAGATATTCGCGCGCCACGGACGCGGGTTCAAAAACCAAGACCTCGTCGACTATTTCGCGACGCGCTCATGGTATACGCAGCGCTACACGCCGGAAGAGTTCGACGCCATGCCGACGCCGCTGAACGACTATGAGCTGAAGAACGTCGAGGCCATGTACGAGATAGAGTCCGCTCGTAACTCCCCGTACCTTGTGACGGCGGATTAGCCGGGCGCGTCTCAAAATATGAAGGCAGGAAAGCGCTGCGGTTTCGCTCTCTGTGGCATAATTAAGCCACAGAGAGCGAAGGGAGGCTGGCTATGACGGTGTGCGTTCCCGTGCGTGACATGAAGGACACCGCCGCATTCACGGCGTTGGTCGACCGTGAGCAAGAGGTGACCGTGACCAAGAACGGTTATGACGCCATTCACTGCATGAGCAGCGACCGATATAGGATCATGCAGGAAGAAGTTGCGAAAGCACGGCTGCTTTCGCGCCTCATGCTTGCGGAGTCGGAGCTGTCGAACGGCGAATATGGCGACTACGACGAGTTCTCTGCGTCCGTCAGGAAGCAGCATGGCCTATAGGCGAATCATCCTGAACGAGGCGCAGCGGGAATACCGAAGCATCGTTGCATACTTAGCGGAAACGCTCGGCAGCGAGCAGGCGGCGCTTCATTTCATCGAGGAGTTCGACCGCCAATTCGCGCTGGTCGCAGAAAACCCGTTCTTGCACGCGCTTTCTCGCATGCCGGAACTTGCTGCACGGGGTTACCGTTCTATGTTGGTGGGCAGTTATCTGTCCTTGTACAAAATAGACGGGGATGCCGTAGTGATCGCGCATGTGTTCCACCAGTCGCAAGATTATGCGAACTTGGTGTAGCACACGACGGTCGGCGCCTATTTCCTATCGCGCAGCTTTTCCAGCTTGCGAGCATCGCGGGCGCCCTGGGCGCCGCCTGCCCCCTTGAGGCCGTCCGCATTGCGCGGTGTGCGGTGCACCTCGATGCCCTGGGCGCGCAGCGCATCTTCGCGCGCCGCGCGTTCGCGCTCTTCGGCCATCATCTGTTCCAGCAGCGGGTCGCGCTCGACCGTCCGCGCCGCTTCGGCGCGGATAGCGGCTTCGCCTGCGCGCACGTTCGTGCCGGCGCGCCCTGCTTTCAGCTGGGCGTTCGCAGCGTCAAACGCCTCATTCGTATTTTTTTGCGAAAAGCCCGGCGCCACCACGCTGCCGAAGGCCGCTACCTGCTCGCCCGCTTCGTCCGCGAGCAGGCGGCCGTCGTGCATGCCGTCGGCCTCCATGCCTTTGAACGTGCAGTTCGGCGTACCGTCGGGATTCCAAGCGGGGGAGTAGACGCCGTTTTCCTGGTCGGGGTATGCGAAGTCGCTGCCTGCCGATCGCCATTTCCCGGCGAACTTCGCGGCGAAGTTCGCCGGCTCGTTGGTGAGCCACAGTTTTGCCAGGTTTTTCACGTGCGCAGGCTTCACCTTGAACGCCCAGTTCAGCTCGCTTTTCTCCGCGACCGTGTTCTCGGAGAGGCGCTCGAACTCTTCCTTGAGTGCTCCCAACCGGGCGTCGATACGTCCCGTACCGTTGTAGAGCACGTCGTCCAGGCGCCGCATTTGCTCGCGAGCCTCGCGAATGCGCTGGTCGGTTGCGCGCGCCATGCCTTCGTCCAGGATGCCGTGCTCGCCTTTGATGCGGTTGATGTCGAGCGCCGCATCGTAAGTGGCTTCCACCATTTCGTCCACGCTCATGTACTGGCTCTCGTAGTTCATGATGTGCTTCCACGAGGGGAGGATCATGCGCTCACGGTGCTCTTCGAACGTGCGGGCGCGCAGCTTGTAGCCGTATTTTTCCGGGTTGTCGAAGGCGATGGACCCCACGTCCAAAAACGGTGCCATGGGGCTGGTGAGCACTACCAGGCGCGGGTCGTAGTTCACGAGCTCGTAGAGATGCTGCACGTACGCGCCTGTCTCGCGCACGCTTTCGGCCGTTTGCTGCGGGATGCCCGTCATGAAGTACAGGTCGAAGCGTTCGCAGTTCGGGTGCGAAAGCGCGTCTTTGATGGTCTCTTCCAGCTCGGTCATCTTGTAGTGGCCTTTGCCGAACGCCTTGCGCACGTCGTCGTCGTGGCTTTCGGCGGAAATCTCTACCGACCAGTTCTCCAGGTTGTCGTCGAGCATCTGGTAGAAGTCGTCACCGCCGGGCGGCGGGCCGAAGAATTCGAAGCCGATGGGGTTTTTGACCTTGCCCTTGAGCCCGCAGATGAAGTCGTGCGTGTAGTCTTCGCCTGCCTGAAGGAAGTCGTTCAGCACGAAGATAGGCCCCCAGATGTGCTCCTGCACGTGCTGGATGTCGCGGATCATGAGCTGCGGGTCGCGCCATGCCACCCGGCGCCTTCCGAAATGATTTTTGAACGCGTAGGCGGAACCGCCGCACGTTGCGCAGTTGCGCGCGCAGCCACGGCACGAGAGACTGGCGGTGACCGGGTAGGAGAGCCACCCTTTCATGGGCAGGTAGCTGGTCATGTCGTGGTGCCGCAGCACGCCTTTCATGGGATAGCAGTAGTCCATGGAGATGGCGTTCATGTCGTCGGGCACCCAGGACAGCGGGTTGATGTGCACGCCGCCTTCGGCGTCTTTCCAGGTCAGATTCGGAATATCGGAAAGGTCGCCCACGGGCACGTGGTTGCGCTGCGCGTCGCGGATGCGCGCAAGCAGCATGCGCATGGGCTCTTCGGTCGAATCGCCGCGGAAGACGTAGTCCACGCAGTCGTAAGCGATAAGGTCCTCGTGGAAAATGGTGGAGGACAGCCCGCCGAACGAGACGGGCGTGTGCGGATGGAGCCGCTTGAGGATCTTCGCCACCTCGATCGTGCCATGGCAATGCGGCATCCAGTGCAAGTCGATGCCGAACACGAGCGGATCGAGCTTGGCAAGGTTTGCCTCCACGTCGAAATTCTTCTTGTGCAGCATCATGGATGCCAGATTGTAGATGCGCGAGTGCAGCCCGTGGCGTTCGAAGTATTCGGAAAGGGTAGTGAGGCCTAACGGGTACATCTCGAAGATGGGCGTGGAAGGCACCATGTCCGACACGGGGCCGTACATGATAGACCGCTCGCGGAAGTCGTACGTTGCCGGGCAGTGCACGAAGATGATGTCAAGTTGTTCCACGTCGCTCACCGAATTCTTATACCGTAGGGCCAATGCGACGCTTGATTCTAGCAGTCTTATGCAGAGTTCACGTCGGGTTTTGATGGAGACGGGGCGTTCTTCGCTACCGTCTACCCAGGCGACGTGTGAGGATAGCGGGAAGGACGGGCGCGGCGGCGGGTCTGGCCGGTCGGTAATGCTACACTGTCCGACACGTCTGAAGCAGGAGGCATTCCATGTTATTGTGCGCTGAATACGTTCTGCCCATTACCCAGGCGCCCATCGAAAAGGGCGCCGTATTGGTGCGTGACGGAAAGATCCAAGACGTCGGCAAGGCTGAGGTGCTCAAAGCACGCTACGCTGGCGAAGAAACGAAAGATTTTGGGCTGGCGGCCTTGATTCCCGGCCTGGTGAACCTGCATTCCCGCCTGGAGCATGCGGTCATGCGCGGCATCGTCCACGACGAGCCGTACGCCACCTGGCTCCAGCTGGTGAACGAGACCAGCACGCTCATGAACGCGAACGACTGGTATGACTCCGCACTGCTTGGCGGCCTGGAAGCGCTCGCGTCCGGCATCACGACCGTCGTCGACGTCGCGTCCTCGTCCGCCCCGTGCCAGGCGGTGCAGAAGCTCGGCCTGCGCTCGGTGGTCTATCGCGAAGTGTCCGTCATGGACAAGCGCCGCGTGGACTTCGCCATGCGCTCTGCCGCGGCCGACGTCGAGAAATGGCAGGAAGAGTACGGCTCCGACCTGCTGACCATCGGTATCGCGTCCGGTCCGTTCTTCGCGTGCCACCCGCTCGTTTTCTCGAAGGTGGTGGAGTACGCCGACGACACGCTGCCCATCGCCATGCAGATTGCCGCCTCGCGCGAAGAGTACAACTTCATCAAGCGCGGCTCCTCGCCGTTCTCCGTGCACAAAGAAGAGCTCCATCGCGGCTACGTGGAGGTTCCGCCGTGGCTGCCCACGGGCGTTACGCCGGTGAACTACGCGCTGAACTGGGGCGCGTTCGATTCGAAGAACATCCTGGCCGTCCACTGCGTCCACGTCAACGACGAAGACCTCGAGCAGCTGAAGGCCCACGACGTCGCCATCGCTGTCTGCCAGCGCTGCAACGCGCAGTTGGGCATGGGCGTGCCGCCGCTGACGGACTACCTGCGCGCGGGCATGCGCGTCGGCCTGGGCACGGACTCCCCGGCCGCCACGGACTCCACCGACATGTTCATCGAAATGCGCACGGGCATGCTCATTCAGCGTGCCATGGGACGCGGCATGTTCCTGGATTCCTCCACCATGCTGGAGATGGCGACGATGGGCGGTGCGCGCGCTCTGCGCATGGAGGACAAGATCGGCTCCCTCGAAGTGGGCAAGCACGCCGACATCGTGGCGGTGGACCTTTCCGGCTCGCACCAGACGCCCACGACCGACCCGGTCTCTGCCGTGGTGAACACGGCCGCAGGCTCGGACGTTGTCATGACCATGGTCGACGGCAAGGTTCTCTACGAGCGCGACCACTGGCATGTGGACGTGCAGGTCGCGAAGAACATTGCTTCGGTCATCGAAATCCGCGGAAAGCTGCGAGGCTAGCATGGCCAAATCCTCACCGCAGCGCACCGTCACCGCAGCCGAACGCCAGGCGCGCATCGCGCGCGCCCAAGAGCGCGAGCGCTTGGAGAAAGAGCGACGGGAGAAGTCTTCGCGCCTGAAGAAAGTCTTCACGATAGCCGTATGCGCCATCCTTGCGCTGGCCCTTTCCATCCCGACCATGGCACTTGTGGTGATGGGGGGAAATGGCTAGCCACGAACTTGGGCTTGCGATAATATGTCCTGCTTGGAAAGCATGCAGTCTTGACACGCGCGTTCACGCGCGTGTCCCTATGTATAAGGGGTAAAAGAATGTTTGGCATTGGTGGTACCGAACTGTTCTTAATCCTCTTGTTCGGGTTCCTGCTGTTCGGGCCTGACAAGCTGCCTTCTATCGCGAAGACGGCGGGCAAGGCCATCGCAAAGTTCAGGAACGCCCAAGAGGAAGTGACGAAGGTCGTCCAGAACGAAATCTACGACCCGAAGTCGGACGAGCCGTTCAAGAACCCGCTTGATGCGGTGGAAAAGCTGGGCAAGAAGTCCGAGAACAAGACGGTCGCCAAACAGGAGAGCTTCTCCGAGCGCAAGGCGCGCTACGACCGCGAGCGCGCCGCACGTCGCGCCGCTGAGCAGGAGAAGGCCGCCGAGGGCGCTTCCTCAGACACCACGGCAGGGACGGCAAAGACGGCGACGAAGCCTGCGCCGAAGGCTGCGTCCGCGGCGAAGCCCGCTTCGAGCGCCGCGGCTCAGCCTGCGACTGCCCCGTCGTCCTCTGCAAAGCCTGCCGCCGAGGCGAAGCCTGCGTCGAGTGCTGTATCCAGCACGACGACGAACGCCCCGTCCGCCACGTCCGAAGAGAAGGGGGAGTAACACATGCCTATCGGACCGGCACGAATGCCCCTCTTCGACCATCTGGGCGAACTGCGCATGCGCTTGGTGCGCATCGTCGTCTGCCTGTTCTTGGCGTGCTGTGTGTTCTATCTGGCATCGCCGACGATCATCAACCTGCTCATGGCGCCGGTGATCGAATACCTGCCCACGAACGAAGACGGCACCATCGCCCTGAACGTCCTGGGCGCGCTCGACGGCTTCACCATCCGTTTCGGCGTGGCGCTGTGGGCGTCCCTGGTGGCATGCATGCCCATCATCATCTGGCAGGTGCTCGCATTCTTCCTGCCGGCGTTGAAGCCGAAGGAGCGCAAGTGGTTCATCCCCACGTTCGCCATCGGCTGCGCACTGTTCATCTTCGGCACGCTGTTCTGCTACTTCATTATTCTGGACCCGGCCGTCCAGTTCCTGACGTCGCAGACCGCGGAGTTCGCGAACGTCTTCCCGGAGGCGAAGACCTGGATCGACACCATTATCAAGTTCGAGCTGGGCTTCGGTTTCGCGTTCGAGCTGCCGCTCATCGTGTTCTACCTGTGCGTGTTCGAAATCGTGCCGTACAGCAAGCTGCGCCAGAGCTGGCGTACCGTCTACGTGGCCCTGCTGGTCATTTCCGCCATGGTGACGCCGGACGCTTCCCCGGTGACCATGGGCCTGATGGTCGCGGTGCTCATTGCGCTGTACGAAATCAGCTTGCTGCTTGCCCGCATCGTGCTGGGCAACCGCGTGAAGGAGCAGAAGGCAGAACTGGAGCGCCAGGCAGCAGAGGATGCCGAATGGCAGAAAGAATGGGAAGAGATCAAGCGCAAGCGCGCTGAGGAGAAAAACTAGCGTGCGCATTTCGCCCTCTGCGGGAGGCTGTTTGCAGCGTCAAGCAGGCGGGCTGCCGAAAAGCGGCGCAAATACGCGGTAGCAGGCGCACCCTGGGGTATCCTAGGGTGCGTTTTCATACGAAGGGAAGTTCTCGTGCGCCTGAGGGTGCGGCGGGATGCGTGAGAAAACGGCAGGAGGTGCCCATGCACGAGCTAGGAATCATGACGGGCGTCATGGACGCGGTGACGAAGACGGCCGAAGAAGCGGGCGCTCTGAAAGTGCTCAAGGTCACGCTGTCCGTCGGCGTCATGACGGAAGCCATCGAAGACGCGCTGCAGTTCGCGTTCGAGGCGCTGTCTGAAGGAACGCTGTGCGAAGGCGCGGAGCTCGTCATCAACATGGTGCAGCCGCGCAGCCGCTGCCTCGAGTGCGGCGAAGAGTACGAGCACGACCGCTTCCACATGCTGTGCCCGAAGTGCGGAGGCTTCGCGACCGAGCTGATAGCCGGCAAGGAGCTGCAGATAGACAGCATCGAAGTGGACTTGCCGGACGACGAGGACGAATCGCAAGGTTGATTGGCGCGCTTGCCGGAAAGGCGGCGAGCGGAGTAAGCCGGCAGCGGGCAGGAGAAGTCAGCGAGGCGCTTTGGGCGTCGGAGGCTGGCAGGTTTGAAGGGCGGTCCGTGCGTTGCTGCCCGCCGACCTGGCAAGGCCCGGCATCAGAAGCGCTTGCAGCGTCGAGCCGCTTCCTGTTCGGGAGAGCGGCAGAAGGGACAGAACATGCAGATCGATATGAAGCAGCCCATCCTGGGGAAAAACGATGCGATTGCCGCGGAGAACCGGAAGCTGTTCGCGGAAAAGCACGTGTTCGTGCTGGATCTCATGGCCAGTCCGGGGTCGGGGAAGACCTCGGTCATCCTGGCCACTATCGAAGCGCTGCGCGACCGGTACAACATTGCGGTCATCGAAGGCGACATTGCCAGCTCTGTCGACGCCGAAAAGATCAAGGCGCAGGGGATTGCTGCCGTGCAGATCAACACGGGCGGCGCGTGCCATCTGGAATCCGACATGATTCGCCGTGCGGTGGACGTGCTCGACCTGGACGCGCTCGATTTGATCATCGTGGAAAACGTGGGCAATCTGGTCTGCCCGACCGACTTCGATTTGGGCGAGAACGCGAAGGCCATGATCCTTTCGGTGCCGGAAGGCCACGATAAGCCACTGAAGTACCCGGGAGTGTTCCAGGCGTCGCGCGCAGTCATTCTCAACAAGGTGGACACCATGCCCGTTTTCAACTTCGACGAGCGCGAATTCCGCGCATCTGTCGAGCAGCTGAACCCGACGGCTCCCATCTTCCCCATGTCGGCGACGAAAGGCCGCGGCGTGGAACTGTGGACCGAATGGCTGGCAGAGCGCATCGAGGAGATTCAGTAAGGGCGTACCTCGCTTTGATGCCATTTCTCTGCGCTTATCTCCGCTCCCGCCTGCGGCAGGCGGGAGCGTTGTCTTTGCGCGAGGGGCGTGCAGCATGATGGACGCACGCATGCAACCTGTCGGTAACGCACGGTCTTTATGCTCGTTCGCAGAACAGGCTGCGACGGTGGGCGAAGTGCGCACCGGGGAGCAGGCCCTGCGTTCGCACGGCTTCTCGCTGCATGCGTGCTTCGCGGGGTGTTGTCGGGCGTCAGCGCTGTGATGTCCGGTCAAAGACGAGCGGTCTGGCGCAAAAGTGGACATGCGGGGCGAGCAGCCGGAAGGACGAGGGCGCGCGGCGCCGCGAGGACGGGAAAGGAGCCGCCATGACGGCACGGGAACGATACGAGGCATGCACGAACGCGCTGCGGTCGTTTGCGCGGGAGGCGGGCTTTACGGATGTGGTGCTGGGCCTTTCGGGCGGCATGGATTCGGCGCTTGTGGCATGCATGTGCGTTGACGCGATGGGGGCCGAACACGTGCACGGCGTGATGTTGCCAGGACCGTACACTTCGCAGGCTTCGCTCGAGGACGCGCAGGAAGAAGCGGACGCGCTCGGCATGCATGCAGAGGTCGTTTCCATCCTGCAGCCGTTCGAGGCGTTCGAATCCGCGCTGCGCAAAGCGTGCGGCGGCCGCCTTGCCGGACTGGCAGCGGAGAACACGCAGGCGCGGTGCCGCATGGTATGCCTCATGGCGCTTTCGAACGCGCATGGCTGGATGCTCGTGAACACGGGCAATCGCAGCGAAGGCTATCTGGGCTACGCTACGCTCTACGGCGACATGGCAGGCGCGTTCGCGCCTATCGGCGGCCTGTACAAAACGGAAGTCTACGAGCTGGCGCGCTGGCGCAACGAGCATGCGGCGGCCGCAGGGCAGACGCCGCCCATCCCCGAGCGCGTTTTCACGAAGCCGCCGAGCGCCGAGCTTGCGCCAGGCCAGACCGACGAAGCGAGCATGGGTCTGGACTACCCGCGCCTGGACGCTATCTTGAGCGTCCTGTACGACGAGGGGCTTTCGCCCGAGGCTGCTGCAGAAAAGACAGGCAGCCCGCTTGAGCTGGTAGAGGACGTGAAGCGTCGCAGCGAGGCAGCGGCCTTCAAGCGCGCGCTGGCTCCTGCACATCCGGTCGCCTGACGTCGGCTATTCGGCGGCGCTTTCGTCCGCAGCGGTCTCGTTCGTGTTGGCGAAGGCCTCCACGATGGACTGGCCGACGAGCAGGCCGCTGGCAGCGCAGGCGGACAGCCCGTCGTGCGTGCCGATGGCGGCTGCACCGCAGCAGAAAACGTTCTCCAGCGCGCTCCCGTCGGAAGTGAGCGTCAGGCGGCCCGTCTCGTCGACCGCCGCCCCGCCGCGGGTGCGATAGCGGCGGGGGAACAGCTTTACGGCGTAGTACGGCGCAGCAAGGGAGGCAAGGAAGTGCGTTTTGCCCTCCGCCGTGTCCGTGCCGTCTTTCACCAAGGAATCGTAGTCCGAAAGCGTGCCGTCAATCGTCTCCTGCGACACGCCGAGCGCTTCCGCCAAGCCGCCGGTGTCGTCGAAAGGTCCCACCACGCGGTCTGCATGCTCTTGGCGGACGCGCGCGACGTTCGTGGCCTGCGTGCTGGCGAGCAGCTGGTTGTCGAACACGAGCCACCAGTAGCCGAGCCCGTCCGAGAAGCACCGGTTTGCGGCAGCGAACCGGTCGTCTTCGGGCGCGAAGCGCCGTCCGGCGGGGGAGAGCTGCAGCACGGGCGCGAACGCGCCCCAAGCGGACGCGTTCGGGATGTCCGCGATCAGGTTGTCTTCCAGCTCCATGTCCGCGAGCGCCCCGCCGATGCCCAGGCACAAATCCTGGCCTTCGCCCATGGAATGGCCGCAGGAGGCAAGGCATCCTGCCTCCGCCTGCGAGGGCACGTTGAGCGCCATCATTTCCTGGTTCCCTGCAAAGCCGCCAGTTGCCACGACGACGGCGCGCGCCTGGATGTCGACCACATGGTTGCTCTCTTCGGCGCGAAAGCGCATGCCGACCACTTTGCCGTCCTCGTCCAGGATGAAAGCGGTCGCGCGGATGCCGGTCGTCGTGGTCAGTCCTTTGCTCACGAGCGCATCGCGAAGCGGGGTCATGACGCTCGTCATGTCTCCCAGGCCGTTTTTCGGCAGCACGATGTCCGTCGTCGTGCCGCGGTAGGCGGCAGGGTCGGCGAAGACGGCGTTGTAGTCCGCCTGCGCGCGGTCGATCCATGCGGGCGCAAGGTCGAAAAGTTTCTTTTGGTACGCCGCGCGCGCTTCGTCCCAGGCGGAGCCTTCGGCCGCAAGGCGACCCGCCCAGGTATCTTCCGGGCTGACGCCGATGCCTGCCGTCTCCTGCAGCGTCGTGCCGACGACGTAGAACACGCCGTTGCTCAAGTAGCTTTCGCCGCCGAGCAGGCTTTGTTTTTCTGCCACGTGCACGGACAGACCTGCTTCGAGCGGGTCCATGGCGGCAGAAAGCCCGGCGATGCCGCTCCCGACGATCAGCACGTCGACCGACTGCGAGAACGAAACATCGGCCGCTCCGGCAATGTCGGTACGGCCGACGGCGTTCTGATCAGCGGTGACGCCCTCCTGCGCACTGCAGCCGACGAGCGTGGTTCCCGCAAGGGCGACGGTTCCCAGGCCGAGAGCCTTCAGAAAATCACGTCGGGGGATAGCAGAATCATGCGGCATGGCGGGCTCGCTTTCGGGACGGGGCGGGAGGGGCGGCGCAAGGCCTTTCGGCAGCGATGATAGCAGGCCTGCCGTGCGAGCGCACCGGGGCGTGCCCCCTGGTTGTTGGAAGGTTGGCGAAATCCCAGGTGAAAGCCGAAAACCACAGGAAATCAGCACAATTTCTAAAAATAATTCTTGACTTGGCGCATGTGCGCGCATATTTTTAGAACTTGCGACTTTTTCGCAAAATCATTGATTTTCACGAAGGAGGAGAAGCCTCGTGGCGCAAGGAAAAACCGCCGGTCATACCGGCCTTTACCGGAATCGCAGAAGCTTCGCGAAGATCCCCGACGTCATGGACGTGCCGAACCTGATTGCTATCCAGATGGAGAGCTTCGAATGGTTCAAGACCGAGGGCCTGTCCCAGGCGTTCGCGGACATCTGCCCCATCGAGAGCGCGACCAAGGACATGTACGTGGAGTTCGGCAAGCACGAGTTCGGCGAGCCGAAGTACAGCGTTGACGTGTGCAAGGAAAAGGACGTCTCCTACCAGGCGCCGCTTTTCGCGGAAATCCGCTACGTCAACCGCGAGACGGGCGAGATGAAGGAGCAGGAAGTCTTCATGGGCGACTTCCCGCTTATGACGCAGCGCGGTACGTTCATCATCAACGGTACCGAGCGCGTTGTCGTCAGCCAGCTGGTCCGTTCCCCGGGTGTCTACTTCGCGGCTGAGCGCGACAAGACCTCCGACAAGACCATCTACAACGCGAAGGTCATCCCGAGCCGCGGTGCGTGGCTTGAGTTCGAGACCGACAAGCGCGACGTGCTGTCCGTGCGCATCGACCGCAAGCGCAAGCAGCCGGCGACGCTGCTTCTGCGCGCCCTGGGCCTGGCAGAAACGCGCGAAGAGATCATCGAGCTTCTGGGCAACTCCGAAATGGTGCTGCGCACGCTCGACCGCGACCCTGCCACTACCAAGGAAGAGGCGCTTATCGAACTGTACCGCCGCTTCCGTCCCGGCGAGCCGCCGACCATCGACTCCGCTCGCACGCTGCTGGACGGCCTGTTCTTCAACCCGCAGCGCTACGACCTGGCGAAGGTCGGTCGCTACAAGGCGAACAAGAAGCTCGGCTTCGACCCGGACAACGACTCCTCCACGCTGACCGACGAGGACATCATCGCCACCATGCGCTACATCGTGGCGCTGCATGACGGCGAAGAGGGCTACACCACCGACGATATCGACCACTTCGGCAACCGTCGCATCCGCACGGTGGGCGAGCTGATCCAGAACCAGTTCCGTATCGGCCTGTCCCGCATGGAGCGCGTTGTGCGCGAGCGCATGAGCATGCAGGAACCGGACGAGATCACGCCGCAGTCCCTCGTGAACATCCGCCCCATCGTGGCGGCCATCAAGGAGTTCTTCGGATCCTCCCAGCTTTCGCAGTTCATGGACCAGTCCAACCCGGCTGCCGGCATCACGCACAAGCGCCGTCTGTCCGCTCTGGGCCCGGGCGGCCTGTCCCGCGAGCGCGCCGGCTTCGAAGTGCGCGACGTCCATACGTCCCACTACGGCCGCATGTGCCCCATCGAGACGCCTGAAGGCCCGAACATCGGCCTGATCGGCTCGCTGGCGACGTACGCCCGCGTGAACCCCTACGGTTTCATCGAGACTCCGTACCGCCGCGTCGTGGACGGCAAGGTCACCGACGAGGTCGACTACCTGACCGCGGACGAGGAAGAGAACTACACCATCGCCCAGGCGAACGAAGAGTTCGACCAGGAGACCCGCGTGTTCGGCCGCCGCAACGAGCAGGGCGAATTCGTCCCGAGCGCCCGCGTGCTCTGCCGCACGAAGGGCCCGGACGGCACGTTCGGCGAACCGGACGAGATCGCGCCCGAGCACGTGCAGTACATGGACGTTTCCCCGCGCCAGATGGTATCTGTCGCGACGTCGCTCATTCCGTTCCTTGAGCACGACGACGCAAACCGCGCCCTCATGGGCTCGAACATGCAGCGTCAGGCCGTGCCGCTGCTGCGCCCGCATGCGCCGCTGGTCGGTACCGGCATCGAGCATCGCATTGCGGTCGACTCCGGCGAAATCCTCGTTGCCCAGAATCCGGGCGTCGTGGATTACGTCGACGGCCAGACCATCATCGTGCTCAACGACGACGGCGAATACGACGAATACCTGGTGCCGAAGTTCCAGCGCTCCAACCAGTCCGGCTGCATCAACCACAAGCCGATCGTCCGCAAGGGCGACGAAGTGGCGGCGGGCGATGTGCTCGCCGACGGCGCGAGCTGCGAGATGGCGGAGTTGGCGCTGGGCCAGAACCTCATGATCGCCTACATGCCGTGGGAAGGCTTCAACTACGAGGACGCTATCATCGTTTCCGAGCGCGTCGTCGCCGAAGACCTGCTCACGTCCATCCATATCTCCGAGTACGAAATCGACGCGCGCGACACGAAACTCGGCCCGGAGGAGATCACCCGCGAGATTCCGAACATCTCCGAGGACATGATCTCCGACCTGGACGCCGACGGCATCATCCGCATCGGCGCGGAAGTCTTCCCGGGCGACGTGCTCGTGGGCAAGGTCACCCCGAAGGGCGAGACCGAGCTCACGGCCGAAGAGCGCCTGCTGCGCGCCATCTTCGGCGAGAAGGCCCGCGAGGTCCGCGACACCTCCCTGAAGGTGCCGCACGGCTCCGGCGGCCGCGTCATCGGCATCGTGCGCTCTTCGCGCGAGGCCGGCGACGATCTGGCCCCGGGCGTCAACGAGCTCGTGCGCGTCTACATCGCTCAGAAGCGTAAGGTCCAGCAGGGCGACAAGCTCTCCGGCCGTCACGGCAACAAGGGCGTTATCTCCCGCGTGCTGCCGGTCGAGGACATGCCGTACCTGGCTGACGGCACGCCCATCGACGTCATCCTGAACCCGCTCGGCGTTCCGTCCCGTATGAACGTCGGTCAGCTGCTCGAATGCCATCTGGGCTGGGCGGCGAAGTGGGGCTGGTCGGAAGATCCGGACTCCACGGAGCCGGTCGAAGGCCCGATGTACGTTTCCACGCCCGTGTTCGACGGCGCGACGGAGAAGGAGATCGCGGACGTTATCGAGAAGGCGAACCGCAACCTCATCAACATCAACCATGCGAAGTACGGCGACATGGCACGCGACGAGTTCGTCCCGCAGCTGTCCCCGACGGGCAAGACGACGCTCTTCGACGGCCGCACCGGCGAGCCGTTCCGCGAGCCGATCACCGTGGGCTTCCCGTACATCCTGAAGCTCGGCCACATGGTCGATGACAAGATCCACGCTCGCTCGACCGGCCCTTACAGCCTGATCACGCAGCAGCCGCTCGGCGGCAAGGCGCAGTTCGGTGGCCAGCGCTTCGGCGAGATGGAGGTGTGGGCGCTGTACGCGTACGGCGCTTCCAACGTGCTGCAGGAGATCTTGACCGTGAAGTCCGACGACACGTCCGGTCGCGTCAAGTCCTACGAGGCCATCGTGAAGGGCGAGAACATCCCGGCTGCGGAGGTTCCGGAGTCCTTCAAGGTGCTCGTCAAGGAAATGAAGTCCCTGTGCCTGAACGTCGAGCTTGAGGGCCATGACCACCAGGTCATCGACGTCACGCGCGAGTACGAAGAGGACGCCAAGCGCGTCGACCAGAGCCCGCTCGATGCGCTGGCAAACGCTGCCGCCGAGCAGAAGAAGGCGGACGAAGGCGACGACGCTCTGGCGAACATCGCTGCTGAACTGGGAGAACTGATGGGTGGTATCAACACCGACACGAACGATCTGATCGGCGGAACCGGAGAGGAGGCGTAAGGCATGACCACTGATTTCGACGTGAACAACTTCGACGCGATTCGTATCTCGCTTGCCAGCGCCGAAGACATCCGCGGCTGGTCCCGCGGCGAAGTGAAGAAGCCCGAGACCATCAACTACCGTACGCTCAAGCCGGAGAAGGACGGCTTGTTCTGCGAGAAGATCTTCGGTCCCACGAAGGACTGGGAGTGCTCCTGCGGTAAGTACAAGCGCATCCGCTTCAAGGGCATCGTCTGCGAGCGCTGCGGTGTCGAGGTCACGCGCTCCAAGGTGCGTCGTGAGCGCATGGGCCACATCGAGCTCGCTGCGCCCGTTTCGCACATCTGGTACTTCAAGGGGTCGCCCTCTCGCCTGGGCTACCTGCTCGACATTCCGCCGAAAGAGCTGGAGAAGGTGCTCTATTTCGCTTCCTCCATCATCACTTCGGTGGACCGCGAAGCGCGCGAAGAGGACGTCGACGAGCTGCGCGACGAGCTGGCTGCCGACCTTGAGGAGCTTGACGCCGAGCGCGACCGCCTCATCGAGGCGACGCGCCGCCTGTCCGTGGACTACGTGCCCGAGGACGACGAGTTCGTCGACGAGATCGACGAAGACGAGCGCATGACTCCCGAAGAGGTCGAAGAGGAGATTGCCGACATCTATGAGGAGTTCACCGAGCGCAAGGCGCTGCGCGCCGAGGCGTTCGATGCGTTCCTGAAGATCGAGCCGAAGCAGCTCGTCCCCGACGAGGTGCTCTACCGCGAGATGCGCGCGAACTACCGCGACTACTTCACGGGCGGCATGGGCGCCGAGGCCGTGCGCGACCTGCTCGACGCCATGGACCTGGAAGAGGTCGGCGAAGAGCTGCGCGAGGTCATTGCCAACGGCAAGGGCCAGAAGCGCGCGAAGGCCATCAAGCGCCTGAAGGTCGTCGACGCGTTCCTGAAGTCCGACAACAAGCCGGGCGACATGATCCTGGACGTCATTCCGGTCATTCCGCCGGACCTGCGCCCGATGGTGCAGCTCGACGGCGGCCGTTTCGCCACGTCCGACCTGAACGACTTGTACCGTCGCGTCATCAACCGCAACAACCGTCTGAAGCGCCTGCTCGACCTGGGCGCCCCGGAGATCATCGTCAATAACGAGAAGCGCATGCTGCAGGAGGCTGTTGACTCGCTGTTCGACAACGGTCGCCGCGGCCGCCCTGTCACGGGCCCGGGCAACCGCCCGCTGAAGTCGCTCTCCGACATGCTCAAGGGCAAGCAGGGCCGCTTCCGCCAGAACCTGCTCGGCAAGCGCGTCGACTACTCCGGCCGTTCGGTCATCGTCGTCGGCCCGAACCTGAAGCTGCACCAGTGTGGCCTGCCGCAGCAGATGGCGCTCGAACTCTTCAAGCCCTTCGTCATGAAGCGCCTGGTGGAGCTGGAGTATGCTGCGAACATCAAGGCTGCGAAGCGCGCCGTGGACCGCGGTGCCAGCTACGTGTGGGACGTGCTCGAAGAGGTCATCGTCGAGCATCCGGTTCTCTTGAACCGCGCTCCTACGCTGCACCGTCTGGGCATCCAGGCCTTCGAGCCGGTGCTCGTCGAGGGCAAGGCCATCAAGCTGCATCCGCTCGTCTGCACCGCGTTCAACGCTGACTTCGACGGCGACCAGATGGCCGTCCACGTGCCGCTGGGCACCGAAGCGCAGGCAGAGGCGCGCGTGCTCATGCTGTCCGCTAACAACATCAAATCCCCTGCTCATGGCCGTCCGCTGACGGTTCCGACGCAGGACATGATCATCGGCCTGTACTATCTGACCGCCATGCGCGAAGGCTTCCCGGGCGAAGGCCGTGCGTTCATCGACTTCGCTGACGCGCTCAACGCCTACGATGCTCGCGCCGAGGTCGACCTGCAGGCGCGCATCTGGGTGCGCCTGTCCCGCGACATGCAGGTTGCTACCGCATTCGGCCAGTACGAAGAGCGCAAGGCCGGCGAGCGCATCGAGACCACGATCGGCCGCATTACCTTCAACCAGGTGCTGCCGGAGGAGCATCCGTTCCTGAACTACGAGATGAACAAGACGGAGATTTCCCGTCTGGTCGAAGACGTGTGCAACCGCTATTCGCTCTCCGAAGTGCCGCCGATCCTCGACGGCCTGAAGGACGCTGGCTTCCATTACGCGACCCGCGCGGGCGTTACCGTGTCCGTCTACGACGCCACGGTGCCTCCCACCAAGGGCGAAATCCTTGCTCGCGCCGACGAGCGCGTCGCCGCGATCGACGAGGACTACGAGATGGGCCTCATGAGCCAGGAAGAGCGCCACAAGCAGGTCGTTGACATCTGGAACCAGGCAAACGAAGAGGTCGGCGATGCCATGTCCGCGAACTTCGACCGCTTCAACCCCATCTACATGATGGCTTACTCCGGCGCCCGCGGTAACATCAAGCAGATTCGTCAGCTTGCCGGTATGCGCGGCCTGATGTCCGACCCGAAGGGCGAGATTATCGACCGCCCGATTAAGGCGAACTTCCGTGAGGGCCTGTCCGTGCTCGAGTACTTCATCTCCACGCACGGTGCCCGTAAGGGCCTGGCCGACACGGCGCTGCGTACGGCCGACTCCGGTTACCTGACCCGTCGTCTGGTCGACGTCGCCCAGGACGTTATCGTGCGCGAGCTCGACTGCGGTACCACCGAGGGCGTGACCTATCCGCTCTTCACCGAAAAGGGCGACCTGGACGCGAACCTCATCGGCCGTTGCCTGCTCGACGATGTCGTGGCGGAGGACGGCACAGTGCTTGCCGAAGCCGGTTCCTACCTCGATTCCATCGAGCAGCTTCGTCGCTTCGAGGCGGCAGGGGTCGAGGGCGTGACCATCCGCACTATCATGACCTGCCGTGCCGAGCACGGTGTGTGCCAGAAGTGCTATGGTTGGGACCTTGCCACGAGCCGTCCGGTCAACATCGGCACGGCGGTCGGCATCATTGCTGCCCAGTCCATCGGCGAGCCGGGCACGCAGCTGACCATGCGTACGTTCCACACCGGCGGCGTTGCTGGCGAGGACATCACGCACGGTCTTCCGCGTGTTACCGAGCTGTTCGAAGCGCGCAAGCCGAAGGGCCAGGCGGTTTTGGCCGAGATTGCTGGCACGTTGCAGATTTCGGGCGACAAGAACTCCAAGACCCTGACCATCCACGACCAGGAAGGCAACTACCGCGAGTACGTGGTTTCGGCGCGTGCGCAGATGCTTCCGGGCGTCGTGGACGGGTGCGAGGTCAAGGTGGGCCAGCAGCTGACCAAGGGTTCCGTGAACCCGCACGACCTGTTGCGCCTGACCGACCCGAACACCACGCTGCGCTACATCGTTAGCCAGGTTCAGGGCGTTTACGTCTCCCAGGGCGTCGACATTAACGACAAGCATATCGAGGTCATCGCGCGCCAGATGCTGCGCAAGGTGGCGGTCCTCGACGCGGGCGACTCCGACTTCCTGCCGGGACGCCAGGTCAACCGCTTCGAATTCGAGGACGTTGCCAACGAGCTCATTGCCGAAGGCAAGGAGCCGCCGGTGGGCCAGCCGCTGCTGCTCGGTATCACGAAGGCGTCTTTGGCGACGGACTCCTGGATGTCCGCTGCGTCCTTCCAGGAGACCACCAAGGTGCTGACCGATGCTGCCATCGAAGGCAAGATCGACCACCTGGCGGGCCTCAAGGAGAACGTCATTATCGGCAAGCCGATTCCTGCGGGCACGGGCCTCAGCCGTTACCGCGACGTGCGCCTGACCTACAAGGGCGTGCCGGTAGGCGACGCTACGGCGACCGACGCGCTGCCTGACTTTGCTCCGGATGAGCTGCGCGACATCGAGAGCCTGCTCCCGCAGCCGCAGGATTGGTCGATCGACGGCGACGCGTACCTGGGCTCCGGCTCGGGCTACAGCAGCTACTTCGGCAGCATGTCCATGGGCCATCGCGCCACGAACCTCTCCGACGAGGATGCTCGTTTGTACATCTACGACGATCTGGGCGTGTCCCAGCGTTGGGCGAACAAGTTCTCCGAGGCGGGCATCGAGACCGTGGCAGACCTCGTGGGCCATACCGAGGACGACCTGCTGCGCATCGAAGGCATTGGCACGAAGGCTATCGAAGAGCTCAAGGCAGGCTTGGACGAGCACAACCTCGGCTACGTCATCGAGGACGACCTGAACGCGTCCACCGACGATATGAGCCAGCTGCTCGACATGGTCTTCAGCCCGGACGACACCATCCTCATCGGTGGCGACGAGCCGCCGACCTTCAACACCGAAGGCGAGGACATGCTCGGCGAGGCTTTGCCGCCGCGCTCCTACCAGCGCAACATCGAGGAGCTCGACGCGCTGCTCGGTTCTGTCGGCGACCTGGGCTTCAGCCTGAAGCATGAGGACGACGAGGACGACCTCGAAGACGAATAGTAGGTTCCGCCGTTCTGACGAACGGCGGAACGGCTCGACGCTGCGCGGGATTCTGGCGGCCGCCTAGGCCCTCCGAGCTACGGTCGCGTAGGGAGGCTACGCTCCCTTCGCCTGTCGGGCCTATCCGGCTCGCCAGAATCCCGCTCGCTGACTCCGGTTCGACCGGGGCGACAAAAGACTCGCTTCGCAGGCTTTTGGCGGGCTGCGCAGCGTCGTTGAATACAAGAGCGTTCGGGTGGCGAGCGCAGAAAG
>CHCFC05602__coassemble_91_pt1 | contig 81901 bp, 58 predicted proteins | sample CHCFC05602__metabat2_low_PE_036 | metagenome-assembled genome bin CHCFC05602 | reverse complement strand
GTGCCGTTCATGATCATGTTCTTCATGATCTATGCGGTGTTCGGTGCGGTGATGTCGCTGACGGCGTTTTTCTCCCGCGTGCAGACGCGCGATTTGAAGCTGTCGTTCAAAGACGTGGTGAAGGCCATTCTGCTTTCGCTCTTCGAGATCACGGTCATGCGCTTCATTCTGGCGGTCACGCGCATGATGGCGCTTATCGGCCATCGCCGTAAAGAACGCCACTGGGAGCACGTCACGCGCCAGAAAATCGACTACACGCAGACGGGCGCAAATAGCTGAGAACGCGCACCGCTGCGCCTGCGAGCGTGCAGAGAAAGGTTCTGACGTCGCTGCCCTTTGAGCCGATCGCTCACCATGCCCGCGCATAGCGAAAGGATGTTTCGCCTGCTATAGTGCGAGGGGTGGGCAAGGCGTCGATGCGGTCGAGGCACCTTGCGCAGGCTAAGGTGGCAGGATTGTGGGAGGTCGCAATGAGGAAGCTGACTGCATGGGCGCTCGGTTTTCTGCTCGCTCTCGGCATGGCTCCAGGCGTTGCCCTGGCGGAGGAGAAGGGCTGGAGCGTAGAGAGCGCATCCTGGCAGGACCAGTCCAACCTTGTTCTTACCTGGCAAGCGCAGGAAGGCGTGACGTACGAGGTCTACCGGAGCAACACCGGAGAGGATGCGTACGAGTTCATAGGGACATCCAGTTCGGGGTCGTATCGCGATGACGAGGTGTGGTGGCCCTACACGTGCTTTTACAAAGTGCGGCCGGTGTACGCATCGGGCGAGAGGGGCGCTCTGTCAGAGCCTATCGAGTCTGGAGAAAACCAACAGAGCGTGAGCAAGGTCACCGTGCTCATGTACCACAACTTTATCACGGAAGAGGATATCCAAAGCGGCGTCGAATTCGAAGAGTACTCGCTTGACCCGGAGGATTTCCGAGAAGACCTGGAGTATTTCCGGGAGAACGGATACACCACGATCACGTCCGCCGATCTCATCGGCTACATCGACGGGAAGAAGCCGCTTCCGAAAAAGGCGGTCATCGTCTCCATCGACGACGGCACCTGGGGCGTCTACAAGAACTGCTGGCCTTTGCTGAAGGAGTACGGAGCAAAAGCCGACTTTAATATCATCGGCGAGAACGTCGACGAAACATGGTATCTGCTTCGCGACGGAGGCTCTCGGGATGGCCAGAGCGCTCCTTACTGCACCTGGGAGGAGCTTGTCGAGATGCAGGAGAGCGGAGAGGTCAATCTGTGCTCCCACACGTACGGCCTGCACCGCTATAACGTCGACGGCCGCATTGGCGCCTCCATGATGGAAGGGGAGAGCGTTGAGAGCTATGCGAGCCTTGTCGCCGAGGATTATCGCCTGAGCGATAGCTGTATTGGAGGATGGACGGGCGTTTCCCCGACGACCATGGCATATCCGTATTCGAAAAGGAGCACGACGACCGACGAGATATTGCTGGCAAGCACCGGGTATCAGATTCTTATGGGCGGTCAGTCTGCTCGCGGCACGGAGTCGAATTACTTTGTCGACGGCGCTTCTCCCGAAAGCCAGCTTCGAATCATGAGCAGGCCTTGCCGCATGGACGGACATCCTGCGCAGGAGTATCTGGAAGCTGCGGATGCTGCGGATTTGGCGACTGGCGCGGTCGCTGCCGAGGACACGGCAGGACTGACGGAAGAGGAGTGCGCGGAGATAGCTTTGTGGTACAGCCCGTTTGCTGACGTGGCGGGCGATGCGTGGTATGCAGGCTCGGCATACTACACCTACGCGAACTCGCTGATCTCCGGAACGTCGCCGACCACCTTTTCGCCAGAGGAGGTCACGAGCCGAGCGATGGTGGCGACCGTGCTCTACCGCATGGAGGGCAGCCCGGACATTTCGGGCGGGCCGACGCTGGGCGATGTCCCGGCTGGGTCGTGGTACGAGCAGTCGATGGCATGGGCGGCAGAAAACGGCGTGATAACGGGCGTGGGAGATGGGCGGGTCCAGCCAGAGCGCGGCATTACGCGCGAAGAGATGGCCACGGTGCTGTACCGGTATGCGTCTGCACGCGGGGTTGACACGTCGGTCGCAGACAGCTCGCTTGGGGTGTTCAACGACGCTGACGCCGTGTCGAGCTGGGCGGAGGATGCTGTTCGCTGGGCGGTCGGCGAGGGCATTCTGCGCGGCATCGAGGGCGGCATCGCCCCGCAGAACAGCCTGACGCGCGCTGAAATGGCGACCATGCTCATGCGGTTCTCTCAAACGAGCGCGTAAGAGCGAGGCTCTATTCGGATTGATGTTCGATCGATGGGGTATGGACGCGATGCCATATTCTGCCTAAAAAGGGTCGATGCTTTCGTGCGCAATCCTTGGAAGGGGCTCTTCCTTCGCGCTCAGGGGTCGTTCGTGTCGTATCATTAAGAAGATTGGGCATTTTGCGCGGAAGGCGCCCTGGCGGCAGTGCGCACGAAGCGCTTTGGCGAAAAGGCCGCGCGCTCGGCTTATGGCGTGCGCGGCGGCGTCCTCAGAAAGGAAACGACACATGGTCTCTCGCATCTACGTGGAGAAGAAGCCTGGATTCGACGTGGAAGCGCGGCAGCTGCTCTCCGAGCTGCACACTATCCTAGGCTTGGATCGCCTGGAGGGCGTGCGGCTGTTCAACCGCTACGACGTCGAAGGCATCACCGAGGAGCTGTTCCGTGCGTGCGTGCCGACCGTGTTCAGCGAACCGCAGTCGGACTGGGCGTACGACATCCTGCCGTGCCTGTCCGGTTGCGAGGTTTTTGCGGTGGAGTTCCTGCCTGGGCAGTTCGACCAGCGCGCCGCTTCCGCGAGCGAATGCATCCAGCTCATCAGCCAGGGCGAGCGTCCCGAGGTGCGCAGCGCCGTGGTCTACGCTCTCCAGGGCGACCTGACGGCCGAAGACGTGGCAGCGGTCAAGCATTACGTCATCAATCCGGTCGAAGCGCGCGAAGCTTCGCTCGAAGAGCGCGAAACGCTCAAAATGGACATGGCGGACCCGCAGCCCGTCGAGGTCATTGAGGGCTTCACGGAGATGGACTCCCAGGCGCTGGCTGCGTTCATCGACGCGCGCGGGCTGGCCATGGACCTGGCCGACATCGAGTTCTTCCAGCAGTACTTCCAGAAGGAAGGACGCAATCCCACCATCACCGAAGTAAAGGTGGTCGACACCTACTGGTCCGACCACTGCCGTCATACCACGTTCGGAACCCAGCTGGACGAGGTCGCTATCGACGACGCTGCCGTCCAGGCGGCATTCGACCGCTATCTGGAGATGCGCCACGAGCTCGGCCGCGACGCGAAGCCGGTGTGCCTTATGGACATGGGCACGATCGGCGCGAAGTGGCTCAAAGCGAACGGCATTCTGAAAGATCTGGACGAGTCTGAAGAGATTAACGCCTGCACCGTCAAAGTGAAGGTTGACGTGGACGGCGAAGACCAGGACTGGCTGTTCCTCTTCAAAAACGAAACGCACAACCACCCGACGGAGATTGAGCCCTTCGGCGGTGCTGCCACGTGCGTAGGCGGTGCTATCCGTGACCCGCTTTCCGGCCGCAGCTACGTCTACCAGGCCATGCGCGTGACCGGTGCGGGCGACCCGACGGTGCCGGTCGAGCAGACGCTCGCGGGCAAGCTGCCCCAGCGCAAAATCGTGACCGAAGCGGCGGCGGGCTATTCCAGCTACGGCAACCAGATTGGCCTGGCGACCGGCCAGGTGAACGAACTGTACCATCCCGGCTATGTGGCCAAGCGCATGGAGATCGGCGCCGTGGTGGGCGCCGCGCCCGCCGAAAACGTGCGTCGCGAGACACCGGCGCCGGGCGACAAGATCATCCTGCTCGGCGGACGCACAGGCCGCGACGGCATCGGCGGCGCCACCGGCTCTTCCAAGGCGCAGAAGGTCGAAAGCGTAGAGGAGTGCGGCGCGGAGGTCCAGAAGGGCAACGCCCCGGTCGAGCGCAAGCTGCAGCGCCTGTTCCGTCGCGGTGATGCGTGTCGTCTCATCAAGCGCTGCAACGACTTCGGCGCGGGCGGCGTGAGCGTGGCCATTGGCGAGCTGTGCGACGGCATCTCCGTGAACCTGGACGTGGTGCCGAAGAAGTACGAGGGCTTGGACGGCACGGAGCTCGCCATCGCGGAATCCCAGGAGCGTATGGCGGTCGCGCTGGCGGCTGAAGACGTGGAAGAATTCCTGGGCTATGCGCGCGAAGAGAACCTTGAGGCCACCGTGGTCGCCGAGGTCACCGAAGAACCGCGCATGCGCATGGTGTGGCGCGGCGATACGATCGTGGATCTTTCTCGCGAATTCCTGGCGTCCAACGGCGCTGCGAAGCACCAGACGGTGCGCGTCCTTTCTGCTGAACCGTACGCGGTGCCGGCATCTTGGACGGAGGGCACGGTCGAAGAGCGCTTCCGTGCGGTGCTGACGGATCTTAACGTCGCGTCCAACAAGGGCTTGTCCGAACGCTTCGACTCCACCATCGGTGCGGCGACGGTGCTCATGCCGTTTGGCGGAAAGACCCAGCTCACGCCGTCCATGGCGATGGTGGCGAAGTTCCCGGTATTCGGCGAGACCACCACGGCGAGCGCGATGGCCTGGGGCTTCAACCCCTACATCATGGAGCGCGATCCGTTCGCGGGCGCGTACCTTTCGGTCGTGGAGAGCGTGGCGAAGCTCTATGCCGCCGGCTTCGGCGCGACCGAAGACCGCGGCGTCTACCTGAGCTTCCAGGAATACTTCAAGAAGCTGCGCGACGTGCCGGAGCGTTGGGGCACGCCTACGGCGGCGGTGCTCGGCGCGCTCATGGCGCAGGTTGACCTGGGCTTTGGCGCCATCGGCGGCAAAGACTCCATGTCCGGCAGCTTCGAAGAGCTCGATGTTCCGCCGACGCTCGTGAGCTTCGCCGTGGGCACGGGATCGGTCGACCACGCTGCCTCCCCGGAATTCAAGCAGGCTGGCTCTCGCGTGGTGTTGCTGCGTCCGCGCTACCGTTCGGGCGAAGACGCACTGTCCCTGGTGCCGGAGGCTGCAAGCTTCCGTTCGCTGCTTGATGCCGTCGGCGCGCTGACGGCGCAGCGTCTGGCTGCCGCTGTTGCGACGCCGGGTTGTGGCGGGCTTGCGGAGTCGCTGTTCAAGATGTGCGTGGGCAACCGCGTGGGCCTGGCGCTGGGCGAAAGCGTCGTGGCGGACGACCTGTTCGCGCCTGCGTACGGCTGCTTTGTCGTCGAGCTGGCAGAGGGTGCCGAAATCCCTGTCGGCGACTTCGAGACGGTGGAGCTTGGCCAGACCACGGAAGCGTACGAGCTTGTGGTCGGCGGAGAAACGCTCGATCTTGCAACGCTGCAGGAAACCTGGGAGGGTGCCATCGAGTCCGTGTTCCCGTACCGCACGCCGGAAGGGGAGCGTGCGGCGGCGCCGACGGTCGAAGCGGTGTCCTGGACAGAGCGCGCGCCGATGGTTCTGGACCGCACGCTTGCCCGTCCGAAGGTGGTCATCCCGGTCTTCCCGGGCACGAACTGCGAATACGACTCCGCGCGCGCGTTCGAGCGCGTGGGCGCTGAGGCGGAAGTGCTTGTCATCAACAACCTCACGCCCGACGCGGTAGCGGAGAGCACGAAGGCGCTGGCGCAGGCTATCCGTGGTGCTCAGATGGTCATGCTGCCGGGCGGCTTCTCCGGCGGCGACGAGCCGGACGGTTCTGCGAAGTTCATCACAGCGTTCTTCCGTGCGCCGGAAGTGACGGAAGCGGTGCGCGAGCTGTTGCAAGTGCGCGACGGCCTGATGCTGGGCATCTGCAATGGCTTCCAGGCGCTCGTGAAGCTGGGTCTGGTGCCCTTCGGCGACATCCGTCCGATGGATGCCGATTGCCCGACGCTCACGTTCAATGAGATTGGCCGCCATCAGAGCAGCCTTGTGCGCACGCGCGTGGCATCGAGCCTGTCTCCGTGGCTTTCGCGCTGCGAAGTGGGCGATATCCACACGGTCGCCATCAGCCATGGCGAAGGCCGCTTTGTGGCAAGCCCCGAGCTGGCTGAGCAGCTGAAGGCTGCAGGCCAAATCGCCACGCAGTACGTGGACGAAAACGGCGTGCCGTCCATGGACCTGTCTGTGAACCCGAACGGTTCGGTGCTTGCTATCGAGGGCATCACGAGCCCGGATGGCCGCGTGCTCGGCAAGATGGGCCACACGGAGCGCTCCGGCTACGGCCTCTACCAGAACGTGCCGGGTGACAAATACCAGCCGCTCTTCGAAGGTGGCGTGAGCTACTTCACGGAGTAGGCTGCTTTCCACAGAGCAGGCTGCTTTTCTAGTCGTTCATACGGGCGTCTCTCCGGAGGCGCCCGTTTTGTCTTGCGTCGATGGGGAAAGGCCAGCCCCTTTCCCCATGCAGGATGCGTGCGAAGCCTGCATACGTCACGCAGGGACATGGCCGAAAAGGACGATGCCGCGTTGTTCGAGGGCGAAGGGTGCGCGCAGCCGTTCGTGCGCAAGCATCCTGCCAGCTGGGCAGGGGAGTTCGCGCAGCGCGTGCGCGACGAACGCCCGAACGGGTATTACGCTGGCGTGACCGCAGCAGCCGAGGCGTTGCTTTGCTGGCTGTCCTATGCGAGATCCTTTTCTTCCGCAAGGAAATCGGCGAGGAACGGAACGGCGAAGGCAACATGCCCGCGGCGCGGCGCTTCGATGATTCCCGCTTCCAGAAGACGCTTGCGGTATTTCTGCGCATAATCAGGAGTGACGCCCATGCGTTCGGCGATGTCCGCCATGCGGCATGACCCGTCGTCTTTGGCCATGGCGCGGAGGAACGTGACGTCTCGATCGGACAGGGCGGCAAGGGTCGTGCGGCAGACGTCGTTTTCGAAGTCTGCTTGAGCGGCGTCGAGCGCATTGCCCAGCGCTTCTTCGTCGACCGTTCCATCTTCGTGCGCATAGACGGTCAGATTATGGCCGACAAGCTGCAGCAGGTACGGCGACCCGTAAGTTCCCTCGACGGCTTTTGTGCGGATGTCCGAAGGGACGGTCAGACCCAATTCCTGGAATGCGCGGGCGAAAAAGGCGTCTATTTCGTTGGACGGCAGCGGTTCGAGCACCATTTTGTTGGCGCGGTTCAAGAACGTGAGCACGCGATCATTGAGCGTGGCGGCGATGGCAGCAGGCAATCCCGCCATGACCAGTGCGATGTTGCATCTCTCGCCAATCAGCTCCTGGTATGCCGCGACCAGCTGACGGACTTCCGGGCTGTTTGCCTGGATTTCGTCGACTAGGATAAGCACGCCCTTGTCGTGCTCTGCGAGCTTCCTGCACAGATGGGCCAGTTTGTACTGGAAGCTTTTTGATTCTTGGACGACAGGGCTGAACTGAAGGCCGGCGGAAAAGCCCGATACGCCGATGCTGCCGCCGCTCAGGTGGGCGCTAGGCCCCTTCACATACCTTTCGCCGTCCTCTTGGATCTTCTCGATGATGCGGTCCAGCATCCCTTCTGTCACAACGGTGGGGTTCGCCACCACGAACCCACGCTCCCGCGCACGGTCGCCCAATTCCCACAGCAGCACGGTTTTCCCTGAGCCTCGCTGGCCAAGCAGAACGGTGGCGCGTTCGCGACTGCCAGGGGATTGCTCCAATCCCTCCAGGAAAGACGAGATGACGTTTTGCCGTCCTACGAGGTGGCTGGGCCTGTTCCCGAAGGCGGGGGAGAAGATGGCGTCTTTGGGCATGGTTGTTCCCCCCGTTTTCCTTTTTTCCTTTTTTTCCTATTCGTCAAGAACGGCGTCGTCTCCGTAGTGTAGACGCCCCTCCGTCGAAGGCGATGCGGCGGAAACGTTGCCGGCGGCGCAAGCTCCTTCTCTATGATCCGACTGCCTTGCAGCAAGAGCCCTGCTTATTACACGAACACTTGTTTCATAGTGCTACCAGCTCGTCTATAATGGACGCCTGAACGAACAGGGCGCGACGCAGGATGGGTGTCGGGCTCGGCGCAAACGAGATCTCAGGCAAAAGCCTAGATGGAATCTGAATCAAAAGTCTCGTGCGCGTGGGCGGAGTGCTGGTACGACAAGCAGGCGGGAGGTGGCGCGCATGGCGGACGAACAGGCAGGACCCTCTGTGCGCATGAGTCCTCAAGAGCTTGTGGAGCGTATCATGGCAGAACAGCGGGCGAAGGCGGCTCGTCGACCGTGCGCACGCTGCAGCGAGCGCGGCGAAGACGAATCGTTCGACGCCGGTTTCTTCGCGCCCAGTGAAGTCGACCGCGACGAGGAGCGTGCGGACGGGCAGCCTTTCTACGAGGACGAACCCATCATCAAGACCGGCACGCAGCTCTTGCGTGACCGAGAGAAGCATGCTGAGCGGACCGAGCGTTCGCGGGAATCGTACATAAACCAGGCGTCCTCGTCGCAAGACGCTGCCTGGCGTCGTCTTATGGCGTACGGTTCTGACCTCGAACGTGCGGAGAGGGCAGGGTGCCGCCTGGACGCGAACGCACGGGCTGACGGTCGTGACGGGGCTGATCGTTCGTTCGGCGTGGACGATCCGGACGAAGGCGGGGCGTCCGCTTTGTCCGTCGCTTCCAGCAGGCGTGCGCCGGCCGCCTCCGTGCCCGATTGGCGCGTGCCAGCCCGGCAAGGGCCGCTGTTCTCGCTGGACGAACTGGGTGCAGAGGAAGCGGCTCCTGTGGCCTGCGACCTGCCGCCGCTTCTGCAGGAGCTGCGCGAACTCGAGCGCGAGGACGCGGCGTTCCTTAAATCGCGAGACTGGCTGTTCGTCCGCCAGGCGAAACTGGCGGCGGACTACGAGGACGATTTTGCCTACAACGGCATATTCCAGCATTATTTCCCCACGTACCAAGCCATGGACGACCGGCAGCTGCGCGGATATTTCTCGTGGCGCACGAAGGTTCGGCAGGGGAACGTGCGCAAAACGTCGCTCTCGTTCGCGTTCGTGCACTTGTACGAGCTGTTGAATGGCGTGGGCTCCACTTCTCCCGAAGAGGGGTTTGAGCGCCTGCGCAGTTTTGTGGAGGCGTATCGTGCGGAGGATGCGCGCATTGATCGGTATGCGCGCACCTGGCTGCACGACTACGTGATCTTCCACGGGCTTGACCGGGCTTTGCTGGACGAGCTCGGCCGCGCGGGCTTGTCCGTCGAAGGCGAAAAGGGGTCGGTCGACGAAGCGCTTGCGGTGCTCGCAGCGGCCGACGCCGGAACTTCAGGCGGTCGGGAGCCCGACGCTCCTTCCGACGAGCGGTTGTTTGCCGCCTTGTGCGCGCTGTCGTCCTACCGGCTGGACGAATCGCGCTTTTATCGCGACGATCCAGAGCTCGCACGTCGCGCGGCGTGCGAGTTATGGCGTGCTCTGGGCGCCTACTTTCGCAAGCACCGAAAGCGCGCGCTCTTCGAGAGCTTGTTCGGTCGGCGCTTTGAAATGCCGTATCCGCTGTTCAGGTCTGCCGTGTTCTACGGTGAAACGCGCCATGCCGATGTCGTGTACGAAGTGAGCCCGATCAGGCGCTATCGCTGTCGCAACGGCAGATGGTCGGAAGAGGCGTACCATCAGGCGCCTTCGCGCAGCAAAGACCTTGGGCGCATTATGAAGGCGCTCGATTGCACCTTGCGCCGTGCGTGCGAAAGCCCGCACCAGCTCAAGCCGGTTTCCGTTCCAAAGTATGTGCGGGATATCCTCGACGGCGTAGTGGGGCGATTGCTCGAAGAGCGTCGGCGGGCGGAGGAGCGTGCGCAGGCCGTGCGCGTTGAGATAGATTTCTCAAAGCTGCAGGGCATTCGCGCCGCCGCCGCGACAACGCGCGATGCGCTGCTCATTGACGAGGAGCGCGCAAGCGAAGGGCCGCATGCGGTTTCGTCGGAAGGTGGCATTGCTGCCTACGGCGGTGGCCAGGCGCGGGTCGGGCAGGATTGCGAAAACGTCATTCCTCCAGGTTGCGAAATGGCTGCGACGGAAGGGGGCGGCGCACCCTGTCGGGAGGCGTCGCCTGCTTTTGCTTCCGACGGCCCTCTGCCTATAGTGCCGCCTGCTCCGGTACCTTCCATGGCGTGCGGGGCAGCTATCCTGCAGGAAGGAAATGAGCCTGCGGGGGCGGGGAGCGCGACGGAGCGCGCACCGCTTGCGTCCGGTCCTGCAGAGGCGGAAGGCTCGTCGCTCGCGCCCAATCCTGCGGGGGCGGAGAGCCTGTCGCTTGCATCCAATCCTGCAGGGCTTACGGCCGAAGAAGCGTCGTACCTGCGCTGTCTGGCGACGGGAACGCCTGCCGCTCAGCGGGCCGCTGTGCTCGCGCAAGCGGGCACGATGGAAACGCTTATGGTGGATGCCGTGAACGAGAAGTTGTACGACCTGCTGGGCGACATCGCCGTCGAAGAGACGGACGAAGGCTTTGCCCTTATCGAAGATTACGAAGATGACGTGAGAGGAATGCTCGGGCTATGAGTTCGCTGAACGAAACCGTGAACGTACCGCGACGTGTCGCGACGGTCATCATGAACTCGCTGAAAGGCGGTGTCGTGCCGCGCATTGGCCTGCCGTACATCACGGTCGGGCGCGAACGGGAAATCCAGGCTCTGCTGCATGACCTGGCGCTCATTGCAGACGGCGGCGCGTCGTTCCGTTTCCTGGTGGGCCGCTACGGTGCGGGCAAAAGCTTCCTGCTCCAGACTATTCGCACGCACGCGATGGGCAACGGGTTCGTGGTATGCGATGCGGACCTGTCTCCCGAGCGCCGTCTGCAGGGCCGTCAAGGACAGGGGTTGGCGACGTATCGAGAGCTCATGCGCAATCTGTCTACGAAGACCAAGCCGGAAGGCGGTGCGCTCACGCTGGTGCTGGACCGCTGGATTAGCAGCGTGCAGACCCAGGCGGCAGCGGACACGGGGCTTTTGGACGACGACCCCGCCTTTGCCAAAGCGGTGGAAGCGCGCATTTTCGACGTCGTGCGCTCCCTGGAAGAGCTGGTGCACGGCTACGACTTTGCGCGGCTTCTGGTTCAGTATTACCGTGCCCACCGCGAGGGCGACGAAGAGGTGAAATCTCGCGTTATCAGGTGGTTTCGCGGGGAATACCGCACGAAGACGGAAGCGCGCCAAGAGCTGGGCGTGAGCGTTATCGTGACGGACGATGACTGGTACGACTACCTGAAAGTGTTCGCACTGTTCCTGAAGGGCGCGGGGTACCAGGGGCTGCTCGTGCTCATCGACGAGCTCGTGAACCTGAGCAAGATTCCGAACGCCATCACGCGCCAGTACAACTACGAGAAGATCCTTGCCATGTACAACGACACGTTGCAGGGCAAAGCGCGCTATCTAGGCGTCATCATGGGCGGCACGCCGCAAGCCATCGAAGACCGACGGCGCGGGGTCTACAGCTACGAAGCGCTGCGTTCGCGCCTGACGCAGGGGCGGTTCGCGCAGGAGGGTCTGGTGGACATGCTGGCGCCGGTCATCCGCCTGGAGCCGCTTACGTACGAAGAGCTGTTGGTGCTGGCGGAAAAGCTTGCGGATATCCATGCCGGACTGTTCGGCTATGAGCGCACGCTGACCGAAGAGGATTTGGCTGCGTTCTTGCGCATTGAGTTCGGGCGCGTGGGTGCGGAGACCCACCTTACGCCGCGCGAGGTGATTCGCGACTTTATCGAGCTTCTGGACATCTTGTGCCAGAACCCGGATGCCACGGTCGAAGATTTGCTGCGCTCCCAGGACTTTTCCTATGCCCGTCCGCCGGAGCCGGGGGAGTCGGGCATGTTCATTCCAGGAGGCACGGCGGCCCATGGCGGCATGTCGCAGAATGCGAGCGAACTTGCGCGGGGTGGCGTATTCTCTGCGGCAGGAACCGTTGCGGGTGAAAGCTCGGTGGTGCTTGGCGGAGCTAGCGTGGACGAGGGCACTTTGCCCGCATCGGCGCGCACGGCGGGACGGCAGGGGAACTCCGACGTGCGGTATGCTGCAGACCCCTTTGCCGGCTCTGTGCGCTCGCAAGATGGCAATCCTTTCGCAGGCTTCGACTTCTAGGAGGGCACATGGGCATGTTCGAGCGGTATGCGCCCTTCGTGCAGGACTTTATCTACGAGCACAGCTGGGAGTCGTTGCGCGCCATCCAGGTCGCGGCAGCCGACGCTATTTTCAACACGGACGAAAACGTGCTGCTCACGGCGTCCACGGCGTCCGGCAAAACGGAGGCTGCGTTCTTTCCTATTCTCACGCAGTTCTGGGAGGACCCGCCTGCGTCCGTAGGGGCGCTCTACATCGGGCCGCTCAAAGCGCTCATCAACGACCAGTTCTACCGGCTGGAAGACTTGTGCGCGCAAGCGGACATTCCCGTCTGGCACTGGCATGGGGACGTTGCACAGTCGCACAAAGCGAAGCTGTTGAAGCACCCTTCCGGCATCCTGCAGATTACGCCGGAGTCGCTTGAGGCGCTGCTTCTGCGAAAGCACTCTGCCATTTCCCGTTTGTTCGGCGACTTGCGCTATGTGGTCATCGACGAAGTGCACTCGCTTTTGCGGGCGGACCGCGGCGGGCAGACGCTGTGCCTGATCGAGCGGCTTTCGCGCATGGCCGGTGTCATACCGCGGCGCATCGGGCTTTCGGCGACGGTGGGGGAGCCCGAGCTCGTGGGGGCGTTCTTGGCGGCAGGCACGGGACGCGGCACGGTCATCCCCCAGATTAAACCGTCGGGCCGTCCGTGGCGCTTGTCCATGGAGCACTTCTACAACACCGGCCCGCAAGCGAGCGACGTGCCGAAGCCCGGAAGAACGGCTGCCGGGGTAGAGGAAGCGAAATTGCGCCACGACGGCAGTGCGGCCATTCGCGCGAAGTTCGGTCTCGACATGACGGCGCCGTTCGAAGAGGACGGCGGCACGATGGTTCGCGTATGCGGGCTTGAAGGGTTTGCGGGTTCCACCGCCGTTCTCGGCGTCGAAACTCCCGATCAAGGATGCACTGCGGAGGATGACGCTGGTGCATCTCGTTTTGCACTTGCTCCGTTATCGGGCGTCGATGGTGCGTCGGAAAATGACGTGCCGCTCGAGCCGCTCGATGCGCCGACGGATACAGCGCCCGCTTTGGCGGATCCAGGCATGGGGTATATCTTCGAGCATACGCGCGGCAAAAAATGCCTGGTGTTCGTGAACTCGCGCGAGGAGGCGGAAGCCGTCTGCACTACGTTGCGCCAGTATTGCGAGGCGAAAGGGGAGCCGGACCGCTTCCTTATCCACCACGGCAACCTTTCTGCGTCGTACCGCGAGACGGCAGAGGCGGTCATGAAGGACGAAGAGCAGGCGCAGACGACCGTGACCACGGCGACGTTGGAGCTGGGGATCGACATCGGCCGCCTGGAACGCGCGTTCCAGATCGATGCGCCGTTCACCGTGTCGTCGTTCCTACAGCGTATGGGACGCACTGGCAGGCGTGGGGAGCCGCAGGAAATGTGGTTCGTCATGCGTGAAGAGTACCCGGAACCGCGCGCCCTGCTGCCTGAGACCATTCCCTGGAAGCTGCTGCAGGGAATAGCGCTGGTGCAACTCTACGCCGAAGAGCGCTGGGTCGAACCGCCGCGGCTTGACCGTCTGCCGTTCAGCCTGCTATTCCACCAGACGATGGCAACGCTTGCCTCCGAAGGAGAAATGACGCCCGCGCGCCTGGCGCAACGCGTGCTTGCGCTCACGTACTTCCATCGGGTCACGCAGGATGACTATCGCATGCTGCTGCGCCATCTGCTCGAGACGGATTGTATCGAGCGGACAGAAGGCGGTGGCCTCATCGTGGGATTGGCGGGGGAGCGCGTGGTGAACTCATTCAAGTTCTACGCCGTGTTCCAAGAGAACGAAGAGTACACCGTGCGTTCGGAATCGCAAGAGATCGGCACGATCGTGGCGCCGCCTCCGGCTGGCGAGAAGATAGCCATCGCCGGGCATGTATGGGTGGTAGACGAAGTGGACCACAAACGGCACCTGGTCTATTGCACGCAGGTGAAGGGCAAAGTCCCTGCGTACTTCGGTGACGTGCCGGGCGACATCAACACGAAGGTGCTCGAACGGATGCGTGGTGTGCTGGCGGAAGACTGCGGGTATCCGTACCTCATGAAGAACGCTGTCGCGCGCCTTGCCCAGGCACGCCATGTTGCGCGCAATGCGGGCGTGGCGGAGCGTCCGCTCATAAACCTCGGGGGTGACATGTGGTGTTTGCTCCCGTGGCTGGGCACCTACGCGTTTTTGGCGCTCGAGCGCATGCTGAAGCGCAAGGTAGCGCCCGTTCTTGGCTTGAAGGGAATCGACGCGGCGCGTCCGTACTACATCCAGTTCAAGATGGCGTGCAGCGAAAAAGAGTTCTTCGACTGCTTGGCGCACCTTGCCGATACGCCGTTCGACGCGATGGAGCTGCTCTATCCGGGCGAGGTCCCTCTGTTCGAAAAATACGACGGCTTCCTGCCTGAAGAGCTGGTACGTCGCGGTTTTGCGTACGGCGTGCTGGACGTGGAGGGCGCAAAAGCCCGCATTCGCAGCTGGGATGAAGCGCGCATGCTGCCGTCTGGTCGATGAGCGATTGCCGCCTTTACCGTGAGGGTGTGCGTAGCGCGCGCTGTACCGCTGCGTTTTGCGCGTGCTTTTCGGTCTGTTGTCGAACCTGGTTCGAAGAGTCGAGGGATAGACGCACAACGAAACGAGGCGGGATTTGCTTGGCGCGCACTTGGGTACGGCCGTAGGGGGGGGGAATGAAAAAGACCAAATAAAAGCCAAGCGGTAGTTCGTTGAAACATAGCTCGTTGACAGGGTGTTATCCAGGCACAACAATCATAATGGCGGGTGGCTTTTGCCCTTCGCGCAAAGCTCCCGTGGCAAAGCGCATCTCTTCGAGAGATCAAGAGAGGGCGAACAGGGAGCGTGCCTTCCCGCACATTCTGCCGTGTTTTGCCCGATTCCGTGCTGGCCACTTGACTTTGAGTCGTATCGAGGTAGTAGCTTCAAGGCAGGTGGAGTCGCGGAAAAGAGCGCTATCGGGGAAGCGAGAGCGCTCGAATAAGAGGAAGAAGGCCTCGAGATGAAGATTTATAGCAGCGTCAACAGACCGGAAGAGCTGGTCGAGCTTGAGGTGGTCCGCTGCATGCGCGACGGCAGCAGACAAGTTGTGCAGGATGCTGTGCAAGAGGAGAACGTCCTCGAGGTTTTCGTCGATGGTGAGAGAATTCTTCAAACGCGCTGTTCAGCCAACTATTTGGACGAGCTTGTTATCGGTCGTCTCATAACGACGGGCGTGATCTCTTCGGTAAACGAAATAGACTGCCTGACCGTGAGCGAGCCTCCTTTGCATGCAGACGTATGGCTTTACCATATTGCTGGCACGCCGAGCTTCGAGCGAAAAGACGGAACGCTCGCTCTCGAGCGCATGGATACTCTCTTCGATGAAGAATGGACGTTGTTCGGCGAGTGCGAGCACAAGGGGGCGGCTTGCGGGGGCGGTGCGCACGGAGAAATCTGGTCGACAGACGAAGAGGCTGCGACGCCTTCGGACGAGGGGCTTGCGCCGGTGATTCCGATTCCATGGTCGCAGGCTGAGGTGTTTGCAGAGGTGGTGGAGTTTGCGACTGACCGCACGTCGCATCGGAAGACGCGCGGCACGCACAGTGCCTACCTTTTCCATAAAGGAGAGCTGTTGCTGCGCCGCGAGGACATCGGGCGGCATAATGCGTTCGACAAAGTGGTGGGTGCGGCGCTTTTGTCCGGCGTTGACCTGACTGAATGCACGCTGTTCACAAGCGGGCGCGTGCCGACCGACATGTGCGCGAAGGCCGTTCGCGCGCGCATTCCTATCGTCGTGTCGAAAGCGGTTCCGACGGTCGACACCGTCAAGATGGCGCGTGCGTACGATTTGACGCTCATCTGCAAGGCTACGCCGGAGTCCTTCGAAATCGTCAACGATCCGCTCGGCGTCTGCCACGCGTAAGGTAGGTCGGAAGCCGCCCGCGCATTGCCCCACACCTCGCCCAAACGGCGCCTGCCGTGCATGAAGGATGGTCGCACTCACAGCGATGTCGATTTGCTGCGTGAGCCAGCGTCTGCCATGAGCGGGGCGTATGCTGCGCGTATTACCTGCGCTTTGTCCAGCCAGCCCCTGTCGTGCGCAAGGGGCAGCGGCTTTTCTCGCCTGCAATCGAAATCTCACGTTTGCAGCAAGTTTGGGAACTTATTGGTCCTGTCGAAGGCGTTTTCAGCAAGTTTGGGAGGTTATTGGTTCTTCCGACCCTGGAATCGGACCAAATTCTTCCCAAACTTGCTGCGGAATCGGAATTTCGGTTACGAAGGACAGCCTTGCGCCAGACAGGCCCCCTGGGCATTCCCAGGAGGCCTGATTGCGGGCGGTTGGCGTAGGGGGAAAGTGAGAAAAGCGAGAAAAGGGTCAGTCGCTTTTTCTCGTTTTGAGGTTGCCTTGCGAGAAGGAGTCTGGCTGCTGCTCTTTTCCGGGCGGATTGCCCGTACGGAAGAACACTGCTGTGCGGTTGATAGTTTCGACCTCTAGGTGGCCGAGCCTCACCAAGCTGTACAGGTCTGCTCGAGCGGTCGCACGGACGACGCCGAACAGGTCGGCGTATGTCTTCACCTTCATGGTCATGCCAGGTTCATGCGCAAGCACTGAGAGGCATTCCCTCTGACGATGATTGAGCCCCTGCAGGTTTTCGAGCTTTTGCTCGTCGTGCTCCATCTGTCCAAGGAATCCTTCGACGGCAGTTTTTACCTGAAGGAGTCCTTCCAGAAACGTGGTGATGGTTTTAGCGAACATAAGGGTGTTGTCGAGGCCTTCGCTGTCGAGGGCGTGTGCTGCAAGACGGTCGAAATCTTTCGTGAACGAGCGATTGGGCTGATGACTCGATTGCGTTGACAACGTGGGAAAAGGGACATACGAAAGCACCGGCATGCCATGCTGCGAAAAAAAGACACGGCGAACCGCGAGTTCTGTCAGCCCATTGAGGCTCGGGAAATAATGCAGGTCCCAGAACACCGCGCTTGCTTCGTGAAACGCGATGAAAAGGTCTTCGGCTGAAGTTGCCGTGCTCGCATCTGCAATTGCAGTGAACAGGCAGTGTTCCACGAACGAACGGTCGGTTGGGCGTTCGATCCAAAGGTTCGGGGTTGAGAACATGAACGCAGGCGAGAGATGGCAAAGCTCTCCGATGCCCACGGTCAGTTCGTCGTGTATGCGTTCGACCAACGCAGCGGTGAGCGAAGAGCTGGCGTACCGATTGGAGTCGCGCCAGACCGCGATGAGGTTTGCAACAGCGTGCTCCTCCGAGGATTCGGGGGAAACCTGCCCATACCATAGTTTCTTCAGTCGTTCAGCGGGGATATCGAAACCGTCGCGATGGCATGCTGCCGCAATCTCTTCGAGCACGAACGGTGCAAGGCCGATCGAGACTGGCGCTGCGTCGAGCGCGGTGTTAAGGGCGGAGCCTTTTCCGGCAAGCTCGGAGAGTTCGCTGAGCTCTCGACGGGTTTTTTTCGTTATATAGGCCCACGAGATGTCAAGTGGGGTCCTGAACCATGGCTTGACAGAGAACGTGACGCCGGCGCACCTGCGCAGGACGGCAAAATGCCGCCAGAGCTCGTGCGCCGAGACGCCAGGCGGCATGGGAAGCTGCTCGAATTCGCGGAAAGAGAGCGGTGCGTCCACGATGGCATGACGCTTGTTTGCAAGGTGACAAGTACGTCTGCCGTCATCGTGAGCGATCCTATGGGCGTGGCGACGGGGATTGCGGAGCGTCAAAGCGCAGGCGCGCGGAACGAACGTTTCGGCATGGCGTTGATGGCGTAGGCGCTTCGCGATGATTTGCGCGGGAATGCCTCTCTTTTTCCGGAAAAAGCAGCCTCCCATTTCTTGAGTGAAATGGGAGGCTTTTTCATGAGGAAAAGTGACGGTTCCTTTTTCTCCTAGTCGCGGGTGAGCTTGCGGTGCAGGCGGTGGGGCTTGGCAGCCTCTTCGCCCAGGCGTTCGACCTTGTTCTTGCGGTAGGCTTCGAAGTTGCCTTCGAACCAGTGCCACTGGCCGGGGTTCTCGTCGGTGCCTTCCCATGCCAGGATGTGCGTGGCGATACGGTCAAGGAACATACGGTCGTGGCTCGTGATGACGGCGCAGCCGGGGAAGCCCAAAAGCGCCTCTTCCAGGCTTTCGAGCGTTTCGACGTCCAGGTCGTTCGTCGGCTCGTCGAGCAAAAGCAGGTTGCCGCCCTGCTTGAGCGTGAGCGCCAGGTTCAAGCGGTTGCGCTCGCCGCCGGAAAGGACGCCGGCGGGTTTCTGCTGGTCGGGACCCTTAAAGCCGAAAGCGGCCACGTAGGCGCGGCTTTGAATCTCCGCGTCGCCCACCTTGAGCCAGTCGTTGCCGTCGGAGACGACTTCCCAGACGTTCTTCTTCGGGTCGATGCCCGCGCGGTTCTGATCGACGTAGGAAATCTGCACGGTCTCGCCAATCTCCAGGCTACCGCTCGTGACGTCCTCAAGTCCCATGATCATCTTGAAGAGCGTGGTCTTGCCCACGCCGTTCGGGCCGATGACGCCCACGATACCGTTGCGCGGCAGGCTGAACGAAAGGTCGTCGATGAGCACGCGGTCGCCGAACGCCTTGTGCAGATGCTCGGCTTCGATGACCTTCGAGCCCAGGCGCGGACCGACGGGAATCTTGATGTCGGTCACGTCCAGGCGCTCGCCGGACTTCGCCTCGGCCACCATGCGGTCGTAGTTTTCCAGACGCGCCTTGCTCTTTGCCTGGCGCGCCTTTGGGGAAGAGCGCACCCATTCCAGCTCGCGGGCGATACGCTTTGCGAGCTTCGCCTCGCGCTGTCCCTGGGCTTCCAGGCGCGCGGCCTTTGTTTCCAGGTAGGTGGAGTAGTTGCCCTTGTAGGGGAAGAGCTGACCACGGTCGACTTCGCAGATCCATTCCGCCACGTTGTCCAGGAAGTAGCGGTCGTGCGTGACGGCCAGCACCGCGCCCGGATAGCGCTGCAGGAACTGTTCCAGCCACAGCACCGATTCAGCGTCCAGGTGGTTGGTGGGCTCGTCCAAAAGCAGCAGGTCGGGCGCTTCGAGCAGCAGGCGGCAGAGCGCCACGCGGCGGCGTTCGCCACCGGAGAGGATGCTCACCGGGGCATCGGGGTCCGGGCACTGCAGTGCGTCCATGGCCTGGGAAAGCTGGCTGTCCAAATCCCAGCCGTTGGCCGCGTCGATTTCGTCCTGAAGCTTGCCCATTTCGTCCATCAGGGCGTCGAAGTCTGCATCCGGGTCTGCCATCTCCATGCCGACCTGGTTGAAGCGCTCGATTTTCGCCAGGAGGTCGGCGAAGGCCATCCGGATGTTTTCGATGACGGTCTTGTCTTCGTCCAGCGGCGGCTCCTGCTGCAGGATGCCGACCGTGTAGCCGGGGGTGAGGCGCGCTTCGCCGTTCGTGACGTCCTCGATGCCTGCCATGATTTTCAACAGTGTGGATTTGCCCATGCCGTTCGGGCCCACGACGCCAATCTTCGCGCCGGGGTAGAACGAAAGCGAAACGTCGTCGAGGATGACCTTGCTCCCGTGGCTTTTGCGGGCTTGGTACATTTGAAAGATGAATTCAGCCAATTCGGCTCCTTTTCGTCGGGTTCGCGCGAGCATGGTGCCGGATGGCACTAGGCCAGTCGCGGACGCGTTGCCGTCCTGTCAGCGCACGCCGCGTGCGGGGCTTGTATCGCTTTGCTGCGCGGTCTGTCAGCGGGCATTCTACCAAGCGTCACAGTCCACCGCGCCCGCGCCCGTGCGCGTGCAGCAAAAGAACATGCCGTGCGGGAGGGTTAGGGGAGCGCGTTGATGAGGTCGAGCGCCTGTTGCGGTGTGAGGGCAGGAACTGCCACCGCTGTGGCGTGGGCGATAAAACGCTTGTCCGACGTGACGACGGCGTCCACTTCGGCACGCTTGGCAGCGGCGAGGACGAGGTTGTCTTCCAGGTCGTTGTGGGCGAACCGGAAACCGTGCGCAAGTCGAAGGTCGAACAGGTCTTGGCCGACCGGCGTGGAAAGGCGTTCCATGTGCTCGGTGCACGCCCAGGCGGTCTCAGCGATAGCGTTGTACATTTCTTCAGTCGGGCAGCCTTGTGCGCGCTCATCGCACTTGTACGATTGGGCAAGGGTGAAGAACACGTCTTTTTCGGTCGTGACGGCGTGGTAAAGCTTGACGGACGAAGAGACTGAAGCCCTCACGAGGGCGTCTGCTGCGTCATGACACGGACGAGATTCCACGTATAAATCAATCCACACGTTGGTGTCTACGAGGTATTTTAGCTTTGGCATGCGTGCTCCCATTCCTTAATGCGGCGTTCGTATGCGAGATCCCTCAGCTCCTTGTAGGGGAGGGTTTCTAGCGGGAGGCTCGTCATGCCAGTTCGCTGCTTGATGTTTTTCAGCAACTCGCTGCATGCTTTTTGTATGTCCTCGAGGTCCTGGAGCTTCACGGCGATTGTCTCATCGCGCTTGACGTTCTGGCTTTGGTTCGGGGAGAGTGCCTGTTCTATTGCTTCGGGCTCGTACTCGTGCTCCGCGGCGAACTCCCAGAGTGCGCGCACGGCCTGGGAGGGTGTGAACCCTGCGCGGGCGAGCGCGGCATCACCCCGCTCTTTGAGCCTTCGGTCGATGCGAGTGTTCATTTGGGCCATCTCGCTTTTAGGGCGCTCGGCGGTCGCTTCCATGGCAGCTCCTTTCCTCTGGCTTGTATAGCAGTATAGCAAGCGCGAGAATCATTGCGAAACGGGATTTGCGTGCGAAATCGAAAAATGTGGAATTCGGTATTTGCCTTGGAGTCTGCTCCAGGGTGTTTAATAGATACAGCTCGAGGAGGAGGCCTGTCTGTGCGCGGTGCCGCGCTGTCAGAAAGGCAGCTCCTATTCCTTTGGGCGACCGACCCAGACGAGAAAGGATCGACTTCGCATGATCTATCGTGACTTCAAGGGCGAAAAGCTCTCTGCCATGGCCATGGGCTGCATGCGCTTGCCGGTTGTCGACGGAGACGACAACGTCATCGACGAGCCTGCTGCACGGGAAATGTTCGACTACGCCTTCGAGAACGGCGTGAACTACTTCGATACTGCCTGGGGCTACCACGGCGGCAATTCCGAACTGGTGGTAGGCCGCGCGCTGGCCGACCGTCCGCGCGACGCGTTCTACCTGGCTGACAAGTTCCCGGGCTATGACCTGGCCAACATGGGTAAAGTCGAAGAAATTTTCGAAGAGCAGCTGCGCAAATGCCAGGTCGAATACTTCGACTTCTACCTGGTGCATAACGTGTGCGAGCTCAATATCGACGCATACTTGGACGACGAGCAGTATGGCACGGTGAGCTACCTGCGCGAACAGGTGAAGAACGGCCGCATTCGCCATCTGGGCTTTTCCTGCCATGGTGCGCCGGATGTGCTGCAGCGCTTCCTGGATGCTTACGGCGACGACATGGAGTTCTGCCAGCTGCAGATCAACTACCTGGACTGGACGTTCCAGGAGGGCGAAAAGAAGGTCGCGATGCTCGCCGAGCGCGGCATTCCTGTGTGGGTCATGGAGCCGCTGCGCGGCGGGTCGCTCTGCCGCCTGACGGATGCGCAGGCGGGCATGCTCGCTGCCGTGAGTCCGGACGAGTCCCAGGCTAGCTGGGCGTTCCGCTTCTTGCTGGACATCCCGGAGGTGGTGACCATCCTGTCCGGCTCCTCCACGCTCGAGCAGATGAAGGAGAACATCGACATCTTCTCTGAGGAGCGCCCGCTTTCTGACGCCGAGCGTTCGGCGCTTGATGCGGTCGTTGCCGACATGACGAAGGACGATGTGCTTCCGTGCACCGCATGCCACTACTGCACGAGCCATTGCCCGCAGGAGTTGGACATCCCGCATCTGCTTTCGCTTTACAACGAGCACAAGCTGACCGGCGGCGGCTTCATTGCTCCCATGGCGCTTGGCGCACTGCCGGAGGACAAACAGCCGTCCGCTTGCATCGGCTGCGGCGCGTGCGAGGCGGTCTGCCCTCAGCAGATCAAGATTCCCGAAGCGTTGGCCGACTTCGCGGCGATGCTGAAGGAGTAGATAGCAGGGGAAAAAGGGTCAGTCGCTTTTTCTCATTCCGGCGGCTGCGGTGTTGCGGCTGGAACGAGAGTGAGAAGACGGCAGCAGGCTTTTCTCACTGAAGCACGAAGGGCGCGAGGCAGTTGCTCGCGCCCTTCGTGCGTTTGAGGGAATGCGGAGCTTTCGTCTCGCGCCTTCTGTGCGTTTGCAGTCAGACGTTTTGTCGGGGATGCGAAAAGGCGACGGCTCCTTGTGTCATTTGAACGTGCGCACGGTCAACCGCGCTGCCGTGTTCTCGCGGCGCATTTAAGAAAAAAGCGGCAGCTCTTTCTCGTGCGCGCAATTGGCGCGAGATTGCGCGAAGCGGGCGTTCGGGAGCGATGCTATGCTTTTGCATAAGAAAAAGCGCACGGGCGATCGGGCAAAGGGGAAATTGGGCGATTTTTCCGTCTTCTTTGGTCGTCCACAAGCTTTTATCCCGATGCGAAAGAGGTGTTCCATGGAGCGCTTTTTCAAGGTGGCCGAACGAGGGAGCTCTCTGTCCGCCGAAGTGGTCGGTGGTATCACCACGTTTCTAGCGATGGCGTACATCATCGCGGTAAACCCCATGCTCATGGGCCCCGAAGGCGCAGGCATGCCGTTTTCTGCCGCGTTGACCGCTACGTGCTTCGGCTCCGCGCTCATGACCATCTGCATGGGGTTCGTGTCGAACCGTCCTATTGCGCTGGCATCCGGCATGGGCATCAACGCAGTGGTGGCGTACTCGATCTGCGGCGCGACGGGCGCAGGGGTCGACTGGCGCGTGGCGATGGCGGTCGTGTTTCTCGAAGGCATTCTCATTTTGCTGCTGGTGCTCTGCGGGCTGCGCAAGGCGGTCATGGACGCCATTCCTGTCGACCTCAGGCGTGCTATCGGTATCGGCATTGGCCTGTTCATTGCGTTTGTGGGAATGGAAGGCGGCGGCCTGATCGTTTCGGACGAGTCGACGCTGCTTGCGCTTGGCGACCTGGGTTCGCCGCTGGCGCTCGTTTCGATATTCTCTATTCTGATTGCAGTTGTGCTGCAGGCGCTCGGCGTCAAAGGCGGCCTGCTTATCTCGATTGTGGCGGCGACTGTTGTGGGCATCCCTCTTGGCGTGACGGCGCTGCCGACGTCGTTCGACTTCGGCCTGGACTTTTCGGCCTTCGCGGCGCCGTTCCAGACAGTGCCGGGCACGGATGCTTTGGCCATTGTGCAGGTGTTCGTGCAGCCCGCTCTGCTCGTGTTCGTGTTCTCCCTGCTCATGAGCGATTTCTTCGATACGATGGGATCCGTTATGGCTGTGGCCGAACAGGGCAAGTTCGTGGACGAGAAAGGCAATGTCGAGGGAATCCAGCCCATCCTGATCGTCGACTCGATCGCCGCTGCTGTTGGCGGGTTCGTAGGCGCAAGCTCGGTTACCACGTACGTGGAGTCCGCATCTGGCGCTGCAGCGGGTGCGCGCACGGGCTTGGCGAGCATCGTGGCAGGCGCGCTGTTCGTTGCGGCGGCATTCCTTGCGCCGGTGGTCGGCATGGTGTCTGCGTCGGCGACGTGTGGGGCGTTGGTGGTCGTAGGCTATTTAATGATGGCGGAAATCGGGCAGATCTGCTGGTCGCGCATCGAAGCGGCGTTCCCGGCCTTCATTACCATTTTCGGCATCCCGATGACCTATTCCATCACGAACGGCATCGGCTTCGGGTTCATTTCCTATTGCGCCATCATGGTGGTCCTTGGCAAAGCGCGCGACGTGAAGCCGCTCATGTGGGCAGCGGCCGCAGCGTTTTTGGCGATGTTCGTGCTGGGATGAGAAAAAGTCGAGAAAGGTCGGCCACTTCTCTTGTTCTTCTGCAACGAGAAAAAGTGACTGACCCTTTTCTCGTTGTCCTATGCGTCGTGCAGGGGCGGCAGGGGGAAGTCTTCATCGAACGGGATGGCGTCGGCAGCAAGGGGGCAGCCTTCGGCCGTGAGGTTACGGTCTGTTGCGACGACTAGGTAGTTGTCCTCGCCACCGAAGTCTTCGTCGGCGCAGGGCACGACAAAGATGCACGCGAACACCGTTCGCAGCGCGCCGACCGCTTGGCGCAAGAACGTCACGTCGCTTCCTTCCGCGTGCGAAACGACATTTGCCGCGTAGAGCCCTCCAGGGTTCAATGTCCTTTTCGCCGCGCGCGCTGCTTCGGCCGTGGCGAGTGCGCGTACAGGGTTCGCGCCAGTAAACGTGTCATTGACCACAAGGTCGTAGCGCGAGCTTGAAGAGTGCGCCACGTTATCCAAAAATGCACGGCCGTCTGCGCAGAAGGTGCGCAAGCGGTCTCCGTGTTGCGCTTCGAGTTCGTCCAGGAAGAAGTACCGGCGGGCAATGCGCACGATAGCAGGGTCTACTTCCGCTACATCGAGCTGCAGCTCAGGATGGCGTGCGAGCGTCCATTTCGGCCAGGCGAAGCCGCCGCCCCCGATCATGAGCGCACGGCGGATGGAGAACCCTTCTGTTTCTGCCTCGAATGCGCGCTCAAAGGCGCGCAGGTAGGCGAACGGCGGGTAGAAACGGCGTTCGTCCAGGTACGTGGCGCTTTGGAAAACGCCGCCTTGCTGTAACACGCGGACGATGCCGCCCTTTCCGTCGGGCACGTTGCGCACGAAGGCGAGTCCTGACGATGTCAAGCAAACATGCAGGTCGGAACGCTGCGTCCAGCGTGCAGCAAGCATGCCGCCCATGGCGAGCACGCCGACGCCGAACCCGAGTGCAAGCTGCGCTCCTGCGGGAAGAGGGCGGCTGTTTGCGATGGCGTTTGCTCGACTGCGTTCGCGGTGGGCCATGCTGTCTCCTGTCTTTGCCTTGACGGGCTGTTTCCTGCGTGTTGTGTCGTTGGGGGACGGGGTTTGCTGCTATCGTAGCAAACGCCCTTTCGGCTGCTTTTGGAAAAGCGCTTGGTCGCCGTTTGCGTTCAGGCGCGCCGCTGAACTAAGGGCCTTTGCTGGTACAGTCCTGCGTCCGCAAATCCAAGCCGACGGTAGTATTCGCGCGTGCCGATGGCGCTAATGACGTTCAAGCGTGCATATCCTTCGACCCGTGCGAGAGCGCAGGCTTTTTCGACAAGCTTCTTTCCCAGTCCGTGATGCTGCGCGGCGTTGCCTTCCTGGTGGATGCCGGCAACAGCGCCGTACACGTGCACTTCGCGAATCATGGCCGTGTCGGGAGCGAAGGGGAGGCTGTCCAGGTCGGCAAGCTGTCTCTGGAGCCACACTACGCTGCCTGCGTGCGGCAGCGAAAGGCGCAGGAATCCGGCGATACGCCCGTCAGGTGCCGTCCATTGCAGGAAATGCTCGGTGCTGACGGCAGTTTCGTAGGAGAGGTCGTGCAGCTCCAGGTCTTCAAGAGCGGGCGGGTTCGTGCTGATTTCGCGCGAGCGGATTTCCTGGACGGCGCGTCCTTCGGCGGCGACCTTGCCGTCTACCAGCTGGCGCAGGTTCACTTTCTTGTTGCCGACGAGGATGTCGTGCGAGGAGATGTCGCGGATCATGCGGGATATGCGCACGAACGGCGGCGTGGCCTCGACGTCCGCTGCGAGCACGTCAAGTAGCTCGTCTTCGGTGTACGGACGCCACGTTCCGTCGTCGTGGTGCGCGCAAAGTCCCGTCCCGCCCACGAGCGCACAGGGGTAGAGTTTTACCTCGTCGGGCAGGAATGCTTCGTCGCGCACGAGGCGCTGATAGTCGCGCTTGTCCTCCTCAGGCGAAGCGCCGAGCAAGTTCGCCATGAAGTGCGCATGGATCTTGAAGCCGAACAGGCGCAGGAGGGCGAACGCGTCGGCGATGCGGTCGACGCTCGTGCCACTGCGGCTGTTGAGCGCCAGGATGCGCGCATCGAGGCTTTGAATCCCTATCTGCACCTTTGTGCATCCCAAGCGTCGAATGAGCGACAAGCTTTCGGCCGAGATGGCGTCGGGTCGGGTCTCGACGACGAGGCCGACCACCCGGTGCGCGGCGGTTTCGTTCGACGCTTGCTGCGCCTCGAGTTGTTCGAAAGTAGCATGCTGGATAATAGCAGCTTGTTGCCAGGGGGTTGCAGCGTGCTCAGGCTCGGTTGCGGCGGCAGCTTGGACGGAGGTCCGGTTCGGACGGACGTTGGCGTGCGGCACAACAGGCGACGCAGGGGGCGTGCGAAGGTCTTCGTCCGTTGTCGGGCCGGAGTTTGCATGGTCGCTTGCATGCGGGCGCAGCGTTGCGCTCTCTGCCGATGCAGCGCAGCCGTACAGACGCGCAACGGCCTGGTTGTACGTGAGCATTCCTGCGTTCACGGCCTGCTGCGCATCTTTTGCGAACGCAGCACAGTCGGGACGTTCGCTCGGGATGCCGCACGCATCGTAGAAGGCGCGACGTTCGGCCATCGAACGTCCGGCGTCCGCTGTGCCCGCTTCGTTGAGCGCCCGGAACAGCTCGGTAGCGAACCAGACCTGGTAGTCTTGCGGGTAGTCGCTCCAGGTGCCTCCCAGCACGATAAGCTCGACCTTGTCGGTGGTATGTCCCATCTGGCGTAGCGTGTTCAAACGCGTGGCAACTTGCAGGTAAGGGTCGAACCAGTTCCGCTCCGCCCGCTGGCAGGCGGGCTCGTCTGCGAGGTAGCTTTTCGGCATGCGCACGTCGTTCGGGCAGTAGAGGCACGATCCGCCGCACGGCCACGGTTTCGTGAGCACCGTGATGGTGGCGACGCCTGACGCCGTACGGCGCGGCTTCAGCTGCAGGGTCGCCGTGAGCTTGCGTTCCAAGTCTTTGTCAATGTTCCATGACGTCCAGCGGGCAGGGTTTTCTGCCTTCGTGCGCAGATAGAAGGGCATAAGCTGCTTTTTCGCGTAGTGGTCCCGGTTGTCCGGAATGCCTTCGTTGTGGGCGCGGATGAGGCGTTGCAGCGCCTTCGCATCGAGCGTTTCGCCCGCGCGCAGCCTGTCGAGTATTTCCAGCAAGATCTCTTCCATGGTGGGAACATTCTATAGAATGAAAAAAGGGGACGGGCGCATTTTCTCATTTTGACCGCGCCTCGCGCTGTCGGGAGCGCGTCGAGGGCGAGTGAGTGACGAGCTGTCGTCGCAGTCGGCTCGAGCAAGCTTGGTATGGAAGGGCTTTCGAAACGGCGCGGCGGGAGTCGCCGAGACGGCGAACGTGACACGAAGGAGAACCTGCCATGGATCGTGCGACGGCGCGTGAGCTTATCGCGCTGAACAACCGGTTCTATGCTGAGAACGCGACGTCGTTTTCGGCGACGCGCAACGCGCCCTGGGATGGATGGGCGCAGTGTCTGGATATTGTGCGGCATGAGCTGGGGTTCGATGGCGTTGCAAGCCAGGGGAGCGTATCGGGTGCGTGTTGCGCGGAAGGGCGGCGAGACGCGAAATCGGCCGGGTGCTCACAGCAGGCACGCGTGCGACCTGCTACCTGCGTTTCGCTTCTGTCGCAGCGCGCGGGAGACGGTCTGGCGGAGTGTTCGCCGACCTTGCGCGTGCTGGACGTGGCGTGCGGCAATTTACGCTTCGAGGGGTTTCTGGCGCGCGAGCTTCCCGGCGTTGCGTGCGAATGCTTCGCGGTGGACAGCTGCGAAGCGCTGGCGGGCAGCACCTTGCCGGATGCGGCTGCGTGGAAGCAGGCGGTTCGCTTCCGGCAGCTCGATGTGCTTGCGTGCTTGGCGGAGGCGGGCGACAGGTCGGGGGCGGCAGATTGTGGCAGCAAGCACGTTGAGAAGGCGCCGCGTGCGTTGTCGCTCGCTCATCGGCTGACGGCGGCGTTTGCCGTCCCGCCGTGCGATGCTGCCGTGTGCTTCGGGTTCATGCACCATGTGCCGGTGCCGGAATGGCGTGAGGCCCTGCTGCGCGCGCTCGTGGAGTGCGTGCGTCCGGGCGGTATAGTCTGCATTTCGTTCTGGCGGTTCCTAGACCACCCGCCTTTGGCGCGTAAAGCGGACGAAGCGACCGCACGGGCTGCGGAAGATGCGCAGCTTGCGCGACTGGTCGGGGCATTCGATCCGGGCGATCGCCTTTTAGGATGGCAGGACCGCCAGGATTCATTCCGGTACTGCCATCATTTTTCGGGTGCGGAGATTGACGCGTTGGCGGCATCCGTTGCCGGAAGGGCGCACCCTATCGCGCGATTCCGAGCTGACGGCCGCTCAGGAGATTTGAACGACTACTTAGTTTTACAGGTATAGGAATGCTCGCCGGAGGGCTGACGTCGCGCGACGGCGATATGGCGGCGTGGTGCGCTCTCTGCCTGAAGCAACGACATTTTTTGCTAAGGCGCAGACGAAGGTTCAACGAGCGGATGATACAATCATGGCATCATTTCTCCAAGGAAAGAGGCCACTGTGGAACGCTCCCATCCCCTGTCGTCCCGTGCCGGTTTCGTTGCGCTTGCGTGCGCACTAAGCGTCGTTTTGGGCGTGCTCTTTCTGACAGGCTGCTCGTCGGGCCAGCCGGAACAGCAGCCATCGTCGTCGCAGGTCGCCGAGATGGAGGAACCCCTGGAGGTTACGGCGCGCCCGTCGGCCTATGTGGAGATTTTGGACGATCGCCTGTTCTGGCGTGATGACGAAGCATTGTGGACCGCCCGCGTCGAGGATGACGGCAGTCTGGCGTATTTCCAGCAGCTGGGCACGCTCAAAGACCGCATTCGCGGCATCGCGGCGTACGACGGCGTGCTCTACCTGTTTTCCATCGAGGGCATCTACCGCATGGATCCCGACGATACGGCAGACGAGGCCGAACTGCTCGTGGACGAAGGCACAAGCGACGATCTGTGGGTCACCTCCGAAGGCCTGTTCTACCTGGGAGACGGCACGCTCAGCCATGCTTCGCTCACAGGCTCCGACGAGACGGTGCTCAAAGAGGGCGTCAAAGACTTCGTTGTGGCCGACGGCAAGGTGTACACGCTTGGTGAGGACGGCGCGTTTGTCCGCTGTGACCTCGATGGCTCCAACGAGACGGTGCTTGACGCTGCGCGCGATCGCCATGACGAGTCGGTGCTCGTTGCAGACGGGAACGACGTATACCTGGTCTCGAGCGATGCGCTCGTCTGCCGCGATGGGGCAGAGAGCGCAGAAGAGGTCGGCCTTTCCCACGAGGTCGGAGCGCCTGACCGCACGGTCGCGTACGAAGGAGCGATCTTCTACGAAAACGTGTCGGAGGCCTGCTACCGTCACGTAGACGGCGAGGAGCCCGACGAGAAACTGGAACGTGCGTATTTCCGCGGGAAACCGTACGCGCGTATCCAAGACGGCATCTTGTACTACACCATCAGCGGCGAGGACGTTACGGTCGTGGATTTGGACGAAATCGGCGAACGTGAAGAGTACGTCGTAGAGGATGAGGTCGCGGCGACGTCGAAGACCGAGATCGCGGCGTCCGAGAGCACGAAGGATGCGAACGAAAGCTCGGGGGAGATCGATTACGAGCGACTCAAGACCGGCTCTCCCAAAGCGATTCCTGAAAGCGACTACGACATCGGCGCGGGCCTGGAGATGCACCAATCCGGCGGCCAAGGCGTGGTCACGACGGACCATTTCACGCTGACGCTTGACGGCGACCAGGTAGCGCAGGGTCTGTGGCAGGTTGAACAGGTCGACGGCACGACCATCAAATTCGCCTACGCGCCCGCGCGCCAGGCGGGCTTTGACGGCACAGTCTTCACGCTCAAGGCCTACGACTGGGGCGACAACAGCTATGCGGATATTCCTGCCACGCAGATGGCAGGCCAGAGCGGCGACAAAAAGTACGTGGTCATCTTCCCGACGGACGTTCGCTACGATCCGTCGAGCACGGCGCAGGCGGAACAGTACGGGCAGCTGCGTTCATGGGCGGAGGGTATCGACATGAACGCTAACCACGCGAACAACCCGTTCAGGACCGTTCGGCCGTAGGGGCAGCTCTCCCTGCAGGCGGGCAGAGCGGGGGTGCCTCGTTCTTCCTTGCGGGAAGGCGAAGGGCCGTGGATGCGACCACGGCCCTTCGCCACGATTGCGATGCAAGGAAAATGCCGTTGGCGAGGCAGGGCGCGGCAAGCTGTCCTCGTCGACGACGGCCGCGTTGCTTGCTGGAAGAGGGAAGGGGCCAGCCACCTTTTCTCATTAGTAGCGTTCAGCGTCTCCGGCAGCGTAGTCGTCGAACAGCTTGAGGCAGGCGCCGCGGTCGAACTCTTCCGAACCCACCGTCTCTTCCTCACCGCCGAGCTGGCGGTAGAACGCTTCATCGCGGAAGCCGATTTCCGCGCTGTCCTCGCGCGTGCAGCCGTAGTAGACGGCCGCAATGTTCGACCAGAGAATCGCGCCGAGGCACATGGGGCACGGTTCGGCAGTCGTGTAGAGCTCGCAGCCGGAAAGGTCGTACGTTCCCAGGTTGCGGCAGGCATCGCGGATGGCCTCCATTTCGCCGTGGCAGGTGGGGTCGTTGTTCGCCAGCACGCGGTTGTGGCCCTGGCCGATGATTTCGCCGTCCTTTACGATGACGGATCCGAACGGGCCGCCATCTCCGGCTTCGATGCCGCGGTACGCCTCGTCAATCGCAGCTTGCATAAAGGTGGAAGAGGGTTTCATGTCGGTCCTTTCGTCGCTTATGAAATAAAGCATAAGGGCATGCCTGCATCATGACGTGGGATCTGGCCGGTTTTGCGCGGCGACCCAGTCGAAAAGCTCGGTGGCGTGAGCGCTCGCTTCTTGATGGGCCAGGAGGTAGAAGCGCACGTGGGCTTCGGAGTCTTCAAGGGGCACGACCGTTCTCCCGGGCATTTCGCCCGCCAGGTAGGCAGCGTTGGTCACGAACCCGAGCAAAGGCGACGTGAGCGAAAGCTGTTCGAACACGACGCGGTCTTCCTGGACGAGGAAATCGGAGTGGGGCATCTTTTCATCTACCAGCGTGCGCCAAAAGCCGATGTTACCGAACAGCAGGAAGTCTTCGCCGTCCACATCGGCGAAGGTGAGTGATTCCCGCGCCGCGAGCTCATGGCCGTTCGGCACGCTGACTGCCAGATCTTCGTCCATCAAATGGCAACAGCGAACGGCAGGGTAAAGCAAGGGCTTTCGGGAGATGCCGAGGTCCAGAGTACGGTCGAACAATTCGCGCTCGATGTCCTGCTGGCGCATGGTGCGGGACGAGAGCAGGCGGTCAGGGAAACGCTCGACGGACAGTGCGGTAAGGCGCCAGAGGGGTGCGGGCGCGACGGTGCCGACCGTAAGCGATCGCGCCCGGTTCGCCAGGTCATCGAGCGCGATGCGCATAAGGCGTTCCTCGTGCAGGATGGAGCGAGCGTACTCAAGCGCAGTCTTTCCTGCGTGATTAAGCGCAACGTGGCGGCCGTTGCGGTCGAGCAGCTTGCATCCGAGCTCGCTCTCCAGCCGTGCAAGCGACCGGCTCAAGGCGGGTTGAGAAATGCGCAGGCTTTCGGCGGCGGCGCTCACGGTGCCCAATTCCGCTACGGTGCTCAGCTGCCTCAGTTGTTCGATGTTCATCGCTTCTCTTCCCTGACGATACGGTACGGGGCGACTATGCCGGGAGTGCGGACGGCGTTCGCCCGCATCCAGCAGATCCTATGCGCAAGAGATGCACTGCTGTTGCTGCGATTACGCTGGCCGCTATCTTTTTGAGAGCGCTTATATGCATCCTATGCATAAGAGATGCTGTAATCGGCATTGTACTTCCTGTCCGGGCGCCGCGACAATCAAACCAGAAGAGCGAACCGTTCCGACAGGAGGAAACACCATGATCAAGGCGACGATGAACGATGGCCATGAGATTCCGGCGCTTGGCTTCGGCGTCTACCTTATGAGCTCTGTCGAGGTAGAGCAGTATCTGCCGCAAGCCATCGAGACGGGCTATCACCATATCGACACGGCAAACGCGTACTTCAACGAGGTCGCTGTCGGCAAGGTGGTGCGCGAGTCCGGCGTCCCGCGCGAAGACTTCTTCATCACGACGAAGCTATTCCCGCAGAGCTATCCGTACGATCAGTGCAAAGCCGACATTGACGCCACGCTCGAGCGGCTGGGCCTGGACTACGTGGACTTGCTGCTGTTCCACCAGCCTTACGGTGAGTACGTAGAAGGGTGGCGTGCCATGGAAGAGGCCGTGGCGGAGGGCAAGGTGCGCTCTATCGGCCTGTCCAACTTTCCGGTGCACAAGATCGAACAGATCATGGAGGTCGCGACCATCAAGCCTGCCGTGCTGCAAGTGGAGATCAACCCGTACTGGAACCAGCATGCGCTGAAGGCTGAGTTGGCGAAGATCGGTCTGGGAGATGTCGTCTTCGAAGGCTGGTATCCGTTCGGGCATGGCGATGCAAAGCTGCTGGCGGAGCCCGTGCTGGCGAAGATCGCTGAAGCTCACGGCAAGACGCCTGCCCAGGTTATCCTCCGTTGGATGCTGCAGGAGGGCGACGTCACGTTCCCGAAGACCACGAACCCACAGCACATCCGCGACAACTTCGACGTTTTTGACTTCGAGCTGACCGACGACGAGATGGCCCGCATCAATGCGCTTCCGCAGAAGGCGTACTACGACGTGCCGGAGGAGGCGCCCGATTTCGTGCTGGTGCACAACGACTACCGCAACCAGGCGTAGGACGGCAATCAGCTCTTGTTCACCTGTTGCGGTCCGGCAAGCGTGCATGCTGCCCGCGTTGCCCGTGAAAAGTCCACCGGCTCCTGGAGGCCCAGTGGAATCCCGAAATGATCGTCGGCTGCCCCGAAGCACGGCGAGCTTACGAAAACGCCCGGCAGCTTGCCGGACACCTAAAACGAAAGGACCGATCCATGGAATACAAAACCCTCAATAACGGTGTGAAGATGCCGATGCTCGGGTTTGGCGTCTACCAGACGCCGCCGGAGGACACGGAGCGCTGCGTTGCGGAAGCGCTGGAAGTGGGCTACCGCCTCATCGACACGGCGCAGGCGTACGGCAACGAGGAAGGCGTCGGCGCCGCCGTGCGCAAAAGCGGCATTCCGCGCGAGGACGTGTTCATCACGAGCAAGATCTGGGTTTCCAATATGAACTACGAGCGTGCGACGGCGTCCATCGACGAAAGCCTGCGCCGCCTGGGCACCGACCACATCGACCTCATGCTGCTCCACCAGGCGATGGGCGACTATCCCGGCGCGTACCGCGCGATGGAGGATGCGTACAAGGCGGGGAAGATTCGCGCTATCGGCGTCTCGAACTTCTACCCGGAGCGATTGGTCGACGTGTGCGCGCTCGCGGAGATTCCGCCGTCGGTGAACCAGGTCGAGACGCATCCGTTCCGCCAGCAGGACACCGCGCATGCGGTGATGGTGCAGTACGGTGTGGCGCACGAGGCATGGGCGCCGTTCGCCGAGGCGAAGAACGGGATCTTCGAGAACGCTGTGCTGAAAGCTATGGGCGAAAAGCACGGCAAGACTGCTGGTCAGGTGGTGCTGCGTGCGCTCATGCAAAAGGACGTTATTGCGATTCCGAAGACGGTTCGCCGTGAACGGATGGAGGAGAACTTCGACGTGTTCGATTTCGCGCTCGACGCGGACGACATGACGGCGTTCGCGTCGTTGGAAGACCCGTCCTTCCCGCGCATTTTCGATCACTTCGACGCGGGCGTGGTCGAATGGATGCTGGGCGATCTGGTGAAGCAACAGCAGCTGGGAGGCGCCACGCTGTATTAGGGAGCGTAAAACTATCCGTGCGCTTTCGGTTGCCGTCCGAAGTGAGCAAGGGCGTTTGCGACCTTCCGATCGCAAGCGGGAGCGCACGGTTTTCCTTGTTCGCGCCCTTTCGCCTAACGCGTCGCCTCGCAGGCCTCCGGGGCGGGTATGATGGTCGCGTTCGAACGCCACGCATGCCGTTGCCGACGTTCGGCATCGTATGACCGCACCGTGCGAAAGGAATTGCCATGTACGTTGTCTGCCTTGACCTGGAAGGCGTGCTCGTTCCGGAAATCTGGATTGCGTTCGCCGAGGCGACCGGCATCGAAGAGCTCAAGCGCACCACGCGCGACGAGCCTGACTACGACAAGCTCATGGCTTTCCGCCTGGGCATCCTTGACGAGCACGGGCTGGGTCTTAAGGAGATTCAGGAGACCATTGCGCGGATCGATCCGATGCCGGGTGCGAAGGAGTTCCTGGACGAGCTGCGCTCCCTTACGCAGGTCATCATCATCAGCGACACGTTCACTCAGTTTGCGAAGCCTCTCATGGAAAAGCTCGGCTGGCCGACGTTGTTCTGCAACGAGCTGGAATCGGCGGACGACGGCCGTATTACCGGCTGGAAGATGCGCTGCGACCAGTCGAAGCTCACGACGGTGCGTGCGCTGCAGTCCGCTGGCCTGAAGACCATCGCTGCCGGCGACAGCTTCAACGACCTAGGCATGATCAAGGCGTCCTCGGCAGGCTTCCTGTTCAAGAGCACCGAATCCATCAAAGCCGACCATCCGGAAGTTCCTGCGTACGAAGAGTACGACGAACTGCTGGACGCCATCAAAGGGGCGCTTGCGCGCTAAGCATGGCAGCATGGCGGTGTTCGACCGGAATAAAGACGGTGCGACTGACGGCCTCGAGGTCGGACGAACCATTGCGGAAGGCGGCCTGTGGGTGGACTCTTTGGGCGGCGGGCGGAATTCGTCCGGCGGAAAGGGCGGCACGGAGCCTGGCTGTTCATGCGGTGGGTGCCTTATGGTCGTCGCGGTGCTGGCGGGCATTCTGATCGCAATCGCGTTCTTTTCGCAGGCCTGATGCCGGGCAAGCTCAAGGCGCTAGAATGAGTGCGTCAGCACACGACGTTTCAAGGGGGCGTTCATGCGGTATCGCGTACTCGGAAAGACCGGCCTGAAGGTAAGCGAGATTGGCTTCGGCGGCGAATGGATGGACGGCACGCTGGAGGAGACACGCGCGGTCGTGGAACGCTGCGAAGCGGGCGGCGTTAATTTCCTTGACTGCTGGATGGCGGATCCGACGCGACGTTCGAATCTGGGCGATGCGCTCGAAGGACACCGCGAGCGTTGGATCATCCAGGGGCATATCGGTTCGACCTGGCAGGACGGGCAGTACGTGCGCACGCGCGACATGGGCCAGGTGAAGCCTGCGTTCGAAGATTTGCTCGCACGCTTCCATACGGACTATATGGACGTCGGCATGATCCATTACGTCGACAAGGCGTTCGAATTCGAAGAGATCATGGCGGGGCCGTTCATGGCATACGTGCGCGAGCTTCTTCGGGCGGGCACTATCAGGCATATCGGCCTGTCAACGCATAATCCTGACGTCGCGCGTCTTGCCGTGGCGTGCCCCGAGATCGAAGTGGTCATGTTCAGCGTCAATCCTGCTTTCGACCTCATGCCTGCCACCGAAAACCTCGACGACCTGTTCGGCGACTACGACGAAGGCCTTTCCGGCATGGACTCTGCGCGCGAAGCGCTCTATGCGGAAGCGGAGCAGTCCGGCACCGCGCTCACCGTCATGAAAGGCTATGCGGGCGGGCGCCTGTTCGACGAGAAGACTTCGCCCTTCGGCGTGGCGCTTACGCCGGTGCAGTGCATCCACTATGCGCTCACGCGTCCGGCGGTCGCAAGCTTTCTGGCAGGTTTTTCGGAGCCAGCGCACGTAGACGACGCGCTGGCCTACGAGGCCGCCACGGAAGACGAGCTCGACTATGCGACCGTGCTCGCAGGCGCGCCACGGCATGCGTACTTTGGACAGTGCACCTACTGCGGGCACTGCGCTCCCTGTCCCCAAGGTATCGACATTGCGACGGTGAACAAATTCTACGATCTGGCCATGCTGCAGGATGGCATGCCCGATTCTCTTCTGGGGCACTACCGTGCGCTCAGCGCGAACGCGGCGGACTGCATCTCCTGCCACGCGTGCGAACAGCGCTGTCCTTTCGGAGTGAAGGTTGCGGACAAAATGGCGAAGGCGGCGGTGCTGTTCGGCTCGGATGCCGCTTACCGCAGTTTGCGCAAGAAGGGGTGAAGGCTGCCCTTTCGCCCGCTGACGTGGAGTACACTGTTTCTTTCAACGTCAGCCCGGCCGAACGGGTCAGGGCATTTACTTCGATAGGGGAGATGAACGTGGCTGAACTGTCGAGAGCCCCGCGGGCGAAGGACGACGCCAGCGTGGGCACGGTCGTCGAGCGCTTTATGCGCCGCGTCGAGGCAACGCCGCCAGGGGACTGCCCGCTCTCAACGCAGCTGTCCTTGCTGCAGGCAGGCATCGCGCAGACCTGCGGAAAGTGCGTGCCCTGTCGCGACGGCTTGCCCCAGTTGGCTCGCCTGCTCGAAAGCGTGCTTGCATGCGAGGCCGAAGAAGGCGTGCTCGAGCGCATGCGCCAGCTTGCTGCCATGATCCAGGCCACGTCCGACTGCGCAATCGGCTATGAAGCGGCGAACGCGTTCCTGGACGGCATGGACGCGTTTGCGGCTGAATACGAAAGCCACGTGCACGAAGGGCGCTGCCAAGCGGGGGTCGGTCAGACGCTTCCCTGCGAGACGCTGTGTCCTGCCCACGTGAACGTCCCGGCTTATATCGCGTTGGTGGCGGAGGGCCGGTGTGCCGATGCAGTGAACATGGTGCGCAAGGACAATCCGTTTCCTACCGCATGTGCGTTCGTCTGCGAGCATCCGTGCGAAGAGCGCTGCCGCCGCATTCTGATCGATGCGCCCGTGAACATTCGCGGCATCAAAAAGTACGCGGTCGACCATGCGCCTGCCGACCATATCCCTTCGCTGCCGCGCAGCGTGGATACCGCGCGTACCGTGGCGGTCGTTGGCGGCGGTCCGAGCGGTTTGACCTGCGCGTATTTCCTTGCGCGCATGGGGCATCGCGTGACGGTCTTCGAAGCGCGCGAACAGCTGGGCGGCATGATGCGCTACGGCATCCCTGCCTACCGCTTCCCGCGCGAACGCTTGGACCAGGACATTCGCGGCCTGCTGGAAGCGGGCACGATCACGGTGCGCTGTGGCGAGGAGATAGACGCCGCGCGCATGCGCGATATTGCCGGGTTCTACCACGCGGTCTACGTTGCCATTGGCGCCCAGGGCGGGAAAACCTTGCGCATGGAAGGCGCCGACGCGAAAGGCGTCATGTCGGCCGTTGAGATGCTTGGTCGCATTGGCGACGGAGACTACCCGGATTTCACAGGAAAGCGCGTGGTCGTTGTGGGCGGCGGCAATGTGGCGATGGACTGCGCGCGCACGTCGGTGCGTGCGGGCGCGGCAGAGGTTACGGTCGTGTATCGCCGTCGAAAAGAGGATATGACCGCGCTTCCCACGGAGGTGGAGGCCGCCATCGCTGAGGGCGTGGAGATGACGGTGCTCATGGCGCCGGATTCTATCGAAGTTGACGAGGAAGGCAACTGCACGGCACTCGTGGTCCAGCCGCAGATGATCGGACCGGTCAAGCGCGGCCGTCCCGCGCCCGTTGCTGCGCGCAAGCCCAAAGAGCGCATCAAGGCGGACGTCGTGCTGATCGCGGTGGGCCAGGACGTTCTTTCTGCGCCGTTCGAAGCGTTCGGCATGCAGACGACCTGGGGCTGCTTTAACGCGGACGAGATGCTGCGCGCCGAAGGCATGGAAGGCGTGTTCGTAGGAGGCGACTGCCAGACAGGGCCTTCTACCGTCATCAACGCCATTGCGGCGGGAAAGGTCGCCGCGCGCAATATAGACGAATACTTGGGGTACCACCATACGCTCGACTGCGACATCGATATTCCGGTGCCCGTTGCGAACGACCGCACGCCTACCGGTCGTGTCGAGGTGGAGGAGCGCCCCGCCCGCGAGCGGAAGCTTGACTATCGGGCGGTCGAAGGCGGCATGAGCAAAGAGGAGATGCTGCAGGAATGCCGCCGGTGCCTCCGCTGCGATCATTTCGGCTGCGGAGTCCTGGACGAGGGGAGGGTTCAGCATGATTAGACTGACCGTTGACGGTCGCACGGTGGAGGTGCCAGCGGGTTCCACCATTCTCGATGCGGTCAACGCAGCGGGAGCGCACGTGCCCACGCTGTGTCATCTGAAAGGAAACAGCCCGGTCGCCTCGTGCCGCGTCTGCGTGGTCGAGGTCGAAGGGGAGCCGTACCCGGTTCCGTCGTGCTCGACGCCTGCGCGCGCGAACATGGCGGTAACCACGGATTCGCCGCAGCTTTTGGCCTGGCGTCGGACGGCGCTCGACCTGATCATCGCCGACCACGGGCTGAACTCTACGAACTATTGCTTTTCCTGCGAAAAGAACGGTGCGTGCGAACTGCAGGACGTGTGCCGAGAGCTGGGCGTGGAGTCTCCAAGCTTTCCTGCGCGCGAAGGGAAAGAGCCGGTGTTGGATTCCAACCCGTTCCTTTCCTACAATCCCAATCTTTGCATCCGCTGTCAGCGGTGCGTGGGCGCCTGCAACGAAGCAGCGTGCAACCACACGCTCCGCGCGAGCAAGCATGGCCTGAGGACCTCCATCGAGGCTCCGTTCGGTGAAGGGTGGCGGCAGACCGACTGCGAGTCCTGCGGCAACTGCGCGCAGGCATGCCCGACCGGCGCGCTCGTTGTGAAGCGTCGCGAAGCGTACCGCTCCTGGGAAACGGAGCGCGTGCGCACGACCTGCCCGCACTGCGGCGTCGGCTGCCAGCTTGACCTGGTCGTGCGCGACGGGAAGATCGTGGACGCCGAAGGCGCGCCCGGTCCGTCTAACCGTTCGCTTCTGTGCGTGAAGGGCCGTTCGGGCAGCTTCGATTTCGTCTCGTCCGAAGACCGGCTGACCACGCCGCTTGTGAAGAACCGCGAGACGGGGGAGTTCGAGCCTGCAACCTGGGATGAGGCGCTCGACCTGGTGGCACGCCGCTTCGGTGAGCTGAAAGGGCAGTATGGCGGTGAGTCCCTCGCGGCGTTTGCCTGCTCTCGCTCCACGAACGAGGACGTGTACCTCTTCCAGAAGATGGCCCACGTTGCGCTCGAAACGAACAACATAGACAGTTGCGCCCGTGTTTGACACGCCCCCAGCGTCGCCGGTCTGGCGACCATGCTTGGTTCGGGCGCGATGACCAACACCATCCGCGACATTGCGGAGCAGGCTGACGTCATCATGCTCGTGGGGTCGAACCCCGAAGAGGCACATCCGGTCATCGGCATGCAGCTGCGCGCCGCCGTCGAGCGCGGTTGTCGGCTTATCGTGGTCGATCCGCGCGACATCGGCCTGGCAAAGATGGCCGACATACATTTGAAGATTCGCCCGGGCACGAACGTCGCGTTTGCCAACGCGATGACCAACGTGCTCATCAAGGAACGTCTGGTGGACGAAGGGTTCGTGCGCAATCGTACGGAAGGCTTCGAAATCCTTGCGGCGAACGTGTCCGAGTACACGCCCGAATGGGCAGAGGATGTCTGCGGCATCGACCGGCGCGACCTGATAGCGGCCGCGAAGCTGTTCGGCCAGGCGCAGCGTGCGTCCATCGTGTACTGCCTGGGCGTGACAGAGCACTCTACCGGCACGGACGGTGTTATGGCGCTTTCGAACATTGCCATGATCACCGGCAATCTGGGCAAGGCGGGCGGCGGCATGAACCCGCTGCGCGGCCAGAATAACGTCCAGGGCGCATGCGACATGGGCGCGAGCCCTGACGACTTGCCGGGCTATCAGAAGATTTGGGACGACGCGGCGCGCGCGAAGTTCGAGAAGGCCTGGGGCGTTTCCTTGAGCCCGAAACCGGGTACGAAAGCGACGGAATGCTTCCCGGCCATGATGGACGGGCGTATTCGCGGTCTTTACCTGTTCGGCGAAGACCCGGTGCGCACGGATCCGGATACGGGCCACGTCATCAAGGCGCTCGAATCGCTCGAATTTTTCGTGGTGGAAGACCTCTTTATGACCGAGACCGCGAAATACGCCGACGTCATCTTGCCGGGATGCAGCTATGCAGAGAAAGAGGGCACGTTCACGAACACCGAACGGCGCGTCCAGCGCGTGCGCAAAGCGGTGGACGTCGTGGAGGGGGCGCGCCCTGACACGGAGATTTTCACCGAGGTCATGAACCGCATGGGATATCCGCAGCCGTTGCTTACGCCTGCGCAGATCATGGACGAGATCGCGTCCATGACGCCGCCCTATGGCGGTATCAGCCATGAGCGTCTGGACAGCGAATCGGTGGCAGGCCGCGGCCTTCAGTGGCCTTGCCCGCATGCGGGGCATCCTGGCACGCCTATCCTGCACGTCGGCTCGTTCTCGCGCGGTGTCGGCTCGTTCTCGGTGCCGGAGTACCGGCCCTCTGCCGAACGTCCGGACTGGGACTACCCGTTTATCCTGATGACCGGCCGTGTTCTGTACCATTACAACGCGCAGGCAATGACCGGGCGCACGCCAGGCTTGGACGAAATCTCTTCTCGTTCGTTCATCGAGCTCAACACGAGCGATGCACTGCGCCTGGGAATCGAAGACGGCGGCCTCGTGCGCGTGACGTCGCGTCGCGGCAGCATTGAGACCATCGCGCGCGTTTCCGGGAAAACGAACCCCGGCCAGGTGTGGATGCCGTTCCATTTCCAGGACGGCAACAGCAACTGGCTTACGAACGCTGCCTTGGATTCCATCTCCAAGGCGCCCGAGTACAAAGTCTGCGCGGTGAGCGTTACGCCGGTCTGGCGACCGGAGTAATGGCCCGACGTTGCGAAGCGCGAGAAAGCTCATCTCGTCGTTCGAAGGCCCTGCGACGGACCAAAGTCCAGTCGTAGGGCCTTTTCGCGTCAACCCGAGGCCCCTCCGCGCTTCTCGCTGGCGGTACGAACGAGGCGGGTGCGCTCGGAGAAAAAGGGACCGTCGCTTTTTCTCATTCGCCTTCGGCTAAAGGCGCCCGGCGAGCGCATCGCGCAACGTTTCGCCCAGGGCACCGAAATCGATCGGCTTGGAGATATGCCCGTTCATGCCGGCAGCGGTGGTGCGGGTGATGTCTTCGGCGAAGGCATTCGCCGTCACTGCGATGATGGGCACCGTGCGCGCGTCCTCGCGGTCGAGGGCGCGGATGGCCTCGCACGCTTCGCACCCGTCCATTTCCGGCATCTGCATGTCCATGAGGATGACGTCGACGCTGCCCATCTCAAGTGACGCGAACAGGTCGACGGCTTCTCGGCCATTCCATGCAGGTATGGAGTCTGCCCCCATCATGTCCAGGTACTCGCGCGCAATCTCCATGTTGATTTCGTTGTCTTCTGCCACCAGGACGGTCATGCCGGTGAGGTCGGGCAGTTCGGGCGTTGCGGGATTGTCGTCGGCGGGCTGCTCGGGCTCGGCGGGCTGCAGTGGCAGCGTCACGATGAACGTGCTGCCGACGCCCGGCGTGCTTTCGACGGCGATCTCGCCGCTCATCTGCTGTACGAGGCTTTTCACGATGGGCATGCCCAGGCCGGTTCCGACCACGCGGCGCGTCGAGAAGGCGGTCTCGCGCGCGAACGGCTCGAAGATGTGCTCAAGGAACGATTCGCTCATGCCAATGCCGGTGTCGCTGACGGTGACCTGGTATTTGTTGAGCTTTGTGCCCACGGAGACCTCGCGCAAGAGTATGCGGATGGTCCCGCCGGGCAACGTGTATTTCACCGCATTCGAGATAAGGTTGTTGAACACTTGTCCCAAACGGAAGGCGTCGCCGATTACGCAGGGGTTCTCCACGTCCAGGTCGACTTCGATGTGCTTGTCTTCTTGCTGTGCTTGCGCTTCGAACAGCGCAGCGGAATCCTGGAGGCATTTTTCCAGGTCCATGGGCGCGACGTCGAGCATGCTCCCTTCGCCCTGCTCGATGCGCGACATGTCCAGGACGTCGTTGACAAGCGTGAGCATCTGACGTCCGGACTGCCCGATACGCTCAAGGTTGCGGAACGCCTTGTCCGGGTTGTCGGGCTCTTTTAGAGCGAGGTCGGACAGCCCGATGATAGCGTTGAGCGGGGTACGCAGGTCGTGGGAGACCTTGCTGAAGAAATCGTTCTTGCGTTTGGCGGTTTGCTTCGCGGAGTTCAGCGCGTTTTCGAGCAGCGCCTGCTGTTGCATCTGGCGGCGCTTCTCTTCGTCGATCTCGCGGAAGCTCATAATGACCTCGTCATGGCCCAAGCCGTCGCTGAAGGTCACCTTGATGCTGACCCATTTGAAGGCATCCCCGAACCGGCGCTGGTAGTCGCCGCCGAATTCGCTTGCGCCCTCGTCCGCCAGGCGGCAGATGTTTTCGAGCGAGAAGCTGTCTTCGAAGACCGCGTAGGTCTTCGCTTCGACCACTTCGCTCACGGTGTCGATGAGATGCTGGTAGGAGCCGTGGTCGCCCAGGGTGCTGCGCACGTCTTCCGAGGACTTGACGGTCTCGTAGGTCCCTTCTTTCAGGTCGATACGGTAGATGGCGTAGAAGGTGTCGCCCAAGGCGCGCAAAGTCTCTGCCGTCCGTTCGATCTTGCGGTTTCTCAGGTGCTCGCGCAACGCCACGACGATGACCGCCACGACGAGCAGGAGGCTGAACGCAGCCAGCGCAAGAATGGTGGCGTCCCATCCGTCCTGCAGGATGTTTTCAAGCGGGATGGTAACGATGGAGAGCCATCCGTTGTCCATGGCCGTGTAGTAGACGCCGCGTTCGACCCCTTCCACGTCCGTAATGTACGCGTCGGGGTCTTCTAAGCTTCCATCCTCGATGCGCTCTACGAGCCCAGCCATGTAGGCCTGTGCCTCGGGGAGGTCGGGGTTCATGCGACTGTTCACGTAGACGAACTGCCCGTTACGGTCCAGCAGGTAGTACGAGCTGTCTTCCGGCATGCTTGCTTCGTTGGAGAAGGCGTACAGGTCGTTCAGCCTGATGTCGAAAGCGAGCACGTTGCCTTCCCCGTTCAGGCGCATGGAGAGCGTGACGAGCTTATCTCCCGTGACGGCACCTTGGTAGACGTCGGTGAAGTATGCCTGCCCTTCGGCGTTCAGCGCGCCTTGGTACCAGTCCGTGCTGCTATAGTCGTAGGTCGCGTCACCCTTCCACGGGTCGGTGGCAATTAGGTCCCCGTTTATCACGGCGTACGGGTCGATGACCTTTGTACCCAGCACTTCCGTAAGGTACACAGCATAGGACTGGAGCCATTGCTCGATAGTCTGGACGCTTCCTTCGTTGTTGATTTCTCCGTTCACATACCGCGCGCCGACGCCCAGGTAGGTCTCGTACGAGGCAAACCGTCCTTCCTCCTCTGCTGCATAGCTTTCTGCCAGCAGGGTGCCCATTTCGTTGGCATTCGAGAGCAACTTGTCGCGCACAAGGAGGATGCTCCATGAGAGCAAAAGCGCGAACGTCAGGATGAGCGCGATAGTAAGCTTCATGGACAGGCGAAGTTTTTGCGTGCTTTTGGTGCGTGCCATGTCGGCTCCTAGCAGTCTGTGCGGTCGAGGTGTCGGGCGGCATGCGCGTCCGTGCGCGGTACGCAGGGCTTGCAGCGTTTCGTGTGCGTTCTCACTATATAGCATGGAGCATCCATCCTGTTTCCACTGCACGCCGCCGACAACGCCAAGCCCTTGATCGGGCGAAGAAAAGGGCAGATAAAAGGTCGCAATGGCGTACAATGGCTTTGTCTGCCCATAAGGGCCTTCGATGGCTTTGCCTGCGCATCGCGGAGCCTGCCTTCGCGAGAAGGGATGCGAACATGACCGCTCTTGACGACGACAATTCGGAGGTCGTTCGCGCCCTGCTGCCCATTGAGCGCGACGCGTGGCTTGAGATGCTGCTGAGCCAAACGGGCATTCAGCTTTGGAGCGTGGACGTCAACGAACGCACGCTGCGCGTCTTTTCGGCGGGAGAGCGGACGAACCGCCAGGAGGTCTACCGCAACTTTCCCGACTCATACCTTGAGAGCGGGCATGTGCACCCGAATTCGCGCGATGCCTTTCGCCGGTTTGCCCAGGATCTCCTGTCCGGCAAAGAGTCCGACAGCGAAAACTTCACGCTCCAGTACCGCGAGACGAGCTGTTACGGATGGGCGCAGCTGAAATACCGCATGCTCTTCGACGAATCCAACCATCCTCAGCGCGCTGTCGGGATGCGTACTAACCTTTCCTACCGCTCAAGCGGCGAAGCGGGCTTTCTGCAGAGGCGCCCGGCGCCCGAGACGCTCTATCCGCATCTGTTCGCGAACGTGCAGGCCGACCTGACCCAAAACTTCGTGGAGCGTCTGGAGATAGAGGGGGCCGAAGAGTCCACGCTCTCGCGCAACGGCACGTATTCGGAAGTGGTCGACCTGTTCTCCTCGCGCTTGTTCGCGAAGAACGAAGAGAAGCCTTTGCGGTCGAAACTCGGGCGCGAAGAGCTACTCCGTGCGTTCGAGGAAGGACATCGCTGGGAGGCCGCGCGCTTTCGGATGGTCGATAGCACGGGGTCTATCAGGCGTCTTTTTGTCGGCGCGAACATGGTGCGCAATTCGGAGAACGGTGACGTGCTCCTGTTCGCGTACGTGAGCGACGAGGACAGGCGCTGCCTGTGGGAAAGGCTTCTTGACGAGCCTGCATCGTTCGATCCGGTCACGGGCGTCTATGACGCTGCGACCTTCGAGACGCTTGCGCGCATGCAGGCATCGCGCGGTTTCGGCGATGCCTGCGCGCTTGCGCTTGTATGGATAGAAGGCGCGCGCGAAGCGAATTTGGCAGAACCCAGCGTGGCATCCTCGAGGCGAAGGGACGTGGCCACCGCCTTCGCCGTTGCTTTGGATACGGACTGCATCATCGGACAGCTGCGCGACGACGCCCTTGTCGCGTTTTTCCCGGACGCGGGCGTGCAGCAGGACATCAAGCGCCGTATCGAGCATGCGATGTCGTTCGTGCGCTTGTCTTTGGACGACGACCGTGCCGCGAGCTCATTGCGCTTTGTGGTGGGCGCGGTATGTAGCAAGCGGGCTCAGGCAGACTACGATGCCATGCTGAATCGTGCGGAAGCGCTCTGCGAGCTTTATGGCGGCGACTCGGCGGATATCGTGGCGTTTCCCGACGAGCGCGAAGAGCGGCAGCGCGGTAGTGCCGGCTTGGGCGAAGAGGACGGCAAAGTGGTGCCCGTCCCGCTGCAGAAAGGCAGGGCGCTCACGCTGCTGGAAAAGGACGTGGCGCTGGAATGCCTTTCCGGCATGCTCATGTCCGAATCGTTGGACGACTCCATGGGCGTGTTCTTGCGCTGCGTCGGCTCGCACTACGAAGCCGATCGCGCGTACTTGCTCACCATATCCCGAAAGGACCGGACCATCGTCGTTCCGTACGAATGGTTCTCGGAGGGGAAGTACGGCATTTCGCAGGTAATATCCGGCAAATCCATCGACCGCTACCCGTTGCTTGCGCGCAGCATGGACGCATCTCAGCCCGAGCTGCTTGCGCGCGTGCAGAGCATGGACGCTGCCGCTCCTCCTTCCTGGCGTTTCGCGGTCTACCCGCTTCACGAGGAAGACGGCGTCCTGTGGACGCTCAATATCGAGAATCCCCACAGCATACCGATGGACACGGCGCTTTTGGACGCGCTCGTTCCCCTGTGCGAAAGCGAGCGCGCGCGTTTCGAGCGCGCAGGCACCTCGCCTGCCCAGGATGCCGCGATGCGCCGTTTGATGGGCTTGAAGAACCTTGATTCGTACACGGACGTGGTGTACTCGCTCAGTTCGGACGTGTACAGTTCCATGGGCGCCCTGGCGGTCGACATCCCCGAGCTGAGCTCTATAAGCGCAGGGGAAGGCTTCGAGCGCAGCATGGGACTGCTCATGCGGATTTCGGAAGTGCTCAACGACCTGTTCGGCTCTGGCATGCTTTTCCATACAAGGGATTCCGAGTTCATCGTCTTGAGCCCCGATACCATCTACGAGGTCTTCTTGGACCGTTGCGCGCGTGCGCGGCTTATCCTGCAGACGTCCTATCCGGACCGGTTCCGCATGGGCTATACCTGGGCCGACGGCGTGTTCACGGCGCGCTCGCTCGTGAACGAGGCGCGCTCTATCATGCGCTGCGACGACATCGCGGCACGCAAGGACGCCGAGGATTTGGGGGAGTCGTCTCCCGGTGTGTTCGCAAGTGCGGCGGCGAGGCTGGCGGAGGACGAGCGGTTCGCCGTGTACCTCCAGCCGAAGGTCGACTTGCGGACGGGAGAGGTGACGGGGGCCGAAGCGCTGACCCGCGTCGTAGGAAAGGACGGGCGCGCCTATTCGCCGTCGGGCATTGTGGAGGCCATGGAGAAGGAGGGCACCATTCGCGATCTGGATTACCTTGTCTTCGACGCGACGCTGGCCTTGCTTGAGGATTGGGCAAGCCGAAGGCTGCGCCTGATTCCCGTCTCCGTCAACTTCTCGCGCAGCACGCTGCTGACGCCGTCGTGCTTTGCCTCGGTCATGGCCATCATGACCCGCTATCCTGACGTGCCGTCCTCCCTGGTGGAGATAGAGGTGACCGAATCGGCGTTCAATTTGGAGCGCGAGACCTTCAAAGGAATCATAGACCGCTATCATGAACTGGGGATACGCATGAGCTTGGATGACTTCGGCTCGGAGTACTCCAACCTTTCGGTCTTTGCGAACATCCCGTTCGACGCGGTGAAGATAGACCGGAGCCTTGTGGCGAACGTGGAGACGAACGATGTAGCGCGCTCGCTCGTGCGCAACGTCGCGCAGGTCTGCAACGACCGCCATGTTGCATGCATTGCAGAGGGCGTGGAGACCGAAGAGCAGGCTCGGGCGCTCATTCAGGAAGGCTGCAACTACGCACAAGGGTATTATTACGGAAAGCCGATTTCCGCGCAGGAGTTCGAACAGAAGTACCTGCGCGGTGGAGATACAGCATAAGGAGGTTGCCCGAATGGCACAACCGAACATCCCTGCTTCGGCAAGAGGGTCGCACGGGGACGAGAAAGCCCCGTTCATCGTGGGCATCGGCGCTTCCGCCGGCGGTCTGGAGGCGCTGCAGGAGTTCTTCCAGTCCATGCCGTCGAACAGCGGCCTGAGTTTCGTGGTCATCCAGCACCTTTCGCCTGACTACAAAAGCCTCATGGCGGACATCCTCGGCAAGCATACGGACATGGACGTGCTCCAGGTCGAGGACGACATGGAGGTCAAGGCTAACACGGTCTACCTCATTCCGCCGAAGAAGAACATGACGCTGAGCAACGGGCGGCTGCTCCTCTCGAACTACGACCATGGGATGCTCAACCATCCCATCGACATCTTCTTCACCTCGCTGGCGGAAGAGTGCCGCGAGCGGTCTATCGTCGTCGTGCTTTCGGGCACCGGCTCCGACGGCACGAGCGGTGTGCGCGCGGTCAAAGAGAACGGCGGCCTGGCTATCGTGCAGACGCCCGAGAGCGCAAAGTTCGACGGCATGCCGCGCAGCGCCATCAGCACCGGGCTGGTGGACTGGGTGCTTGCGCCTCCGGAGATCTCCGACGAGATTCTGAACTTCACCCATTATCACCTGGCGCTTCTGCCGGATGCGGACGAAACGCTCTTCTCGGACGAGGAAAGCCTTTCCCATATCTACGTGGTGCTGAAGAAGGAAAGCGGCATCGACTTCACTTACTACAAGCGCAGCACGGTCTTGCGCCGCATCGAGCGCCGTATCGTCGTGACGCACAGCAACGGTCTTGCGGAGTACGCTCGGTCTCTCGACGACAATCCCGAAGAGATCAACATCCTGGTCAAAGAGATTCTCATCGGCGTGACGAGCTTTTTCCGCGACCCGGAGCATTTCGAGGTTCTCAAGCGCAACGTCATCTACAACATTGTGCAGAAGGCTGACGAGAACGAGCCGATCCGCGTGTGGAGTGCGGGATGCTCGACGGGCGAAGAGGCGTACTCGGCCGCCATCCTGTTCCGAGAGGTGCTTGACGAGCTGCAGGTGCGCCGTGATGTGAAGATCTTTGCGACCGATATCGACGTGCGCGCTATCGAGCAGGCAGGCAAGGGCGTGTTCCCTGAGAGCATCATCGACGACGTGTCGACCGAGCGTCTGGCACGCTTCTTCACCAAACGCAACGACGAATACCACATCTCCAAAGAGATCAGGCGCATGATCATCTTCGCGCCGCACAACATGCTGTCCGACCCGCCGTTCGGCAAGCTGGACCTGATCTGCTGCCGTAACGTCATGATCTACTTCCAGCCTGTTCTACAGCGCGGCCTGTTCGCCATCTTCCATTCCGCCCTGAAGAACGGGGGCTACTTGTTCTTGGGCAAAAGCGAGACGGCGAACGAATACCCGAACGTGTTCCAGCCTGCATGCAGCACGGAGAAGATCTACATTCACAACGGTGCGGGGAAGATGGAGAATCCTGCGCCTACCTCGTTCAGCGTTCCGAACGTGCAAACGGTGCCGCCGAAGCGCATGGCGGGCGAAAGCCAGAGCACGTCGGGCTATGCGCTCGAGGCGGTCTACACGCAGTATCTGGAGCGCTTCCTTCCGGCGTCGGTGGTCATCAACGAGCGCAACGACGTCATCCACTTCTTCGGCGGCTACATGGACTACCTCAGCATCGCGCCGGGGCGTGCGACGTTCAACCTGTTCAACATCATTAACGAGGATTTGAGCCTCGCCGCTTCCACCGCGCTTTCCCGCAGCCGTGCGGAGCATACGTCGGTCACTTACACGGGCATTTCGGTCGACTGCCCGTCGGGGAGGAAAGTGATCGACCTTGTGGTGCAGCCGATCGCCATGCCGAACGGGCTCGATCCGAGCTTGACCGCGATGCTGTTCATGGAAAACCGCACTGCCGACGTGGAGGACGGCGTGGTGGAGAAGTACGACATCAACACCACGACGTCGCGGCGTATTGCCGACCTTGAGTTCGAGCTGCGCGAATCGCAGAACGACCTGCAGGCGACCATTGGCGAGCTCGAGACGGTGAACGAGGAACTGCAGGCGGCCAACGAGGAGCTTCTGACCGCCAACGAAGAACTACAGAGCTCGAACGAAGAGCTGCAGTCGGTGAACGAAGAGCTCTATACCGTCAACACCGAATACCAGCAGAAGGTCGACGAGCTGACCATGATGGCGAACGACCTTTCGAACTTCCTTTCGTCCACGATGATCGGCATCCTGTTCATTGACGACAACTTCAACATCCGCAAGTTCACGGAGTACATCGGCCGCGAATTCCAGCTCATGGACCACGATGTGGGACGCCCCATCCAGATTTTCGCGCACAGCTTCCCGAACGAGGACATCGTGGAGGACGCGAAAGAGGTGCTGAAGAGCCTCACGCCGATTGACCGCGAGGTGTCCGCTATGAACGGCCGGTTCTACACGCTGCGTATTGCGCCGTACCGCACGACGGAGAACAGCATCAAGGGCCTGGTCATCACGATTATCGACAGCCTCGAAGGCGGCAGGGGGTAGGGGTTCTGCGTGCCTTCGGCACGCGGAAATGCCCGACGCCGCGGTCCTTTCTGGCACCGAATCCTGCCGTTCAAACGGGGTTCGGCGGACTTTAGTCCAGCCGAACCCCGTTTTCATGCCGACCTTCGGCATCAGAAAGGATCTCGCTGGCGTTACGAACGACCTGGGTGGCAAAGTTCTCGCCATGGCGCTGCGGAAGGGATAGGCGACAAAGGGTTCGCGTCGATGCCGCGAACGGGATGGGCGGCAAAAGGGTCGCTTGCTGGCGTTATGGGCGATTTGGGCGACAGCAAGGTTCGCTCGCTGGCATTGCGGGCGGACTGGCGACAAAAGATGTTGTTGGGAGGTTTGGCGGGATGGTCAAGGGGATTGGCATAGACACGGTGGAGATTGCGCGGATGCGTGCGCGATGCGCGCGCTTTTCCGGCAAAGAGAGCGCGTTTTTCCAGCGTACGTTCACGGATGCCGAGCGCGCAGAAGCGGCGCAGCGGCATGATGCGGCGGCGTACTACGCGGGGCGCTTTGCCGTGAAAGAGGCGGTGTACAAAGCGATCGCGCACCTGACCGATGCCGCAGTTCTCGACTTCCGCTCGGTCGAGACGCTCGCCGACGCGCATGGATGCCCGCACGTGGTGCCGAGCGAGCGCCTTGCGCAGGCGCTCGAGGAAGCGGGCGTGACCGAGCTGTTGGTCTCTCTCACGAACGAAGGGGAGTACGCGACGGCCATTGTGCTCGCGCAATAGGTGCGCTGCCTCTCTTGGGTCCGTCTTTGTCTTTTCTTGCGCAGGCTTTCGAGCCCAGGTACTCTCCGGGGCGTTGCCGATGGGCGAATCCGCGGAGCGGCGTTAAGCAAAGGCAGCACGGGAGGCCTGCCTTCCGCTACTCGCGAGCATCTGGCGTGTTGCAAGAGCTGTCTTTTGCAGCTACGCTCCTATCGTGCGGCATGTCGAGGGCGCGGACGCTTTTCGGCAGGTACAGTACGGCGCCGAGAATGATGCAGGCGATGCCGTCCACCACGAAGAAGGGTGCAATGCCGATGCCTTCCGCGAGGATGCCGCCTGCTGTCAGGCCTATCGGCGAGGCCAGCCCTGAGGCGGCGGTCGTGAAGCCGAGCGCACGCCCCAGCTTCTCTTCGGGAACGTTCCGCTGCACAAGCGTGATGAGCGGCGCATTGAACCACGAGCAGACGACGGCCATGAGGCCGCAGAGCACCACGAACGCGGCAAACAGCGTGGGCGGCAGCAGGCCGCATGCAGTGGTGAGAATGCCGCAGAGGAAGCAGGCGAGGGCTATCAGGCCGGCAAGTCGCTTTCCGCCTCCCCATGCCATGATGATGCCGCTGCCGACGATCATGCCAATGCCCCAGACGGCCTCCGCAAGCGATGCGTCGTAGCCGTCGCCGCCGAAATAATCGAAGGTCATGAGCGGATAGACCGAAGCGAGGGGTGCGAAAACGATCATGCCGAGCGTGACGCCGCCGATAAGCAGGACCAGGCCGCGGTTTGCTGTGATCGCGTGCCAGCCGTCGCGCAGGTTCGCGATTACGTGCTGTTCTTGGGCCGACTCGTCCCTGACGGTGGGGATTTTCGCAAGGGCAAGGCCTGCGCATGCCGCAAGCGCACCGACAAAGTCCAGGAACATAACGGCATGGAACCCTATCGTGGTGTAGAGGAAGATGCCGAAGGCGGGCGCGCCGATGGCGACGATAGAAAGCAGCAGCTGGTCGAGCGTGTTAATGCGCATGAGGTGTCGCTCGGGCACGAGCAACGGCATGGCGGACATCATGGCAGGACTGTGGAATGCCTGGCCCACGCTGCGTGCGAGCACGAGCGCGCCGATAAGCGGCAAGCTTACCTGCCCTCCGCCTGCGAGAATGGCAAAACCGAGCCCGAGCGAGACGATGCCTACGCCCAGGTCGGCTGCAATCATGACTGTTTTCCGGTTGAACCGGTCGGCGAGGATGCCGCCGAACGGCGAAAGCAGGCCAGTCGGGAGGTAGGCGCAGATGCTCATAAGGGAGAGCATGAGCGCACTGCCGGTCGTTTCGGTCACGTACCAGACAGCTGCGTATCCGGCGGCATAGCTGGTGACCATCGAGACCGCTTGTCCTGCCCAGATAGTGGCGATGATGGCAAGCCAGCGTTTCGGGAGCGGGTGTCCGGCTGCGCTCAAGAGGAAATCGGTTTCGGTCACGCGCCTTCCTTTCTGCAGGTTGCATGGCGAGCGTACTTGTGGGAGGGGTGGATGGCGCGTGCGTCATCGTAGGTCGTGAGAGGGGCAGGGGGACGGGGGGACGGAGAGGTTGAGGCCTTCTTCGGGGCCTCAACCTCGTGCAGGGTCTAGAGCGGAAGGGCGCGATGCGCTTCCAGGTCGTAGCGGAAGAGGGGTTTGTACACTGCGCCATCTTTTTCGAGCGTGCTTTTGAACACGGTGATGCAGGTTGCGCTGTCGTCACGAGGGAACTCGAGCGGCGGCAAAGAGCCCGAGGGGAGCTTTGCGCGCCGCGCAAGCGTGATATGCGCTTTGAAGGTCTTCTCGTCGAAGTCAACGCCACGGTCGACCAGCGCATCGCGCAGGGGGTAGACCAAATCGTCCAATTCCGGATTCGGGGCGATGCCAAGCCAGAGGGTCGCATCGCTCGAGCGGCCGAACTTCCCCAGGCCGTCCGCGCGCAAAGGGACAGGACTGCACGAAGGGCAGGTGTCCTCGATGGCGGCTATGGCGGACGCGAGCTCTGCTTCGTCCACGTCTCCCAAGAACGCCAACGTCAGATGATAGCTTTCGCGCCGCATGAAGCGCCCTTCGACCTCCGCGCTCAGCTGGCGTGCAAGCGCGGCAACGTCAGCCGCAAAGCCGTCGGGCAGCTCTAGTGCAATAAAGGTTCTCAACGAGCTCCTTTCGCTCTGTTCGGGGTTCGTCCCTCCAAACGGAGCGAAGGCCGTTCGGAGGGACGTTTTCGCAGGATTCTACAAGACCTTGAGGCCCTTCGCCACGTTAGCGATGAAGTCTTGGACGTTCGTGACGATACCGCGCGAGCCAAGCGATCCGCGGTCGATAAGCTTGTTGACCGCGAATTCGGCGATGTCGACGCAGTAGAAGTACACCGGGCGGATGGTGCCGTCTTCCAACACGCGGTAGGACGGCGTCATGTTGCCGGTCGCGATGGTGTGGAGCATAGTCGCCATGCAGATGACCGTCGTCGCTTTGCGCACGTGGCCGCGCATAGCGTCCTGCGCCTCGTAGACGTTGCCGTAGACGGGCGGCAGCGGTCCGTCATCGCGGATGGAGCCGGCGAGCACGTAGGGGACGTGATTCGCCTCGAGTGCGTGCATGATGCCGTTGTCGACGTGCTCCGCTTCGATGAACTGGGCGATAGAGCCGTGATAGCGAACGCGGTTGATGGTGTCGAGGTGGTTGTAATGCCCGTTCGGGCGGTTTTCCTGCGTTTCGATATCCTGTCCGAGCGCCGTGTGGAAATAAGCGCCTTCCAAGTCGTGCGTGGCAAGCGCGTTGCCTGCCAGGACGGCGTTCACGAACCCGCCCTCGATGATCTTTGCGAAGGCCATGCGCGAATAGTCGTTGAACGAGAACGCTGGGCCCATGACCCAGACCACGTAGCCGCCGTTCTCCCGCTCATAGCGCAGCAGGTCGTACAGTTCGTCGTATTCGCGCGAAAAAGCGGTCTCGCGGCTACGGCCGAGTCGGAACGCGAAGTTGTCGGCGCGGCGCCCTGCGTTCTCCTGCTCGGGCGGCTCGTCCTCGAAGCCTTCGGTGTAGACGAAAATGCCTTCAGCTCCCATTTCCGTACGGCCGCAGATGATTTGGTCGCCTTTCTTGATGTGGCGGAACTCGCGGACGAACAGCTCGCCGTTCTCGTAGATGCACACACAGTCCATACGGCTATCCTTCGGGAAGAGCCACTGGCCGTCTATCTTGAAATACTCCGGGAAGATGCTCATGGCATGGTAGTACTCCGGTGCAACGCCGTCTTTCGGTGCAGGCTCGATGCGGACGTTCGGCGCATTGACGAAGCGTTCTTCCGTGAAGTCGGGCGTACGGTAGGTGTGCGGGACAAAGCTCATAGATTCACCTCGCTGTCATATCGAGCGGCTGTGCTCTGAAGGTATGGTCGTCGCGGCTTGCGCGCTTGCATTTGGCAGGCATGCAGGCCGCGTGGTTTCCGGCTCTTCGTACTATACCGCAGCAGTCCGCCTAAAACAGAAAGAGCGCCCGACGGGGCGCCCTTTGCTTGAGAATGAAAGGAGGGGGAGGGTTATTCCCTGCCATCCCAGCAGTAGGTGCAGACCTTGTCACGATCAATGCCGATAGCTTCCAGCATGCCGTCGAGAGACTGGTATTCCAGGGAGTCGAAGCCCAGCTTTTCGCAAATGGACTTCAGCAGGCATTTGCCGCGCTCGGTGTTCGCGTCCGAGTATTCGTCCAGGTGCTTCTGACCCTCGTCGCCTTCGAGCTCCTGTACGACGCGGCGGCCGATAAGCTCCATGTCGGATTTCGAGCTGGAGAAGCTCAGGTACTTGCAGCTGTACATGATGGGCGGGCAGGCAGAGCGCATGTGCACTTCCTTCGCGCCTGCGCCGTAGAGGAATTCGACCGTCTCTCCCAACTGCGTGCCGCGCACGATGGAGTCGTCCACGAACAGGAGTTTTTTGTCCTTGATGAGCTCCGGGACGGGAATCTGCTTCATCTTCGCCACGCGGTTGCGAACCGCCTGGTTGCTCGGCATGAACGAGCGCGGCCAGGTGGGGGTGTACTTGATGAACGGACGGGCGAACGGCTTGTTCGTTTCCGTGGCGTAGCCAATGCCGTGCGGCAGGCCGGAGTCCGGCACGCCGGCGACGTAATCGACGTCGGGGATGCTGCCGTTGCGCTCTTTCTCGTCCCGCGCCATGATAGCGCCGTTGCGGTAGCGCATGGTCTCGACGTTGACGCCTTCGTAGTTGGAGTTCGGGTAGCCGTAGTAGACCCAGAGGAACGCGCAGATTTTCATCTGGTCGCCCGCAGGGGCCAGGGTTTCGAAGCCGTCTGCCGTGACGCGGACGATTTCGCCGGGGCCAAGCTCATAGCAGTCTTCGTAGCCGAGCTTCTGGTAGGCGAAGGACTCGAAGGAGATGCAGTGCCCGTCGGCGTCCTTGCCGATGAGCACGGGCAGGCGGCCCATGGTGTCGCGGGCGGCGATGATGGCGCCGTCGTCGGTCATGATAAGGAGCGTGAGGGAGCCGTCGATGGCTTCCTGGGCGAACTTGATGCCGTCGACCAGGTTGTCTTTGCAGTTGATGAGGCCGGCAACGAGCTCGGTGGTGTTGACCGCGGTAGAGCCCATGGCCATGAACTGCTTGCCGCCGTCGGCAAAGAAGTCCTCGATCAGCTGGTCGGCATTGTGGATGGCGCCGACGGTGGTAATGCCGAACACGCCCAGATGCGAGCGTACGAGCAGCGGCTGCGGGTCGGTGTCGCTGATGCAGCCGATGCCGCTTGCGCCATGGAAGTCTGCCAGGTCCCCTTCGAATTTCGTGCGGAACGGGGAGTTCTCAATGGAGTGAATCTGACGCTGGAACGTCCCGTTGTCGTAGAAGACCATGCCTGCGCGTCGCGTTCCCAGATGGGAATGGTAGTCGACGCCGAAGAAGACGTCCAAGACCACGTCTCGCTTGGATGCTGCTCCAAAAAATCCGCCCATGTCAAACCTTTCATTCAGGTTGTCGCGCGCGGGGCTCGTTCGCACTGCCGTATTCAGCGTCGGGTCGTCCGCGTCGTGGTGCCTGCGGACGGGCGATGCCGTCGGCAAGGAGCGAAAGCGCGCTCGTCTTGTTTGCAAAGAGATGATAAAGCGTGGGGACCGTGGATGCGTTGGTATTCTTCATATCTCCGGCATCTTTAACGCAAAATTATAAAAGCCGCCCGTCAAGGAGCGGCTTTTGGCGAGGGGGAAGGCTCTAATCGCGCTGAATAAGCGGCGTGAGCGCACCCTTTGCAAGTACGGTGATTCGTCCCGTGGCACGGGAGATGGTGGTGTAAAGGCGACGTCGTGCCAGCGGTTCGTCGGGGAAGGCTTGAGCGCTTGCGTCCGGGATGATCACGTGGTCGAACTCAAGGCCTTTCGCCAGCTGGAGCGAAATGAGCACCACGCCCGATCGGGGGAGGCTGGTGGTCTTGTCCATCAGGCGTGGGCAGGCGTCGCCCAGCAGTTTCTGCAGGCGGCGTGCCTGGTCTTTCCACGGCACGATGACCGCGGCGATTCCGCCGGATGCCTTCGTGCGCTCCTCGGCGTCGGCAATGGCTTCCGCAAGGGCGGCAGCGTAGGCGTCCTCGTCTGCGAACGTGCGGATGTCAGGGGCGGTCTCCGGACGCATGACCGACGAGACCTGCACCTGTTCGGTCTTCGGCAGCAAGCCCGCGAACAGCGACGTGATCTCGGGAGAAGAACGGTAGCTGGTCATGAGGCGGCATTCGTCGACGGAGCCGCGTTCTGCCTGGAATACGGCGCGCACCTCGTCGAAGGAGGCGGTGTTCGGACGGATGGCCTGGTTCTCGTCTCCCAGCAGCAGGAAGTGTGCGCGGCGGAAGTAGCGTGCGAGCACCATGAGCTGGGCGGCAGTATAGTCCTGCACTTCGTCGATCATGACGTACTTTGCCCAGGGGTTGCCCATGCCGGTGACGGCCATCTTCACGAACAGCCATTCGACCGGGTCCAGGCTCTTTGCGCCCAGCATGCGCATGCCGATACGGTCGATTCGCAGCCACTCGTCGTTGCGGATGGCCTCGCGCACGCTGTCGTATTTTATGCGCACGTAGCGTTTCGCGATGTCGCGCTCTTCCTGCTCGCTCTGCGGGTCGACGGTCTCTCCGAAGAGGCCAAGCTGTTCGGTGAGGGAAAGCGCCACAATCTCGTCCTGGACAGCTTCAGCGCTGGCGAGCTGGGACAGGCGGTTGTCGAAGCGCTCTTCCAGCTCTTCGCGCATAAGGGCGACCAGGTGAGGGCCGGGGGTGGCGTTCTTGAACTTGGAGGCGACCTGACGAATCTGATTGGCGCTCACGAGGGTTTCTCCCTCGCAACGGAGGTCGCGGAAATCGCTCGGGTCGAAGGTGAAGTGGCGCATCGCCTCGTCCACGCGGCGCAGGCGTTCGACGGGTACGTCGAGCGCGCCCTGGCTGCGGTCGGGCGGCATGAGGCTTGCGGCGAATTCGTCCCAGGTAAGGGTTTCAGGATTGCGTTCCCCCAGTTCGGGGAGGACGTTGTCGATGTAGCGGCGGAAGACCGGATTAGGCGTGATGAGGTAGACCTCGCTTGGGTCAAGCGTGCCGCGCTGCTGGTAGAACAAATAGGCAATGCGCTGCAGGAGCACGGAGGTCTTGCCGGAGCCGGCGATGCCTGCTACGAGAAGAACGGGCACGTCGGCATGGCGGATTACCTGGTTCTGCTCCTTCTGGATGGTTGCCGTGATGGCCTTCATGTGCTCGGTACGGCGTTTCGAGAGGGATGCGAGAAGCAGCGAGTCCTGGATGGCGACGGTCGTGTCAAAGTAGGCGTTCAGGCGGTCTCGATCGACATCGAACTGGCGGCGCAGTTTGAGGTCGACGTTGATGGTGCGCCCGTTCGCTTCGTAGGACGTGGGGCCGTTCTCCTGGTTGTAGTAGACTTCCGCGACCGGGGAACGCCAGTCCACGACCAGGCGGCGGTAGGAGTCGTCGGAGATGCCTGCCGCACCGATATAGATTTCCTTCGGGGCATCGCCCGGCTTGAACTGCAGGGCGACTTTCGCGAAGTACGGCTGTTCGAGCAGGAGATGGATGTCGTCGAGCTTGCGAGCGTAGGCTTCCTCTGCCTGGTTGTAGGCGTCCACGACGCGGTTTGCCGAAGCGTACTCGATCCAGGTTTCCTGGGCTTCCTCCCAGCTTGCCATGTTCGAGGACATTTCGTCCGCCATGTTCTCTTTGTCCTTTGCCGCGTCCGCGCGGTTTTTCTCCAGGCGGGCGACCAGTGGGCCTTCCATGGCCACGAGCGTTTCGTAAGTTCTGGAAAGATGTGCCTGCTCTTCCTGGAAAATAGGGTCGTGGGCATCGTCGGGGATGGTGTCGTCTTCAGCGGGCGTGTTGGTCCAGACCGCCTTGTCAGCGGGCATGGTTGCCGTATTCGCGCTGTTTGCTTTCCCGGGCTGCTCGGTGTTTTGCGCGAAAGATTCCGGGGTGGCGTTTGTCGGTTCGAAGTCGATGGTCACGTGCTCTCCTCGCATTCGGTTTGCCCGAAAATTGTAGCGCGCGGCAGGGAGGCTGCGTGCGGTGTTTTGGTGAGCATATTGCGCGGATGCGGCGTGCTTCGCGCGAGGGCGATTGACCTTGAGTTAGGTCAAAGGGGTACGATGATGATGGCCGCTAAAATGACGCTAGCAAAAGGGTGGTGCCTCCGGCAATGGAAAAGGATTGGTGCCCAGGATTGCTTCGCATCTGAAGGTGGCACTTGCATCTAAAGGCAGTCTTGCACCCAAAGGTGATTCTGCGTCCAAAGGAGCCCTTGCGACCAAAAGCGATCCTGCGCTCGAAGACGCCCTTGCGCCCAGAAGCAATCCTGTGCCCGAAGATGACCTCGCATTTAAAGGCGCTCTTGCCAAAAAGGCGATTTCGCGCCCAGAAGCGATTCTGCGTCCAAAAGTGCCCTCGCGCCCAAAGCGTCCTCGAGCTCAAAAGCGGACAGAGTCGCTTGCTGCGCGTCTAGGCGTTGCACGGTTGGCCTTGCCTTGTCTCTCGTCGGTTTTCGCATTTGCGCGCAAAAAGGGCATTGTGGTGGTCATTTTTTCCGATAGAGACGCTCGCCATTGGGAAAATGTCGTTCAGCATGCGCGCAAAGAGCAAAATGCGCGGCATTTACCGCTCCTGAACAGGCCTTTTGCGAAGTGCTTCTACCATTGAAATCCTGCGATGATTGGTGAGAGCCCTTCGCAGCGTCTTTATCGTAAAAAATGACCTTGAGCAAGGTTTGTCTGCGCGCAAAAGATGCGGCTTGCCGTGCAGGTTCGGGCTCTGCCCAGGCACCAAAGCGCGTGCCGTGCGGGGCGTATGACGGTCGCGTTCGCGCTCGCGCCGACGTCGTTCGCGTCCAGGCCGACATCTTAGGGCGCGACATCCGCCCGTTGGCGCGGTGCGCAACTGTCCTGCTCAAGGACGTCGCCGAGCATTATGAAGGCTTCGGAGCGGGGAGTTGGAAGACGAGAACAGTGCATGGTGCAGTTTCCACCGGCGAAGACGTATATCGGGAATGCGACAACGCTGCCTATCTCCAAGCAGGCGGCCGATGTCTCCCGCGAGGCCTTCCAAATAGGCGAAGTCGCGCACTTGGCGACGGGTGACCGTCAGCACGGTCAGGCCGTTGAGCACAAGCTGGTTGCGTCGACGCGCATCGCGGTCGATGTCGCTGAGCTCTTCGTGGTGGCTTGAGCTGTCATACTCAATGGCGAGGTTCTTGTCCTGCCATAGCAAGTCGCATGAGCGGACTTGGCACCTGCCGTTAGGCAAGGAGATGGCCATCTCCCGATTTAATTCCGGCTGCCTGATGCCGAATCCGCCTACGGTGCTGCTTGCCGAAAGGAGGAACGCGACCTTTGCCTCCATAGGCGATCGTGCGTGATCGAGGGCGTATCGCACCGCCTTCCGCGCTTGCTTTGCGCCTTTGGCGTCTTTGCACAGATCGAGAAACCGTGCGAGGTCTTGCCGAGAAACCAAGGGACGGCAGTTTTCAAGCCGATCGTCGCGATCGAGCAGGAGACAGTAGTCCCCGTGCAGTTCATAGGCGAAAAGCACCGCTTCCGGCAACGTTAGGTGTCGGGATAGGTGGAGGAAGCAAAGTTCGGGCGAAGCGATCGCGATGTCGTCGTCGATTGTACAGAACGATCCTTTGGGCAGGTCGATTGATGTTCGCTGTCGTTGCGCGAAGGCGCTTTGGTGATTGGAGGAGCCTGGCGTGACAAGGACGTCCAAGGGGCGGGAAAGCCGCCGCAATGCAAGCCGTCGGGAAAAGGCAAGGATGTCGTCCTCGCGCCGTGCGCAAGAGCGAAGTGACGTGATGCGTGAAGGTCGGGGCTGAGGCATCCTCCCCAAACGAACTTCATTCCAGTATTCGAAGGCCGAGAGCCCGCCAAGAAACAGTCTCATAGCGTAGTTCCTTCCGATGAGCGAACAGCAATGGTGCATGCCGACCGAGCGCTGGGGATGAGACATGCTGGAGAATGTGGCGAGAAGGAAAGCGGGCTCCCAGGCTGCCGACGATTCGATGCAAAATAATGGTGAATAGACGTTTTTCATGCGGCATCATGCATGAATTAGTATGCATGATTCGTTGTCCCTGGAAGAGGAGAGGAGTGCATGTCCTCAATTATTCCAGGATGCGAGCGGTGTTGCGCGTTGTCTGTCTGCTGTGAGCCGTCATGGCAGGTCGGCATAATGGCGTGCTGATGTTGGCAGCCTGGCGACCTAGCGACTTGCCGATTTGACAGCCTGGCGTCTGGCAGTATTGCGATCTGGCGGTATGGCGATCTGGTGGCCTGGCGTGCGCTTCTTTCTTGAAGGTGCGGCGCCTGGTTACTCTGCAATTGTGCGCGAAAGGAGCACGGCGGTGGTCATTTTTTCCGATAGAGACGGAGCAAAGGCGCGACAGCCGCCAAAGAGCGCCCGGGATGTGCAAGCTTGTTTGGAATAGGCACAATAAGCTCTGCTCTGAACAGGCATTATAGGATTGCCGCCCTTTTATTGCTTTATCGAACAAGCTTCCAGTCCACGGAGCGGCGTCTTTATCGCAAAAAATGACCACGGAAGAGGGTCTTTTGTGCGCAAACAGCTTACGGGCTTTGCCGGCGGGTTGGGCGGGCCTAGGAGAATTTCGACCGGGGTTTGGAAGGGGTTGGGCGTGCTGCGCGGGCATTGCGACGTGCTGCCGCAGGTGAGGCTCAAGATTCCGCACGTAGGCTGGGACCAGGTGCATCTAACGGGCGCGGGTTGCAGCGGGTTTGGTCGGGGTTTCAACGGGAGTGTGCTTTTTTTTTCGGCGGGCTTGGCAGCTTTTGGTGAGCATGCTCGAGGGATCAAAAGCTGGCCAGGGAAGGGCGCAGGCGACCTTGGGAATAACGGAAAAGGCACCCAAAATAACGGAAAAGGCGCCCGAAAGCTGCTTGCAGCGCACGGCTCAGGCAAAGCGTCTGGTGTGGTGGACGCGCGCTTCGCTTGTCGGGTGACCGACGAGCCCGTCCGCACGAGCTGATGATGGATGGGCGTATGAATCCCGCCCTGCGTAAGGCGGTGCGCTGCGGGATCGACTGGTCGTCGCAGTGCAGATGGCTCCTGTCAGCACCGTGCTGTGCGATAATGCCAAGGAATCTGACAGGACGAAGACGAGCGGAGATGCCCTGTGAGCACACTGAGCAGCAGCGAATCGACGAACGAAGCGAACGGTAAGCCGACGGGAACCGAGGGGACATCTGCCCCTGACGTAAGCGAAAGCGCAACGAGCGCTGACGGCATGGCGGGCGAAAACGCGACGACAGAAGATGCGCAGGTCGGCACGCGTCAGGACGGTGCCTCTTCCTACGGCTCTCTTGGCCGCCTAGCTCCGAGCTGGTGGGAGCCGGAGGACGGGACGGAGCCAGAGCCTTGGCGCACGACCGACGAAGCGTTCGAGCTCTTCTTGGACTGGACCATTTCGCGCGGTATCGAGCTGTGGCCGCATCAGGAAGATGCGCTTATGAACCTTGCGGCAGGAAACCACGTCATCCTGGGCACGCCGACCGGTTCGGGCAAGTCCATGGTCGCACTCGGCATGCTGTTCATGGCGCTTGCCACCGGGCAGCGTTCGTACTACACCGCCCCGATCAAGGCGCTCGTGAGCGAGAAGTTCTTCGACCTGGTGGAGTTGCTTGGTCGCGACAATGTGGGCATGAGCACGGGAGATGTCCATCTCAACACGGGCGCACCGGTGGTCTGCTGCACAGAGGAGATTCTGGCGAACCAGGCATTACGCGAGGGGGAGTCGGCGGATATCGGATGCGTCGCCATGGACGAATTCCACTACTACGGCGAGGCCGACCGCGGCTGGGCTTGGCAGGTTCCCCTGCTTACGCTCCCGCAGACGCAGTTTTTGCTCATGAGCGCCACGCTTGGCGACGTCTCGAAGATAGCCGTGTCGCTCGAAGAACGGACAGGGCGTGCGGTAGACATCGTGGCCGACGCTCCGCGCCCGGTACCGCTGTCGTACGAATACGTGCGCGAGCCTTTGGAGGGAACAGTCGAGTTGGCGCTGCGCGAGGGCAAGGCGCCTCTCTACATCGTGCATTTCTCCCAGGATGCGGCGCTTTCTACCGCGCAGTCGCTCGCAAGCTACGGCGTGTCCACAAAAGAGCAGCGCGAGGCAGTAAAGGAAGCTATCCGAGGTACGCGGTTTACGACCGGATTCGGCAGGATACTCCAGCGTCTTTTGGGCTGCGGTGTCGGCGTTCACCATGCGGGCATGCTGCCGCGCTATCGCCTGCTGGTAGAAAAACTGGCACAGCAGGGCCTTCTTCCAGTCATCTGCGGCACGGACACGCTGGGCGTGGGCATCAACGTGCCCATCCACACGGTCGTGCTCACGGCGCTCTCGAAGTTTGATGGCGTGCGCATGCGCCGCTTGAAGGCGCGCGAATTCCACCAGATTGCCGGTCGTGCAGGGCGGTCGGGCTTCGACACGGAAGGCCTTGTCATTTCTGAGGCTCCCGACTACGAGATAGAGAACGCGAAAGCGATTGCGAAGGCGGGCGACGACCCGAAGAAGCTCAAGAAAGTGAAGAAAAAGCAGCCGCCTGAAGGTTTCGTGGGCTGGACCGAGCAGGTGTTCGAGCGCTTGGTCGCCGCGCCGCCCGAAACGCTCGTGCCGCATCTGCGCATCACGCACTCTATGGTGCTGGCGCTTGTGGAGCAGGGCGGGGATGCCTGGACGCGCACGTGCAAGCTTATTGCGGATTCGGCACAAAGCGAGGACGAGAAGGCAAAGCTTGTCCAGCGCGCCCGCGAGATTTTCGACACGCTCGTGGATGCAGGCGTGGTCGAGCGCACCGAAAACGAGGACGGCGTTTCGTACGCGAGCACGGTTGACCTGCCGCCGGATTTCGCGCTCGATCAGCCGCTTTCGCCGTTTTTGCTGGCAGCGCTCGACCTTTTAGACCCCGAGGACGAAAACTACGCGCTCGACCTCATCTCGCTGGTGGAGGCTACGCTGGAGGATCCGCGCCAAATACTACGCGTGCAAGAGCGCAAGGCAAAGGATGCCGCTATGGCCGCCATGAAGGCAGAGGGAGTGGACTACGAAGAGCGCCTTGACCGCATCCAGGACGTGACGTATCCGAAGCCGCTTGAAGACCTCATTTCGTTCGCGTTCGGAAAGTACTGCGAGACTGTGCCGTGGGCACGCGACTACGAGCCGAGTCCGAAATCCATTCTGCGCGACATGGTAGAGTCGGCATCCGACTTCAAAGGGTACGTAGCGCGCTATGGCATCGCCCGTTCTGAAGGTACGCTTTTGCGCTACCTTTCAGATGCGTTTCGCGTGCTTGATCGTACAGTGCCGCGGGATCGTTGTGACGACCGGCTGGCGGATATCATCGCTTGGCTTGATTTCGTGGTGCACTCTATCGATTCCAGCCTGGTGGACGAATGGGAGATGGCCGGGCAGGGCGAACACGGCGCCGAGGATGCGGCAGCGCCGGGGGCGGCGGATGCGGTGGTGCGCGACCGGCGCGGGCTGACGGTGCTCGTGCGCAACGCGCTGTTCCGCCGTGTGCAGCTGGCAGCGCGCGGTCGCGTGGAAGAGCTGGGCAAGCTCGATGCCGATACAGGCTATGCGGCGCGCAAATGGCAGGGCTTGCTGGACGAATTCTTCGTTGCGCACGAAGAGATTGTGATCGATGCGGACGCGCGCTCGATGGACTATCTAGCGATAGACGAGTCTCCTGAACGAGAAGAACATCTTTGGCGCGTGCTGCAGACGTTCAAGGATTCGGACGGAGACCGCGACTTCGTCATTTCCGCCGACGTGGATTTGGACGCTACCCAGGAAGCGGGCGAAGTGGTCTTCTCGCGCTATCGTGCGGGTTTTGTCGAAGATGTGCTGGAGGGTCTGGACGGCCTCGGGTAGGCCATTCTGCGACAGCATGGCGGTAGCGGCGTTTCTGCGGCATCGCTTGTTCCTGCGGAGCTGCAGAAACGCCGCCTTCTGCCCGACGGGCAGGTCGCGGCATCGCTTGGACTCTCTTGGGGTGCCACGATTTACAGGCGATGGCCCCCAAGGGCTTTGCGTCTGTCGGGTGCAGTCGTGCTGTCACTGCTCGGGGCTTACGTAGCTTTCGTCGACCGTGATCTTGCAGACAGCGTTCGGGACCTTTTCCTTGACGATGTCCGCAACGCGGTCGCGCAGCGCGTCGGCGGAAAGCGGCAGGTCGGCAGGACGCATGCAGTCGAAGATAACGTTCACGTGCGTAGGGCCGGGAACCGTGCGCAGGTCGTGGATAGAGCAGCGCGGGTCAATGGCGCGGACCTGCTCGTCTATCCAGTTGCGCAGGTCCTGAACGTGCGGGTCGTCCGTGACGATAGGGTCGTAGTGCAGCGTAATGATCAGCCCGTCTTCGTCCTTGAAGTCCTGCTCGATATTGTCGAGCGTGTCGTGGCTTTCCATAGGGTCCGTTTCTACGGCCATTTCCACGTGGGCGCTTGCGAACTGACGGCCGGGGCCGTAATCGTGGACCATCAAATCATGCGTGCCCAGCACGCCGGGATAGCTCATGATCTTCGAGCGGATATGCTCCACCAGTTCGGGGTCGGGGGCAGTGCCGAGCAGGGGGTTCATGGTGTCCTTGATAAGCCCGATACTGCTCCAAATAATGAATGCGCCGACGGCGAGTCCGGCCCAGCCGTCCAGGTCGATGCCGGTAAGCGCCGAGATGACGGCAGAGACCAAAACAGCGCCCGTGGCGATGACGTCGTTGCGCGAGTCGACGGCGGTCGCCTCCAGGGTCTCAGAGGAGATGCGCCGAGCGATCGTGCGGTTGAAGAACATCATCCAGAACTTCACGAGGATAGAAAGCGCCAGTACGGCAACGATGGCGGGGGAGAATTCTGTTGGCGTAGGGTTCGTTATCTTGTCGATGGAAGTTTGCACAAGCTCGATGCCCACGGCGGCGACGAGAATGGCCACGACGAGGCCCGACAGGTACTCAAAGCGCCCATGACCATAGGGATGGTGGGGATCGGCGGGCTTGCTGGCCATCTTAAACCCGAGCAGGCTCACGATATTGCTGGCGGCGTCCGAAAGGTTGTTCACGGCGTCGGCCACGATGGAAACGGATCCCGCCAAAAGGCCGATGATGCCTTTTGCGAGGCTGAGCGCGACGTTGCAGGCGATTCCGACCATGCCGGCGAACTGGCCGTAACGCGTGCGCACGGCGGGGTTGTCGGAATCCTGCCAGTTTTTCACGAACAGTCTGACGAGCAGGTTGGTCACGGTCGGTCCTTTCGATGCATGAATGCCCGGACGTGCGCCCGGGCATTCAGGTTCTTGCGGTCTCAGCATGGCACAACAAGAGGGTTTGTTCCAGCGTGCAGTGCGGCAAAATGCGCGCTGTCGAGTAGATGTAACAAAGCCCGTGCAGGATCGTTCCTGCACGGGCTTGGGAGGGGTTTCGTCTGCGCGCCTTGCGTAGGATGCGGTGGCGTTGCCTCGCGCGTGCGCTTTTGCGACGCTACTGTCCGGCTGTGCCGCTTTGCGCCAGGAGGTCTTCGCTTTCCTGGTAGGAGACCCAGCCGTCGGGAACTACCGCTTCGGTGTGGCATTGCGAGCAGTACATGACCGACTCGCGATGCGCTTTATGGCATAGGCCGCAATCTTGTTCGCCATGCTGCGGGCTGTGCGGGTTGATTTCTCCCATCCAAGCGGTCTTCTTCTCCAGGTCTTCACGGGAGAAGTTGTGGCAGGTGTCGTTCATGCAGAACTCTTCGGAGTTTTCCAGACCTCGCGCTGCCACCAGTTGGTCAAGCGTGCGCTCGCCAAGCGGGCTGGCGTAGTTGCCGGTAATCCACTCGGCGCCCTCGGTCAGCTGTTCGCTGAGAGTGGGGACGTGGCAGTCCATGCACGTTTTGCCGGCCGTTGCGTGGACGGGCGCGAGCATGCTGGAGGCGTCTTCGACGGTGTTACCCCATTTGTCGGTGCCAGAGCCGTCTATCGACGCTTCGTACGTGGGTAGGTAGGAATCCATGGGATTATGGCAGATGGCATTGCAGAAGCTCGGTTGTTCGTGCCAGACGAACATGCCGACTGCCGCCACGACGACCACCGCCGCCACCACAACGGCGACCGTGGCGCGACGGCGTTTTTTCGAAGCTTGAAGGCCTTCGCCTGTCGGCAGGGTAGCTGTTGCGTTGTCGGCAGTGGATTCAACGGTCGTTCCTTCGCGAGCGCTTGCTGCCTTGTCGGTGTCGGTCGTGCTCTGCGGTGCGGCATCGGGGGTGTCTGCTGTCTGCTTGTGAGGCGTTTGGTCGTTTCGCGGTTCGTCAGCTGCATTCTCGCCATTTCGCAGGGTATCGTCAGAAATGCTCATAGCGTGTCCTTTCCTTCGATTGCCCGGCATTAAGCGATGCCCAGGATGTTGCGCACGGCGATGCGGCTGAACGTGCAGCATTCCGCAAGGTTGCCGCCTCCGTTGTACATGTGGCACCAGATGCTCCCGAACTCGCCAGAGCTGTAGAGGTTCGGAATGGGGTTGCCATCAAGGTCGATGATCTGAGCATGCTCGTTACGGCGCGGGCCGCCGTCGGTGTTGAGCATGGTCGCGGAGCAATGGCAGGCATGGAACGGCGCCGTTTTAATGGGCGTCAGCGTCCAGGCGGGGCGGTAGAACGCAGGGTCCTCTCCCGCTTCGCAGTATTGGTTCCACTGCTCGACCGTGCGGACGAGCTCATTGGCGGGAAGTCCCGCCATGCCGGCAAGCTCTTCGATGGAATTTGCGCGGTATCCGTAGCCTTCGCTCGACGGTTCGAAGTTCGGGGCGGTGCTGTAGGCCATCATCTGCTGGTACCCCTCGTCGTCCAGAATGTACCAGGTGTCTTTCGGCATGGGGAGATGGGGCCATTCGCCACCGAACTGCATGTGGCCATGACGGCTGCCCACGTTGATGTTGAGCGGATTCTGGTCGATGACGTTCCAGTCGTGCTCGTGGTCGCTGTCCCAGTCCATGAAAAACCGGCGTCCGTTCGTGGCGACGGTAATGCCGAACTGTTTGGGCGTGCGCATGGTCACGTCCTCGCCTTCGATGGGGGAGACGCTGGTCCAGAAGCCAGCGCAGCTGTTCATGTGCCACATGTCGGCACCGACACGGGCACAGATGTAGTGGCCGTCACCGGTGTTCATGCGGCCGGCGATACAGCGCGCTGTCGTGCCGGACAGGTAGTCGGCGCGCATCTGGGCGTTGTTCTCGAAGCCACCGCAGCACATGATGACGCCTTTGTTTGCTTTGACGTAAATCGTCTCACCTTCGAAGGTGTAGACGCCGCCCAGGATGGCTTTGCTTTCGGGGTCCTGTACCAGCGCGACCAAAGGCGCGTTCAGCTTATGGGTGATGTTCTCGCTGTCGGCGAACGCATGGTTCACGAACTTGATGACGTGGTCGTACGTTTCGTCTTTGAAGTACAGCACGCCAAGGTTGTAGCTGTGGGGCAGCTCGGCATATTCCGGATAGCACGTTTCTCCCGATCCCACTTCGAAATGTTCGCTGAAATCAACGTAGTCGGGATTGTAGTCCGGCAGGCTTTCAAGCCAGGAGCGGTTTTCAAGCACGCCCGCGGCGTACGCGTCCAAAACGGCATCCGGCGTGTTGTCCATGTCGCCGCGCAATTCGTAGAGGTACTGGCGAAAGCCTTCTGCGTGCGCATCGTCGGTCCACAGGACGCGGCCGGCGGAAAACGGGCTGTCACCGTCGCCGAGGGTCATAGACCCTTTCTCGAGCAGAAGGGCCTTGACCCCGTTGCCTTCCAAAGCAACGACCGCTGCCGCCGCTTGGCCTGCAAGCCCGCCACCCACGATCAGGATGTCGGTCTCTTCGTCCCATTGGATGTCCGCTACGGATTCGGCGGTATCGTTGGCGTTCGCCGGGGCGCCCTTCGGCGAGCAGCCTCCAAGCATGGCGGTGCCGGCTCCTGCGAGCAGGACGGCGCCTGCCGCCTTGATAAAGCCTCGGCGCGATTGCGTGAGATTCAGATCGGTAGGAACGTTCATGTCAGCCCTCCTTGCTGGGTCTTGCCTTCGTGCCGAACTGTAGGGTTTATGCGTCGCGCACAGCGACCCCCGAAAATGGGGTTTGTGCCCGTAAGGGGTCAGTTTTGCCATGACACCAAACAGGTGAATTACGTTATCGCAGGTCAAAGGCCTGTCTGAAAAAGAGCGCTGTCAGGCTTCAACGCATGCGTGTGCTACGATGAGCACGTTTCAAACGGCTGATAGGGGAGGTCATGGGCCGGAAGGAAGCTCCCTGTCCGTGCTGGCGGCCGAGAGAGGGAGGGCGAAGCCATGGGAATGGTGGAGTTGTTCGGAAAGCCCGCAGACGCGTGTCGCTTGGGAATAGCGTGCACGCTCACGTGGGCATTCTGGCTCAACGGCGCCAGCGGTGCGCCGACCGACCAGCCCCTATGGCAGCTTTCGTACATGGTGCTTTCTGCCATGATGGCGGTTTTGGGCGTGTGCGCTCTCAAGCGCCCGCATACGATGGATGCCGGCCGCCTGGGTTCCGCCGGCGCTGGCATGGGCGTGCTGGGCACTATCGCGCTGGTTGCTTCGCTCAACATGCCGAACGCAGGCTCGCTTCAGGTTCCAGCGTACTTGGCATGCGGGTGTGCGCTTGGCTTGCTGTACCTGCAGTGGGGCCCGTTCTATGCGCAGGTGTCCACCAAGCAGATGGTGGGCTACCTGTTCGCCGCGAACATCGCGGCGTCGTTGCTCAAATGCGTGGTGCACTTCGTTCCCGACCCGCTTTCTTTCGTGCTTGCGTCAGCGCTTCCTGTCGTTTCCGCTATCGCGTGCTTCCGCGCCCGGAAGACCATGCCGGAAGCGCCTGCGCCGACCGTTCGCTTTTCCGACAGCAGCGCTTTTGGACTATGGAAAGTGTTCGTGGCGCTGGCTGTGTTCAGCTTCCTGGCGGCTTTCTTGCTCGGCCATGCGGTGGGCAACCAAAGCGCCGTCCCGCCCGCGAACTTTGCTGCGTCGCGCGCATTCGAGATGGTGGTGTCGGCGGTGGTCATGGTCTACGTGACAACGCTTGGCAGGTCGTTCAACTTCGCACAGCTGTGGCGTATTGTGCTGGTGGCATTGGCGGCGGACGTGCTGTTGCAGATTGTGCTGCCAGAGTTCGATACGCTGCGCTGCATCGAAAGCGCTGTGTGGGATTTGATCGTGCTGTTCTCCTGGCTGACCATCGCCGACATTGCGCGGCATGCTGTCGTCGACTCGCTGGTCGTGTTCGGGCTGGGCTGGCCGTTCTACACGCTGCCGTTCGCTGCGGGGTCTTTGGTCGCCACGGCCGTGGGGCCGGGCGGTCTGAGCAGCGCGCTTGTGGCGGTCGTGCTGTTCGTCCTGCTGCTCACTTCTGCATTCTGCCTGGAAGTGCGCGACCAGGATACCAAGCTTGTTTTCTCAGAGCTGGACGAAAGCCCGGACGCACCGCGCGATGCGAGCGAAGTGGCGGACATCGAGGGAAGCTGCGAAGCGCTTGCCCGGGCGCACGGCCTGTCGCCGCGCGAGCTCGAGGTCATGAAGTACCTGGCGAAAGGCCGCACGAAAGCCTACATTGCCGAAACGCTGTACCTGTCGGAGAACACGGTACGCAGCCATACGAAGCATATCTACACGAAATTGGACGTTCACAGCAAACGCGACCTTATGGACTTGGTGGGCGTGGAGTAGCCTGTCTGGCTTGAGGTTCTGGCGGCATTCCCTCTCGATGTCGAGCTGATTGCTGGCGGCCCGCTGCGAGCCTGCGGCGAGCTGCATTCCGTGCAGGATGCGGTGGTGCGGCGGCTTGCAGTACGCTGCTGCCTTTACAGTAGATTTCGGTTGCGCAGGATGCGGACTGCGATGATGCACAGCACAAGCGAAAGGACAATCACGATAAGGAAGCCGAACGGGCTGTCTGCGAAGGGCATGCCGGCGGAATCCACGTTCATGCCGTAGAAGCCGGCGATCATGGTGGGGATGGCCAGCACGATGGTGATGGCGGCCAGCAGCTTCATCGTGGTGTTCAGCCCGTTGTCCATGACGCTCGAGAAGAGTTCGCGCGTGCTCGTGATGAGCTGGCGGTAGGTGCGTGCCATTTCGTCCGCTTGGCGGATTTCGATAAGGACGTCGTCGAAGAGCGTCTCATCGGTCTTGTCCGCAAGGATGCGCGGACTGCGCGCGGCACGTTCGAGGATGGCGCGGTTGCCAGAAAGCGACGTTTCCAAGTAAACGATGTCGGTTTCCAGACCATGGAGTGTTACCAGGTCGCTCACGCGGGTGCGCCGGGAGGTGTGGTCAAGGCCCTCTACCAGGCGAGCGCGGCGGCTCTCGATGTCGCGCAGGTAACGCTGGTAGGCAGTTGCCATGTGCATGAGCAGGTCGTAGACGAAGCGTGTTTTGCCGTCGATGATAGTGACCTTGCGAGGGTCGATCCCGCTTGAGTCGAGCGCGGCAAAGTCGATGCGCGACGTGGTGATGACGCTGCTTTTCGCGGTGGTGATGATGGCGAGCGGGTACGTGCGGTACGCCTGCGTTTTGCCGTGCAGCTCAGGAACGGGCACGTCCACGACCAAAAGCGTGTAAGCCCCGTTCTCTTCGAAACGGCTGGGCTCTTCGTCGTCCATGGCCGCGCGCAGGTCGTTTCCGTCGATGCCGCCGCACGTTTTGCGGACATAGTCGATTTCCCAGTCTTCCGGGTTGGTCAATCGCACGAGCGAACGTGGCGCGATGTGCTGGCGCTCTTCAAGATGGCCTTTCGTGACACCGTAGATGGTCAGCATGCGCGCTCCTTCCGCCCCTTTCGGCCGCGCTGTCCTGCGCGTGCCCCAACATACCACGACTGTCGGCCCGCGTGCCTGCGCGCTGCGAATTCTCAGGAAGGCACCAGGAATCGGCGTGCCTGCGCGAACTAGCAAGCGCGCCCCTTCCGCGTTGTTACCGCCGGTAGAGCGCTCGTTCCAGCGTGAAGAGCAGGACCTCGCAGGCGGGGTCGCCCGCTCTCAGCGAATCGAGCATGCCTGTCCAGACGAACGCAGCAAGGCGGTCGGCGTCTACCCGGGCGAGAAAAGCGGGGTCGATATTCGAATCTGCCCTGATCACGCGCGAGAGACTACGGCGTATATGGTCGAAGCACTCCTGCTCTGCATCCCTGCCTTTTTGGCGGGTTCGCGCGTCCAGAGAGGATGCGTCGCCCAGCCAGTCAGCTCGGAATTCGGAAAGCGCGCAGTGAAGGGTGCCTGCGGCACGGCGGCAGAACGCCACGAGGTTTTCGCCTTCGCGGTACGAAAAGCATGCCGACTCGCCGCCCGCAAGGACGGCAGAAGTCCAGAAGTGCTGAATGACCGCGGTGACAAGCGATGCTTTGTCCGGGAAGTAGTTGTAGAGAGTGCCGACGGCCACCCCGCAATCTTGCGCGATCTTGCGAACGCTCAGGGATGACAGGCCGTCTGCGCGCGTGCGCTGGTAGGCGGCCTCGACGATGGCATCTCGGGAAAGAGCGGCTTTGTTTCCCATGGCGGTTCCTTTCGTTGCGGTGCATGTTTCGTTTCTGGCGAGGGAAGGCGTACGGATGTGCCCGCTTCCGATGTGAGGCCGCGCGGCGAGCGCGGACCGTACTGCCACGGAGGGACGGGGCAGGCCTGTTCGGGAATCGCCCCGCCATTTTCTCTTCGCTTGCAGGTCGCTTTCGCTGTCTTGTGTTTGGTGGTGAACGACGCCGTGGAGTGTTCAGGGACCGGGCGTGGAGAAACGGACGAAGTCGCATTGCGCGCTTGAGCGTTGCCAGCCTCCTTTGTAGCATGGCCTTGAGAAAATGAACAGTGTTCATTTTACGGGAAGCTGCGCAATCCAAGATGCGGGAACGGAGGCTGACATGCCGCTTAAGGTCGACAAGATCAATTTGCTTGCCATTGCTGCGTTCGTGTGGACCGTGGCGGGCATCAATATTCTGCGCATTGGCCTGGAATCCTACGCGGTCGGACACGTGAGCGTGCTCAACGTGGTGCTGTCCGTGGTCGTGGGGAGCGTTTTCTGGTTTTTCGTTTTCAGCAGGCTTACGGCAAAGCATACGAAGCGCATCGTCGGCTCAGAGGAGCGTCGGCAGTACTTTTGGAAGTTCTTCGACCTGAGATCGTTCGTCATCATGGCGGTCATGATGACGGGCGGTATTCTGATACGTACGCTGAGCCTGGCACCGACGGTCTTTATCGCCGTGTTCTATACGGGGCTGGGCACTGCGCTTACGCTTGCGGGCCTGCTGTTCTGCCGCAATCGCATTCGCTACGCTGGCACATGCTAACAGGGCGGTGCGCACGCGGAACGTTGTCAGACCAAGATGCCGTTGCAGTGGTCGATTTCGTGCTGGATGATCTGGGCTGTCCACCCTGAGAACGTTTTCGTGTGCGTCTTCAGGCGGGTATCCTGCCAGGCGACCTTAATAGTGCGGTATCGTTCGACCGGGCGCGTGCCGGGAAGCGACAGACAGCCTTCCTCTGTTTGGAACGCTCCGCTGCACTCGACGATTTCCGGATTCAGCATGCAGACGAACGCGTCGCCGTCTGCAAAGGCGATGATGCGCTTGCGCTGTCCGATCATGTTCGCTGCCATGCCGACGCATTCATGCCGATGCGCCTGGAGCGTTTCGAGCAAGCCCTGTGCAAGAGGGGCGTCTTCTGCTCCCGCCGGCTCCGAAGGAAGCGAAAGGAAGAAGCGATCTCTCATGATGGGCCTGATCATGGTGTTCCTTTCTGATCGCGGTCGCAAAGCGGACGGTTTTCTGCGCTCATTGTAGACGTTCGAGCGACAGGATGTCGTCGAAGGAAATGCGCTTTTTCTCGATAGCGAGCGAGCGAAATGCCAAATCGACGCTTGCAATAACGCCGCAGGCGGTCGCGTATGCTCCGTTCTCGTAATGGACCGCACGCACTCTGTCCCCTTTGCGCAGTGTAGCGACCGTTTCCGAAAGGATTCGCGAGCGCTCGTCGGTCATGTCCCGTCGCGGCTGGCGCACGAACTCCTGCTCGTGTGCCAGCTCATGGTAGCCCTTCAGGGCGGCAAAAGGCATGAACTGGCGCGCGCGGTCGGCGTGGGCGCGCGCGGCGTGCGGACCGTCTTTGCCCCTGCGCACCGCGATATCGCGCAGGACGCGGGCGCGATATTCCAGCTCGGGAGCGCTGACGCCTTTTTTGGTCGCCCAGAACGACAGCAGCTTCCTGGTCTCGATGTTTAGCAGGGTATCTTCCTGTGGAACCAGCTTTCGGACAGCGTTCGTTTCGGTCTGTGCGCAGAAGTCCTGCACGGCCGCATGCTGCTTCGGTGGGATTTCAGGCATGATGGCCTCCGACCTGTTCGTTACGCTCCCTCGCGGTGGCCTTTTTCTGCAAGCTCGTGCCTTTGAGCATGGCATTTTTGCCGAATTTTCCGCGCACGGCGATGAGCGCGTCCTGCAATTGACGCTCTTTTGCTTCTGCCTGCGCGTTGTCGAACAGGGTGGAGGTGGCGAACCGCTCAGCCAGCAGGTCGGAAAATCCCACGTTGATGCGTCGGATGGGCACGTCGCGATGCGTGGTCTCGTCGAACAAGCTTTCGAAGCGCTCTATGAGGAAACATGCCGAATTCGTGCGGCGTTCCAGTTTGCGGCTGCCGCCGGTCCGATCGCCTGCGGCATGCGCGCCAAGCAAGCGTGCGCCATGCCCGCCTTCGAACGTTTCCGCCGCATTCCACGATCCTTTCTCGCGCGCGTAGCCCACCGAAAGCGAGATTCGCTCTGTTACCAGGCCGTGCTCGACCAGTTCGAGCACGCTGGCATCCACCATTTCCCGCAAGACCATGCGCGCTTCCTCGAACGTGTAGTCGGAAGGGAGGACCTGACCGTTCACAAGCGAACGGCCTTCCGGCTCGTATGCCTGGATTTCCGCGATGGTGCACGGCTCCTGGCCCCAAGCGTGGTCGATAAGGTATTCGGCGTTCACGCCGAACTCCCGGTAGAGCACTTCGGGGTTCAGGGCGGCCACGCTGGCAAGGTCTTGCGCGCCGTGGCGTGCCAAACGATGCGCGATGCCCGGCCCGATGCCCCAGATGTCCGTGATAGGGCGGTGAAACCAGATTTGCTGCTTGAACGTGCCTTCGTCCAGGAAACCGATGTTGTCGGGCGCGTGCTTGGCCGTGATGTCCAGGGCTACTTTGGCCAGGAACAAGTTCGTTCCTACGCCGGCGGTGGCACAGATGCCGGTTTCCTGGAAAACGGCGGTCATAAGCGTTCGCGCGAACGCGCGCGCATCCATGCCGTAAAGCGGAAGATAAGGCGTAGCGTCGATGAAGCATTCGTCGATAGAGTAGACGTGCACGTCTTCAGGGCTTACAAACCGCAGGTAGATAGCGTAAATTCCGGCCGAGACTTCCATATAGCGGCGCATGCGCGGTCGGGCCATGGTGTAGTCGATGCCGTCGGGAATTTCGAACACGCGACAGCGGTTCTTTACGCCGAGCGCTTTCATGGCGGGCGTGATGGCCAAGCAGATAGTGGTGCGCGAGCGTTCGGGGTCAGCAACGACCAGGTTGTCCACGAACGGGTCCAGGCCACGGTCAGCGCACTCCACGCTGGCATAGAAAGACTTCAGGTCGATGCACAGGTAGGTCCTTTCGGACATGCCGCTTTCACTTCCTTCCGCTTTCCGTCCGGCCCTTTTCGTCCGTTTCCGGCTGGTTTTCTGCTGGCCTCGAATGAGCCGACCGAGGCGCCCGACGGCTGGCTTGCATGCTGGCTGAAAGCTCACAGAGCCGCAAAACCAGGCCGAGAAACCACGGTTTGTTCGATTGATTATAGCGAACATTCGTTCTAATCTTAAGAAGAAAGCGCGAAGGAGACGGAGCGGGCTACTGGCTGCATTCGTCCGTTGCCGGGATGCTGCTTGCGTTTTGCGGGCAAACTCAGGCGCTGCAGAGGGTGTGCGCAGTGTGGCGCTCAAGACCCAGGAGAGGAGGTGGGCATGGAAAAGATTGCAGGATGGGCGGGCGGGAAAGCATGCGGATTGCACGCTGTGCTTTCGAAGGGCGAAGGGCACTCTCAGGTTGCACTGCACGAAAAGCGCTACGTGGACGTCATCGCACGGTGGCGTGATGACGGGCGCATCATACCGCTGGTTGTGTGCTGGGACGACGGGCGCACGTTTCAGGTGGACCGCCTTGTCGGAAAGCCTGTGTCCGACATGCCCCCTGGATCTCCTGGCCGCACGCTGCGCTATACCGTGATGATCGGCAGCAAGTGCACACATCTCTATCTTGAGCAGGACGAAGCAGGGTCGAAAGCGTCGTCACGCTGGTATGTGGAGTCCGGGCCTGAGCGTCGTCCCTGGTGTTTCGGCTGACCGAAAGGATGTGCTGGGCGCGCGGTGTTTCCAGGGGCGTTCGGCGTCGCAGGGGCCTGGCCTTCCGGCATGCTTGTGCCGGGGCGGGGCGCGCATTTCGTTCCTTGCGGGACGTTCGTGTCGGCTGCGTTTCCCAGGCGTCCGGCGCAAGTTTACAGGCTATCGACTTGGTTTTCGTCGAGCACGCGAATGCCGTTTTCCTGCAGAAGGCGCGCTGCGACGCCGAACCCGTCCACGAGCGTGCCGGTAAACGTGCCGTCGTAAACGCGGCCTGTGCCGCACGAGGGGCTTTTTGCTTTGAGGATTGCCGTGCGGCAGTTTGTCGCCTGCACGGTTTCAAGCGTTTTGCGCGCCCCTTCCAGGAATGCCGCCGTCCGGTCGATGCCGTTCGCGTCCACGACGTGGAGTGGTTCCGATCCGGCGACGATTTCGCACGGAGGGTGTGGGATAGGCAGGCCTCCGGCAACTTCCGGGCAAATGGGCACGAGCATGTGGTGCGAACGCAGCGCGAGCACGCCCTCGTGCGGTTTCGACGCGCCGTCATAGCGGCAGGGTTCGCCCAGAAGGCAGGCGCTTACGGCTATGTTCATCACGGCTCCTATCTTTAGGTCGTTTCTGCTAGGCAGCCGTCTCTACGGTCTGCATGACGAGGGCGGCCGTCTCCTGCCATTGTGCGCGGGCTCCGAGAGCGTTCTCTCCATCGCCGTTCTGAGGGCCGTAGTCTCCGAAGCCGGCATGGTTGCCGCCTTCGATGACGTCCGTGCGCGATCCGGAAGGCAGGTTGGCCGCGTTCTGTTCGAGCGCGTCGCGGTTGAGCACGCCGTCGTTGCTGCCGTACGCGGTTTCCACGGTAAGGCCGCTTGCCGAAAGGTCGGTCGCGGCGTATGCGGCCAGAAGGAGCACGCCCTCCAGCTCGTCGGCGTGCGTTGACGCGAACTGAGTCGCCATGGCACCACCAAGGGAGTGTCCTGCTATCCACCATTCGTGCACGCCTGGCGCTGCTTCCATGAGTCCCGATGCGGCATCGATGCCGAAAAAGGCCAGGTTGAACGGCATTTTCGCAATAACACAATAGTATCCTTTGCTGGCAAGCTCCTGGGCGAGCGGCACGTACGCGCGCGGGTCGACCTTCGCGCCGGGGTAGAGCACGATGCCGACTTCGGTGTCCGCTTCACCGAGCGTAATGCCGACGTTCGTTTCGCGCAGACCCCCTGACGCGGCAAGCTCTTCGGAAAGCCCCGTGGCAATCTCGCCCGGGCGGTAGTAGTCGGACGTATAGGCGAAAAAGCCGACCACGGCCGCAATGATCACGGCAAGCATTGCGATTGCGAGACGTTTCGGCCATTTTCTTGCACGCAGGGAGTGTTCGCTCATGTTTTCTGCCTTTCGGTCGCCTGGTGTCGACGGTGCGGTGGGAACGTGCATGCGTGTGTGAGTAGTTCCCTGCATCTTACGGGTTCGCCCTGTTTCGCCCGCTATGGCCTTTCCTGAATGCGCGAGCGCGGGCAGACAGGGCGGCGAGCTCTTCGGGATTGAGCTCTTCCAGATGCTCGAGCTGGTCGAGGAACTGCACGGAGCTGCGGTTGCTTTGTGCGCGGACAAGCTCGTTGCAGTATGCCACCACGACGCCGGTGACGACAGCGAGGTAGAACACGCTGACGATGCTCAGGCAAACAAGCACGATGCGTCCGGCAAGGGAGGTTGCCACCACGTCTCCGAAGCCAATGGTGGTGACGGCTTGGAAACAGAACCAGAGGGCGTCCTCACCGGTTTCTATGGAAGGGTCGAGCGCCCAGATAAGGGCGGCGCATACGAGGAAGATGAGCAGGAATGCGAGCGAAATGTGCCCGAGGCCGGCGGAACGGATGATTTTCCCGATCATGCGAAGACGGAACATGCGGCTTCCTTTCCTGCACGCGGTGCGTATGGGCGCTGGTCGACAGGCCTTCCCGCCGAGCGTTGCCTTATTTCCAACGAAGAGGCTAGCCTTGTGCTGCTCTGTTAAAGCGTTTCGACCTGGTTTTCTTATGATAGCTGCTTGCCTCCGTCCTGGCGGCGCGATCTCAGCATACGCCTGCTCTCTGCTTGTCGCCGTCTGTCCATCCTTTTGTTCTTGCTGCTCGCTTGTGCAGCGTGAGGGTTGGTGTGCTTATGGCAAAACGTCTGAAGGCGTTCAATAATGCATTAAGGTTTTGTAAAATGAACGCCATCGAAACACGAGTCCTGAGAAAGGGCTCCCCGACGAAAGGCCCAGTCGTGAGTTTGACCAAGAATGAATTCAAGACCCTCTACGCTATTCTTCGGTCGCCTGGGGCGACCCAGCGCGATATCGCCGTTTCTGCGGATATCTCCCTTGGGGCAGTGAACAAAGCGCTCGCACGCCTGACGGATGATGGGCTTGTCGACGAAGGCCGCGTGACGGCCGCGGGCATCTCTGCCCTGGAGCCTTATCGCGTGAAGAACGCCGTGGTCATGGCGGCAGGCTTGTCGTCGCGTTTTGCCCCGATTTCTTACGAAAAGCCCAAGGGGCTTTTGCGCGTTCGCGGCGAAATTCTCATAGAGCGCCAGATCGAGCAGTTGAAGGAAGCGGGCATAGACGACATCATCGTGGTCGTGGGGTATAAGAAGGAGTACTTCTTCTACCTGGAAGAAAAGTACGGTGTCCATATCGTGGTAAACCGCGATTTCGCGTCGCGCAACAATAGCTCGACGCTTTGGGTGGTCAAAGAGGTTCTCGACAACACCTACATCTGTTCTTCTGATGATTACTTCACGGTAAATCCGTTCGAGCAGTATGTGTGGAAGGCCTACTATGCGGTGCAGTACCAAGAAGGGCCGACGAAAGAGTGGTGTATCAAGACCGGGTCGCACAAACGAATCAAGTCCGTGCGCATTGGCGGCAAGGACGAATGGTACATGATCGGACACGCCTATTTCGACCGGGCATTCTCGAAGACGTTCGTGCGCATCCTCGAAGAGGAGTACGCCCTTCCTCAGACGGCCGACAAGCTGTGGGAGCACCTGTATGCCGAGCATGTGGACGAATTCGACATGGTCGCACGGCGCTATCCTGATGGCACCATCTTCGAATTCGACTCGCTGGACGAGGTTCGGGAATTCGACCCGCTATTCCTGGAGAACCTCGATTCTGAGGTCTTCGACAACATCACGAAGGTTCTTGGGTGCAAGAAGTCGGAAATCCGCGACGTATATCCGCTGAAGCAAGGCATCACGAACCTTTCGTGCCACTTCAGGACCGACGAGGGGGAGTACGTCTATCGCCATCCTGGCATTGGCACGGAGCTCATTATCAACCGCAAGGCAGAAGAGGCGGCGCAGAAGGTCGCGAAAGAGCTCGGTATCGACACGACGTTCATTTACGAGGATGCTGAACGAGGGTGGAAGATATCGCGGTTCGTTCCGGGCGCTCGCACGCTCGATCCGCACGATGCGGGCGAGGTCGCGCAGGCTCTGCAGATTGCGGCAAGGCTCCATCAGCAGCCGGTGAGCATTGACTGCCCGTTCGATTTCTACGACGACGGTAAAGGCTATGAAAAGCATCTGCTTGAACGCGGACCGATAGACATTCCCGGCTATTGGGATATGTCAGATCAGGCAAAGCGTCTTCATGAGCTGGTGCTCGCCGACAATGCGCCGCACTGCCTGACCCATAACGATTTCTTCCACCTGAACTTCCTGGTAGCGCCGGACGGCCGAATTGACCTGATTGACTGGGAATATGCTGGTATGTCGGATTATGCCTGCGATTTTGGGACGTTTGTCGTATGCGGTGAGCTGTCGAAGAAAGAAGCGCTCGCGGCGCTCGAAGCGTACTTCGGCAGGAAGCCGACCGAAGCGGAGGTGCGCCATAACTTTGCGCATGTTGGCCTGGCAGGCTGGTGCTGGTATGTCTGGGCGCTCCTGAAGGAGGCCGAGGGCGACTGCGTGGGCGAATGGCTCTACATTTATTACAAATATGCTAAGAAGTACCTGAAGAAAGCGCTCAAGCTTTACGAAGAATCCGGCACGGAAGAGTAGGGGGCGGCCCTGTCTGGTCGAGTGGTCTTGCAAAGTGGCCTGAACGCGCTGTTGCGGCGGAGTGCAAACTCTTTCAAAAAAAGACTTGCACGATGTTGCAAGATTGCATATACTAACCAAGCTGCTTTTCGGAGCGGCGAAAACGTCCCCATAGTCTAGAGGTCAGGACGCGGCCCTTTCAAGGCTGAGACACGAGTTCGATTCTCGTTGGGGGCACCATTAAAACAGCAGGCCAGGAGCTTAAAGCCCCTGGCCTTTTCTTTTGCCCGCCACACTTCGCGTCACAACTCGTCACATCCAGCGGTTTTCCACAGACGCTAGCGCAATTTCTCGTCCATCATTTCTGCCGCTTTCATGTCCCTTTCGCCCTTGGGGCGCACGTAGTAGTCCGCCGTTATCTTGGTGGACGAGTGCCCGGCGCGGCGCGATACGTCCAGGAGGTCGGCGCCAGAGTCGAAAGCAAGCGTCAGCGACGTATGGCGCAGGTTCTTGAGGGATATGCGCGGCACTCCCTCCGGGAGCGTGGCGCGGTCCCTTTCGTAGCGGTGCGTCAGCACCTCCGGGCGCATGCGGGTGCCGTCCTGGTTGCGCACGATGGCGCCGGACTCCGGCATCACTTCGAGCAGGCGCGCGAGGACGGAGCGGGGGAGGTGCACGGTGCGCACGCCGTTCTCGGTCTTGGTGCCCTTCTCCTGCGCTCCATGCGCGGTCGGCACGATCGAGCTTTCGACCCTCACCGCGCCGGTCTTGGCGTCCACGTCGTCAACGTCGAGCGCGATTATCTCGCCGCGCCTAAGCCCCGCGCCTATCGCCAGCAGCACGGCGGGTTCGCTCCAAGTGTTCTTGAAATGCCACAGGTACACTTCCACGTCCTGAGCGTCCAAGACCTCAGGACGGTACTTCTCCACCTTCGGGGGCTTGAGGTTGCGGCATGGATTGTGCTCAAGATGGCCGTTGTAGACGGCATGCTGCATAAGGGCGTTGAGCACCTTCCGCGCCTCCTTCTGCACGGTGGGTTTCCCGACGGACGGGAGCCACCGCCTGAGGTCGTGAGCGGTGATGTCGGGCAGCACTTTATTCCCCAGCGCAGGCTCGACGTGCAGGCGGAAGCGGCGCTCGTAGGCCTCCACAGTGAGCTGCGCCAGCTCGGCTCTCTGCTCCGGGAAGAACACCTGCCAGGCGTACTCCGAGAGCGTGAGGCGCGTGCACACGCCGTCAACGCCTGCTTTTATCAGCAGCTCGTGCTTCGCCTTCTCCGCGTCCTTGCGCGAGCCTCGCACGGTCTTCGAGAGCTGCCTGCGCTTGCCAGTGCGGGGGTCGCGCGGAGCCTCGACCCTGATGCGCCACCTCCTGTCGTCGAGCTTCTGGATGCTCGCCTGCGCGCTTCGCATGCGTTCACCTCCTTTACGAAGAAGGGCGGCTCGCGCCGCCCCTGGTCTAATGCACGATTTCGTACCTTGCCGTCTTATGTATGAGTATCTCGTCCCCGTCCATCGCGACGACCTCGACCATGTGCTCGCCTTCGGCCAGGGCGTCGCCAGAGAGGTCGAGGGACTGCTGGACCATCTGGCCAGCGTTCATCGTCCCGGCTTCTTCACCGTCGATGTAGATGTCCACCACGGTCCCGTCGCCACCCTCGTAGTTAATGCCGATCTGCATGAGCTGCATGTCGGCGGACGATGCAACCTGTGGGACGTTCCCGTCTTCGCTGGTGCCTCCTGCCGTCGAGAGGTACATCGTCCCTTCGCCAGCGTCTCCCGCCATGCTCTCGGCCACGGCGTTCCCGGCCTCGGCCTCCTCGTCCACGGTGCTCTCGACCGACGTGGCGGCGGCCGACGTCTCCTCGGCCTGGTCTCCGCCGGAGCATCCGGCGAGAGTGAACGCGAGGGCGCCTGCGGCCGCGAAAGCGATTGCCTTCCTCATCATGTCCTCCTTAAAGCTCGATGAAGCTGTAGTCGAACCACCCGACTTTCCCCAGCATCCTGACGTATGGGGCGTCGGGGTCTTCGCTGTCGATGACGCGCCGCTTGTGCGCGGGGTTGCTGCTCTCAGGCTCCAGGATTATCACGCCGTCCACCATCTTCACGCGCTTGACGGTGGCCTCGTCCCCGTTGACCTTGACCGCCGCGATGTCGCCGGACGTCACGGGCCGGTCGGCCTCCGGGATGATGAAGGCGTAGCAGCCGTCAGGGAGCACAAGGTTCATGCTGTCCCCGCGCACGACCAGGAAGAAGCCGTCCGGGTACTTGGCTTTCAGGGTGTCGGGCAGGCTGTGCTCCTCGCCGGACATCTCCAGTGCCTCACGCGGGTCGCCTGCTGCTATCCTTCCCAGGACTGGCGCCGTCGCGGTCATAGCCACCGGCTCCGCTACCTGGCCGGAGAGTCCGTACTGCTTGGCGTAGAAGCCGTCAGAGAAGCCGAACAGGTCTTGTTCGGTGACGTCGTAAAGCTCGCATATCCGGTCAATGACACTGCGCTGCTTCGGGCTTTTGCCGCGCGTTTCCCACGCGCCGATCGTCGTGACGGTGACCCCGATGGCATCAGCTATCTGTTGTTGCGTCAGGGAGTTTCCCTCCCGAATCGCTTTGAAATTACGGCCAAAACTGTTCTGTGTCATAGCGCGCACCTCGCTAATCTCGATAAAGTTATTTAGCCATACAGAGAAAAAAATTACTATGAAATAAGAAATTACTGTTGCCCTCGGCATGACAGTAAGGTATTATTACTGTCATAAGGAGGTGATACCGATGATCGAAGAAGGCATCAAGAAGTACGGCTACCTTGCCGCAGCCAGGAAGTCATCCCTGATGAGGCAGGGAG
>CHCFC05602__coassemble_88_pt1 | contig 90266 bp, 70 predicted proteins | sample CHCFC05602__metabat2_low_PE_036 | metagenome-assembled genome bin CHCFC05602 | reverse complement strand
GAAAGCCCGTGCGGAGGGAAAGCAGGAAGAAGCGAGCAGAACCGCGGAAAGCCCGTGCGGAGGGAAAGCAGGAAAAGCATGCGGAACCGCGAAAAGGCCGCATGCAGGAAAAAGCCGCGCGCATTTTCGAGGGAAAGGAAGGGACATGACGGACTTCGGGAATACGTGGACGCGCCGTTCGTTCGTGAAGCTTGCGGGTGCCACGGCGATGGCGACAGCGTTCGGCGGCACGCTGGCGGCGTGCGCAGGCTCGGAAGCAGGCAGCTCTTCGTCCGTTTCGACGGGAGGCGCGGCGGAATCGTCCGCTGCGCGCAGCCAGGTCATCGTGTCCATGACGCCAAGCTCTGAGCCTGCCGCAGGTTTCGACCCGTTCGTTTCCTGGGGATGCGGCGAACATGTGCATGAGCCGCTCATCCAGTCCACGCTCATCACCACGAACGCAGACCTTGAGTTCGAAAACGACCTGGCCGTGTCCTATGAATGCTCGGAAGACGGCCTTGTGTGGACCTTCGTTATCCGCGATGACGTAAAGTTCACGGACGGAGAGCCGCTTACAGCGGAGGACGTGGCGTTCACCCTCAACGGCATCAAGGCGTCGGAGGCGGCCCAAGCTGACCTTTCCATGGTAAAAGAGGCTGTAGCCCTGGATGACACCACGGTGGAAATTCGCATGGAAAAGCCGTTCAATGCCCTGCTGTACACGCTTGCGGTAGTGGGCATCGTGCCCGCGCATGCGCACGGCGAAGACTACGGATCGCATCCTGTCGGGTCGGGCCGCTACATGCTCGAGCAATGGGACAAAGGCCAGCAGGCAATCCTCGTGGCGAACCCGGACTATTACGGCGAAGCACCGCTCATGGAGCGGCTGGTGGTCGTGTTCATGGAAGAAGACGCCTCCCTTGCGGCAGCGCAGTCCGGCCAGGTGGACGTGGCGTACACGTCTGCCACGCTGGCGGGCGCGCAGGTTGAAGGCTACGACCTGCTGAACTGCGCGTCGGTCGATTCGCGCGGCATATCGCTGCCTTCCATCGCGCCGGGCGGCACGAAGGTGGAAGCGGGCGTCGAATACCCGACGGGCAACGCGACGACGTGCGACGAGGCGTTGCGCCGGGCGATTAATCTTGCGCTTGACCGCCAGGGCATTGTCGATGCGGTGCTGGGCGGGTACGGCACGGTTGCTTACAGCGTGAGCGACAACACGCCGTGGGCTTCTGACGACATGCGCTGCGAACATGATTTCGACGCAGCGTGCACCCTGCTTGACGAAGCGGGCTGGGCCGCAGGCGAAGACGGCATGCGCCAGAAGGACGGCCAGCCTGCCGCATTCGACCTTTGGTATGCTGCGGGCGACTCGGTGCGTCAGGCGATTGCGGCGGAATTCGCGAACCAGATGGCGGAGCTGGGCATTGCGGTCACCATCCACGGCGGCAGCTGGGATGAGATCTACGCGCGCCAGTACGCTGACCCGGTCGTGTGGGGATGGGGCAACAATTCGCCTATCGAGGTGTACAACCTCAACTACTCTTCCGGGACGGGCAACTATGCCTGCTATGAGAACGCCGTCATCGACGCTCACTTCGACGAAGCGCTCGCGCAGTCGCGCGTGGAAGATTCGTACGAGCATTGGAAGCTTGCCCAGTGGGACGGGACGGAAGGGTTCGCCCCGCAGGGTGCGGCGACCTGGGCGTGGATTGCCAATGTCGACCATCTTTATTTCTGTCGGTCGGGGCTGGATGTCGCCGAGCAGAAGCCGCATCCGCACGGTCACGGCTGGTCGCTCGTGAACAACGTCGACCGCTGGAGCTGGGCGTAGGCCTGCCCGCCTGCGTCGGCAAAGCGAACGCCCGGAAGGAAAGACCGCGAGGTTTGAAACGCATCCTGCAACAGGTTCTTAAATTCGTGCTGCTCATGGCGGCGGTGAGCATTATTGTCTTTTTGCTGGTGGACGCGTCGCCTGTCGACCCGGTTCAAGCGAACGTCGGCCAGGCTGCCTACGTGAACATGAGCGAGGCAAAGCGTGCGCAGCTTGCCGCCTACTGGGGCGCAGATACGCCGGTATGGGAGCGCTATGCAGCATGGGCGTCTTCGCTCCTGCAAGGGGATTGGGGCACGTCGCTGCGCTACAACGCGCCGGTTCTCGACGTTATTGCGGTGCGTGCGACGAACTCGCTTGCGCTCATGGGGATTGCGTGGGTCGCAAGCGGCCTGATCGGGTTCGCGCTCGGGGTGGCGGCGGCCGTCTTTCGGGGTCGAGCGATAGACCGTGCCGTCAAAGGCTACTGCTATCTGCTGGCGTCAGTCCCCACGTTCTGGCTGGGCCTTATGTTCCTGATGGTGTTCGCAGTCTTCCTGAAATGGTTTCCGATAGGGTTTTCGGTGCCTATCGGCATGTCCGCGGCGGACGTGACGCTGGCAGATGCCGCAAGCCACCTGGCCTTGCCCGCTGCGGTGCTTTCGCTGACCGGAGTGGCGAACATTGCGCTGCACACGCGCGAAAAGGCAATCGACGTCCTGGAGGGGACGTGCATGCGCTTTGCGCGGGCGCGCGGTTTGGGGATAGGGGCGGCCATGCGACGCCATGGCCTGCGCAACCTGGCAATGCCGGCGATTACGCTGCAGTTCGCATCCATTTCGGAGATTTTCGGCGGATCGGTGCTGGTGGAGCAGGTGTTTTCGTATCCGGGCCTTGGCCAGGCGGCCGTGACGGCCGGGTTAGGGTCGGACGTCGAGCTTTTGGCGGGCATCGCGCTTTTTTCCGCGGCGCTCGTGTTCGCGGGCAATCTTATCGCGAACGTGCTGTACAGCGTTGTCGACCCGCGCCTGCGCTCTGGTCGTGGCCGTGGGCGGCGTTTTGCGGTGCTTCGCATGCCGAAACGTGCGGGAAGGCCGGATTCGCGTGCTCGTTCAAAGGGTTCGTCCGTAACGCACGGTGGCGAAAGAGCCGCTGATGCAAACGATAGTCGTCAGCAGACGGAGCCCGTGCTTCGCGAGAGCAGGGTCGGCGTCTCGCATGCGCATGCTGCCTGCGTGAGCACCGTGCTCCATCGTCCTCCTCGGCAGCGTGCGGCAAACCGTCGACTGACGTTGGCTGCGTTTATCGTGACGGCAGGGGTGCTTGCGGCGGTGGTGGCAACGGGGCTTGTCCTTGCGGATGCGGCGGCGGTAACCGACTTCGCGCAGAAGAGCCTTGCGCCCTGCGCTGCCCATCCTTTCGGCACGGACTGGATGGGCCGCGATATGCTTGCCCGCACGCTCGCAGGGCTTTCGACAAGCGTGCTCGTAGGGCTTTTGGCGGCAGGCTGCTCAGCGCTTATCGCGCTGGTGCTAGGGACGGTCGCCGCGCTGGGCGGCAAGCGTGCGGACGCGGTGGTCACCTGGATTATCGACCTGGTCATGGGGGTGCCCCATATCGTGCTGCTGGTGCTCATATCGTTTGCGCTCGGCAGGGGCTTTTTCGGCGTGGTGATGGGCGTCGCGCTTACGCACTGGCCGAGCCTTGCGCGCGTCGTGCGTGCCGAGGTGCTCCAATGCAAGGAGGCGGGCTACGTGAAAACGGCGCGGAAGCTCGGTGCAGGCCGTGTGCGCATTGCGCTTCGCCATGTCTTTCCATTTGTGCTTCCGCAGTTCATCGTGGGCGCGATTCTGTTGTTCCCTCATGCCATTCTGCATGAGGCGTCCATCACGTTCTTGGGGTTCGGCCTGCCTCCGGAACAGCCGGCAATCGGCATCATCTTGAGCGAAGCGATGGGCTATCTGTCGGCAGGAATGTGGTGGCTTGCGGTGTTCCCGGGCGTGACGCTCGTGCTCGTGGTGCTCCTGTTCGACGTTGCCGGGTCGAGTTTGCGCAAGCTGGTCGACCCGCATAGGGCGCAGGAATGAGGCGGTCGGAATGACGAGGGGCAGCAGGGAAGAAGCCATGTACGAAACGGGTATTGTCGAAAAGGATGCCTGCACGACAAAGCGGGAGCTTGAGGCGGAAAACGCGGCGGTGGAGCAGGGTGCCACGCTGACGGAACGTGCTCAGGGAATGCATGAATCCCGTTGCCATGCTGCCACTGAACGGCATCATCACCATTCGCACGCAAACGATTCCCGTCACGAGGGCGGGCACCATCTGCTTCAAGTAGAGGACCTGAGCGTTTCGTTCGAGATGTACGAAACGGACGCGCCGTTCTTCCGTGCGAAAAAACAGACCGTGCGCACGATAGAGAACCTGAGCGTGTCCGTGCACTATGGCGAGATTGTCGCCATAGTGGGCGCGTCAGGTTCGGGCAAGACGTTGCTAGCAGACGCCGTCATGGGCATGTTCGAGCCGAATGCCCTGGTGGAAGGGCGTATATGGTTCGACGGCGTGCGGCAGGACGCGGCGGGGCTTGCACGCTTGCGCGGCAGGGGCGTGTCGCTTGTCCCCCAGAGCACGGCTCATCTTGACCCGCTCATGAAAGTCGGCCGTCAGGTGCGCGGCGTGGCGCGGACGCGCGAAGAGCGCTTTCGGCGTGCTGAAAGGCAGGCGCAGCTGTTCGCACGCTATGGCCTGGCGCCCGAGGTCGCCGACCTCTACCCGCACGAGCTGTCCGGCGGTATGGCGCGGCGTGTCCTGCTCTGCTGTGCGCTTATGGACAATCCGAAGCTGATCGTGGCAGACGAGCCGACGCCTGGCCTTGACCTCGATCTTGCGGTGCGCGCGCTTGACGATTTCCGGACGTTCGCGAACGAAGGCGGCGGCGTGCTGCTCATCACGCACGATATCGAGCTTGCGCTGCGCGTGGCGGACCGCATTGCTGTGTTCAAAGAGGGGACGGTCGTGGAGGAGACTGCTGTCGCGAATTTTGCCGACCCGCATTTGCTGCAGCACCCGTTCACGCGCGCGCTCTGGCATGCCTTGCCTGAACACGAGTTCGCGTCGGGCGACGCGCACGACGAGGCCAGGCCGCCTGCATGCCCAGCAAACGTTGCGTCCGAAGACGACGGGGCGTCGCGTTCGTGCCAGCGTGCGCTCGAAGCACGTTCAATTACATTCGGCCACGACCCGTCGCGCCCGCTCTACCGGGATTTTTCGCTTACGGTCGAGCCGGGAGAGCGTGTGGCCCTGGCCGCCCCGAGCGGGTTCGGCAAGACGACGCTGTGCCGCCTGCTTGCGGGCTACGAAGTGCCGCAGCAAGGAAGCGTGCTCGTCGACGGCGAGCCTTTGCCGCGCACAGGGATATGCCCGGTGCAGTTGATTGGGCAACGTCCTGAAGAGACGATCGACCCGCTTGCGCGCATGGAGGCTGCTCTGGAAGAAGCAGGCGAAGTGGATGAACGCTTGCGTGAAGCGCTCGGCATCAAAACGGCATGGTTGCGCCGGTATCCGCACGAGCTGTCCGGCGGAGAGCTGCAGCGGTTCTGCATCGCCCGCGCGCTCGTGGCAAATCCGCGCTATCTGATCGCCGACGAAATATCGACCATGCTCGATGCGGTAACCCAGGCGCAGCTGTGGGAGTTCTTGCGAAGTGAAGCCGAGACACGCGGCCTTGGCCTGGTGTTCGTATCCCATAACCCTGCTCTTGTCGAGCGCATTGCCACGCGTGTGGTCGACTTGGAGAAGGAAGCGCGTGCGCACTAGGGGCGTGTCGGATGCTGCCGTACGGGGGATGGTAAACGTCGCGGACGGCGCGGCGCGTCCTGTGCGAACGCTATCGCGGTGCCAACGTGCGCTGCGACTGCGCCCGTTCGGTCGCCTGTCGGCAGAGGGCGGCATGGACGGCCGTTGGAGCGCGGGGTGTCATCATGGGGGAAGGAATTGTTTCGGAAGCAGCGCTTTATCCTTAAAAGAAGATAACCATACTTGACGTTATTCTGAAAACAGCATAATATCCCTCGGAGAACGCCTTAATACAGGCAGGGCTGTCCTTGCATTAAGGCGGGAAACCGATCCTAGGAGGGATGATATGAAGAAGCACCTTCGCTTCATGATCGCGGCAGTGCTGACGTTTGCCCTGGTGGGCATGTTCGCGCTGGCGGGCTGCTCTTCCAACGCGACGGAAGAGAGCACGGCGGAAAGCTCCAGCAGTGCGACTGCGAGCACCGAAGAGTCCTCGTCCGAGGCTGCCGAAGCCGTCGAGCTGCAGATCTTTGCAGCGAATTCGCTGTCCGAGGCTATGGACAAAGTCCAGGAGCTCTACAGCGAGACTCACGAGGGCGTCACGTTCGCTGACACTCAGTACGAAGCGTCCGGCACGCTGAACGAAATGCTTGCTGCCGGATCGTATGCCGACATCCTGATCACTGCGTCCAAGGGCACTATGGACACGGCGGTCGAAGAGGCCTACGTCGACGAAGGCACTCGCTTCGACATGTTCACGAATGACCTGGTCATCGTGGCGGGCGAAAACTCTGATATCACGGAGGTCACGCTTGACGACGTGGCGACCGGCCAGTACACCGTGGCCGTGGGCGACGACAACGTTCCCGCCGGCAACTATGCCAAGCAGGCTCTCTCCACGGTCGGCTGCTGGGTTGACGAAGAGGGCACCACGGGCTCTGAGTCCGACGGCAAGGGCGGCACTTTTGACGGCACGCCGCTTGCGGGCCTCGTGACCGAAGGCTCCAGCGTGGGCAACGTCTGCTCGTACGCCAACTCCGGCGACGTGGACCTCGCCTTCGTCTACACCTCCGACGTCTACCGTTTTGGTGGCGTGAAGATTGTGGGCACGGTTCCGTCCGACACGCATAAGAACATCATCTACCCGGCGGCTGTCTGCGCCGACTCCGAGAACGCTGAAGCTGCAGCCGCATTCCTCGACTGGTGCACCACTGACGAGGAAGCTCTGAAGATCTGGCAGGAGTGGGGCTTCGAACTGGCTTAGGAGTTCCGCCGTTCTACAAACGGTGGAACGGCTCGACGCTGCGGTCGAAGCTGGCGGCTCATCTGGCGCTCCAAGCCCTCCTCGCGTACCGAAGTACGCTTCGTCAGGCTTTCGCGCCAGCTGCACTCGCCAGCTTCGACCTTGCTGACGTCACGAACGACCTGGGTGACAAAATGCTCTTTCGCAGGCATTGGCGTCAGCCTAGGAGCGAGGTTCGTCACGAGTGCTTTTGCGAGCGTTGGCGTCAGCCGAAGCGTTGGGGACGTTTCGGAATCCTTGCCAGGGGCTTTCGAGGTGCGGTATTTTAACAAACCGCGTCGAACTAATGTGACGGGAGGACGGACGTTTCGTTCGTCCTCCTTCTCATGAACAGGGGACAGACCATGAAACGAAGGGGAATCGCGGCGTGCGTGGTTGCGCTTATGCTGGCGGCGAGCATGCTCGTGCCGACGGCAGCATGGGCGCAAGGGGATGGCGCAACGGAAGGTGCTCCGGCGAGCCAGTCGGCAGCCGAAGGCAACGCTGGCTCCGAGGCGCTGGAGGCCGCTTCCGACGCGAAGCAGGCGGACGGCTCGGCTGCCTACGGAGAGGTGACGGTTTCGGCTGAGGCTGACGCGGCGCTCATGGAAGGCGCGGATTTCGCGCTGGGGGATTTCTCGCGTGCGCAGAAAGGCTCGAATCGCGACCAGGACGGCGTGTACCGCGGTTACTGCTATTACATGGGCTCGAGCGCGGACTATGCCGTGGCGGTGGCGACGGAAGGCTTTGTGGTGGTCCATGTTCCGCAGGGCGCGGCGAATCTGTGCGACGTTTCGAGCCCGGATGTGCAAGGGCAGGTCAAGCAGTATTTCATTGCCCTGGACAATGCGGCCATGAACGGCGGCGTCTTCATGGGCGAAGACGTGCCGTGGTACTTCACGAGCGATGCATCCTATGCGATCGACGGTGTCGTGTTCAATTTCGGGCAAGAGGTGAAGGAAGGCTCTTTCTATACGTGCGTGATCGGGGAGGACGGCTCCGATGTCGTCTCGGACGACACGGTGGTGCTCACGCATGCGGATTTCGCACACGTGGTAGCGCCTGACGAGGTAGAGATTGCCCTGCCCGCGCAGGGCTTCGCGGCATTCCAAGAATTCCTGTCGGATATTGATTTCAGCCCGCTGTGGGTCACGCTCAAGACGACGGGCACCGCTATCATCTTTATTTTCATCCTGGGCTTGGCGGCGGCGTATTTCAGCCTGCGCATTCCAAAGCGCGCGCAGGATATCGCTGACACCGTATTCACCATTCCCATGGTTTTGCCGCCGACGGTCTGCGGCTTCCTGCTTTTGTGGGTGCTGGGGAACAACACGGGATTCGGCCGGTGGCTTGCGAGCATGAACATCCATCTCACCTTCAGCTGGGAGGCGACGGTTATCGCGGCGGTCGTCGTCGCGTTTCCGCTCATGTACCGCAGTGCGCGCGGTGCGTTCGAAAACCTGGATCCGAACATGCTCGATGCGGCGCGCACGCTTGGCTGGTCGAACCTCCGTATCTTCTTCAAGCTGATGCTGCCGCTGTCCTGGAGCTCTATTGCAGCGGGCACGGTGCTTGCGTTCGCCCGTGCGCTCGGGGAATTCGGCGCGACGCTGTTTTTGGCGGGCAACTACGTGGGCATCACGCGCACCATTCCCATCGCCATCTACTTCGAATGGATGAGCGGGAACTGGGAGGTCGCCATGTTCTGGACGGTGATCATCATCATCTTCAGCTTTATCGTGATCCTGTTCATCAACCTGTGGTCGCGCCGGACGACGAAGTACCGCCGCCGCGTCGAGTAGGGAGTTTGCATGAGTTTGGAAGTCGACATCAAAAAGCGTTTCGGCACGTTTGAGCTGGATGTCCAGCTCCAGGCGGGATCCGAGACGCTCGGCCTGCTCGGTGCGTCAGGGTGCGGCAAAAGCCTTACCATGCGCTGTATCGCGGGCATCGAGCGTCCCGACGAAGGCCGCATCGTGGTGAACGACGCCGTTTTCTTCGATTCCAAAGCGGGCGTGAACCTGACGCCGCAGGAGCGCAAGACCGCGTTGCTGTTCCAGAACTACATGCTGTTTCCCAACCTGACGGTCGAAGAGAACGTGGGCGCGGGCATTGGCAAAAACGTGCCGAAAGACGAGCGGGCGCGCATCATCGAAGGGGAGCTGCAGCGGTTCGGCCTGTCCGGCTTCAACCGGCGCTATCCTTCGCAGCTGTCGGGCGGCCAACAGCAGCGCGTGGCGCTTGCGCGCATGCTGGCGGCGCGGCCGGGCATCCTCATGCTGGACGAGCCGTTCTCGGCGCTCGACGCGCATCTCAAAGGCGTGCTGGAGCAGAACCTCGTAAGCCTGTTCGATGCGTTCGAAGGCACCATCCTGTACGTGAGCCACGACATCGACGAAGCGCTGCGTTTTTGCGACCGTATCGCGGTCATGGAAGCGGGCCATGTCATGGAGCAGGAGACGGGCGAAGAGCTGGTCGCGAACCCGCGCAGCACGGCGGGCATTAAGCTTTCCGGCTGCAAGAACGCGACCGAGGCGCGCTATGTCGACGACCATCGCGTGTGGCTGCCGCGCTGGGGTGTTTCGGTCGCCACGGACAAGGCGGTGCCGAAGGGCGTGAAGACTTTGGGCGTGCGTGCGTTCTTCCTCGAGCGGGCGGACGGTCCGGGCGAAAACGCATTTCGTGTGCGCGTGGACCGCGTGAGCGACTCGCGCTTCGAGCGAACCGCCTTGGTGGCGTTTCTCGACCGCGAGGATGACGTAGCTTTGCAGGAGGACTCTGCTGCCGACGAGATGCACTACCTGCATCAGCGCATGTTCTGGCGTTTCGACAAGCTGTCGGTTCCGCGCGAGCTGCTTCCCGAGCGAGGCCAAGAGCTGTGGGTGCGCATTCCAAAGAACAAGGTGTACCTGGTCGAACGGTAGCTCGTCGCAGCGGACGGGCCTTGGTGCGTGGGGCGTGCGACGGATCGAAGGCCGACGCGGACGGCAGATTGCTCCGAGCGAGCGCCCTGGGCGCAGGTGGACGTGCGTGTTTCGGCGCGTTCGCCTTCTTGCACGCGGGGTTGCCAGGTCGTTGCCTTCAAGCCGTGTTCATGCCCTATACTATTCCCTCGAACGAGAACAAAGGGGGCTTTGTGAAGGATTCCCACGGACGGACTATAGACTACCTGCGGATTTCGCTCACCGACCGCTGCAACCTGCGGTGCATCTACTGCATGCCGGAAGAAGGCGTGTGCTCGCTTCCGCACGAGGACATCCTGACTTTGGAAGAGATAGAAACCATCGTCGAGGTTGCTGCCGAAATGGGGTTCAAGCACATTCGCCTGACGGGCGGCGAGCCGCTCGTGCGCAAAGGCGTCGTGGATTGCGTTCGTCATATCGTAGAAACGCCGGGCATCGAGCGTGTGGCCATGACTACGAACGGCATTCTGCTCCCGCAGATGGCAAAAGACTTGCGGGCGGCGGGACTTTCGCGCGTGAACGTGTCGCTGGACACGCTGGATGCCGACCAGTTCCGTTTTATCACGCGTCGGGGCGAACTGGCGGATGCGCTGGCGGGCATTGACGCGGCGCTTGAGGCGGGTTTGAACCCGGTGAAGGTGAACGCCGTGGTGGTGCGCAGCCTGGACCAGGATTTGCTCGAGTTCGCGAAGCTTTCCCTCGACCGGCCGTTGCACGTGCGCTTTATCGAGTATATGCCAGTGGGCGAAAGCTCCGGGGTTGACGGCTGCGGCTGGGGTCCTGAGGACGTGATCGACTCCGACGACGTTGTGCGCATGGTGAGCGAGCGAGCTCAGGAAGCAGGGCTCGGGCCGCTTCTGCCGCTCAACGAAGCGGCGGCAGAGGGCTGGGGTCCGGCGCGCTATTTCCACTTCGAGGGTGCGCTGGGCACGGTAGGCGTCATTTCGCCCATGTCGCGCCATTTCTGCAAGGAATGCAACCGCTTGCGCTTGACCGCGGACGGCAAGCTGCGGCCGTGCCTTTTCTCCGACTTGGAATATGACGTGCGCACGCCCGTGCGCGCGGGGGATAGGGACGGTGTGAAAACGGCCATTCTGGAGGCGCTTGGGCACAAGCCCGAAGACCACTTCGATATCGTGGGCACCGAGCGCAAGATGAGCCAGATTGGCGGTTAGTCTGTTCTGCCGGCCTGCTGACCGACCGGCAGAACAACTCGACGCTGCGGCCCGCCTTGACGGCACTCCTGACGCTCCAAGCCCTCTTTACGTCCCTCCAGGCCGCCGTCGGGCTTTCCCACCAGTAGCACTCGTCAGCGGTCCTCGCTGACCTTTAAAACGATCGCGAACGAACGGAGCATTCCATGACTGAGCAGAAACTCACGCATATTGACGAGAAGGGCGACGTCCGCATGGTGGACGTCTCGCAGAAGGCGGACACAGAGCGCATAGCCATTGCCGAAGGCTTCATCTCTATGCACCCGGAAACGCTGGAGATGATTGCCGGAGGAACGGCAAAGAAAGGCGACGTTTTGGCGTGCGCGCGCGTGGCGGGCGTCATGGCAGCGAAGCAGACGAGCAATCTCATTCCCATGTGCCATCCGCTCAACATCACGAAGGCGAAAGTGGACTGCACACCGGTGTTCGCGGGCGAGCGCGCGGATGGACGCGTGGGCATCCACATCACCACGACCTGCGGCGTGACCGGCAAGACGGGCATCGAGATGGAAGCGCTCACGGCTGCCTCCGTGGCATGCCTGACCGTCTACGACATGTGCAAGGCCGTAGATCGCGGCATGGAAATCCTGGATGTGCGCTTGCTGCGTAAAGAGGGCGGCAAGTCCGGCCTCTGGCAGCGCTCGTGAGAAGAGGGGCCAGTCGCTCTCTCTCATAATCCAGGCGGGCGAAGCGATGCCCCCGACCTCTGCGCGTTCGCAGGGGTCGGGGGCGTTTTCTCAATGTTGCGGGGTGACCTTGCCTTCGTGGCCTGGTTCGGCAAGCCAGGCTTCGAGTACGCTTGTATCGGCGATATAGTTATCGTCGCAATACAGGTATACCAATTTTTCGAGGTCGGCGATATCAAGACCGGTGAGCAGGTTATCGGAACAGTCGAGGTAACTGAGCTTCGTGTTGGCCGAAACGTCGAGTTTCGCAATCTGATTCATGCTCACATCGAGCGTTTCCAGGTTTGCAAAGCGGCTCACATCGATTTCGTCCAGGCTGTTGCCCGTTACATCAAGGTAGGTAAGCGCGTCAATCGTGCCCAGATTGAGCGTTTCAAGGTAGTTCCAGGTTACCGCGAGGCTTTCCAGCTTCGCGCAGGAGCTCACGTCGAGCGCCATCAGCGCATTGTCGCCCGCTTCCAGCTCCACCAGTCCCGCACAGCCGTCCACGACGAGCGTCGTGAGGTCGCATCCGTAGCAGTTTAGGAACGCAAGGTCGGCGCATCCGGTCGCATCGATGGTATCGACGCTTGCGAACTCGACGTCCACGCTGCGCAGCGCAGCGCCTGCAAGCGTGCGCGGAAGAACCAGGTCTGCTTCAGGCCCGGTATAGGAGAATACGTACGCGCCGGGGCCGTAGTACCTGAACAGCTCTTCCGGGTCGTCCAGGCTGACGAGTTCGCCCACTTTATACTCGTCGTTTTCAGGAACGACGACGCCTGAGAACCCGTTCTCTTCGAAGGGAGTCACCGTGGTCGGTCCGGGTTCGGGATCGGGTTCCGGTTCGGGCTCCTCGGGCGGGATGTAGCCGTCCAGCACATCGCGGTCGAAAACCATGAACATCTTCGCTGCCTGCGCGCGCGTGGCGGTTGCCTGCGGCTGCAGGTAGTACGAGCCGTTGATGACGGTGCCGCCCATGATGCCGTTGTCGACCGCCCAGCCGAGGTATTCCTGCGCCCAGCCGGAGACCAGGTTCCATTCGTTGATACGCATGGCCATCCAGCAGTCGGAAGAGACGTCCATGCCGACGACCAGCTCTGCATACGCGCCGAGCATCTTCACGAACTGTTCGCGCTGGACGGGGTCGTTCGGTGCGAAGGTTCCGTCCGGATACCCTTCGATGATGCCTTCGCTCTTCGCCCAGGCGACTGCCTCTCGGTAGTAGTCGCCGTACGAGACGTCCGAGAACCCTCCGGTGCCGCTGGCAGAGGGTTCGCCCGCCATGCGGTGCAGGATGACGGCGACCTGGCCGCGCGTAATGGGGTCTTCCGGGCCGAAGGTGCCGTAGCCATCGCCACCGTAGCCGCCCATGAGGCCCGAATCGACGATATAGCCCAGAGCTCCTTCGGCGATGTACCACGCGCCGGGAGGCGTGTCCAAGAACAGCTCGCACGACTCGTTCCATTCAATCTGGAAGGTCCGCTGGATGCTGCCGTGGTAGTTGCCAATGCCGGAGATGGTGACGGTTGCCGTGCCACGCGTTGTGTTGTTCGCGTAGGAAACGGTGTAGTCGGAGCCTTGGGAGAGCTGCGTGCCGCCGAGCGTTACGGTCACCGCAGGCGTGATGGCGTAGCCGGTGAACAGGTAGCTTGCCTGCAGCCCGCTTACGGATGCGCCAGAAATGCTCTCGGTCGACGGCGGAAGGGGCGTCACGCCAGGGACGAACGACGCGGACGCCATGGGATAGCGCTGGTTGAACAGGGGCGTGTTGAATTCGGCATCGCGCGTATGGTCGGGGAACTCGGCGTTCGATTTGAGGAAGAACTGCGTGCAAATCCATTGGTTATTGCCGATGTTCTGGTCCCACGTGACGTCGACGTTGTACCAAAGATCTCCCAGCTGCACGATATTCCAGCCGTGGCTTTCGTTCTGTCCCCAGCCGGAGATGTAGCGCACGTTTACGCCGAGCTCTTTGCACAGGCGGTAGAACAGGGAGCCGAAACCCTGGCATACCGTGTTGCGCTTCACGATGGCAGAGTAGGCGGAATAGGGGGAGTAGTCGGTTCGATTGGCGTAGTAGTCGTCATAGCGGATATTCATGACCATCCAGTCGTGGACAGCCTTTACTTTCTCGTAGTCGTTCGCATACCAAACGTTCAAGTCGTTGAGCAGGCTTTCCACGGCGCTCGTGGTAGCGGCCTCTTCGGATGCTGACGTGTGGTAGGTGATGTCGAAGGCAAACGACCACAGGTTGCCGCCGCCGCTCATTGTGCAGTGGGAGCCGTTGTAGTGCTTCAGAAGGTAGTCGCCTGCGACGGTGGAGGACGTGTATTCCAGCATGGCGCTGTCGAGGAGTTGGCGGAATATGTCCTTCGGGTCGTAGCTGCTCGTCGCAAGATAGCGCAGCGTGACTTGGGGCTCGCGGTCGATCATGCACGCGCGCAGGTACTCCGCCGCGTCGCCGAAGCTGCTGAACTGCGGATAGAGGGCCAGTGCGTCGGTGCGAGATGCCTCATCGCTGCTTTCGACGGTCGAACGTGCGCTGAGGGCAAGCGCGTTCGGAAGGTCGGCGTATTCGGGGTTAACGTGCGAGTCGTAGAGCGTCAACGCGCCAGGATCGTCAGAAAGGTCGCCTGGCATGCTGCCAATCAGGGGTGCAAGCGTGCTGTCGAGCGAGGATGCGCCGCCACCCTCGGTGCTGTCAGATGCGTCTGCGTTGTCAGATGCGTCTGCGTTGTCGGATGCGGAATCGGGCTCGTGTTGTTCCGCAGTTGCGGAAAGCTCGTTTCCTAGGCTGCGCTCCTCCTCTCCGGACGTGACGGCCGCAAACGCACTTGAAGGCGTGAGCGCGAACGTCAGGGCGAATGCGAGCAAGAGGGAGAGCAGCCGTTTCATGGGTGGCTCCTTCAATCGAGCGCTGACACTACCCTCAATTATAAGTTGGATGTGACGGGTGCGAATACGCAAATTGACACGGAATGCGAAAACCGGGCTGCAAATAATGCGGAGTGAAGAGGGGAATCATGAAGATTGTCGTTTTGCAGGGAAGTCCCAATGTCAACGGGTCAACCGCAATCTTGGTGGAAGAGTTCGCGCGCGGCGCGCGCGATGCGGGGCATGAGGTAGCTCGCATTGACGTCGACCGAGCCGATGTCGCACCATGCACGGGTTGCGTCCGCTGCGGCTACGAAGGTCCGTGCATCCAGCATGATGACATGGACGACATCCGCCGTCAGATTCTGTCCGCAGACATGGTGGTCTTCGCCACGCCGCTGTACTACTACGGCATGAGCGCGCAGCTCAAGATCGTGATCGACCGCTTCTGCTCTGCCAACAGCAGCATCACGCGCCGCCATCTCAAATGCGCGCTGCTCGCCGTGGCATGGAACAGCGACGGCTGGACGTTCGATGCGCTGGAAGCCCATTACCGGACGCTCGTGCGCTACCTGGATATGCGTGATTGCGGCATGATCTTAGGTCGCGGCTGCGGTACCCCGGGCATGACCCGTCGCACATCCTATCCGCAAAATGCGTACGAGCTGGGCAGGTCGTTGTAGGAGAGAACTGTCCGATTGAGCGAAAACCAGCACAAACGCGGGTTGTGGACTCTCTTCATGGACGGTAATCGAGGGAGTGCGAAGGGCTTGCGCTGTGTGGTACACTAACAAGCCGTGAAAAAATACCATTCGTGCGCGCCAGGCGTGGCTGACGGAGCGGACGGGCTGTCGGAAAGGGCGGCAGCGGCAACGCTCAGTCGCAGCGGTGCCTTCGTCCGGTATGGCGGTCTTCCGTCCGGATGTCGAAGCAGGCTTCGCGCTTGCGTGCATGAGACGTCGAAGGGACACATGCATGTCGGGACATTCTAAATGGGCTACCACCAAGCACCGTAAAGCCGCCCAGGACGCGAAGCGTTCTGCGCTGTTCTCCAAGCTTTCGCGCAACATCACCGTTGCCGCCAAGGAGGGTGGCGACCCGAACCCTGACAACAACGCGTCTCTGGCCGCCGCTATCGAAAAGGCGAAGAGCTACTCGCTGCCGAAGGACAAGATCAAGACCGCTATCGACAAGGCGTTCGGCTCCGGCAAGGACGCGGCGAACTACGAGACCGTTGTCTACGAGGGCTATGGTCCGGCGGGCGTTGCCGTCTACTGCGAGGCGCTGACGGACAACCGCAACCGCACCGCGGCGGACGTTCGCTCTGCGTTCGCTCACGCGGGCGGTAACCTCGGCACGTCCGGCTCGGTCGCATTCCAGTTCGAGCGCAAGGGCCAGATCCTTGTTCCGAAGGAGATCGAGGGCGAAGGCAAGAAGGAAGGCATGAAGCCCAACGGCGCTGCTGCGAACGAGGAAGAGTTCATGATGGCTGTCGCCGAGGCCGGCGGAGACGACTACGAGGACGCCGACGAGGAGTGGATCGTCTACACCTCCCCGACGGAGCTCATGGCCGTGAAGAAGGGCATCGAAGAGCAGGGCATCGAAACGAAGGGTGCCGAATTCATCATGGAGCCCACGACCACCACGTCTGTCACCCCGAGGGATGCGCCGAAGGTCATGCGTCTGATCGACAAGCTCGAAGAGCTTGAGGACCTGCAGAGCGTTTACCACACGATGGAGATGACCGACGAGGTCGTCGCCGCTCTGGAGGGCTAAGCTTGGTTGCCAGGTAGGCATCAAAGCGCCGTCGCGTTCATTCGCGGCGGCGCTTTTCTGTCAGAGCGAGAACAGCCCTCGCGCAGGGTCTGCCTTGCGCTCTCCGCATTTCGACGGCATCTGCGGACGGTGGGCAGTGAGAAACGAACGAAGCAGCAAAACGCACCACGAACGGAGAAAGGAACACCATGGGCAAAGGAAAGGCGAAAGCGGCGGTTTCGACCGCGCTGGCGGCAACGCTTGCTCTCGGCATGATGCCGGGTGTGCAGGCGTTCGCTGAGGACGAGCAGGACGTTACGGCGGAGGCCGTTCGCATGGCCGAGCAAACGGCGGCGGACGAGACGGTGGGCGAAGAAGAGGCGGCTGCCCAAGACGCGAAGGGCGAGCTGAGTGCAGAGTCGTCAGCGGAGGCGCGCGCGGTCGAAGCGCTCGTCGGCGGCGCGGCAGCGGATGCAGGCGTGCTGGAGGTCGAAGCGGGCGAAGCGGGCATGACGGCGGAAGAGCGCTCCGAGAACGTGGAGGCAACGCTTGCCAGCACGCGTGCGAGAGGCCTGGTCACGGGTCTTTCCGACGAGTTCAAATACTTCACGAAGTACGAAAGCTCCTGCAATTACAACCAGGGCTTTTCTTACGGTGACGGCTACCATGCTGTCGGCTACTACCAGTTTGACAACCGCTATTCGCTGCAGCCGTTTTTGCAGTACTGCTATGAGTACAACCCGGCTGCGTACAGCATGTTCGCGTTCGCGTCCGACCCGAACGTCGACATCGCCGAATCTGCCATGTACGACTATAACCTCGGCAAGCTCACGGAGCTTGGCCAGCGCATCGAGGATGCTTGGCATGCCGCGTACAACGCCAACCCTGCGGAGTTCTCGGCACTACAGGATACCTACGCGTACAACAACTATTACGTAGTGGCGGAGAACTACCTGGCCAGCCAGGGCATTGACATCTCGAACCGCGCCGACTGTGTGCGCGGTCTGTGTTGGGGCGTGTGCAACCTGTTTGGCTCCGGCGGTTGGATCCAGTTCGTTGGCGGCACGTTCAACGGCGTGTACTACGAGGGCTGCGGCCTTTCTAACGATATGTCGGACACGGAGTTCGCGATGGCCCTCACGCAGTACATCGTGGATAACGTGGCACGTTTCTACCCGTCCCAGCCGCAGTACCACGAAGGCTGGCAAAACCGTTATCGCCAGGAGCAGCGAGACTGCATGAACTACCTTCCCGACCTGGTCTGGGGTGCGTGGTACACGGAAGCGGTCGACTACGTGCGCGCGAACGGGCTCATGGGCGGCTATTCGGGCGGCGTGCAGGATGGGCGTTTCGGGCCGGAGGACCGCATTACGCGCGGGCAGATTGCGACGGTGCTCTATCGGTATTTCGCGGGCAGCTCGCAGGACGGGTACTACGGTTCCCTGAGCTATTTCTCCGACGTTCCTGACGGCTCGTACTACGAGGCGGCAATCAACTGGGCGTACACCGTCGGCATTGTTTCGGGCTACGGCGGGACCGACTGCTTCGGGCCAGACGACTACGCTACGCGCGAGCAAGTGGCGGTCATCATGGCACGTGCAGCCGACATGAGCGGCGTGTACATTTACGCAAACTCCGGCGCAGTCTGGGGTCTGGCGGATGCCTGGTCCGTGTCCGACTATGCGCGCATGGGCGTGGCGTGGTGCTACGACCAGGGCATCATGGGCGGCATTGCCTCTTCGAGCGGAACCATGCTGAGTCCGCAAGGATCGTGCACGCGCGCGCAGTTCGCCAAGATGGTCATGGTGCTCACGCGCGACGTGCTGTAACGGCATACGAAGCGGCGTTGCGGAAAAGCATGGCAAGCTGCCTTAAGAGGTGCTTGCTGCGGCGTTTTCGGCTTCGCGAGTATTTAGCAAGGACGGCCGCGGCCTTCGGGGGCTGCGGCCGCTTTTTTGCTGGCGGGTAGCAGCTGAGGGGTACGGCGGTTCGATGCGGTTGCCGCACGTTTTTCGTGCGCGCATCGTGAAATGTGCGTACGTGCGGAGGCTCTCCTGTTATAATGCGAACAAATGTTTGTAGAAGAAAGGCAACTGTGGCGGGCGAAGAGCGAACCATCCTTGGCATAGACCCTGGCCTGGCGAATACCGGCTGGGGCGTCGTGCGCCAAGACGGCGGACGCTTGACCTGCCTTGCTTACGGGTGCGTGTCCACCTCGCCCGACACGGAGCTGGCGTATCGGCTGAAAAAAATCCGCGATCAGGTGGCCGCGGTCATCGCACGGTTCCAGCCGGATTGCGTCGGTATTGAGACGGTGTGGTTTGGCCAGAACATCACGGCGGCGTTCGCGACGGGGCAGGCGCGCGGTGCAGCGCTCGTTGCCTGCGCCGAAGGGGAGATTGCGGTAGGAGAGTTCACGCCCCGCCAGATTAAGCTGGCGGTGGTGGGCACCGGCTCGGCGGGCAAAGAGCAGGTCCAGTACATGGTTCGGCATCTGCTAAAGCTGCCGGAACCGCCGCGCCCCGACCATGCGTCGGACGCGCTGGCGGCTGCAATTTGCTATGCCACGCACCGAGACTGACCTCGCCGCGAAGATAGGAGCGAAATGATCGCGTTTTTGAACGGCACGGTGGCTGCAGTATCCGAAGACACGGCGTTCGTCGAAGTGAACGGCGTGGGCTTTGCGGTCGGTATGTCCGCCCAGGCCCTTTCCCGCCTGCCGGAAAAGGGCTCGAGCGTCCTCGTGCATACCTATCTGCAGGTTCGCGAGGACGGCATGTCACTCTACGGTTTTTTGAGCCAGCAGGAAAAGGCGTTCTTCGAGCGACTGATCAGCGTTTCGGGCGTCGGCCCGAAAGTGGCGCTTGCGGCGCTTTCGGTCTTTTCCCCTTCCGAACTGGCGAACGCTATCGCCGCACAGGATGTTGCGCAGGTATCGCGCATTCCTGGCGTGGGGAAAAAGACGGCGCAGCGTATCATCCTGGAGCTGAAAGGCTCGCTGGATGACGTGATGCCTGGCCAGGCTTCGGTTTTTGCGCCGCAGGCATCGCAGGATTTGGCGGGTGCTCACGAAGCGCTCTTGTCGATGGGCTTCACGTCTGCAGAGGCGGAGCTTGCGCTCAAAGACGCGCCGGACGACGGGGGAGAAGCAGGCATGCTGCAGTACGCGCTCAAACGCCTGGGGTCGCTTTCGTAGCGGCGTAGAAAGCGTGAAAACCGCGGCGAAACGTGAAGTGTGCGGCGACAAGACAGGCTGTTGGGCGAAAATAAGACGGTGCGGTATGCTGTGAAGCGCTGTCGAAAAATGCGCGCGAACGTGCGGAAGACAGTGCGCAGCGGTCGACGCAAGGCGTCATGCGCGACAATGCGCGCGCGGAAAAAAGGACACGACTGACAAGGTGAGGACGCAACGTGGCGAACGACGTGGAGATTGAAGGACTGCTGTTCGAGGCGGACGCCGCTTCCTCCCGCACGCCGCGTGCGCGTACGGTGACAGCGGAGCTGACGGAAGACGACCTGGCGCTTGACCGCAGCCTGCGCCCAAAAAAGCTGGCGGACTACCTAGGGCAGACGAAAGTCAAGGAAAGCCTTGCCATCTTGATCGAAGCGGCGCGCGGGCGCGGTGAAACGGTGGACCATATTCTGTTTTCGGGCCCTCCCGGTTTGGGAAAGACCACGCTGGCCACCGTTGTCGCGAACGAGCTCGGGTCGAACATCAAAACCACGAGCGGTCCGGCCATTGCTCGTACGGGCGACCTGGCTGCCATTCTTACGAACCTGGAGGAAGGCGACGTCCTGTTCGTGGACGAAATCCACCGTTTGAACCGCATGGTCGAAGAGGTGCTCTATCCGGCGCTTGAAGACTTCGCGCTTGATATCGTGGTGGGGAAAGGGCCGGCGGCACGGTCTATCCGCCTTGAGCTGCCGCGCTTCACGCTCATTGGCGCCACAACGCGCACGGGCCTTTTGACCGGGCCTTTGCGCGACCGCTTCGGCATCGTATACCGCCTAGACTACTACACGCCCGAAGAGCTGGCCGACATCGTGCAGCGCTCAGCGTCCATTCTGGACGTTGCCATCGACCGTGAAGGCGCCCTTGAAGTTGCGCGCCGTTCGCGCGGTACGCCGCGTTTGGCAAATCGCCTGCTCAAACGCGTGAGGGATTGGGCACAGGTGAAGGGCTTCCCCCTGATCGACGAAGACTGCGCGGCGCAGGCGTTGAGCTTTTTCGAAGTGGACGACATGGGCCTGGATGCAGCGGACAACCGATTGCTGGAGATTCTCACGAAGCGGTTTTCCGGCAAGCCGGTGGGCCTCACCACGCTCGCGTCGGCGCTTTCGGAAGATCCTGACACGGTCGAGGATGTGTACGAGCCGTATTTGATGCAGCAGGGTCTCATGGTCCGCACGCCGAAGGGGCGTCAGGCGACAGCGCGCGCTTTCGAGCATGTGGGCTTGCGGCCTCCGGAAGAATAGAGAGGGAAACGATATGTTTCAGCAAGACTACCTGATGCGGCTGTTCATGCAGCTTGCAGAGGGCATTCGCAAGAGCATCCGCCGTGCTATCGACGAAAAGGACCCCGAAGCGGCGGCGGACATGCTGGAGGCGACCGTGGGCGAAGCAACGGAGCTGGATGGCGCTGTGCTGCTGTCGCTTGCGCCTGAAAGCATTGCCTCGGTGGTACAGATTTCCGGCACGGACCCCCGTGCGGTCGAGTACATCTGCCGCAGCCTGCTTTTGGAGGCCGAATACCTGCGCGAAGCGGGCAAGAACGACAAAGCGGAGCTGCGCAGCCAGCAGGCGTATGCGCTCGGAGACGCATACGGCATCGATTTGACGGACGTGTCGCTGGACGAAGAAGCGCTAGAAGAGTTCTTCGAGTCGACGAAGATTCAGTAAGCGGCACGGGAAGTCTGCGCTGCCGCAAGGGCGGCGTAGCGCGCACAGGGTGCTGAACGCTGAGCGCTGCAAGAGCGGTATTGTGCGTGCAGGGCACCGAGCGCTGCGACGCGTTGCGCTGGAAGGAGAGGGCGCCTTTTGGCGCTCTCGTGCACTTTGGTTTGCTTGCATATTCTTAGTCAGCATGTGGAAATTTGCGCACATTACTTCGGAACCCGAGAATAATCTCAAAAAGTACGCTTCTGTTCAGGCAAAACTAGTGTACAGTGAGGCCACGGCCCGCATAGAAGGCCGCACGCTCACAGGCATCTGGGCGTGAACTACGAGAGCCTGGCGGCAGCCGGGAAGAAGAGAGGCTCAGAATGGCTGAGGGCACTGTCAAATGGTTCAACCCTGAGAAGGGCTACGGGTTCATCTCTCGTCCGGACGGGGAAGACCTGTTTGTCCATTTCTCCGAAATTCAGATGGACGGCTTCAAGACGCTGGATGAAGGCGCGGCAGTCTCGTTCGACGTGACCGAAGGCCAGAACGGCAAGCTTCAGGCTTCCAACGTCGTGCGTTTGTAGCAGGAGCGCACAAGACGAAAAGGGGCATGCGCGGTATGCCACGATGGCCGATCGCAGAAAGCTCCCGAAAACAGTAAACTCCCTCCCCGTTCACGGGCTTGGAATCAAGCTCATGAGCGGGGAGGCTTTTTATGGGGCCTTCAAGCGACGTGGCAATTTGTCGGCAGCCCTCCTGCGCCGCGAGTATAATGGGCACCCGGCTGCAGCGCGCTCGCAACAAAGCTCGCTCATTGACACCTGCCTGCTCGAAGGGTCGGCAGTTTGCCGTGTGCGACGAAGGGACTGCTTGCCTACCGTGTGCTGCACGGTGCTATCTCTCTGACCGGAAGAAGGACCTCCTTACGTTATGAAGACCTCAGATTTCGACTACGACCTGCCCGAAGAGCGCATTGCGCAAGAGCCCGCTCCTGTGCGTGACGCGTGCAAGATGCTTGTCATGGACCGTCAAACCGGCGAATTGGAAGACCGCATCTTCCGTGATATCGAGGAGTACTTGCGTCCAGGTGATTTGCTCGTGGCGAACGAGACGCGCGTCATGCCCGCCCGCCTGCTCGGTGCGAAGCGGGGCACGGGCGGCCAGTCTGAGGTCTTTTTGCTGCGCGAGCGTTTCGGCGTAGAGCCGAAGACTGACAAAAGCGCACTGTGGGAAGTGCTCGTACGCCCGGGCAAGCGCTTGAAGCCAGGCGCGGTCGTGGACTTCGACGGCGAGGACGGAACTGTTGCGCTGTCCGCAGAGATTGTGGACTGGGTCGAAGGCGCCGAACGTGGCGAGCGCCTGGTACGCCTGACCACGGATTTGCCGTCGCTTGACGAAGCTTTGCATGCGGTCGGCCACACGCCGCTGCCTCCGTACATCAAAAACTACGCCGGTGACGAAGAGCTCTATCAGACGGTCTATTCCAAAGAGGAGAAAAGCGCCGCGGCTCCCACGGCGGGGCTCCATTTCACGCCCGAGCTCATCGAGCGCTTGCAGGCGAAAGGCGTGCGCTGGGAGACCGTCGAGCTGGAAGTCGGCCTGGACACGTTCCGCATCGTGGACGAAGAGAACGCCGAAGACCACGCCATGCACACGGAACGTTACACAGTGCCGCAGCGTACGGTCGACGCCATTCACGAAACGCACGCGGCAGGCGGCCGCGTGATTGCGGTCGGCACGACGAGCGTTCGCAGCTTGGAGAGCGCATGGGATGCCGAGGCGGGCGACATCACGGCGCGCGAAGGCGCGAGCACGTCGCTTTTCCTGCTGCCGGGCAGCACGTTCCATGTGGTGGACTGCCTTATCACGAACTTCCACGTGCCGCGCTCCACGCTCATGATGCTCGTATCGGCGTTTTCGAGCCGCGATCACATCATGGCGGCCTATCGTCATGCCATCGACAGCGAATACCGCATGCTGAGCTTCGGCGACGCAATGTTCATCGTGCAAAGGTAGCCGCCTGCATCCAAGCGCCAGACCGTAAGCGTGCGGCGCGCAATTCGCCCACGCTAGGAAGCGGCATCGCTTGCGGTGCGCAGGGCCTCGACTGTGCTTGAGGGGCACGCCTGGTGCCGACGGCGAGGGCGGACAGCCTATCGGACGTGCGTCCGAGAGTTCGCACCTCTTCCTCCGGCAGCGTGCGAATTTGACCGCGATGCCTTTATGGAAGTCGGCCGCTCGTTTGCCCGGGCGCGTCCGGTGACCCTATAATAATGTGGCATTTTGACGAATGCTTAGACTTTCGAATCAAACGGACAGGCGCTGCGCAAAGCCCATACGGGGCGATCGGCGCCCTGTGGACAAGGAGAAGCTATGGGCTGCGCGCTCATTGGATGCGGAAAGGCACTTCCCGCTCTGGAAGTGCAGAATGACGAGCTGAAGGCGCTTGTCGACACGAACAACGAATGGATCGTCACGCGCACGGGCATCGAAAGCCGCCACATTGCGCTCGAAGAGACGAACCTCGATCTGGCGGAGCGTGCGGCGCGCGAAGCGCTCGGCTGGGACGAAGGCGGCTGGGCGGCACGGCGTGTCGAGCCGGAAGAGATCGACCTGGTCATTTTCTGCACCATCACGGCTGACCATCTGGTGCCTTCGGCGGCGAGCGAACTGCGCATGCGCCTTGGCCTGCCGAACGCCATTGCGTTCGACCTGAATGCGGCGTGCACGGGCTTTGTCTACGGCGTGACGGTCGCCGAATCGCTCATGGCCGCCTCCGCCGCAGGCGTGCCGGGTGCCGCGGGCCGCAACAAGGTGCGTCGTGCGCTCATCGTGGGATCGGAGCGTCTGAGCCGCATCACCGACTGGGCGGAACGCAGCACGTGCGTGCTGTTCGGCGACGGTGCTGGCGCGGGCGTCCTGGAATGGAACGAGAGGCGTGCAGGCGTGCTCGGCACCCACCTGGTGAACGAGGACGACCCGACGGGAGCACTGCTCTGCCCGCTCGAATTCGATATGCCGGTGCCGTTCGTTGCTTCCGGCGTCGATGCGGGGGCTGACGCGGAGGCTGTGCTGCGCGAGCGTGCGGGGAGCCCGAAGCAGGCCATCACGATGAACGGTCAGGCTGTGTTCAAGTTCGCAGCGCGTGCCATGTCGGATGCGGTGACTGCCGTGCTCGACAATGCGGGGCTGACGCTCGACGACGTGGCGTGCATCGTGCCGCACCAGGCAAACGAGCGCATCGTGCGTTTTGCCGCAAAGAAGCTGGATTGTTCCATGGAGAAATTCCACCTGTGCATTGCGCACGCAGGCAACACGTCTGCAGCGAGCGTTCCCATGGGCTTGGCGGACGCTTACGAGGCAGGCCGCATCAAGCCGGGCGACAAAGTGGTGCTCGTCGGCTTCGGCGGCGGCTTTACGTCCGGTGCCCTTGTCTACGAAGCGTAGGCAGCTTGCTGCGTTTTGTTCTGCGGCTCGAGCCGTGACTTCTAGCAAATCCGCGAATGATTCTGTGGCCCCTGAACAAATCCGCGAACGAAATCGTAACCACTGAGCAAATCCGCGAACGATTCCGTGAAATCGGACAGCCGTTTTTCACGAATTCGTTCGCGGATTTTTAGTGGGAGGGTGTGGTCGGCGCGGTCGTCAAGACTGGCGCGCATCCTCTTCCGACCGTTTGGCGCGCAGAGCCTTCAAAATGGCGCGTTTGCGCGCCTGCTCCTTGTCGTACGCGGCGCGTTCAGCCTTACGTTGCGCGCGCGCAGCCTCTTCTGCCGCGCGCTCTTCGGCGTGGGCCGCTCGCTCTGCCGCTTTCTGTGCAGCCCGCTCGGCTTTCCGCTCTTCGCGTTCGCGTGCGGCTTCGACGGCAGAATACCGGCAGCCGCAGTAGTTCTGCCGGTACATGCCCAGCGCACGGCTGCGGCGCGTTGCCTCGTCGTAATGGGGGCGGAAATCCTCGAAGACCGCTTGCAGACCCTGCTGGGCCGCGGCGTGCTCGACCTCTTCGCGGATAATGTCGGTGTACTGGTAGGGGCTCACGGACAGCGTGGTCGAAAGACCCTCGAACCCGTGGGCTGCTGCATAACGGGCGGTTTCTTCGAGCCGCAGCCGATAGCAGGCGCGACACCGGTCGGAGCGCGTGTCCGCGTTTGCGCCGAACTGCCCCGCGGTGTCGTTCCATGATTCGACGTCGTACGTTCCTTCGATGACGGGGATTCCTTCTTCGTCTGCCCACGTGCGCAATGTGTCCAGGCGATGCTGGTATTCCGGCTGCGGGTGGATGTTCGAGTTCGCGAAGTAGACGGCAAGCTCGTGGCCTGCCTCGCGCAGCAAGCGCACGGGCTCGAGCGAACAAGGCCCGCAACAGGCGTGAAGTAAGATTTTCATGGACTGCCAGCACTCCTTTCCTGCTGACTTATACTAGCACGGACGAAAAGGCGAGCACGTAGCGCCATGCGCTCGCCCGGGCGTGCATATGGCCGACAGCAGGCTGACGTGCAGGTGCAGGGCGAAAGCGCGGGGCGCAGGGATGGCCGTGCGACCAAGGAGCAAAGGAACGAAATGGACCAGAAAACCTACCGTGCGGTGTTCTTTGACCTGGACGGCACGTTGTTGCCGCTCGATATGGACCGTTTTATGGGCGGCTACTACCTGGCGCTCAAAGGCTTCGTGGCGGAACGCGGCCATGATCCGAAAGCGTTCGCGGACGCGCTGAACGCCGGCATCTACGCGATGGCGGGCGATCACCCGGGCGTCACGAACTGCGACTGTTTCTGGAGCGTGTTCCTGGAGCGCATGGGGTCCGAGGACGCGGCGGCGTGGCATGAGCTGCTCGACGAATTCTACGAGACCGACTTCGGCGAGATCGGGTCAGGCATGCCGCCTGAGCCGCTGTCTGCCGAAGTGGTGGAGACGTTGCGCGCAAAAGGCTACCCGGTGGCGCTCACTACCATGCCCATGTTCCCGATCCGTGCGACGCAGTGGCGCCTGAACTGGGGCGACCTCGACCCGGCGTGGTTCGAGCGTATCACGGTCTATGACAATTCCACTGCCATCAAGCCGCATCCGGCATACTTCGAAGAGAACCTGCGCGCTTTCGGCTGCCGCCCGGAGGAGGTGCTCATGGTGGGCAACAACACCAAAGAGGACCTCGCGTGCATGAAGCTGGGCATGCCGGCGTATTTGGTGACGGACTGCCTGCTCAATCCGAACGACTTCGACGTGGAGACCGTGCAGCACGGCACTATGGAAGATTTCCTTGCGTTCGTGCGCACGCTGCCGGAGTGCGAAAACCCGGCATCGTGCACCGCGCCTGCAGTCGGCGTCGTGCCGGGCGCACCGCAGGTAAGCGCAGGCGTTGCAGAAACTGCCCCGAAGCTGGGAGAAAACGCTTTCGACGAAGAAGGCGTGCGTGCCATGGAGCAGGCGGCGGCAGGGGTATCCGGCAACGTGACGGAGGCGGGTGCGTAGCATGGCGCTGTTTGACTGCACGGTAGACGCAACGAGCGGGCATGCGCGCGCGCTCACGTACGAGACCGCCCACGGCAACTTCCAGACGCCCATGTTCATGCCGGTCGGCACGGCCGCCACGGTCAAGGGCGTCATGGTCGACACGCTCTACGACCTGAAAAGCCAGGTCGTGCTGGCGAACACGTACCACCTTTCCCAGCGGCCGGGCGAAAGCGTCGTGGCGGAAGCGGGCGGCGTGCACCGCTTCATGAACTATGACGGTCCCATGCTTACGGACTCCGGCGGATTCCAGATCTTCTCGCTCGCGGACACGCGCAAACTTGACGCCGACGGCGTGACCTTTCGCTCTATCTACGACGGCTCCTACGTGCGCTGGACGCCCGAAGAGAACATGCGCATCCAGATGGAGCTGGGTGCGGACATCGCCATGCAGCTTGACCAGTGCGCACCGTACCCGGCCACGCGCGAGTTCGTGCAGGACGCCATGGAACTGTCCGCCAACTGGGCGCACCGCTGCCTGGCGGCGCATACGCGCGAGGACCAGACGCTCTTCGGCATCGTCCAAGGCGGCATGCACCTTGATTTGCGCCTGGAAAGCGTGCGTCGTCTGCGCCAGATCGGCGAAGAGTCGGTGGCGGCGGGCCACAAGGACTTCGGCGGCTTCGGCATCGGTGGCTATTCGGTCGGCGAAGAGCACGACCTCATGTTCGAAACGCTCGGGGAGGTCGCCCGCGCGCTGCCGGAGAACAAGCCGCGCTACCTTATGGGCGTGGGCAATCCGACGACGCTCGTGCGCGCAGTTCGCGAGGGCGTGGACATGTTCGACTGCGTGCTGCCGACGCGCACTGCCCGCATGGGCACGGCGTTTTCGAGCACGGGCCGCATGAACATGCGCAACGCGAAGTACACGCACGACTTCGGGCCGCTCGACGCGCAGTGTTCCTGCCCGGTGTGCCGCCAGTACAGCCGCTCGTACATTCGCCATTTGGTGAAGAGCAACGAAATGCTGGGCGGCATCCTGCTGTCGATCCACAACCTGCACTTCCTGCTCGACCTTATGCGCCGTGCGCGGGAGGCGGTGTTGGCGGACGCGTACGAGGACTTCTACCAAGAGTGGATGAACTCGCCTTCGGCAAAGGATTACTAAGCGGGCGGTAACCTGCGATAATAGACGGGTCGACACGCAGCATCGGCCGCTTTTTCGATCGCAAGGGCATCGCCTGGCTCCAGTCCCCGACGGGCGGAAGGCCTTTCTGCGTAAAAGACTATTAAACTAGGACTGTATGACTATAATGAGGGCACAGCGCGTTTCGGACGAGCTTGCAGGATGGAACGGAAATGGACGATTTCAGTATTGACGAACAAAGTGGCGTCTCCATCTGGATGCAGATTCGAAACCGCATGATCTACCAGATTGCGTCCGGCCGGTACCAACCGGGGGAGAAGATGCCGACCGTGCGCGAAATGGCCGTGGCGTTCGGTGTGAACTACAACACCGTGAGCAAGGTGTACCAAAGCCTCGAGCGCGACGGCTACATCAAAACACAGCGCGGCAAGGGTACGTTCGCGGTCGGCATGCCGGAGGACGAAGACGACCCGCAGGGCGCTGCAGCGCATCTGGCAGACGACTTCATCCAGCACTGCACGGTGCTGGGTTTGTCGGGCGAAGAGATCGTAGACCTGGTGAGGTCGCGCTTGGCCTAGCGGCAACGTTCGGAATGGCGGGAGGGGACCATGGCATTCTGGAACAAGAAACAAAGCGAAGGGCACGAAAAGGCTGCGCCGAAAAAAGACGTCATCGAACCGAACGTGTCATCCCGGTCGGGGTTGTACTGGTTCAGCGTCCTGATGTTCGCCATAGGCTTTGCCGTGGCATTCGCCGCGACGTTTTGGGCGCTTCAGCTGTTCTGGTCGGTCCTGATAGCGGCAGCGGTCGGTTGTCTGCTGGCCTACAGCATCAAGATCGCTCCCCAGTGGGAGCGCGTTGTCATTCTGCGCATGGGCAAATTCCACCATATTGCCGGGCCGGGGCCGTATGCGTGCATTCCTTTCGTCGACTATGCGTCGAACCACGTGGACCTGCGTATCATGGCGTCCTCGTTCTCGGCGGAAGAGGCGCTCACGAGCGACCTGGTACCGGTGGACGTGGACGCGGTCCTGTTCTGGATGGTATGGGACCCAGAAAAAGCCTGCCTTGAGGTGGAGAACTACCCGGTCGCGGTCTTGTGGTCGGCGCAGACTGCCATGCGCGATGCCATCGGGCAGCTGTCCCTGGGCGACATTTCCCTGCGTCGTAAGGCCATTGACCACGAGCTGGAAAAGATCCTGGGCGAAAAATGCGAAGCCTGGGGCATTACGGTCCTGTCCGTCGAAATCCGCGACATTGCGGTGCCGCAGGATCTGCAGGACGCGCTTTCTCGCGAAGCCCAAGCGGAGCGCGAGCGCAACGCGCGCGTCATGCTGGCAGAGATCGAAAAGGATATTTCCGAAATGTACGTCGAGGCGGCGGAAACCTACGAGCGTAACGACAAGGCCATGGAGTTGCGCGCTATGAGCCTGGCGTACGAAAGCGCGAAGGAGGGCAAGGGCACGGTGCTGCTGCCTTCGGCGCTGGCAGAGGGCTTTGTCATCAAGGCGAAGTAGGGCGATAATCCCGTATTGTGCGAGGCCATTCGCTTGTGGGCGGATGGCCTTCTTATATTTGGGGTTGCGCGTTTCAAGGCGGCGACGCCCTACGCGCCCGAAGGTACGGCACGATTTGTCCTGTGGGAGCCAAGGCGTGGGCGCAGTCGCCCTGGAGAAAGGCGAAAGCTTTGTCGACGGAGTGGCGGCCTTCGCGTCTGCAGCAAAGATCTCTACTATCCTTAAGATAGATAGAGACTTCTCTTGTCTCATATTGAAAAAACTAGTCAACTATGACAATATACTAATAGTTCAATTTCAGTAAGGCTATCAGGGGGGAAGTCTTATGGAAGAACGCCGTATCTCACTTTCTTAAATCACCGTATTGCACAATCGAATGACGGTACCGCCCGTCGCGCGCAGCGCATGCTCTTGCAGGATGCGCAGGGTGTTCTGCTCTCTTTTTCGCCCAAGCCGCACGAAAAGCCCGGAAGTTGACCCGGGAGGGAAGCGTGCGCCCTTTATTCGCATACAGGCAGGCGAATGGTGCCGAGAGCGCGAGTGGGCACCATCCAAAAGCGAATCCGTCATTCGACCGTCGCATTCCGAACGAAGACAAGACCACTCCTGCCCAAGCGTCAAAAGGCGTTTGCGGGGAGAGAAGACAGAGAGGGAAATCGGAGAGGAACGGAGGAGAGGAAGATGTCTGAGAAAAAGCAACTGACCAGGCGTGCGTTTTTGGCCAGCACTGCTGCCTTGGGCGCCATGGCGGCGCTGACCGGCTGCGCTGCGCAGGAAACGCTCGAGGAGGCGCCGGCAGGCCAGCCGGGCGTCGACGCAGGCCAGGTCGAAGTCCGGCATGCCTGGTGCCAGATGTGCGGTCCCGCCAAGACCGCCTGCTCGACGCTGTGCTACATCAAGGACGGCCGTTGGGTCAACGTGGAAGGCAACCCGGAAGCGGGCAACAACTGGGGCCGCGGAAGCCGCACGCTGTGCGCGAAGGGCAATTCTGCCATGCAGATCCTCTACGACCCCGCGCGCATCACGTACCCCATGAAGCGTGTGGGCGAAAAGGGCGAAGGCAAATTCGAGCGCTGCACCTGGGAAGAGGCCTTGGATGCCATTTCCACGAAGCTGAAGGAGCTCAAAGAGCAGTACGGTCCGGAATCCTATGGCGTCCTGTCGCCGCAGGCGTACCAGGTTCTCTGGACGCTCGGCCGCCGTTTCCTGAACGTGCACGGTAGCCCGAACTACATGCACAGCGCCATCTGCGCACTTCAGCGTGCTGCGAGCAAGAAGATCTGCCTGGGCAGCGCTTCGTGCGACCCGGGTCAGCTCGACAAGACGAAGCTCCTTGTCGTGTGGGGCGCAAATCCTGAGAACTCCGCCATCAACCAGGGCAAGCCCATCGACCGCGTCAAGGCCATCGAAAACGGCCTGCAGGTGATCGATATCCGTCCCATGATGGACCCGCTGGGCGCGAAGGCAGACATCTGGGTGCCCATCCGCCCCGGCACCGACGGCGCCCTGGCGCTGGCCATCCTGCACGTCATCATCGGCGAGGACCTGTACGACCACGACTTCACGGCGAACTGGTGCAACGGGTTCGACCAGCTGGCACAGCACGTCCAGCAGTACACGCCTGAGTGGGCGGCGAACATCACCGGCCTGCCGGTCGACCAGATTTACCAGATCGCCCGCATGATGGGCACGACGAAGCCCATGGGCATCCTGTACGGCAACGGCATCGGCGACCAGCAGAACGACGGCAACTGGACGTGCATCTCCATCTGCCTCATCGAGGCCATCACGGGCAACCTCGACATCGCTGGCGGCGGTGGCGCTTCCATGACGATGCCGCCGTCTCTCATCAAGACCAACAAGTTCGACATCCTGACAGATCGTCTCCCGGCAAGCCCCGAAGACGAGGAGAAGGGCTACTACGCCGGCATGGCGAAGCTCGTTGCCCCGGAGACCCCGCGCTGGTACCAGAACCCGAAGACGTGGGAGTCCGGACCGAACTCCGCCTACTTCAAGGCGCTCATGAGCGTCGAGACGCAGGATCCGTACCCGCTGCGCGCTATTCTGGGCCAGGCGAGCAACCCGTTCGGCGCGACCCGCCAGCCCAAGAAGATTGCCGAAGTGCTCAAAAAGCTCGAATTCTACTTCGTGCACGACACGCACTGGAACACGTCCTGCGATTACGCCGACTACGTCCTTCCGGCGTGCACCCACTACGAGTGCTCGCAGCAGTTCGCGACGAAGAACACCGCAGATGGCACGTTCATCGGCATCAACCAGCAGATTGCGGAGCCGCTGGGCGAATCCCGCTCCGACTGGCAGTTCTATCTCGACCTGGCGGTCGCGATGGGCTACGGCGACGACTTCTGGAACGGCGACATGGACGCGTGCCTGCGCGAGCAGCTTGACGGTTCCGGCATCTCGCTCGAGGACCTGCGCGCGGCGAACACGGGCATCTTCGTGGAGCGCACGGACGGTGCCGTCCCGACCGAGCCGCAGTACCAGAACTACGCGAAGCTTTTCGCCGACCTGCCGAACGGCAAGGTTCAGTGCTACAACGAGTGGATCGGCGGCAAGCCGAACAACACCGAGACGGGCGAACTCGGCTTCCTGCCCGAATACTCTGGCCCGCCGGAGGGCATTGCCGAAACGCCGGAGCTTGCAGAAGAATACCCGCTCATCATCTCCGACGTCCATGCGTACCGCCTGTGCAACCACAGCTACTACGTGGGCGTCCCGTACCTGCGCGAGCTGCAGCCGTATCCGTGGGTGAAGATCAACCCGGCAACGGCGAAGAAGTACGGCATCGAGGACGGCGACTGGATGAAGGTCGAATCGCCCCATGGCTGGGTCAAGCTGGTGGCCGAATACTTTGAGGGAATCTCTCCCGAGGTCCTTATGACGCGCCGCGGCTGGTGGCAGGACTGCGAAGAGCTCGGTCTTCCGGGATACGGGTGCTTCGACGGCGGCAGCGACTCGACAGTCTTGTACGACTCCACCATCGAGAACTTCGACCCGTTCCATTCCGCCATGGCGAAGCAGACGCTCGTGAAGATCAGCAAGCTGGAAGAGGGTGACGGCAATGAGTAAACAGTACGGATTCCACGTCAATACGGGGCGCTGCATCAAGTGCTGGGCGTGCGAAGTTGCCTGCAAGCAGTGGAATGGCATCCAAGCAGGCGGCATCAAACGTCGTACCGTCCATGAGATCACGACCGGCACGTTCCCGAACGTGACGCGCACGTTCGTCTCGATGGCGTGCATGCATTGCGCCGAGCCCGCCTGCGCGGCGGTATGCCCTGCGGGCGCTATCACCAAGCGTGCCGAGGACGGCATTGTCGTGGTGGACAAGAGTAAGTGCATCGGCTGCCACTACTGCTTCTTCGCCTGCCCGTTCGGCATTCCTCAGTACGACGAGAACGGCATGGACAAATGCGACTGCTGCATCGGCAACGGTGTCACGCCGGGCGACACGCCGCACTGCGTGGCCACCTGCCCGACTCAGGCGCTCACGTTCGGTCCGCTCGATGAACTCGCTGCCGAAGTGCAGGAGCAGAAGGCGCTCGAGATGACCACGGCCGACACCAACCCGTCCATCATCGTCTCGTAAACGCGGCGCGCAGGCGGGAAGCGGGCTTTCCTGCTTTCCGCGCACACGCAAGAGAGGAGGTTCGTCATGGGCGAACTGCAATCGGTATGGGGTTGGCAACCTGCCCTGTATCTTTTCCTCGGCGGCCTGAGCGCAGGTGCGTTTCTGACGGTGTCGATCCTTCGCTTGGCGAAGCCGGGAAAGTTCTACAAAGTTGTGAGAGGGGGCGTGTGGGTCGCGGTTGCCGCGCTGGCGCTCGGTCTGCTCGCGCTCATCTCTGAAGTGGAGAAGCCGTTCCAGGCCATGATGCTGTGGCAAAGCTTCGTGAACGGCTCCTCATGGATGGCCATCGGTGCGTGGCTGCTGGTCGTTGCGTTCATAGTGTTCGTTCTGAGCGCGCTGTTCACGACGGACAAGATTGCGGACGCGATTAAACTGAAGGGCGGCGCGCGCACGACGGCGAACAAGGTGCTCGCTATCCTGGGCATTCCGTGCTCGCTGGCGGTGGCCGGCTACACGGGCATCCTGCTCTCGATGGCGCCAGCCGTCCCGCTGTGGGATACGTGGCTGCTTCCGGCGTTGTTTACGGTGTCGGCCCTCGATACGGGCGTGGCCGCCGTGATGCTGTTCGCGGTCTTAGCGGAAAAGGACGCCGAAATCCACGGCGTGCGGACCGCCATGGAGATCGCGGTCATCTGCCTGGTCGCGCTTGAAGGCGTGGTGCTGGCGGCGTTCGTGTCCACCATGCAGGGCGCGGGCGGCGCGGCGGCGTCGTCCGTCGGCATCCTGACCACGGGCGTGCTCCAGGCGCCGTTCTGGGGATTGTTCGTGGCGGTTGGTCTGGCCGTGCCGCTGGTGGCGGCTGTCGTCCAGGTGGCTACCGCGAAGCGCAAGACGAACGCGGTCGTGGGCACGGCCGTGCCTGTCGGCGGCTCCGCTTGCGCGCTCGTCGGCGGCCTGGCCCTGCGCTTCTTGATTCTGATGGCGGGCGTGCATGCGGCACTGGTCAGCCCTGCCGTCATGCAGGCTGTCCAGGGTGCGAGCTTCCTCGTATCCTAGAGACTGCGCCGGCGACCGGCCGATTTCGAAGCCAGGCTTAGGCCCGGCGATCGGCCTTGCCCCTGAAGATTGTTCGGCTTCGGGCCGGATCCATTCCAGGGCAGGCCAAACTGCCGTTTCGATGTCGCGCGCCCTTTCGCAAAGAGAGAGTGCGCACGACGAAGGCGGGACGTGGTGTCGTGTCACGTCCCGCCGCTGGCGAGGGCAATACATCGTTGAGCAGCCCGCTTCGGCAGGGGCGCTCTGACAGGAGGGAAGCATGGAAACGTTCGAAGGCAAGGAAGCGTTGAGTGCGCGTGCGGCGACCTACGAATTCTTGTCCGGCCTGTATTTGACCGAGGTTACTGCCGAGTTCATCGAGCAGCTTCGCGCGGATGATTCGTTCAAGGAAGGTCCGCTGGGGGAGTATGCCGCATCGCTTGAGGGCGTGGAGGCGGAGCAGGCGCGCCAGGATGCGGCGGCGGATTTCGCTGCGCTGTTCCTGGGCATGTCCGCACTGCCGGTGGCGCCTTACGAGTCGGTCTACACGAGCGAACTGCAGCTGCTCATGCAGGAAGCGCGCGACGAAGTGGTCGCGTTCTACCGTGAGCACGGGTTTGCCTGCACAGACGACTTTTCCCTGCCGGAAGACCACGCGGGTGTGGAGCTGCAGTTCATGGCGCGTTTGTGCCGTGCAGAGGCAGAGGCGATCGACGCGTGCGACGCAACTGCCTGCGCACGTGCGCGCGCTGCTCAGCAAGCGTTCCTGCGCGGCCACTTGCTCAACTGGATGCCGCGCATGTGCGAAGACGTCGCCGCGCGTGCAAAGACAGGGCTCTACCGCGGACTTGCGGACATGACGCATCAGTTCCTTGAACTTGAGCGTGAAGAGCTGTTGGCTGAGACTGCGTAGCCAGGCATCGCCTTTTTCGATATGGCCAGGTCGTACCCCTCCTGCGACCTGGCCATTTTGCGTTTTAGCCGTTGACCTGGGGATTGCATGCGCGTGGGTTTGCGGAGTTAATTATCCTTAAAAAACTATAAGCACCGTCAATTCTTTATGATTCCATTTTTGTCCTTGTGCGCCTCGTGGCATAATAGAGTGGTTACCCGAAGCGGCACGTTACGTGCCGCTCTGTGCGTTCGGGCACGGGAAATCTGCCGGGCATGGATACGGAATTGCCCGGTTTTCCTGAATCTGGCGCCGTCCGTTTGCAGACGGCGCGCATTTACCGCGCGCACGGAAGCAAGAGAAGAAAGAGGATTTGACCGATGGCGAAAGCGCAGGACAAGAAGAAGCGGGGCACCGACCGCCGCAATGTCTGGCTCCTGGTCCTCACCACGCTGCTGGTGCTGGGGTCCGTGTTCATGTTCACGCCCCCGCAGGAGAAGATCAACCAAGGCCTGGACATTCAGGGCGGCCTTTCGGTCGTGCTGACCGCCCATAGCACCGACGGCGAGGCTGTCACCTCTGAAGACATGGAGTCCAGCCGTCAGATCATCGAAAGCCGCGTGAACGCGCTCGGCGCGTCCGAGGCGACCGTCCAGGTGCAGGGTACCGACCAGATCCTGGTTCAGATTCCGGGTCTGTCGGACGCGCAGGAAGCGCTCGAGACCATCGGTCGCACCGGCCAGCTTGAGTTCGCGCGCCTGGACTCCTTCACGGACGAAACCGTGCGCACGCAGATCGAGAACGGCCAGTACGGTTCGTCCGGCACGTACACCGACGCGCTGGGTAACTCCCTGCCGTCCGGCGAAACCATCAACCTGCAGGTTGAGGAGGGCACTTACACGCCCATCGTCACCGGCGAGAACATCGAGCGCGTGACCGTCGACCGCGAAAGCGAAACGTCCGCGAACTACGCCGTCAACCTTGAGCTGGATGCGGAGGGCACCGAAGCCTTTGCCCAGGCGTCCCAGGACCTCGTCGCCGACCACGGGCAGATCGTCATCATCCTTGACGGCGAAGTGAACTCTGCGCCGGCGGTCCAGTCCGCTATCACGGACGGCCGCGTCTCCATCACGGGCGGCTACTCGCAGGAGGAAGCCCAGAACATGAAGACGGTGCTCGAGTCCGGCTCGCTGCCGGTGAGCTTCGAGTATTCGCAGAGCCAGGTTGTCGGCCCGACGCTCGGCCAGGATGCGCTGGCGTCCGGCGTGCTCGTCGCCATCATCGGCATCGCCATCGTCATGCTCTACCTGCTCATCTTCTATCGTGGCTTGGGCTTCATCGCCGCAGCCGCCATGCTCATCTTCGCCGTGCTCTATCTGGGCATTCTGGCGACGCTTTCGTACTTCGGGTTCTTCAGCCTTTCGCTCGCGGGCATTGCGGGCATCGTGCTCACTATCGGCATGGCGGCCGACTCCTCCATCCTGACGCTGGAGCGTTTCCGCGAGGAAATCCGCATGGGCCGCAGCGTTCGTGCGGCTTCCATCACGGGCGTCCGCCACGCTATCCAGACCTCCATCGACGCGGACCTTGTCACCTTGGTGTCCGCGCTGGCACTGTTCTTCCTGGCTGCTGCTTCCGTCAAGGGCTTCGGCCTGACGCTGGCGCTCGGCATTCTCTGCGATATCGTCATGATGCTGCTGTTCAAGGCGCCGCTCATTCGCATCCTGGCGCCGCGCACCATCGCGAAGCACCCGGGCTTCTGGGGTACGCGCGAAAGCCTGGCCGCTGCGGAGGACTATAAGCGCCTGGCCGCCGCCGAAGGCATGTCCGTTGCCGCCGCGGAGACCGGCGAGGAAATGAACGCCGCAGCCACTGCCGCTACCGCTGAAGCGCGTGCGGGCGCCGAGGGCGCTGCTGCTGCAGCCGCCGCCGCGAAGCCGCGCGGTCGCTTCATCAAGCACGACATCAACTTCCTGGGCGTTCGCAAGGTGCTGCTCTCCATTTCTGCGGTGCTTATCGTGGCGGCGCTTGTTATCACGGGCGTGCGCGGTCTGAACTTCGGCATCGAATTCGTGGGCGGTACGTCGGTTGCCTTCCATGGCACGGGCGACGTGACCATCGAGCAGATGCGCGATGCGTTCAACGACGCAGGCGAGCCTGACGCCACGGTCCAGACCACCAACGCCGACGGCGAGCCGGGCTTCCTGGTGCGCACCGCCACCACTTCCGCCGAGGACGCTTCCAGCGTGGCGAACCAGGTTGCCGACGAGCTGAGCCTGCCGACCGACACCATCGAGGTTTCCACGATCGGCCCCGACTGGGGCGCGAGCGTCGTGCGCGCTTCGCTCATCGCGTTCGTGGTCTCGCTGCTGCTGATCATCGCCTACATCGGCTTCCGCTTCGAGTACAAGATGGGCGTCACGGCGGTCATCGCGCTTTTGCACGACCTGGTGATCGTCATGGGCGTCTATGCGCTGTTCGGGCGCGAGGTCACGCCGAACACTATTGCCGCGCTGCTCACCATCATGGGCTACTCGCTCTATGACACGGTCGTCGTGTTCCACCGCATCAACGACAACATGCGTGAAACGGACATCAAGTGCACGTTCATGACCATGGCGAACCATTCGGTCAACCAGGTCTTCGTCCGCACCGTCAACACCACGCTGTCCACGCTCATCCCGGTCGTGGCCATGTTGCTGTTCGGTGGCGAGACCCTGCGCGACTTCGCCTTTGCCATGACCATCGGCCTGGTGTGCGGCTCCTATTCGTCCATCGCGGTGGCCACGCCGCTCTATGCGATCTGGAAGACGCGCGAGCCCCGCTATGCACGCTTGGTCGAAAAGTACGGCGACGAGGTCGGCCGTTTCGAGTTCGCGCATCCGAACATCCAGGCGCCGCTCAAGGCCGCGAAGAAGGCTGCGAATACTGCCGCCAAGACGGGTGCGGTTGCCGTGAACGATGCTGCGGGCGCGTCCGCAAAGGCGTCCGAAAAGAAGGGCGGGACCGCCCGGCAGCGTCCGTCCTACCATCGCAAGCACACTCCTAAGGCGACGGCGAGTGCGGGCGTGCCCCAGGCGCCCTCCGCGCAGCAGGCGGACGAAGGGCAGCAGGAAGTGACGTCCATGGCCGATGCCTGGGCGAAACTCCATGCGGACAGCCCGGAAGAGGCTGCGAAGGCGAAGAAGGTCGACGCGCCGCCCGAGCTCGAGTTTAGGCCGGTAGAGGAAGGCCGTCGCGGTCGTCGTGGGCGCGGGTTCTACGTAGAGCCTGATGCGCCGAAGGCTGAAGAGGAGACGGCGGAGGCCGCGGTCGAGAACGCGGCAGCCGAAGATGCTGCCGAAGCTCCCGCGACCGCCCAGGATGCCGCCGACTTCGTCAACGAGACGCTGGGCGAAGCTGCTGAGGCCGCACCGACCGCCGCTGAGGTCGCTGACAAGGCCGAGGCTCCGGATGCTTCTGCCGAAACCGTCGAAGATGCCGAGAAGAAGGAAAAGAAGGCCGAATAAGGCCCTCTGAACGTCTCTGCATAATTCGAAAGCCCGCCGGATAACGGCGGGCTTTCGTGCATACAGGGTGTTGTCGCGCGAACGATGAGAAAAGGGGTCAGTCGCTTTCCCCATTTTTGTTTGGCGATAGCAGATGAAAGAATGACTGACACCTTTTCTCATCAAATGCATGCTTGAATAAAGTATTTTATTCATATAGAAATTAAGTACATAATTTCTGGCAAAAGGAGTGCCTATGGAAGCTTTCGCAACGCCCCTTCCGCTCATTCGGCCCATATCCGATATGCGCACGAAGTTGAATGATGTCTGTGAGCAGGCGACCTTGGCGCAAGAGCCGGTCATTCTTACAAAAAACGGCGTTCCTGCCTATGTGCTGATGGACTGCAAAGCTTACGAGTCGGCGGAACATCGGGCGCGAGTGCTTGGTGCATTGCGCGAGACGGAAATGGAAGAGCGCTATCGTCCTGAATCTCTGTCGTCGGAAGAATCTGACGAGTCTATGCAACGGCTCTTTTCGCATTGGAGGATTGACTACTATGCAGAGGTGAAAGCATGACGACGAGCGGGGAGCTTCAAGGCATGCCGCTTCGTGAACTGAGGTGGCGACCGCGTGCTCACCTCGATCGGGAATCTATCGCCATTTACCTTGGTATCGAATGCGGGGTGCCTCGCGTTGCTGCTGAAACGATAGCGCGCATCGACAAACCGCTTGAGCGCGTGCGCCTGTTTCCTGACTCAGGTGGCAGGTTCCGAGACGACCGGCTTGCGCGAAAAGAGTATCGGACGGCATGCGCCCATCCTTATACGATTTACTACACGTTCGATGAGTCGACCATAACGGTCTATCGCATCTTGCATCAGCGTCAGAATCTGGACGACTATGCGTTCATGGAATGGGGATGAGGAACGCGACTGAACCCTTTTCTCACCTTTTCTCGTGCGTTTCGGTATAGTCTCAGGTGCAAGAATCTAGGTAACGGTGCCCGCATGCGGGCTGCGAGAAAGGTATGACATGAGGACAGGAAGCGCCCCGAATTTTTGCCCGCCGGTCGAAGAGGGCATCGTGTTCACGTTCGAAGACGAAAAAGGCGAGCACGTCGACCTGGAGTTCCTGGGTCTGATCCTGCACGGTGAAGCGCGCTACGGCTTTTTTTTCCCGATTACCGAGGACGCCCCCGCAGGATCGTCCGGTGAAGTGGTCATGCTCGAAGTGACGGAGCTTGACGAAGAGGGCCAGCCCTGCGAATTCGAACTGGTGGAGGATGAAAACTTCGCCCAGGAAATCTACGAAGAGTTCAAGGTCGCGACGAAAGACCTGTACGACTTCGAATAACGCAGCCTCGTTCTTGGCATGTAACGCGGCCGCAGCCCCCCGGTATTCTTCCGGGGTGCGCGGCCGCCTTTGTTTCTAGGCCTGAGGCCTGGCGAGATCGTTGTTCCAGCGTTCGCCAGGCCCTGTGGCATTCTCGTCTTTGGCGTCTAGGACCTTGCGTGCCCGCCTCCTTGGCACCTGCTTGGTCAGCGTGGTTCCTTTTATGCCTCGTGTACGGCGTGGTCTTCGCCGAAGAGCGCGCCCACGATGTCCTCGAACAGCTGGGCAGGCGTCCAGGGCTCCGCGTTCGCCTGACGGCCGATGGAGATGGCGTAGCGTGCGGCGTCGGAAAGGCGCACGCGCAGCAGGCCGCCCGCGTAGTTATCTTCTGCGTCCAGGATGTTGGTGGGGCAGAACACTCCGCCAATGCCTGCGGCGCAGAGCGGAAGCAGCGTCATCATGCTTTCTGACTCCACCACGACGTTCGGTTTGATGCGGGCGCCGCGCAGTTCGGTCTGCGCCACGCGCCCGGTCACGTCGTCGAGCGAGGTGAGCAGCAGCGGGCAGTCTTTGAGCGGGCCCAGTCCCTTTTCCTCCAGGGAAGCGACCGCTTCGCCTGCCTTAAGGCCGGTCACCGCCTCCAGCAGCGAAGGCGTGATGGCGAACACGATCTCCTCTTCGAACAACGGCCGCACCGAAACGCCGGGATGCGTGCCGCCGAAGCGGGCGATGGCCAGGTCGACCCCGCCTTGTTCGGCCAGATGGACGAGCTCTTCGTTGGTCCCTTCGAAAATCTTCACGCTCACGCCCGGCATGCTGCGATGGAATTGCTGGATGACGTGCGGCATGAGCAGGCGGCTCCTGAAATGCGAGACGCCCACCTTCAACAGGCCGGTGCCGCCGACCGTGGTCTCGCCGATGCGCCGTAGCATGCACGAAAGCGCCTCGTTCTGTTCGTAGGCGTACGAAAGGAACGCCTCTCCAGCGCGCGTGAGCGAAAGGGGCGAACTGCGCACCACGAGCTTCGTCTTGAGCTCTTTTTCGAGCGTCGCCAACCGTGCGCTCAAAGTCTGCTGGGGAATGTGCAGGCGTTCCGAAGCGCGCGTGAACGACCCGGCTTCGACAAGCTGAATGAGCCAATCCCACGATTCAACCAACGCTCTCTCCCTCTACGCGCCTCGTTTTTTTCTTGCGACACCATAGCGCTAAAGGCATAATACACGATGCCGTGCAACCGGAATTAATGGTGAATCCACCGATTCAGTTTGTTGAAAGCCCTATTGTGGCACCCGAAAGCGGTAAAAACAGCTAGAATACGCGCATGCTCTACATGAGGTTTCCATCTTGCCTGAGGGAGCACAGCCCCATGGGGGAGCGCAACACGGGAACCAGGTACGGTTCCAGAGAGAAAGGGAAGGGTATGAAGAAATTCAAGACTCTGCTCGCCATCGCCTTCGCGGGCGTCCTGGCGCTGGGCCTGATTGGCTGCAGCTCCGGCGGCTCTAGCGATTCGGGCGACACCGGCGGCGACACCGCTGCCGAAAACTCCGCCGAGACGACGAACCTCCGCTTCATGACGGGCGGCGAGTCCGGCACCTACTATGCGTACGGCAGCGTTTTGGCGCAGTACGCGACGAACGGCGATTACGGCGTTGCCGTGACCGCGCTTGCCAGCAACGGTTCGCAGGCCAACGTTCAGGCGCTGCAGGACGACGACGCTGACATCGTGTTCTGCCAGTCCGACGTGACCGCCTACGCGTACGAGGGCACGAACCTCTTCGAGGAGACCGGCGCTTACACCGACTTCTCCGTGGTCGCCACCCTGTACCAGGAGCAGGTGCAGATCGTGACCTGCAACCCGGACATCAAGACGGTTGCCGACCTCGCAGGCAAGACCGTTTCGGTCGGCGCTGCGAACTCCGGCGTCTTCTTCAACGCCGTGGACGTTCTGGGTGCCTACGACATGACGCTCGACGACATCACGCCGGTGTACCAGTCCTTCGCTGACTCCGCCGACTCCCTCAAGGACGACAAGATCGATGCGGCCTTCATCGTGGCAGGTGCCCCCACCACGGCCATCACCGACCTGTCCACCACCAAGACTGCCTACCTGGTCTCCATGGACGACGAGCATGTGGACAAGCTGATCGAGTCCTCCCCGTACTACGCCAAGGCCACCATCGCTGCTGACGTGTACGGCCTCGAGTCCGACTGCACCACCGTCTCCGTCGGCGCTGTCGTGCTCGCGAGCAACTACATCTCCGACGACGCCATCTACGGCTTCACCAAGTCGCTGTTCGACGGCAAGGAGAACAACAGTGACGCCCATGCGAAGTACGAGGAGCTGAGCCTCGAAGAGGCAGCTTCCCTCAAGGGCGTGCCCTACCATCCGGGCGCTGCCAAGTACTTCGAGGAGCAGGGCATCACGGTAGAGAGCTAACAGCTTTCGTCGTCCCGTCCTGGAGCGCATACGCCAGGACGGGACGTTAAGTCTGAAGAGCTGCGGCGAAATGTGCGCCGCAGCTCTTCGTTTGGCTCCATCGGCGCACTCTTGAGGCTGCGAACGTCCTGCGCGTTCGCGGAAGGGAGAATGCGCCGACGGGGGCAACGGAAATGCGCGACGTGGCAAAAGAGCGTTCGCGGCGCAGGGGTAAAGGCGCCATGGCGGACCAAGATTAACCCGTGCCCGGGCGCGCACCGAGGCAAAACTTCGCCGGTCGGCTTGCGATGCGGCCGGAAACAGAACGGAAAGAGCAGAAACGAAAGGAGGGTCCGCATGGCGTTTTTCAAGCGGAAGAAAGACAAGGACGCCGATCCGGGCGAGGGCGTTATCGCCCGCGTGGACGTGGACGAGGAAATTGATGCTGACGCAGTAATGCGCAAGTACGACAAAGAGTCGAACACGCGTATTTGGGAAGGCATCCCCAAGGTGGTTGTGACGGCGTTCATGGTCGTCTTCTCGGTCTACTGCCTGCTGATGACGCTGTTGTCGACGGAGCAGGCCGAAGCGCGCCTGGCACGCTTCCTGGCGTTCGTCATCGTCATCGGCTTCATCATGTACCCGGCGCGCAAGAGCAACCACAAGGTCAACAACATTCCGTGGTACGACATTGTGCTGATGCTGCTCGGCTTCGGGTCATTTATGTACTTCGCGTTCAACGTCACCGACATCCTCATGATGGGCGCGCGCATCGAGCCGCTGCACGTTGCGCTCGGCATCGTGGGCATACTAGTGCTCGTCGAGCTCTGTCGCCGGTGCGTGGGCTTGCCTATCATCATCGTCGTAGCGTGCCTGGTCATCTACGCGCTCTACTGGCAGCTTTCGACCTCGAACAACCCCGAGTTCTACACGGCATTGCGCAAAGTAGTCCAGAAGCTCTTCTATACGACGTCAGGCGTCATCGGCACGCCCATTAACGTCTGTTACACCTACATCGTGCTGTTCGTTATCTTCGGCGCGTTCTTGGAGCGCACTGGTATCGCGAACTTCTTCATCGCCCTGGCGAACAAGGTCGCCGGCTGGTCTTCGGGCGGTGCGGCAAAGGTTGCCGTTATCGCGTCCGCTCTCTGCGGCATGGTGTCCGGCTCTTCGGTCGGCAACGTCGTGACCACCGGCTCCGTTACCATCCCGATGATGAAGAAGGTCGGCTACAAGCCCGAATTCGCAGGCGCCGTCGAGGCGGCGGCCTCTTCGGGCGGCCAGATCATGCCCCCGATCATGGGCGCTGCCGCGTTCCTGATGGCGGAGTACATCGGCATCCCGTACATGGAAGTTGCCACGAAGGCTATCGTGCCGGCGCTGCTGTACTTCGCGGGCATCTTTATTGCAGTCCATCTGGAAGCGAAGAAGCTCGGCCTGCGCGGTATTCCTCGCAAGGACCTTCCAAAGGGCAGCTACCTGCTCAAGAACTGCTATCTTATCATCCCGCTCGTGCTGCTCGTGTGGATCGTGACCACCGGCACGCGTACCATGGCCGTGTCCGCCGCCATCTCCATCGCCGCCGCGTTCGTGGTCGGGTTCATCAACTTCCTGACCATCAACTGGTCTGAGCGCGAAGAGGGCGCGACGTTCGGGTCCGTCTTTGCCGAGACGGTGAAGATCGCGCTGCTCACGATGGCGGACGCGTTCGCGGCTGGCGCCAAGAGCACCATCCCGGTCGCCGTTGCGTGCGGCATGGCGGGCATCATCGCCGGCTGCATCACCGTCACCGGCCTTGCGTCCACGATCATCAACATCGTGGTCCAGCTTGCGGGCGACTGGATCATCATCGGCCTCGTGTTCACCATGATCTGCTGCCTCATCCTCGGCATGGGCGTGCCGACCACGGCGAACTACTGCATCATGGCTTCCACCTGTGCGCCCATCCTCATCCAGCTGGGCATCAACCCCATCTGTGCGCACTTCTTCGTGTTCTACTTCGGCATCGCCGCCGACATCACGCCGCCGGTCGCTTTGGCCGCCTACGCGGCGAGTGCTATCGCGAAGTCGCGCCCGATGATGACGGCCGTCAATGCGACGAAGCTCGGTATCGGCAAATTCGTCGTGCCGTACATCTTCGCGTTCAGCCCGGTACTGCTGCTCGTGGGCGACGACGTCCAGCTCCCCATGGTCATCTGGAACACGTTCACGGCGACCATCGGCATTATGGGCTTGCAATGTGCGTTGACGAACACCTTGTTCGACCGCCATATCAACCCGGTATTCCGTATACTGTTTGCACTCGGCGGCCTGGGAATGATGATTCCTGGACCTTCGACAGACTTGATGGGATTCGTCCTTATCGTCATCGTCGGCGGCGCCCAGTTCTTCATCGCTCGCAAGAAGGGCAAGACCGTCCATGGTTGGAAGGAGAGCGACGACGAGGCGCTCGAAGCGGCTCAGGAGGCGCCTGCCCAGCTTACGGCGGAATCGCCTGAGACCGCTGCGGCTGCAGCTGCGGTGGCCGCGGTTGCGACGGCTGCTGCCCCGAGCGAGCCTGCAAAGGTGAGCGCGTCCGATTCTGCGGACGCGGGCGACGGTAAGCCGAACGCGTAAGCGTTCCAGTCCGATCCCGACAGAGACTGAATTGACGAGGTGAGTGTATGACCAGTAAAGGAATAGTGTGGGTGACCGGCTGTCGCGGCTTCCTGGGCGGCGAAATGGTCGAACGCTTCGAGCGTGCGGGCTATAACGTCGTGGGAACCGACGTGGAGCTGAGCGTCTGCGAGCCGGAGCGCCTCGAGGCCTTCGCCGAAGAGGTCCAGCCGAGCATCGTCGTGAACTGTGCAGGCATCCGCCGTGAGGCCACGACGCTCAGCACGCGCGTGAAGGCGTACGAGGTCAACGCCCTGGGCGCGCGCAACGTGGCGTTGGCGGCGAACACGGTGGGCGCGACCATCGTCCAGGTGTCTTCGGACGACGTGTACTCGGCGAAGCTGGACGAACCGGTCAACGAATTCGACAGCCCCGAGCCTGACACGCCGTACGGCAAGTCGAAGCGCGCGGGCGAAATGATGGTGCGCAACACCACGAACGACCACATCATCGTCCGTTCGTCGTGGCTCTATCACGCATCGAGCGGCCGTATGAAGGCGATTTTGGACGCCGCGCGCGAAGGCGGCACCATCGAAGTGCGCACGGACCAGTTCGCAGCGCCCACGAGCGTGTCGCTGTACGCTGACCTTATTTTCCGCGCGCTGGACAAGGGTGCGACGGGCACGTTCCACATCGTCTCGCGCGGTCGTGCCAGCCGTTACGACTTCGCGGCGAAGATTCTGGAGTACGCTGGCTACGACCCGGAGAAGGTTCTGATTCCGGTGGAGGATTCCCGCACGGCAGAGAATATCGTGCTGGAGAGCATGCTGCTGGACATCGCAGGCATCGAGCTTCCCACGTGGGAAGACGACCTGAAGGCCTACATGGAAGAGCAGGGTCTGCTGGCGTAGCGTAGAGGCTCTGTGCAGGCATGCCTAAACGGGCACGCCTTACGAAGCGAGGCTTCCGAGCATGGTTCGGAAGCCTCGCTTGCATGAGAAACGGGGACGGCCGCTTTTTTCATTCCGTGAGAAAAAGCGGCCGTCCCCGTTCCTTGCCAGGGCGTGTGCAGGTTACAGCGGTAGCGGATTCCAGTCGTTTTCGCCATGACCGCAAATCCAAGCTTGCGGCTCTTCGACGGAGAAGAACACCAAGCGCGGGTCGTCAGGGCCTTCGTAGCTTTCGCCCAGCGTCGTGAGGTGGCGGTAGCCCATTTCGCGCATTTCCGGCCGGGCGTTGTCCGCCATGCCTGCCACGCCGCGCAGGATCAGCCAGCCGTGCCCCGGCCACCAAGCCGTTGCCTCAAAGCGCGGGTTCTGGACAAGCTCTTCCCACACGTCCTTCATGGTGGCCGTGCAGAACCAGATTTTGCCGCCCTGTTCCGCGGCGAAGCTGAACGGACGCACGTGCGGCTGGCCGTCCACGCTCGTGGCCAGGTACCAGGCTGGGATGTTCGTCAGGTACTCGAGCGCGCGTTTGACGCCTTCGCTCGCGTCAGCGGTGGGCGGAAGCGTCTGGTCGGGGAATGCTGAAGCCATGTCCTGTCCTTTCGATCGGGGTTCTACACCAGGCCGTTCACGGCGAGCACGCATGCAAGCATGGCCGCGACCACCGCGCACGCAACGGCATCTCGCAGCGCATAGCGCAGTGGCGCGAGCCTCGTGCGCCCGGTGCCTCCGTGATAGCAACGGGCGTCCATGGCAAGCGAAAGCGTCTCCGCGTGGCGGAATGCGCTGGTAAACAGTGGCACCATGAGGCTGGTCAGCATGCGCGCCGCGCCGCGCCGGGGGCTTTCCGCCAGCTTCGCACCGCGGCTGACCTGCGCCTGGTAGATAGTGGCGAATTCCTGCACGAACTGCGGCAGGAAGCGCAGGGCAATTCCCATGACCATGGATACCTCATGGGCGGGGAAACCGATGCGCGAAAGCGGCCCGAGCAGGCTTTCGAACGCTTCGGTGATGTCGAGGGTCGTCGTGGTCATGGTAACGAGGCTCATGGCCAGCAGCATGGTGAGCACGCGCGCTGCCACGAGCAGGCACTGATGGACGCCTGCTTCGCTGATGCGCACGAAGCCCCACTGGAAGAGCACCTCGCCGCCTTGGACGACGAACAGGTTGAGGATTGCAGCGACTACCGCGATGACGGCGAGCGGGCCGATGGAGCGAACCGCCTTGCCGAAGGGGAGGCGCGCGATGCCATAGAACGCCAGCACGAACACGACGCATACGCCCAGCGCGGCGAAATCCTGCGCGACGAGCGCAATGATGATGAACGCACACCCGAGCAGAAGCTTTGCGCGCGGGTCCATGCGGTGCAGCGGGCTGTCGCCGGGAAGGTAGCTGCCGAACGAGAACGTGTTGATCATGGGCGTGCGACCTCCTTCCAAGGAAGCGCGGCAAGCGCATCGACCAGGGTCGCGCGGTCGTAGAGCACGTCAGGGCGCAAGGGGACGCCTGCATCGCGCAATGCCAGCGCAAACCGCTGAGGCGCCGGAAGCCCCAGTCCTACGTTCTTCAGCGCGGAACCTTGCAGGAAAACAGCCTGAGGAGTGCCGGATGCGAACAGCTCGCCTTCTTTGAGCACGAGCAGGCGAGAGCACAGGTTTGCCAGGTCGTCCATGTCGTGGGACACCATGACGACGGTCAGGCCGTCTTCGTGCAGACCGCGGATCAGCTCAAGGAATTCGGCCCGTGCACGCGGGTCGAGCCCTGCCACCGGCTCGTCAAGGATGAGCGTGCGCGGACTCATGGCAAGCACCCCGGCGAACGCCACGCGGCGCTGTTGGCCGCCCGAAAGCTCAAAGGGGCTTTTGTCGTGCAGTTCGTCGAAGGAAAGGCCCACCTGCGCAAGCGACGAGCGCACGCGGGCGTCCACTTCGCCGGAGGACAGGCCCAGGTTGCGCGGACCGAACGCCACGTCCTCGTAGACGGTGGCGGCGAACAGCTGGTGCTCGGGATACTGGAAGACAAGCCCCACATGCCCGCGTAGGGCGGTGGCTGCGCGTTTGTCAGCGGTATCGGCTCCCTCCACGAGCACGCGCCCGTGCGTCGGCTCGAGCAGTCCGTTCATGAGCTGCAACAGCGTCGACTTTCCTGAGCCGGTATGCCCCGCAATCCCGAGGAAGTCGCCTTCGTGCACGGTGAACGAAAGGTCGTGCAGCGCCCAGAGGTTGTCAGGGCTGTTGCCCCAAGCGGGCATGCCCATGGCGGCGCTCGCGTCAGGGCCTGTCCCCGCACGCCGCGCGCGCTTTTTCATCTTGCGACGTTCGGCGGCGCTCAGGTAGGCGAAGCTCACGTTCTCGAATTGGATGAGGGGCTGCGCGGTGCTTCTTTCCGCAGGAGCACAGGCGCCAGCGCCCGCATCGAACGCCGCAAAGCCCATGGGGTTTGCGGCGTATGCCGAGGCGTCTTCCCGTTCGGGGGAGGATTTCAAAGCTTGCGCTGTCCCTGTGGCCGGTTCGGTGCCGTCTGCAGCCTGGTCCGCCAACCTTCGGCCGCCCGCGGTCTCGTGCGCGGCCATTCGGTCGTCCGTTGCGTCCAGTGCGGGAAGTGCATCGGTGTCCAACGCGTCCACGATGGCTTGTGCCAAAACGTCCTCGTCCACTTCGGTCCGCACGGGCAGGCCGCGTTTTCGCAGGTCGCTGGAGACTTCGCAGGCAAAGGGAGCTTCGAGGTTCAGCCCTTCCAGCTCGTCGGCGCGCACGAGCACGTCTTGCGGCGTGCCCTCCATGCACACACGTCCGTCCTTGAGCACTACCACGCGGTCAGCGAGCGTGGCTTCTTCCATGAAATGCGTGATCATGACGATGGTCATGCCTGCTTCGTGCAGTTCTTGGCAAACGCGCATGAGGCCTTTGCGCCCGCGCGGGTCCAGCATGGAGGACGCCTCGTCGAGCACGAGCACGCGCGGCTCCATCGCAAGCACGCCGGCTATTGCCACGCGCTGCTTCTGGCCGCCCGAAAGCGCGGTGGTCTCCTTGCGCTCGAAGCCCATAAGGCCCACCTCGGCGAGGGAGTCCGTCACGCGCTGGCGGAGCTGCTCCGTCGGCACGCCCAGGTTTTCCGGGCCGAAGGCGACATCGTTTTCGATGAGGCTTGCTACCAGCTGGTCGTCGGGATTTTGGAAGACCATGCCGACCGTGCTGCGGATCAGGTACGTATAGGAAGGGTCTGCCGTGTCATGTCCGTCGACTGTAACGCGCCCTTCATCGGGGATGAACAGCGCATTTAAATGTTTGGCAAGCGTGCTTTTTCCGCTACCGTTGCCGCCGAGCACGCAGAGGAATTCTCCCTGCTCGATGCGCAGGGAGATTCCGTCCAGCACAATGGTCTCTCCATCGTAGGAAAAACTGACGTGTTCAAGGTCGATCATACGGTTCCTATCACAGGCTCGGTGGCGAAAAATGTCCGGGAAAGGGTCCTCCCGGCGTGCGGGACGCCGGGAGGACCGTGCGTGTGCGAGCCGAGCTCGCACGAGGGGGAATGACCCTTGCTACGTTTCGTTACTGCGCTTTGGCCGAAGCCTTTTCGGGGGCGCTGCCTTTGGCGGGAGCCTTCTCGGGGGCGATCAAATTCGAGACAGCCTTGTAGACGATAACGGTAAGAACCGCGTTCAGCGCGCCCTTCGCCAGATTGAAGGGGATGACCGCCGGGAGCATGAGCGGCAGGATGGCGTCAGGGGTGCCGTACCAGAACCATACGCCGATCGTAAGGTTCGAAAGGATGGCGCCCAGGGCTGCCGTGATAACGCCCAGGACCAGTCCGCCGATAGCGAACGGGAGGGTGCGCTTTGCGCGGTAGACCAGGGCGGCGGGCAGCACGAAGAAGATAGCGGCGCAAATGTTCATGAGAGAGCCGACCCATTCGCCCAGGATAAGGCCGTGGATGATGGCGGCGACGGCGCCTACCGTGATGCCGGCGCCCGGCCCGAAGGCGAAGCCGCAGACCATGGCGGGCATGAGCGACGCGTCGTAGGTCAAAAACGTCACGCCCGGGATGAGCGGGATTTGGACGAACGAAAGCAGCGATGCGATGGCGCACATGAGCGCCATGGTGACCAGCTGCTTGGTCGACCAGCGGTTCGTGTTTTTGAATTGGAAGTCGGCGGCGCGTTTCGTCTGAGCGTTCATGGCCAGCCCCTTTCTGTCCAAGGCGAGGAATGAAGGACTGGTTTTCTGCCTTGAAAAGAAAACAAGCCCGCATGAATTCGTGTTCATACAGGCTTTAGGTCTGCCGAGCGCTGTACCGCGGGCTTGAAGCCCGCGGCGCCCGCAATCGAACGGACGGCATCCTGCCGTTGTTCAACTGCAGGGCTCGCGACGTCGCGTCGTGCAAGCTCTGCCTCTTTCGTCCGGACTATGACCGTTGGTCTCGGATTTTCACCGAGTCAACCCGCCTGTCAACGGGTGCGTGGACTTCCGGGTGCGCTCCCGGTAACCACCAGTGAGGACTTTCACCTCGCCCTGAAACAGAATTCATTGACGCTATTGTAAGAAACGCGGCAAAGGCCTGCAAACGTTTGCCCGAGTTGTTGTGGAAGAAACAGGACTGCGGCGATGCCATTGTGCAGGGACATAACCTTGCGCAGAGTGTGCGCGCTTGGTAGATGCGGTGGGAGTGCAAAGACGCGGGCAAACTGCAGGTGCCAACAGCATTTCGCCTGACGGTGAGGGTCATTTGTCGTTTGATGGCTTGTGATGCGTGCGCCGTTGTGCAATGGTGTTCATTCCGTGCAATTCCATCCGACGCCACGACAGCGTGTGCTGCCGTACTTAATGCGGGAGGCCGCAACGACATGATAGAGTTCCTGAACCAGATTGACGCCTTCGTATGGGGTCCGGCAATGATCGTCCTTTTGCTGGGCAGCCACATCTTCCTGACCATCCGTACCGGCTTTATCCAGCGCAAGCTTCCTGCCGCCATCAAGATGTCCGTTTCGAAGGAAGCGGACGCCGAAGGCGACATCAGCCAGTTCGGCGCGCTCGTGACGGCGCTTGCCGCGACCGTCGGCACCGGCTCGATCGTCGGCGTGGCGACGGCCATTCTGGCGGGCGGACCGGGTGCGGTCTTCTGGATGTGGCTCACCGGCGTGTTCGGCATCGCGACGAAGTACGCGGAGGTCTTCGCGGCAGTCAAATACCGCGTGAAGGACCATCGCGGCGAAATGCTCGGCGGCGCCATGTTCGTGTGGGAGCGCGCGTTCGTGCGCAAGGACGGGCGCATTCCCGTTTGGGCGAAGGTCGGCGCGGTGCTGTTCGCGCTGTTCGCTGCTATTGCTTCTATCGGCACGGGCTCTGCCGTCCAGGCAAGCGCCATGACCGGCATTATCACGTCCAATTTCCCCATCGATCCGCGCATCATTGGTGCCATTATCGTCATTCTGACGGCGGTCGTCATCTTCGGCGGCGTCGGCTCTATCTCTAAAGTGTGCGAATGGCTCGTGCCCATCATGGCAGTCGGGTATGCGGCCGGCTGCATTGCCATCCTGGTGATGAACGCGTCCTTCCTGGGGCAGGCTGTCGGCATGATTCTGGAATGCGCGTTCACGACGAAGGCGGCGTTCGGCGGCGCGGTCGGCTCCGGCATCATGGTGGCGCTGCAGTTCGGCTGCGCGCGCGGCCTGTTCTCGAACGAGTCCGGCCTGGGCTCTGCGCCCATCGTTGCGGCGGCGGCCATCACGAAAAACCCTGCCAAGCAGGCGCTCATCGCCATGACGGGCACGTTCTGGTCCACGGTCGTCATCTGCGCGCTTACGGGCATCGTGCTCGTCTCCACCATGATCGCGCATCCGGAGATCCAGCAGGCCATCCTGGCGAACCCGACGGGCTTTACCGGCGCGGAGCTGTCCAGCCTGGCGTTCTCTAAGATTCCGTTCATCGGCACGCCCATCCTGGTGCTCGGCATGATCGCCTTTTCGTACTCCACCATCCTGGGCTGGTCCTACTACGGCAACCGCTGTGCCGCCTACCTGTTCGGCAAGCGCGCCGTGCGTCCCTACCAGGTGCTCTACGTGGCGGTCGCGTTCCTGGGCGCTATCGGCGTGGGCGACGTGGTCTGGACCATCTCCGACATCGGCAATGCGCTCATGGCCATCCCGAACATCATCGTGGTGCTGGCTATCTCCGGCCTGATCGCGCGGGAGACGAAGCACTACGTCTACGAAGACAACCTGGACGAAGTAGCGGACGATCCCATCCCGGTTCTGGACACGAAGTAGCCCAAAGGGACGGGGTAAACGGGCCGCCCAACGCGTCCAATCCAACAATCAGCAGCGCCCTCCAGCCTGACGGCGGAGGGCGCTTGCGTGCTGCGTGGGTGTGCCTGCCGCGCGGTGCACGGCAGGGCGTCGCTTTCGAGGCTACTCGACGACCTCTTCGACGACTTCGGCGTCGGGGGCGTTGCACTTGACGCTTTCGATGCCCTTCTTGCACGAATCCTTGGACTTGTAGACCTGCGAAGTGGCGATGACTTCGCCGTTGTCGGCCTTCAGCACGAAGTGACAGCCTTTTTCAGTGGTCTTGATGACGAATTTGCCCATGACAGGCTCCTCTCATCTGGTCGGTTCGTGTTCCGGAAGGGCATGATAGGCCTGTTAGCGCGCTTTGGCGTCCAAACGCCAGGCATGTCAACCAACGTTTAAAGACAGTCAGCGCAGGCAAAATGCAGGCTCAATCCGAGCAGCAGCCTTCGCGCTTGCGCGGTTTAGCCAGAAGAAAGAAAAAGCGAAAGCCCGCACAAGCACGGGCTTTCGCTTTTGGAGACGAAGGCGACGTGGTTATTCCACACCGACGATCACATCGGTAGCCTTGACGATGGCGAGCGCCGGGGCGCCTTCGGTCAAGCCCAGGTCGTCGATGGCCTCGTTGGTGATGGAGCCCTTGATGGCATTGCCGTCGGCAAGTTTCAGAGAGACATGGCCATTGACGGCGCCCTTCTTGACCTCGGCGACGGTGCCTGCCAGTTGGTTGCGCGCGGAGATGGGGGAGATGCGCTCGGTGCCGGCGGCGAACATGACGTTGGTGGCCTTGATGATGGCGTAGGCGGTCATGCCCTCCTTGAGGCCAAGGTCGTTGATAGCCTCCATGGTGATGTCGGCCTTGATGGTGGCGTCGCCCAGGTCGATGGCGACAACGCCGTTGACGGCGCCTTCGGAGACGGCGGAGATGGTGCCCTTGAGCTGGTTGCGTGCGGAAATCTTCATGATGGTCCTTTCGGTTGAATGCATCCTCCGGTTTTGCGGTGCGTCCGGGGCGTTGTGCGAAGCGGTGTGGCATGCTGGCGCTTGTCCAAGAGCCTTCGCACGGAGATATTATACTTGAATAAATATAGCATTACATAAGGATAATGCAGGCGTTTCAAGACGAGTTGGCCCGACAGAGGCCAATGCTATGACGGTGCGTGAGGTCGTCTACGAGCGCTAAGGGCTGCAAACTGTGGCACTTGTGCACGCGCGAAGCGCTGCGTGCGCCGAGCGCGGACCTGTAGCGCACTTCCGGCGAACGGTCGGTTTTGCGCTGCTTTAGCACTTTAGTGCACCGAATTGCCCCTAATCACGACCTGTGGCCTTTTCGCTGGTCGAAGTTGACGGTTTGGAAACAGCGCTTCCCGCATACTTTTTACCAATTCTTGACGCGTGCGGTCTTTCGGGCCCTCGTTTCCCGAAGCGCCGCACGCCCTGTCTTGCCGCGCGTTCGGGCGCGCCGCATGTCGCGAAAGGGGGCCATGCATGGACATAGTCGGCATCATCAACGCCATCGACGGGGCGGTCTGGGGTCCTCCCATGATTATTCTGCTATTGGGATCGCACATCTTCCTGACGTTCCGCACGCGCTTCATCCAGCGCAAGCTGCCGACCGCCATCAAGATGTCCTTGCAGAAGGACAACGACGCCGAAGGCGATATCAGCCAGTTCGGCGCGCTCACCACGGCGCTTGCCGCCACCATTGGCACGGGCAACATCGTGGGCGTGGCGACGGCCATCCTCTCGGGCGGCCCGGGCGCGGTGCTCTGGGTGTGGCTCACGGGCGTGTTCGGCATTGCCACGAAGTATTCCGAGGTCTTCGCGTCGGTCAAATACCGCGTCAAAGACCACAAGGGCGAGATGCTCGGCGGTGCCATGTACGCATGGGAACGCGCCTTCAAGCGCAAGGACGGCAGCACGCCCGGCTGGGCGAAGCTGGGCGCCGTGGCGTTCGCGGTGTTCGCGTCCATTGCTGCGTTCGGCATTGGCTCTGCCGTGCAGTCCGGCTCCATGGTCGACGTCGTCGTCTCCAACTTCCCGGGCGTTCCTGACTGGGCCGTCGGTCTGGCCATCGTCATCTCTGTGGCCATCGTGCTTTTGGGCGGCATCCAGATTCTCTCGAAGGTCTGCGAGGCGCTCGTGCCGTTCATGGCCATCGCCTATGCGTGGGGCTGCATCGTCATCATCGGCATGAACTGGGCGTATGTGGGCGAGGCCCTGGCGCTCATCGTTCGCTGCGCGTTCACGCCCGAAGCCGCGTTCGGCGGCGCCGTAGGCTCCGGCATGATGGCCGCCATCCAGTTCGGCTGCGCGCGCGGCCTGTTCTCCAACGAGTCCGGCCTGGGCTCCGCGCCCATCGTTGCGGCGGCGGCTTCCACGAAGAACCCGGCCCGCCAGGCGCTCGTTTCCATGACCGGCACGTTCTGGGACACCGTGGTCGTCTGCGCGCTCACGGGCATCGTGCTCGTGTCCACCATGTGCGCGCATCCCGAGATCGTGACGAACGGCACCATTACGGAAGGCGCCCAGCTCACGAGCGCGGCGTTCGCTACCATTCCCTACATTGGCACGCCTATCCTGATCCTGGGCATGTCCACGTTCGCGTACTCCACCATCCTGGGCTGGTCCTACTACGGCAACCGCTGCGTCACCTACCTGTTCGGAAAGCGCGCCATCCGCCCGTACCAGGTGATTTATATCATCATCGCGTTCTTGGGCGCTATCGGCGTGGGTGACATCGTCTGGACTATCTCCGACATCACGAATGCGCTCATGGTCATCCCGAACATTATCATGGTGCTCATGCTTTCCGGCTTGATAGCGCGGGAGACGAAGCATTACGTGTGGGACAAGAACCTCGACGAAAAGGACGAAACGCCTATACCGCAGTTCGACTCGAAATAGCCGAAGCGGCGAAGGGGTCGAATCGGGAGCGAGGCCGAAGTCAAAGGGACGAACGGCCCGAAGCGACGAAGAGGCTCGCACCTATCCAAAGCGCGAACGCGGCGCCTGTGGCCTATGGCCATGGGCGCCGCAGTGCGTTCATGGCAGACAATGCGGCGCAAAGAACGGCATAACAGGCGCAATATTAGAAAAAATTTGTCCTAATTGAGAAAAAATCTCAATTTAGGCCACTTTTTGTGTTCAGGGAATATAGACTCATTGGCGACAGCGCTGCCTGGGGTAGACGCCTCATCTGACCCTTCGTGAGAGGATTTGCCATGACCTCCGGTGCCCGCGGCGCGTACGAGCCCGAGCTCGACGACGAGGGCAACGAGGCGAAGATTGGCAAACACGGGACCTGGACACGCCGGGTCGCCAACCTCGACGGGGAGAACTGGCGCGGCTAGGGCTGTGACGCAGGGTGCGGCGGACGGCGGGGTTCGGCCCACGCTAGGCCCTGCATTCCCCCCTTTGCGGGGCGTCGTGCACCGGCACGACGCCCCGCGTTGTCTTTTGCACCAAGAAACCCTGTATGCAGGTGTGCGCGCTACAGGCTTGCTGGCGGTGGTCACCAGGGAGGTGTACGCTTCAGTCGTCAAAAGAATATCTTCAGGGCGGGGTGCAAGTCCCCACCGGTGGTTACAGCCCACGAGCCGCAATGGTAGATTCGGTGAAACTCCGAAGCCGACAGTACAGTCTGGACGAAAGAAGATGCAGGCAGCGAGCCACAAAGAGCGCGCACCGGACGCCCTGAGACCACAGGTTTCAGGGCGTTCTTCTTTATGGCTCGGTCGCGACAGCCTCCTCTTCCTCCGAGGAGCCGTGCCTACGGTCCTTTCCAGGCGGGCGACGTGTGCCCTCCGAAGGGGCGTGCCGGGTGCTGCCCGGCAGATCCGTGCCGCTTTCGGCGCGGAGCGCCCTGCCGCGGCTCTCCATTCGGAGACCGCGCGAAGGAAAGGAGGCGTCTTGTCTCAACATCCCAACATCGCCTATGCGCGCGAAGATGCGCGCGCTCATGCCGACGAAGGCTTTATGCGCCGTGCGCTGGAGCTTGCCGAGCGCGGGGTCGGCTGCGTGAACCCGAATCCGCTGGTGGGCGCCGTCATTGTGCGCGAAGGCCGCGTTATCGGCGAAGGATGGCATACGCAGTTCGGGAAACCGCACGCCGAACGGGAGGCGCTTGCCGACTGCCGCGCTCGCGGGGAGGATGCGCGCGGCGCCACGGTCTACGTGACGCTGGAACCCTGCTGCCATACTGGCAAAACCCCGCCGTGCACCGAAGCGCTCAAAAAAGCGGGCGTTGCACGCGTCGTCGTCGGCGCGCCCGACCCGAATCCGCTCGTGGCGGGCAAGGGGGTCCGCATGCTGCGCGAAGCGGGCATCGACGTTACCGAAGACGTCCTGCTCGAAGCATGCCGACGTGCGAACGAGCCGTTCTTCCACTTTATTTCGACCGGAAAACCGCTGGTCATCGCGAAATACGCCATGACGCTTGACGGCAAGGTCGCCTATCGGGCGGGCATGCCTTGTCGCATCACCGGCGAAGCGGCGCACCGGCGCGTGCACGAAGACCGCCGCCGCTATGCCGCCGTCATGGTGGGCGTGGGCACGGTGCTCGCCGACGACCCGCAGCTCACGTGCCGCCTTGGCGGGGCGGAGGACACGGCGACAAGTCCCGTGCGCATCGTGTGCGACTCGCATCTGCGCACGCCGCTAGACGCGCATTTGGTGGCGACGGCCTGCCGCACTCCGACGATCATGGCAACCTGCGCGCCGCCTTCGGTCCATGGACCGTTCGCAGAGCGCGGCTGCCAGGTCGTCCAGCTGCCTGCCGACGAAACGGGGCACGTCGACCTTGCCGCGCTGGTAGCAGAGCTGGGGCGCCGGGGGCTGGACAGCCTGATCGTCGAAGGCGGCCCGACGCTTCTTGCGGCAGCGTTCGCGGCGGGCATCGTGGATAAAGTGCAGGCCTACGTCGCACCGCGCATCTTCGGCGGCGCGGAGGCGCCGAGCGCGGTCGGCGGTCCCTGCCTCGCTTCTCCCGGCGGCGCAGTCCCCCTTTCGTCTCCGCGCATCACGCGCTTGGGCGAAGACCTGCTGCTCGAAAGCGAGGTGGTCTAGGTGTTCACGGGCATTGTCGAAGAAGTAGGCCGCGTGCGCTCGCTGCGCCGAGGTGCACGCTCGTGCGAGCTTACGGTTGCTGCGCGCACGGTGCTGTCGGACGTTAGGACGGGCGACAGCATTGCCGTCAACGGCGTCTGCTTGACCGTCACGCGCTTCACGGCGTCGACGTTTTCGGCCGACGTTATGCCCGAAACGCTCGACCGCTCGTCGCTCGGGGCGCTTTCGCCGGGCGACGCGGTGAATCTCGAACGCGCGCTGTCCGCGAACGGGCGGTTCGGCGGGCACATCGTGTCGGGCCACATAGACGGGACGGGCGTCGTCCAGAGCATTCGGCAGGACGACAACGCCGTCTGGTTCGCCATCGAAGCGCCTGCGTCCATCATGCGACTCGTTGTCGAAAAGGGGTCGATTGCTATCGAAGGCGTGAGCCTGACGGTCGCGCGGGCGGACGACCGTTCGTTCAGCGTGTCGGTCATTCCCCACACGCGGGCGGCCACCAACCTTGCCGCGAAGCGCCCGGGCGATGTTGTCAACCTGGAAAACGACGTCGTGGGCAAATACGTCGAACGCCTGCTGGCGCAAGGAAGCGCGTGCTTCCCGCAAAGCGCAGGGTGGCCGGCGGACGTTCGGCCTGAGCCTGCGCTGGACGGACGGGGCCTTTCGGGCGGCTTTGCCGACGGGCGGCTGCGGACGGCCATGCCGGGCCTACCGGGCTTTTCGAACGCCGGGTCGCCGTCTTCCCGCGCTGACCCTTCGCGCAGGGGTGTCACGAGGGAGTTCCTTCGGGAGAACGGGTTCTGACGACGTGAAAGATGCGCTTCGGGGCTTGCGGGCGAAGGGGCGCATTTGCAAAAGGCCAGGCGGCGTACGACTGCGCTCGTCCTGGCCTCGGAAAGTTTTCCTGCGCAGGGTGGCCGCCGAACGGGCGCTTCCTGCGGACGGGATAGGAGGAAAACGTGAACGGATTCAACACGATAGAAGATGCCATCAGGGACCTTCGCGCAGGCAAGGTCATCCTGTGCACCGACGACCCCGACCGCGAGAACGAGGGCGACCTCATCTGTGCGGCGGAGTTCGCCACCACGGAAAACGTGAACTTCATGGCAACGCACGGCAAAGGCCTTATCTGCATGCCGATGAGCATCGAGCTGTGCCGCAAGCTGCAGTTTCCGCAGATGGTCGCGAACAATACCGACAACCACGAGACGGCGTTCACCGTGTCCGTGGACCACGTGAACACGACGACGGGCATCTCTGCCGAAGAGCGCGGCGTCACGGCGCGCGCGTGCGTCGACCCGGCGGCGCGCCCGGAGGACTTCCGCCGTCCGGGGCACATGTTCCCGCTCACGGCAAAGCGCAACGGCGTGCTCGAGCGCAATGGCCACACGGAAGCGACGGTGGACCTCATGCGCCTGGCGGGCCTGGCCGAATGCGGCCTGTGCTGCGAAGTCATGCGGGAAGACGGCACGATGATGCGCACGCCCGAACTGCGCGCGCTCGCGGAGCGCTGGGGGCTGACGTTCATTACCATCAAAGACCTGCAGGACTATCGGAAAAAGCACGAAGTGCTGGTAGAAGAGGTCGCGGAAACGGACATGCCCACCAAGCACGGCCACTTCCGCGCGCACGCGTTCGTGAGCACGCTCAATGGGGAGCACCACATTGCGCTTGTGAAGGGCGACATCGGCGACGGGCGCGACGTGTTAGTGCGCGTGCATTCGGAATGCCTGACCGGCGACGCCTTCGGGTCGCTGCGCTGCGACTGCGGCGACCAGCTCGCTCACGCGATGGAGCAGGTGGAGGCGGAAGGCCGCGGCATCGTCCTGTACATGCGGCAGGAGGGGCGTGGTATCGGCCTCGTGAACAAGCTGCGTGCATACGAACTGCAGGACGAAGGAATGGACACGGTCGAAGCGAACCTGGCGCTTGGGTTCGGCGAAGACGAGCGCGAATACTATCTCGGCGCGCAGATTCTGCATCAGCTGGGCGTGCGGACCATGCGGCTGCTCACCAACAACCCTGACAAGGTCTATCAGCTTTCGGGTTTCGGGGTGGAGATTACGGAGCGCGTTCCCATCCAGATACCGGCAACCGAATACGACTGGCGGTATCTGGAGACGAAGCGCGCCAAGATGGGGCATATGTTGACCGTGCAGAAGGAAAGGATTTCGGCATGACGACGTTCGAGGGAAAGATCGTATCGAAGGACATCAAGGTGGCCATCGTGGCCTCGCGGTTCAACGAGTTCATTACCGCGAAGCTGCTTTCGGGGGCCATGGACGGCCTGGTGCGCCACGACGTGCGCGAAGAGGACGTCGACGTTGCCTGGGTTCCGGGCGCGTTCGAAATACCGCTGATCGCGAAAAAGCTTGCCGAATGCGGTCGCTACGACGCGGTCATCTGCTTGGGCGCCGTCATCCGCGGGGCCACGTCGCACTACGACTACGTGTGCGCCGAAGTGTCGAAGGGCATTGCCCAGGTTTCGCTGGCGACGGGCGTACCGGTGCTGTTCGGCGTGCTGACGACCGACACCATCGAGCAGGCGGTGGAGCGCGCGGGCACGAAGGCGGGCAACAAGGGCTTCGACTGCGCCACTTCTGCTATCGAAATGGTCAACCTGATCCGCGCAATCGGAGCGTAACGTGGCTGCAGGCACCGTATTCTTCGACTACGACGGCACACTGCACGACTGCATGCGCCTCTACGGCCCGGCGTTTCGGGCGGCGTATGCCTGGCTGGTGCAAGAAGGCTACGCCGACGCGCGCACGTTTGGCGACGCCGAGATAAGCCGCTGGCTTGGCTGGCAGGTCCGCGACATGTGGGAAACGTTCATGCCGGGCTTGCCCGAACACGCGTGGCGTCAGGCTTCGCACATCGTGGGCGAAGAAATGGACCGGCTTTTGGACGCGGGGGAGGGCGCGCTCTTCCCCGGCGTGCCGGAAGCGTTGGGGTGTCTGCGGGAGGAAGGCTTCGAGCTGGCGCTGCTCAGCAACTGCGGGGAAGGCTACTGCGCGCGGCACCGCCGTGCGTTCGGACTCGACAGGTGGCTGGGCGCGTACTATTGCGCCGGCATGTTCCCGGGCCTGGAGAAATGGGAGATCTTCGCGCAGGCGGCGGACAGGCATGCCCAGCCGTGCGTGGTGGTGGGCGACCGCTTTCACGACTTGGAGGCGGGTATCCGCGCGGGCGTGCCCACGGTCGGGTGCGCATTCGGCTATGGGGCGCCGGGGGAGCTGGAGCGTGCCACGGTGCGCGTTGAAAGCTCCGCCGAAATCCCGGATGCCGTCTGCCGCGCCCTGGAAATGCACCGCGCCGTCCGCCCGACATGCTAGGCCGCGCCAAAGTGTGCTCAAGCCAATCCCACGCTGCCTCCCTCGGGGTGATGCTCGAGGTCGAATCGATCGCGGCGTGAATTCAGGCGGTGGCGCCGGTGCGCTCCTTGCGCTACAATCGGGAAACTTTGAAAAACAAAGAACCAAATGCGCAGACGAAGACAGCGCCGCGCGCCCGCTTCGCTTCCAGAGAGGGCCTCATGGCTGAAAGGGCCCAGCAAAGCAGCACGGCGATTCCCTTCCGAGCAGCAACCTGAACGCAGGGCCGTACCCTTTCCGCCCCGGCAGCGCGCCGGAGGCTGGACGGTCGGAGCCGAGTCCGACGCCGCATGCGGTGGCGGGCTTCGGGGCGGCGGATGTCAGTAGGGGCGCCGGGTGCTCCCGTTACAGAGCGAAGAGTGGTCGGCGAAGTCGGTCGCAGGCTGGGCAAAGGTGTCCTGCAGCGCGAAAGCGCGCGGGGCGGCGGTCCGGGCTGCGCTCGCCAGAGCCGGCAACCAGGGTGGTACCGCGAGAGCCGCTTCTCGTCCTTGGGTTGGACGGGAAGCGGCTTTTTTGTTGGCAGCGGTCGCGCGGAGAGCCCGGCGCGCCTGCCTGCGAAGACTTCGCCGCCCGGCGTTCGGAGACGCCAGGGCGGGGCGGCCTTGCTGCGGGCAGGACGAACGGCGCATCGTGCGGCCAACGAACGAAAGGCGAAGAATGACGGTTGCAGAAGAGATCGTCGCGCTGCGCGAGCGCGTGCTCGGCGACATCGCGGCGGCCGAGACGACCGCGCAGCTTGAGGAAGTGCGCGTGGCCGTGCTTGGCAAGAAGGGCTCGCTCACGGGTTACCTGCGCTCCATGGGACAGGTCCCGCCGGAGGAGCGCGCTACGGTGGGCAAGACCGTGAACCATGCCCATCAGGAAGTGGAAGCCGCGCTGGAAGCGCGCAAGGCGACGCTAGCAGCAGCAGAGCTCGAAGCGTCCATCAGCGCGAGCGCCGTGGACGTCACGCTTCCGGGCCGCGTGCAGCAGCTGGGCACGCGCCATCTCATCAACCGCATCGCGGACGAGATCGCGGAAATCTTCCTCGGCCTGGGCTATTCCATCGCTAACGGCCCCGAGGTCGAAACGGAGTACTACAACTTCAACGCCCTGAACGCGCCGGAGGACCATCCGAGCCGCGGTCTGGCGGATACGTTCTACGTAGTGGACCGTTCCCATGACGAGCATGCGCACGTGAAGGGCGAATCGAGCGTTCTTCTGCGCACGCAGACCTCGCCGGTTCAGGCGCGCGTCATGGAGGCGCAGAAGCCGCCTATCTACATCATCAGCCCCGGCAAAGTCTACCGCCGCGACGTGGCCGACCCGTCCCACCTGCCGCAGTTCCACCAGATCGAAGGCTTGGTCGTGGACGAGGGCATCACCTTCGGCGACCTGAAGGGCACGCTCGATTACGTGTGCAAGCAGATTTTCGGCGAAGACCGCAAAACCCGCTTCCGCGCGCACTACTTCCCGTTCACCGAACCGTCCGCTGAAGTGGACGTGAGCTGCGGCATCTGCCACGGCGAAGGCTGCCGCTTCTGCAAGGGTACCGGCTGGATCGAGATTCTGGGCTGCGGCATGGTGGATCCGAACGTCTACGGGTACGCCGGCATCGACCCGGAGAAGTATTCCGGCTTTGCGTTCGGCATGGGCGTAGAGCGCATCGCCTGCCTGAAGTACAACGTGCCTGACCTGCGCATGCTCGTCGAAGGCGACATGCGTTTCCTTCGCCAGTTCTAATTCCGCCGTTCTGCCGAACGGCGGGACGGTCGACGCTGCGGCCGCCTGGTGCACCCCGCCTCGCGGCGACGCCGAAGGCTCACGTACCGAAGTACGCTTCGCCGTCCCCACGATTCGGGGCACCCCAGACGCCCTCGCTGACGTTACGAACGAAATGGAAGTGAGAAATACATGAAAGTTTCCCTGAAGTGGCTCTCCGACTATGTGGAGGTGCCGACTGATATCAAGGAGTTCTGCGACCGGCTTGATCTGACGGGCACGGGCGTGGAAGGCGTCGAGAAGACGGGCGCCCAGTTCGACGGCGTGGTCGTAGGCCACGTGCTCACGTGCGAGGAGCATCCCGACAGCGACCACATGCACGTGGTCACGGTCGACGTGGGCGCGGGCGAGCCGGTGCAGATCGTCTGCGGCGCGCCGAACATCGCCGCCGACATCAAGGTGCCGGTCGCCACGGTGGGCGCCGTTCTGCCGGGCGACTTCAAGATCAAGAAGTCGAAGCTGCGCGGTGTAGCGAGCATGGGCATGTGCTGCTCCAAGCGCGAGCTGGGCATGGGCGCGGACCATTCGGGCATTTGGGTGCTGCCTGACGACGCGCCGGTCGGCCAGCCTATCGCCGACTACCTGGGCCTGGGCGACACGGTGCTCGACCTGGAGATCACTCCGAACCGCCCGGACAGCCTGTCCATTGCGGGCCTGGCGCGCGAAGTGGGCGCTATGTACCAGCGCGATTGGCACAGCCCGCTTGCCGAAATGGCAGCACGCCTGGAGCTTTCCCGCGAAGGCGACCCGGCGGCATCCGATGCCACCGTCGAAATCCAGGACGACGTGCGCTGCCCGCGCTATACCGCGCGTGTCATCCGCGGTGTGAAGATCGGCCCGAGCCCCGACTGGATGGTCGAGCGCCTGGCCGCTATCGGGCAGCGTTCCATCAATAATATCGTCGACGTGACGAACTACATCCTGTTCCTGTTCGGTCAGCCGCTGCATGCTTTCGACCTGAGCAAGCTCAAGAGCGAAGACGGCACGGCGCATGTCATCGTGCGCGCGGCACGCGACGGCGAGATCCTGACCACGCTGGACGGCGAAGAGCGCACGCTCACGTCTGACATGACCGTCATCGCCACGCCTGAGCGCGCGGTGGCGCTTGCGGGCGTCATGGGCGGCCTGGAGACCGAGGTCACGGAAGAGACAACGGACATCCTGCTGGAGGCGGCCACCTTCGAGGCGGGCCGCACGAGCCGTACGAGCCGCAACCTGGGCCTCATTTCCGAAAGCTCCATGCGCTACGAGCGCGGCGTGGACGACCACGGCATCGAAGAGCGCTCTGCTGCCGCGGCGGCGCTCATGGTGGAGGTTGCCGGGGGCACGGTGAGCCGTGTGGTGGGCGACGGTACGGGCATCGTGGACGCGTGGCCGCGCCAGACCGAGGCACCGCGCCTTGAGTTCCGCATCCCGCGCTTCCAGAAGATGATGGGCGCCGAGATTCCGCGCGATTTCATCGAGGACATCCTGGCACGCCTGGGCTGCGAGGTCGCCGCGACCGACAACGCCGACGTGCTGTCCGTTGTGGCGCCGACGTTCCGCCCCGACCTGGAGCGCGAAATCGACCTCTACGAAGAGGTCCTGCGCCTGTGGGGCATGGACCGCGTGCCCTCCACGCTGCCGGGCGGCCCGGGCCGCGTCGGCACGCGCAGCGAAGAAGAGCTGAAGCTCGACGTCGTGAACCGCACGCTGCGCGCAAGCGGCATGAACGAGACCATGACCTATTCCTTCGCCATGCCTGACGACCTGGAGCGCCTGCGCATGAGCCCGGAGGGACTGGGCGACCCGGTGGAGCTCATCAACCCGATGAACGCCGAGCAGTCCGTCCTGCGCCGCAGCGTCATCCCTGGCCTGCTGCGCAGCGTGGCGCACAACCAGGCGCACGGTGTGAGGAACATCCAGCTGTACGAGATCGGCAACACCTTCCATGCGGGCGAAGGCCGTCAGCTGCCGAAGGAGCGCAAGCGCGTGGCCGGCGTGCTCGTGGGCGCCATGGGCGAGGACGGCTGGAACGTGCAGCATGCCGCGTTCGACTTCTTCGACGGCAAGGGCGTTGTGGAAAGCCTCGCGCGCGAACTGGCGCTGCCGAAGTTCCGTGTGAAGGCGCTTTCCGCCGAAGAGGCGCCGCATCTGCAGCCGGGCCGCGCTGCGCAGGTGATGGCCGGCGGCACGGTGCTCGGCTGGGTGGGCGAACTGCATCCGCTCGCCGTGGCGGCGTTCGAAGTGAACGGCCCGGTCGTCGCCTTCGAGCTTGACCTGGCGGCGCTTGTGCGCGAAAGCCAGCCGGCGCGTCCCTACGTGGACGTACCGCAGTTCCCGGCCGTGTCCATGGACGTGGCCTTCGTGGTGGGCGAGGACGTCACCCACGAGCGCCTGGAGCAGTACATGTCCTCGGCGGGCGGCAAGCTGCTGGAGGATGCGCGCCTCTTCGACGTCTACCGCGACGAAGAGCGCCTGGGTGCGGGCAAGAAGTCCATGGCCTACGCGCTTTCGTACCGCGCGGCAGACCGTACGCTCACGAGCGAAGAGGTGGAGAAGGCCCACGAAAAGCTCGTGAAGAAGGTCTGCGCTGCCACTGGCGCCGAAGTCCGCGGGTAGGCTTTCGCTCTCTTTGCAAACGAAGCGGGGCGCGCTAGGGGGTTCCTTTCCCGGCGCGTCCTTTTTGTGCCCCGGTGCTTCCCGGCGTGCACCCTGGCGCTCTCGGTTCGCTCTCCTGTCGCAAACCCTCACCTTTTCTGCGCTTTTTCGCTCGAAAACGCGGAAAAGGTGAGGGTTTGGTTTCCCTTTATCGTTTCGTGCTGTTCTTCAGGCCCCAGCGCAAAAGCAGGGCCGAATTCGCGATGACGATGACCGAGCCAGCATTGTGGACGAGCGCGCCGACGACCGGATTCAGGATTCCGAGCATCGCCAGCACGATAGCCACGAAATTGAGCGTCATGGAGAACGTCATGTTGAGTTTGATGGTGGTCATCATGCGTTTCGAAAGTGCCAGCAGGTGCGGGACTGCCGCCAGGTCGTCACGCACGAGCGCGATGTCGGCAGCGTCGACCGCGATGTCGCTGCCGACGCCGCCCATGGCCACGCCCACGTGCGCCCGTTTGAGCGCCGGAGCGTCGTTGATGCCGTCGCCCACCATGCAGACGGGCTCTCCCGCCTGCTCGTAGACGTCGATGGCGGCCAGCTTGTCTTCCGGCAGGCAGTCCGCCTGCACGTCCTTCACGCCCACCTGCGCAGCAATGTGGCGAGCTGCCTGCGCGTGGTCGCCGGTGAGCAGAACTGGCGTGATGCCCAGTTGCTTGATTCCCGCCACCGTCGCCGCCGCGCCTTCGCGCACCGTGTCTGCCAGCGCCACGAATCCTGCGGCGAAGCCGTCCACTGCCACATGCACCACGGTGCACCCTTCGTCTTCGTAGGCGAGCGCCACGCTGGCGACGAAGCCTTTCACGCCGCGCTCTCGCATGAACTCGGCATTCCCTGCCAGTACGCGCCGACCGTTCACCGTGGCTTCGACGCCGCGACCTGGCACCATGGCGAAGTCGTGCGCTTCAGGCAGCGTTCTCGGCGTGCCTGCGGTCGTCAGATTCACGTCTGCGTCAGCCGCGCTCCCGTTCGTCAGCTCCGTGCTCGCTGGCTGCTCGAGTACGCATTGCGCGCTTTTCGCTTCTAAGCCGTCGCCGCAGCGGAATCCCTCGATGATAGCGTGCGCCAACGGGTGTTCGCTCAGCTGTTCGGCGCCTGCTGCAAGGGCGTACAGTTCGCGTTCGCGAAGGGCCGGCGGGAGGGAGATGCCGCCTGCATGCTCGCAGCCTGCGCCGCCATGGACGTGGTCGGCGCCGTGCGCGTGGTGGCCGCAGCACCCTTCGTGCCCGTGGCCGTTCGCCACCGCCGGTGCGGAGAAAGCGCGCACGGACACCACGCGCGGCGCACCGTGCGTGAGCGTTCCTGTCTTGTCGAAGGTCACGCGCTTGACCTGGGCAAGCCGCTCCAGCGCATCGCCTTCGCGCACCAGCACGCCGAGTTTGGTGAGGTTGCCGATGGCGGCCATGATGGCGGTGGGGGTGGCGAGCACGAGCGCACAGGGGCAGAACACGACGAGGATGGTGACCGCTCGAATGATTTCCCCGGTCACCAGCCACGTGACCGCTGCCGACGCGAGTGCGATGACCACAATCCACGTTGCCCACCTGTCAGCCAGCCGCACGATCTTCGCTTTGCCAGCGTCCGCGCTCTGCACGAGTCGAATCATGCGTGCCAGGCTCGAGTCTTCTCCTACGTTCGTGGCGCGCATCGTGAAGGCGCCGAACTGATTCACCGTGCCGCTTTTCGCTTCGTCGCCGACTGCTTTGTCCACGGGAATCGGCTCGCCGGTCATGACGGACTCATCGATGGACGTCTGTCCGTCGACGATGACGCCGTCGACGGGGACCGTCTCGCCCGGCAGCACGCGCACCAGTGCTCCTTCGCGCACCTCCGCCGCATCGACGATGTGCTCGGAGCCGTTTTGCACCACGCGCGCCGTGGTGGGCGTAAGGTCCACCAGGCGTTCGATGCCCGCGCGCGCACGCGCTACCGTCAGCTCTTCGAGCAGGCCGCCGAGCTGCATGATGACTGCCACTTCGCCCGCCGCAAAATACTCGCCGATGGCGACCGAGGCGATGAGCGCGAGCGAGACGAGCACGTCTGCCTTGATATCGAATGCGGTGACGAGTCCGATGACCGCTTCAAGGATGATGGGCAGACCGCACAGCGCGATGGCAATCCACGCCGGATCGATCGGGAATGCGCCCGGGAACGCCAGGCTCAGCACGAGCGCCACGGCGGAGACGATCAAAAACGCGACGTCGCGCTTTGTGCCGCCCCATTCTGCGACGAGCTCGAGCGCCCCTACGATGCGTTCTTTCGCGTTGGGGGAGTGTTCCCGAGAGTCCGGGAAGCTTGCTTTCGCGCTCTGTCGTCCTTCGCTGGAGCGCTCGGCCGTTTCGTTTCCGCAGCTCCCGCATCCCATGTCGCCACCTCGTTTCTGCTTTACGTCTTTGCGCCGTATTCCTTTCCGGCGCCCTGTTGGCATTTGCGCCTGTGTTTATGCCCGCGTTCGCGCCTTGCGCTCGCATTCTGCGTTTGCGTTCGTGTTCGCATTCCGCATTCGCGCTCCACGCTCGTGCCTTGCGTTCATGCCCCGGCATCCGTGTCCGGCATCTGCATCCTGCGCTCATGCCTTGCGTCCGCACCCTGCATTCGGGCTCGGCATTCGCATCCTGGGTCGTGTCCTTCCCCAAAATTGTTAGATAAGGTTTTATACCTATAGGGGTATTGGTATCATGGCAATAGTAGCGTGCAGGCAACGCCTTCGCAAGAAAAACCTTCAAGCGGGACACGATATACTGAGGTTCTGTCTCGCAGGCGAAAGGCGTACGACGCTGTTGGCAAGGGAGGGTTCTCATGAGGCAATGCATGGATGCGGACAATCTGCACCGCAGGTTCAGGAAAATCGTCGGCCAGGTCCAGGCTATCGACCGCATGGTGGACGAGGACGTTCCGTGCGAGGACATGCTTGCCCAGATTAACGCCGCCAAATCGGCCTTGCACAAGGCTGGCCAGGTGGTGCTGGAGGGTCATATCAAACACTGCGTGCGCGACGGGATCGAGCACGGTGACGCCGACAAGACCATCGAAAGCTTCACGAAGGCGGTCGAGCGCTTTTCGAACATGGGCTGAGAGGGCAACGGTCTGCGCCCGACGCTCCCTTTTGGCAAAAAACGGGCGATGTTTGCGCCTGAGGGGCGCTGCTGTAAGAGCAAACGCCGTGTCTGCTCCTGATTCCATGTTTTCGTTCCATGTTTGGTCTTTTGCGCGTCGAGCAAGACGCAGACATCGAGGCTGTTTTGCCAAAACGAGACGGCTGGCGCAACCTTCAAATTCTGGTGACAGTTTTCAGCGGTTTGCGCAGGTGACGGTACAATGAGCGCCGCAAGAACATTGAGCGTGCGGGCGGCCTTGCGGGTCTGCATGTGCACGTCGACACAAGAAAGGGGCTTGCTATGCCTTTGGATGAATTCCTCGGACAGCTGGGCGAAAAGGCTGGCGACGTGGTCGAGGGCGCGCAGGGTGCGCTTGAGAACGTTGACCTGGGCGGCATCGTTGAGGGCGCTAAGGACGCGCTCGGCGGCGTGGCCGAAAACGTCGACCTCGGCAGCATTGCGGAGAAGGCTGGCGACGTGGTCGGCGGTGCACAGGATGGCCTGGGCGGCATCCTGGAAGGCATCTTCGGCGGCGACAAGGAGTAGCCTTCTCGCTACAGTCGAACGGCTCAGGGCGCGAGCGTGCAAGCTCGCGCCCTTTTTTTGGGCGCGCAGTCGAGTGCTGCACGATGCGTACGGCAGCTTCGAAATGCGCGCGAAACATGAGGGTTGACAGCGTTCGCATGCCATGCGCTATCATGCACAGCCAACAACCGAATACACCAAACCTATGAGGCGAGAGTAAAACTACCGCCAGGCGCTCACAGAGAGTGGACGGTGCTGAGAGTTCCGCAGTAAGCCGGGTAGCAAATGGTTCGCCGAGGGAAAGGGGAAAGGCTCGAATGTCGTGGTGCTCCCGTGCAAGCGGGGTGGCGGGCGGCCTGAAGCTGAGTATCTGGACCGTGAGTCTGCGTTAATGACAGGAAATGTGTTGGCATTTTCGTGAGTGGGCCCGTCGAGGGTCAACAAAGGTGGCACCGCAGGTTTTTGACGACCTGTCCTTTGGCTGAAGGACAGGTCGTTTTTTATTTGCAGAACGTTTGCGCAAACGCCTGCTTTCGGTGCGCCTCACGAAAGCCGTTCCTCCGCTGCGATAGAGGGTATGCGGGCATCGGCTTTCGTCTTCGACGTCGCTCCTTTCAGGTTCGTGCCGGCATGCAAGCACGAAAGCGCGTTTCGGTTGGCGCTTTCGAACGTCCGGGGACGGGCGAAGACCGGCGCACCGCGCCAAGAAAGGAGCGATCGAAATGACCGCGAACAACACCATTGCAAGCATCGACAACATCAACGCCTCCAGCGCTTCCGATGCGGGCTCTTCCCGCCGGGCAGCCTGCGCCGAAGGCTCGTTCGGCAGCGGGTCCGCCGCCAGCGCTGCTGCGCGCACCGCATCCGCTGCCGAACCGCGCAAGCGGACGCTGCAGGCGGACTCGGCAGCCGCGAAGCGCACGCTGCTCACCGAAGGCTCGTCCCGCGCGGGCGGATTCGACGTCGGGTCGCTCGTCCTGGTGGCCGTGCTGCTTGCCGCCGGAGCCGTTCTCAAAATGACCGTCGGCTCCGTCATCAACATTGCCGGCATGAAGCCGAACTTCATCATTGCTATGTATTGCTTGGCCATCCTGCTCGTGCGGCCGAAGCTGGGGCAGGCTGCCGTAATCGGCCTGCTCGCGGGCGCTCTTTGCCAGGTCTTGCCGGGAACGCCCTACATCAACTTCATCTCCGAGCTGGCAGGAGCGCTTGCCATGGGCGCGCTCATCATGGTGCCGCTGAAGTTCGGCAAACTCGACTTGAAGGCCCCGGTCGCCACGTTCATTTCCACGGTGGTTTCGGGCGGCATCTACACCGTGTGCCTTTTCCTGTTCGCCGGCGCTGACGCGTCCGCGATGGTCGCATACGTGCCGATCGTGCTCTGCACCGCCGTTATCAACACCGTGATCGTCCAGGCGCTCTACCTGCCGCTGCGCAAGGTCCTCAAAAAGGACGTCGCCGCCCCGGCGGTCGCAGCCGCCTAGTTGCCCCTTTCGCCGTGCGGGGCAAACGCCCCGCATGGGTGCCTTTCGGGGCGTGCGTTCCGTGCGATGACGCTCCGAAGTGCGCTACAGCCTTCGAAGGCTACGCGCCTGACAGCGGGCGGGCGAGCACGGAGCACGGTAAGGCGAAGCAGCAGCAACAGTCGCGGCGCACGTCGCGGCACACGGACGAAAGCAGGAAACGACCAGGCCTTGCGGCAAAGCGGGGCGAGGAAGGGAAGCGCATGATCGTATTCGAGGATGTGACCTTTTCGTACGAAGGGTCTTCCCGCAAAGCGCTCGATGGCGTGAGCTTGCGGGTGGAGGAAGGCGACTTCCTGGGCATTATCGGCCCGTCGGGCGCGGGCAAATCGACGTTGGCGTACGCGGCGGTGGGGGCCATCCCGCACAGCCTGCACGGCGACTTCTACGGCAGCGTCCGCGTTGCAGGACGCGACACGTTCGAAGTGGACCTTACCGAGCTTGCGCGCACGGTCGGCGCGGTCTTCCAGGACATCGACGCGCAGATGGTCGCGTCCGTGGTGGAAGACGAGCTTGCGTTCGGGCTGGAGAACTTCGGCATTCCGCGCGACGAGGGCTTGGCGCGCATTGAAAAGACGTTAGTGCAGGTGGGCATCGCGGATTTGCGCGCGAGGGAGATCTCCTCGCTTTCCGGCGGGCAGAAGCAGAAGGTCGCGCTTGCGGCGGTTCTGGCACTGCGCCCGCGCGCGCTCGTGCTGGACGAGCCGACCGGAGAGCTTGACCCCCAGAGCTCTCGCCAGGTGTTCGAGCTTCTGCGCGAACTGAACGAGCAAGGTGTCACGGTGGTCGTCATCGAGCAGAAGATCATGCTGCTTGGCGAATTCGCACGCCATCTTGCCGTTATGGACAGCGGGCGGCTGAGCTTCTATGGCGAAACGCGTTCGGTCCTGTCGCGCGCGGACGACCTCAAGCGCTTAGGCGTGAACGTACCGCGTGTGGCGACGTTCTCTTTGGGCCTGCGGGCGAAAAGCATGGGGTCGGGCCGTCTGTGCACGAGCCTGGACGAAGCGGAAGCGCTCGTCAGGGAGGTAATCGGTGCGGGCGCGGATGCGCTGGACGGCCCGGTCGCATCGTGCGGCAATGCAGCGCGCGCTGTCGAAGCGCTGCTTTCGACCGAAAAGGAGGTGGTCGCGTGATTCCTGCAATCGAATTCGAAAACGTGTCCTTCGAATACGGTACGCCAGCCCGCGCGGCAAAAAAGCGGGGCCTGTTCTGCAGTCGGCGCCTGGCGGCAAAGCGGGTTTTGAGCGCGGCGGATGCTGCGGGCGACAGCGTGGGCGGTGCTGGGAAAGGCTGTCCGGGCGGAGCGCAAGCGCGGTGTCGCGAGCGGGCAGTGTCCGGAGCAGCAAGCTCCGACCGTCCGTGCGCAGCGGAAGGGGGCGCGCGGCAGGGCGCAGGCGTGCGGAATGTTTCGTTTGCGCTGCTCCCGGGCGAATTCGTAGCGGTCATCGGCAACAACGGCGCAGGCAAAACGACGCTTTCCAAACTCATGAACGGCCTGATCGAGCCGACGTCCGGACGCGTGCTCATCGACGGCGTGCCGACGACGGAGCTGCGCACGAGCGCGCTTGCCGCGCGCGTGGGCATGCTGTTCCAAAACCCCGATCGGCAGATTTGCCAGCCGACCGTGCGCGATGAGATCGCGCTTGGGCTGCGACTGCAGGGTGTGGCGGACGCTCAAGGCCACGCTGCGCGCATCGCCGACGACTTCGAGCTTCCAGCGGACGCGTCGCCGTTTGCGCTTTCGCGCGGCGAACGGCAGCGTTTGGCGCTTGCGTCCGTGGTGGCGTGCGAGCCGAGCGTGCTGGTGTTAGACGAGCCGACGACCGGCCTGGACTATCGCGAATGCATGCGCATTATGACGCGCGTGCGGGAGCTCAATCAGGCGGGGACGACCGTGGTCATGGTCTGCCACGACATGGAGCTGGTGGCAGACTTCGCCCAGCGCGTGCTTGTCATGGCAAACGGGCGCTTGATTGCCGACGGCACGCCCGAAGAGGTCTTTCGCGACCGCGAAATCCTCGGCGAAGCTTCGGTCATGCCGCCGCAGATGATCGACCTTGCCCTGCGCCTGGAGGCAACGGCCCACGGCAAAGCGTTCGCGCAAGTTTCGGACGTGCGCGGCATGGTCGAAGCGGTCGCGGCGTGCGTGCGCGAGGCGAAGGCCTGCTCGGAAGTGGTGGCTGCCGCCGAGGCAATCGTGCGGGGAAATGCGCCGGGCTGCGAAAAGGCGGGCAGGGAGCTTTCCGCGCAGCGCGGGGCGAAAGCGTAGGCGTTCGGTCGGCTTTTGCCCGGCCGCGACGAACGGTACGGTGGTTCCGCGCCCGTCTTGTGAAAGGTTGGCGCGCATGCAAGAGAGGAGTCCTCCATGGACGGTGTGTTGGACTATGCGCCGGGCACGACGATCGTGCATCGGTTGAACCCGCTGGTCAAAATAGCGTTTGCGTTCTGCGTGTGCGTGGCGGCGTTTCTGACGGAAAGCCTGCCCGTGCTTGCCTGCCTGCTTGCGGTGGACATTGCCGTCGGATGCGCGGGCGGTATCCCACGGCGCACGGTGAGGTTGCTTGCAACGCTCGTGAAGGTGAGCATTTTCCTGTTCGTTCTGCAGGTGCTGTTCATTCGGTCGGGCACGCCGGTGCTTCTTTTCGTGACCGATGCGGGCTTTCGCACGGCGACGCTCGTGGTCATGCGCCTGATCGTGGCGACCATGCCGCTTGCGCTCATGCTCGCGCTCACGCCGATGAACGACCTGACGAACGCGCTGGTGAAGATTGCGCGCCTGCCGTACCGCTACGCGTTCACGCTTACGACGGCGTTGCGCTTTATTCCGGTGTTCGCGGCCGAAATGCGTCAGATCATGGAGGCGCAGACCGCGCGCGGCGTGGAATTCGACACGCGCAATCCCTTGCGCAAGGTGAGCCTCGTGCTGCCGTTGTGCATGCCCATGCTGGTGGGGTCGGTCGGGCGCGTTCAGCAGAGTGCCCTAGCGGCTGAAATGCGCGGCTTTTACCTGCGCGGCCAGGATTCCGGCTACCGTGATTACCGCTTCGCGCTTGCCGACGGCGCAGTCCTGGTCCTTTCGGTCTGCCTTATTGCTGTTGGCGTGGTCGCTTAGCGTTTCGTACGCTCGAATCCTCAATACGCGGTTTTTCTTCCATGAACCACTCGACTTGTTGCTAAAATCAGTGGATTATTCGAACTACTAATCTTGCATGCTGTGCGTTCGCCCGAAAGCGTCTCTGCGCGGCATCGGCGGAATGCGATAGATTGCGAGGATTTCAGTAATGGCAACAGTTGAGCGCGCGACGTGGTCGAACAAGCTCGCTTTCGTGCTGGCGGGCGCTGCTTCGGCAGTCGGCTTGGGCAGCATGTGGCGCTTCCCGTATTTGGCGGCTAAATACGGCGGCGGTACGTTCCTGTTTTTGTATTTGGTGTTCGTGTTCACCATCGGCATTGCGCTTTTGCTGCTGGAGACGGCGTTCGGCCGTAAGACGGGGCAAAGCTGCATTGGCGCTTTCAAATCGTTCGGGAAAAAGTACGCACCTGTCGGCGTGTTCGCTTCGTGCGTGCCGTTCATTATCGTGCCGTACTACTGCGTGATCGGCGGGTGGACGGTCAAATATATGACCGCCTATCTGAGCGCTGGCCCTGCCGCGCTGGCGGACGGCGGCGGCTATTTCAACAGCTTTATTTCGAGCGGGTGGGAAAGCGCGCTGTTCATGCTCGTGTTCATGGTGGCGACGTACGCTATCGTGGCGCTCGGCGTGAACAACGGCATCGAAAAGGCGAACCTGGTCATGATGCCGGCGCTTATCGTGGTGTCGCTGGCGTTGGGCATCTATGCGCTTACGCTGCCGGGTGCGCTTGACGGCCTGGCGTTCTACCTGATTCCCGACCTGAGCAAATTCTCGCCCGAGCTTATCATCGCGGCGTTAGGGCAGACGTTCTTCACGCTGTCGCTTGCTATGGGCATCATGTTCACGTACGGCTCCTACCTGGAGAAAAAGGAGAAGCTTACGTCCAGCGTCGTGCAGATTGCGGGCACCACGTTCGCGGTTTCGCTACTGGCGGGTCTTATGGTCGTGCCGGCGACGTTCGCGGCGCTCGGTTCGGGCGACGCGGTGGCGCAGAACGCGGGTCCGTCGCTCATGTTCGTGATCCTGCCGCAGGTGTTCAACAACATGGGTGCGGCGGGCGGCATCATCGGCTTCGTGTTCTTTATCCTGGTCATTTTCGCCGCGCTGACAAGCTCTGTTTCGCTGACCGAAGCGTGTGTTTCCATCATTCATGACGGAACGGGCTGCACGCGCAAGCGCGCCATCGTCATTTCCGTGATTTTCATCACGGTGGTGGGCTTCGTCGTGAATTTGGGCTACAGCAATCTGGCGTTCATCCAGCCGCTGGGCGAAGGCACGAGCATCCTGGACTTCATGGACTTCCTGTCGAACTCCGTCATGATGCCGCTGGCGGCGCTTATGACCTGCATCTTCGTGGGTTGGATTATCGGCCCGAAGGTCATTGCCGACGAGGTGAAGGAGTCCGCCGCGTTCAAGCTCGAGAAGGTGTGGACGGTGACGATCAAATACATCGCTCCGGTCTGCATCGTGCTGATTCTGGTGGCGTACGTGGCCCAGACGTTCGGGTTGATTACGCTGTAGGGGCGCTTCTTTCTTCAAAATTGCAGGTCATTGCCTGTTTTTGGGCGGAAGAGGGCGACTGTTCAGAAGGCGGCTTGTTCGCTTGCGCATTGCGGAATCGGGCAGAGGCTCGGCTGCGGTGCCCGTCGGTTTCTACCGGCGGGCATCTTTGTTTAGAGGGCCGGGACGTTTCGGCTCTTCGTGCGCCGCCTCCGTGGCTGAAATTGCGTGCCTGCCCGCGCGCCCCGTGCGCCCCGCCGCGTCGCTCTCGTAATTGATTTGTGCGCTTACCCCACGCGCCACCCCATGGTTGATTCGCGCGTCCGTCTCATGCGCTCTCCATGGTCGATTCGAGCACCCACCTAGTGCGTTGCTTTCATGATTGATTTGCCCGCCTGCTCCACGCGTCGCTCCCATGATTGATTCGCGATCCTACGCGCCGCTCCCGTAATCGATTTGCCCACCCGCTCCACTCCTCCTTCTTCGAAACCGAAATCGCCTGCCCTGTGTTTCTTTCTCCGTAACCGAAATCGCGCTTTCGCAGCAAATTTGGGAACTTTCTGGTTCTGTTCAGGGTGTTTTCAGCAAGTTTGGGAGGTTTTTGGTTCTCCAAACTCCCGAATTGGACCAATATCCTCCCAAACTTGCTGTGGAGTCGGGTTTTCGATTCCGTTCCACGTTGCGAAGGGTTCGCTGGATGATATCCGGCCAGCTCATCTAGCGTGCATTCTGTCCCGCGTTGCGAGGGGTTCGCGCTCGAACGGAGGGCGCGTGCTTTTTCGCGGGTTGCGTTTAGGCGAACGGGCGCTTTTCAGCGAATTCGCGCGCCAAGGCTTCGCCCTCAAAGAACAGCGTGCTGATAGGGACGTCAAGGCCGTTCGCGATTTTCAGGAGAACGTCAAGCTGGGGGTTTGCAGTGCCGCTTTCGATCTTGCGCAGCGTGAGCCGATTGATGCCGACCATGAGGGCGAACTGTTCCTTTTTGAGGTTCGCCTTCGCGCGTCGCATACGGATTGCGGTGCCCAGTCCTATTTTGAAGTCGCCGTTCATGGCGCATAGGGTAGGGCGAAGCCGGTCGACTAACGGTTATTAGAATAATCGTACAAGACAATACTATGACCGCCGCGGATGCTCTCTGTTACTAACCGTCTGCATAACAGGCTGTTTTGATGCACAAAAACATCGACCTGCCCAGTCTCCTTATTGCCACCTCCCAGATAACATGATAATTATAGTAACCATTACGAATATTTAAGTATCCCATCTGTCGAATTGTAGGGAGGGGATGCCGCGAGAAGAGCGCAAAGACGGTCTGTGTTTCTGAACTGAAAGAAAGGAAGGGCTCATGAAAGCTCGCTTATTGTCGATAGCGCTGGCCATTTGCATGGCGCTATCACTGACTCCTGTGGCGTATGCCACGGAGGGCGACACTGCTGCTGGTGAATCCGGGGGTGCATCGGGCGTCGCTGGGGCGGTTGCCACATATAACGATACAGATTACGAAACGCTGTCCGCAGCCGTTGAAGCCGTCATTTCGTCGGAAACGAAGTCTGGAACGGTGGTTCTCAACAAGGATGCTGAAGGGTCGGGAATAGGACTCTTCAACGCAAAAGGCGCGAGCGGAGTAAATTTGACGATTGACTTCGGCGGCCATACCTACACTTGCGCAGACCCGGCGGTTGGTTCGACCGGCACGGAAACCCAAGGTTTCCATCTGGAAAAAGGCAACACGGTTGTTCTAAAAAACGGAGCAGTCGAGGTTTCGGAGAGCAGCCAAAACACCCGAATGCTAATCCAAAACTACTGCGATCTGACGCTCGAGAACATAAAGCTGACGGGCGCAGGGATTACGCAATATATCGTTTCCTGCAACTACGGTGATATGAAGTTGCGAAACGTCGACATCTCCGGAAGCTACAATAATGTCGTTGCCATCGACCTGATGCATTGGCTTAATGCGGCATATCACGACAAAGCGCCGACCATGAGCATCGAAAATGATGCCGACAATATCATTAGCGGCGGAATTGACGTGTATTGCTATGGTAACTACAACGGAGTGAATGCAAATAGCTGCACCGAGAAACCGTCCCTTACGATAACGGGCGGAAGCTACGCCGAGGATGTAAGCGCGTTTGTTCCGGACGGTTATTCGTGCAAGCAAAATGCTGAAACGGGCATTTGGACCGTTGCCGAGCTTGAAGCGGGCAGCATGGAGCTCGAAAGCGCGCCCGTGGAAAACGGAACGGTTTCTGCCACGCTCGATGGTATTTTCGACAGCAATGGTACTGAAATTGCGGACGACAATGCCGGTTCGGAAACGGGTGCAAGCAACGGCAACGTCACGGTCGATCTTTCGAGCGCAGAGGACAGCGAGGAAGCGACCGGGGCAACGCTGACCATGCCCGCCAATACCGCGAAATCCCTTGCGAGCGCAACGAGCCTGATGCTCAAATCAGACGTGGGCGACGTTACGCTGAATGACGTGGCGCTGCGGAAGATCGGTGCGGAAGGTCTGAGCAATCCGGTTACCGTTTCGATCGAGAAAGCCTCGGTAGGCGATGAAGAGGTCAAGGCGGCCTATACGGTCGAAGTCAAGGCAAATAACCAGAACCTGCTTCCCCCCGGCGCTTATGACAACGGCTCGGTCATCGTCTCAGTTCCGAAGCCGGCTGGAGTGGAAAATCCGCAGGCTTGGTACGTCGTGCAGAAGGACAACAGCCTGGTCTATGTCAACAAGCTGCCTATGACTGACCTCGTGGGCGGCATTCTGTCAATCGAAATCGGGCATCTCTCGACGATTGTGCTTACAGACGGCACGCCGGATAACCAAGCAGTCGCGAAGGTAATTGGCGCGAACGAAGAGATTACGCCGTATACGTCGTTAGATGGTGCGCTCAGTGCAGTTGCTGAAAATGGCGGCACGATTGAGCTGCTGAAAAATGCGACCATGACGCAGGGCGTTACTATTAAAGGCGATGTGACCATTAACGGCAACGGGTATACCATCATGGGCAGTGCTGACAACGCCGACGTTAACTTTACGGTCGATGACAACGGCACGCTTGCCATGGCAAACATGACGCTTGATGGCTTTGGCAGCAGCGCCGAAACGAAGAGCGGCGTTGCGGTTATCAAAGTCGAATCTGACAAGACTGGCACCAAGGTCGTCGCCACAGACGTCAATGTCATCAACTTCTGCCGAAGCGCCTACGACATCCGCTCCGGTGAGTTCGAGATCACCGGCGGCACGATTGACTGCGGCGTTGCGGGCACGGGCACGAACTCCAAGCTCACCAAGGGCATCCTCGCAGGCCTCGGCACCGGCCAGGTGTCGGGCGGTGTATACGGCACGACCATCACGAACTCCAGTTCCAACTACAGCGAATGGAGTTCTGCTGGTATCGAAATTTATCAGAATGCCAACGTGACCATGAACGGCGTGCAAATCGCGAACGTTCAGAACGGCGTCTCGGCGGACAACTACTATGCTGCTAACGGCGGCAATAACACGGGTGCTGTCGTCAAGATTGAGGCGACCTCGATTAATGCCACCGGTACCGCGATTCGCGTGTACGGAGACGGCGAAGACGGCGACATCGGTACGACGGCAAACGTAACGGTTGACGGTGGAGACTACGTTGGTGATATTGCCATTATTAACGGCACGACGAGTAATGATTCCTCGGCGAAGAAAGAAATCATCAGCATCTCTCAAGCCTCCATCGCAGGCGATATCGACAATGAAAATGGCGTTATGAGCTTTGTGAGCTGCGGCATCACGAATGAAAATGGGATCACTGACCCCATCGCTGGCGTAACTTTCATCAATACCACCGTGAACGGTGAAACGGTGAGCACGGACACGGAAGGAAACGTCGCGCTTCTCAACGGCACGCTGTACGAAACGCTGCAGGTTGCGGTCGAAGCCGCCAAGGATGGCGATACCATCACCATCCTGCCGGGTACGCATGAGCTTGCCAAGAACACGACCATTACGCTCGATAAGAAGATCACCATCCAGGGTGCCACGAACAGCGAGGGAGAGCGCGCCGTCATCAAGTGCAAGGGGACGAACGCGTCGGGTCACGGTCTGTTCACCCTGGCAGAAGGCAGCGAAGGAAGCGTTCTCGACAACTTTGACATCAGCTATACCGCGACCGGAAGCGACTGTGCTGCCATCTATCTCAGCGCCGGATTTGGCGGGGAAGGAAGCGAGACGACGCTCATCCAGAGCGTGAACATTGCAGGAGACGGTTCTGCTGACAACGAGCAGGCAATCGGCATTCTGTCCACCTACGGCGCGGAAGGGCCGCTTGTTGTGGTGGCCAATACGTTCTCGAATCTCAAGTATGGCATGTATTTCAACCAGATTACTGACCTGACCGTCGAGAACAACACCATCGACAACACTCGGTACAACGCAATCAACATCGCAGCGGACAGCAAGACCTATCCGTGCAGCAACATCACGATTGCGCAGAATACGCTCACCAACATTTCGTCGGCGAATTATGACGATGCTGCATATTCGAGTGGCATCAACGTGGGTGCGCAGACCGAAGGTGTCAAGGTCGAGGGCAACAGCATCTCTATGCTGAATGGCAAAAAGCCCATTAACGTCGTCCAGCCTTCCGGTGACCAAGATGCAAAGAGTGCTGTTATCACGTATCAGGTGAACGGTGCGGACTACGCTATCTTTGTCGCCGATATTCAAAGTGGCACTGCGGCGTATGCTCCTCCGCAGGATCCCGAGGTTCCGGGCTATACATTTGAAGGCTGGGACTACGGAGGTGCAACGGTCACCTTCGACGAAAATGGCAATGCCATCGTTGGTGCATCCTCCGAACAGACGTTTACCTTCACGGCCATTCTCAAGCCTGTCAGCTCCAGCGGTCCTGGCGGCGGCGGGGTGACGACTCCGTCGTATGACGTCACGATCGCGCAGCCCGAGGGCGGCACCGTTTCCGTCGACCCGACGGACGCCGAAGCGGGCGAAGAAGTCACCGTCACGGTCAAGCCGGACGAGGGTCTTACGCTCGGTGACCTTATCGTCACGGACGAGGACGGCAACACCGTCAAGGTGGCTGCCAACGAAGACGGCACCTACTCCTTCGAGATGCCGGAGGGCGACGTCACCATCACGGCGACGTTCGTCTGCGACGGCGGCACGCTCTGCCCGACGGACAAGTTCACCGACATCGACCAGGCGCAGTGGTACCACTTCGCCATCGACTGGGTGGTCGAGAACGGCGTCATGAAAGGCATCGGCGGCACCACGCTCTTCGCGCCGGACGACGACCTGCTCCGCGAGCAGGCTGCCACGGTCATGTGGAACATCATGGCCGAAGGCGACCTCGAGGCTCCTGCCGCGGCACTGTCCGACATCGCGCAGGGCGAATGGTACGCCCCGTACGTCAACTGGGCGGTCGAGGCTGCCGTCATGGAGGGCCATGGCGGAACTGACCGCTTCGGTGTGGACGAGGCGCTCACCCGCGAGCAGTTCGCCGCGGTCGTCGCGAAGGCGACCAACGCCGACGTCTCGGCGGCCGACGCCACGGCGCTCGAAGGGTTCACCGACTCCGAGAGCGTGAGCGAGTGGGCGCAGGCCACGATGGCATGGGCGGTCGAAGCGGGCGTCATCAACGGCGTCGCGCTCTCCGACGGCACGCTCGAGCTGCAGGGTTCCCGCGAGATCACGCGCGCCGAAATGGCCATGATGATCAAGAACGCGGTGGACGAAGGCGTGCTCGAGCTGTAACAGCCTGAGCAATCTGCCTGCGGCAGCAACCGAACATCCGGGCGGCATACAATAGCCGCCCGGGCTTGGGCGACTCCGCTAAGACGCACCGCCTTCGCATTCGGTTTAAGCTTGCTGCAGGCGAGTTTGCAGAGCGTCGGAAAAAATGGACGGGCCCGGACGATGCTGTCCGGGCCCGCCTGCACTTATGGCTTTCGCCTAACAGGACGTGTCGTCGGGTGGTGTGAACATGCCTGTTCTGTGCGCAGGAGTTTCGATTCGCTGGGTCGCGGTGCGGTATGCGCGCTCTTTGTCTCGCTGACAGATTGCAATGACCTCCACGATCTCCACGGTCGTTTCGCCGACAATTCTGAAAATCATTCGCAAACCGACATTGCGCCATTTGATCTTTTTGCATCCAGCGAGGGGTCCGCTCAAGGGTGTTCCGATTTCATCGGCTCTCGTCTGGAGTTTCAAAAGCGCAACGTTGACAAGCCGTTTCGTCGACCCGTCAAGCTTTCGGTACTCTTTTGCGGCAGCATCGTTGTAGAAAACGACGGTGAATACTCCGCTCATTCGAACAGGTCCTCATCAGGAATGGAATCTGCGTTGCAGGTGAGAAAGTCGGCGTATTCTTCTTCGGTCATGGCATCGTGCAGGCTGACGCGGGTGCGGTGGGGGTCGGCGTCCCCTTGGGAGATGCGCTGCGCTGCAATGCTGAGAAGTTGCTGCTCCCGGTATGCCGCGAGCTCTGCGTACAAAGCCTCGTAGTCTTCGTACGAAAGGATGACGGAGTCGACCACATTGTGGTCGGTGATGTACTGGGGCTCTTTCTTTGCGCGTTTGCGCACTTCGGCAAAGCGTTTTGCCGCATCGGTTGCAGAGGTCATCTGGTCGACACTAAATCGCGGCTTTTCAAATACCACACTCATGGTAATGCTCCTTATTGCGTAATTATACGCGTAATATTATACGGAATTAATACCGTAAGCGTATAGGTTGCTTCCGGTACCTGCACGCCACGCCTGCAATTCACCATACGGTCCTTTGCTCTGGCTTCGATTCGCTTCGCCGTGCGGCACCGTGCACGGTTTCGAGTCTGTTCTGGTCAAAATGGCATTCTGAGCATCATCGAAAAGGGCAATCGGTAGCTTTTTGGACGCCTTTTGTGCGGGAGGGCGCGCATTTTCCCTGGTCTCGACCGCACGCTGAAAGCAGCGACGAGCGCGAGGGCGTATTCCATGATGCTCAGAATGCGGATTTGGCCAAAACATGGCTGTTTTCGTGCAAGGATTGCCGAAAAAAAAGGAGGGGGGTCGTCCTGCGATTCGCCTTTTGCTTAGCATGTCGCCGATTGCGTGCTGTGCCCAAACGGCCTCTATCTGCCAGGCCGTCCGCACCTTGCATCTCGCGGCTTGCCGCAGCTCTGCGCACCCGTTCTCCATACATTTCGCTGCTCAGGCGCCTCGCGTCCACGCGCGCATTTCGCGTTCGACCGTTTGCGTCTTGCGCTCCGCCCTATCTCATCTGCTTGCTCCCCGTGCGCATGCCTGCGCTCGCGTTTCAAATTCCTTCTTGACACGCGAGAATGGCTCCTATCGCCGACGGCGGCGCGGGGAAAATGCGATACACTTTCTCCATTGTTTTGTTTGTGTAAGGCTCGGCAAAGGACCGTGCCTTTTGCGCGGAGCAGATGGCACGGCACTTGGCCACACAACAGGAAAGTTGGTGGTTCACCATGGCAGCTCCCGCTACCGAACATGTACGAAACATCGTGCTTGTAGGCCAGGACGGCTCGGGCAAGACCTCGTTCGCTGAGGCCATGCTCCACGTCTCCGGCAAAACGCCCCGCATGGGCACCACGCACGACGGGAAATCGTACCTGGATTACGACGACGAAGAGATCCGCCGCCGCTTCACCATCGGCACCTCTCTGGCGCCCATCCCGTACAAGGACTTCAAGATCAACCTGATCGACACGTCGGGCCAGCCGGACTTCCTGGGCGACGCCCTGGCGTCCATGCAGGCCGCCGAGACCGCGCTGTTCGTGGTCGACGCCGTGGCAGGCCCGCAGGTCATGCACAACAAACTGTGGCGCGAAGCGGAGGACATGCGACTTTGCCGAGCCGTGTTCATCAACCATATTGACCGCGAAAACGCCAATTTCGACACCGCCATGGCCATGCTGCACGCGCGCTTCGGCTCTCGCCTGGGCCCGGTCACCATTCCGATCGGCGTGGACAAAGACTTCAAGGGCGTTATCGACATCCTGCGCATGAAGGCGCGCTACTACACCGTCGACGGCGGCGAAGTCATCGACGAGATTCCGGCCGAATACCAGGATGCCGCCCAGGCTGCGCGCGACAAGCTCTGCGACCAGGTGGCAGAGGCTGACGACGAGCTCATGATGAAGTATCTGGAGGGCGAAGAGCAGCTCACCCAGGAAGAGCTGGAAAGCCTGCTGGACAAGGCCATCGCCCAGGAGCTCTTCATCCCGGTGTACGTGGGCTCCACCATCATCGAGCAGGGCATCAAGGGCTTCATGGAAGACGTCGCCACCTACTTCCCGAGCCCGACTGCGCACGGCCGCTTCCGCCTCTCCAACGGCGAAGAGACCATGGTCACCACCGAAGGCGACCCGAGCTTCTTCGTGTTCAAGACCGTGTCCGACCCCTATGTCGGCCGCCTGAGCTTCGTCAAGGTCATCACCGGCGTGCTCGAGCCTGGTCAGGAGCTCATCAACTCCCGCACGGGCAAAAAGGACCGCATCGGCAAGATCAGCGTCATGATGGGCAAGGAGACCACGGACGTGAAGTCTGCGAAGGCAGGCGACATCGTGGTCGTCCCGAAGCTCTCCGACGCGAAGACGGGCGATACGCTCTCTGCCAAGGGCGACATGGCCATCGACCCGTTCCCGCTGCCTGAGCCGCTCTATCCGGTCGCCATCGAGGCTGCAAACCGCAACGAAGAGGACAAGGTGGGCACGTTCCTGGCCCGCGCTGCGGACTCCGACCCGACGCTGCGCATCGAGCGCAACGACGAGACGCATCAGACGCTCGTTTACGCGCTGGGCGAAACTCAGATTGACGCCATGCTCAACCGCATGAAGGCCCAGGCCGGCGTTGAGGCGCGCCTCGTTCCCGTGCGCATTCCGTACCGCGAGACCATCCGCAAGACCGCCGAGGCCCAGGGTCGCCACAAGAAGCAGACCGGCGGCGCCGGCCAGTTCGGCGACTGCTGGCTGCGCCTTGAGCCGAACCCGGGCGCGGGCTACGAGTTCGTGGACGAAATCAAGGGCGGCGCTATCCCGAACGGCCTGATCCCGGCTGTCGACAAGGGCGTGCAGGAGGCCATGACCGAAGGCTTCCTGGCCGGCTATCCGATGCAGGACATCAAGTGCACGGTCTTCGACGGCAGCTACCACAGCGTTGACTCCAACGAGATGGCGTTCAAGACCGCCGCGCGCATCGGTTTCCGCGCCGCGTGCGAGAAGGCGAACCCGGTCATCCTCGAGCCCATGGCCGACATGGCCATCACGGTGGGCGAGGAGTACGCCGGCACCATCATGGGCGACATTTCCATGAAGCGCGGCCGCATCGTCGGCACGGACTCCAACGACGCGGGCGAAACCGTCATTCTGGTGCGCGTCCCGTACTCCGAGGTCGTGACCTACACGAAGGACCTTCGCTCGCTCTCCCGCGGTAGCGGTTCCTACTCCATCGAAGTGAACGGCTACGAAGAGGCGCCGCGCGACGTCCAGCAGAAGCTCATCGAGCAGTACCAGGAATCCCGCGCCTAGCGGCCTGGCATTCGCAAGAGGCACGACAGCCTCGGACTCAACGGTCCGGGGCTGTTTTTCGTTCTGGTTCAAGTACAATACGTTCGGCGAGAAACCGGCGTGCGCAGGGCGCATGCCGTGATACGAACATGAAGGAGATTTCAGCATGAAGGTAGTGCAGAAGAAGCTGGTGGGGGACCGCATCCTCGTGGAGGCCACGGCGTCCGTCGCCGACGTGGAGAAGGCGTTCGACTGGGCGTCCATCGCGTTCCTGCAGCAGATGGGCGTGCAGCCCGAGCAGGGCAAGCCCTACGCACAGCAGGCCGAAGAGCACCTGGGCGTGCCGAACCTGGACGCGCTCGTGATGCCGCGCGTGCCGGAGTTCCTCGTGCCGTTCGCCATTGAGAAGAAGGGCATCATGCCCGCCTTCCCGCCGACGCCCGCTGCCCAGACTGCGCTGAACCGCGGTTCCGAGTTCACCTTCACCATGGAGATTCTGCCCAAGCCGGAGTTCGAGCTGGAATCCTACGAGCCGGTCGAGTTCACGGCGAAGGCGTTCTCGCTGAACCCGCAGGAAGTCGAAGAGCAGATGCGCCAGACCGCGCTGGGCTTCGCTACCTACGAGGCCATCGAGGCGCGTCCGGTCAAGATGCACGACTACGTGAAGATTGCCATTGCCGACACGAAGCAGGACGGCGAGCCCCTTGAGGTCTTCAACACGGAAGGCCGTACCTACCCGATGGGCGAAGGCTACATGCCGACCGGCTTCGACATGGCGCTTCTGGGCATGGAGCCGGGCCAGTCGAAGGAAATCTCCTTCGACGCCCCTGCCGACGAAGGCACGGCGAAGGTTACCTGCACGGTCACGGTGCTGGAGCTGCAGGAGCAGGTCATTCCTGAAATCAATGACGAATGGATTGCCAAGAACATGCCGTTCTTCCGCGATGCGAAGGCGTTCCGCGAAAGCATCGAGTACCAGCTCGAGCGCATGCACCGCGCTGAGTACGACAGCTACCTGGAGGGCCTGGCGCTCACGCAGCTGACGAAGCGCTTCAACGGCCGCATCGACGACGCTATCTACGAGGCCATGCGCGACACGCAGCTCAGGCAGATGAGCACGGAGCTGCAGCAGCAGGGCATTTCGCTCGACCAGTTCATCCAGCAGAACGGTGGCCAGCAGCAGTTCGGCATGATGCTCATGGTGCAGACCCGCATGGTGCTCGTGAACGGCTACTCGCTCGACGCCGTGTTCCGCCACGAGAAGCTGACGCTGACCGACGAGGACATCATGGAGGCGTGCGCGCTCATCAACCCGCAGAATCCGCAGCTGGCTCGCCAGCAGATGGAGGACATGGGCAACGCGTTCGCCCTGCGCGAGATGGCAGAGCGCCGCAAGGCCACCAAGTGGGTCGTGGAGCACGCGAAGATCACGTACGAAGACTAGGTGCTGCGGCTGTCTGCGGTCTAGGGGTCGTTGGGCTGCCAAGGCGACGGACTTCGCGCTGCCGGTGCCCTGCGCTTTTACGTCACGCGAGTCGTCAGGTCGACGGTGCCGCTGCGGGCTGTCGAGCCTGCCCCGTCGTAGCGGCTTTCAGGCCGCGCGAGCATACAAAACGACGAACGCCCGCCCGGGTATTTCCCGAGCGGGCGTTCGCGCTGTTCAGGCCTTTGCGAACAGGTGGCTTTTGGTCACCGCGCATTATCCTGAAGCAAATCCGCGACCGTTTTCGTTACCCCGAAGCAAATCCGCGACCGTTTTCGTTGCCCCGGGACAAATCCGCGACCGTTTTCGTCAAAAAGAGTTCTCCCAATTAACGAATTCGTTCGCGGATTTGCCTAAGGCAAGCGCAGGGACAAGCGTGTAGGCGATCGCGCCGTTTAAGCCTTCGCGCTATGCAGGTCTTTGCGTGCGTTCTTTAAGAGGTGACGCTTACGTTCATGGACTCGTCGGTACCGCTGTAGTTCGCAGTCACTTTGACCCCTTCTTCGTTCGATGCGCTGAAATAGTTTCCGCTTGCGTTCGCGTCCACGGTAAACCCGCGGTTTTCCAGCTCGTCGACGTATGCGTCATATTGGTCGCGTGGGATGCCGTACGCGCTTGCGTAGAAGTGGTCGTTGCTGTCGCTCGAGACTCCGACGATGGGCGCTTCGATTTGCGGAATCAGCTGCGCAATTTCCGAGTTCGACCACGTGACCGCCTGCTTGCCGCTTTGGCTCGAGGAAGAGTAGCTGTCAGTAGCGAAGTCGTAGTACTCAAGGTAGACGCGGTCGCCGTCTTTGTAGGCGATGCTCATCATTTTGGGTTCCATAAGTTCGTACTGCTCCATGGTCGATACCGATGTGGCAGTGGAGTTGAACGTGCATGGCGCTGTGTTGCTTTCGCCCGGCTGCAGGTAGCGTTCCCCCGATGCCGTGATGTACACCTCGTCTTTGCCGCCGTTCATGTCTTCCCACATGCTGTTGGACTCGTAGAGCTCGTCGAAGACGACGCGCTGCTCGTCGGTCACGTCCGCTGCCTGCCTGAACTCCATCTGGACGCCGAAGACGTCATAGGACGAGTTGTTCGTGTAGGAGAATACAATCCGGTCGTATCCGTCGATGACGCCTGGCGCTACGCTCCACTCAATATCGTCGACGCTCACGGCCTGTTTGGACGATTCCGGCGTGGTGCTTGCTGTGGGCGTTTCGGTCGGGTCGTTCGGATTGTTCGGCTCGTTCGGCGCGCAGCCGGCAAGGCCGACGGCAAACATCAGCGCGAGCATGGTTGCGGCAAGGTGTTTCATGGCGTTTCCTTTCTTTCCGCCGTGCGCGACGAGCGCACGGCGCAGGGTGGGTCCGACGGGCCGTCCGAGGCGGCGGTTCGGGCTGCCGTCGTTTAGGTACGGCTTTTGACGGCCTGACGGCAATTGTCCCGGAACGAAAGGGGTGCGCGCATCAGTTGGCAACTGAATTGCGCGCGGAAGGTGGCACCTACCAGAACTGGGCATGCGCCTCCGCCGTCGCGTAGGCAGGCGGGTCGTAGACTTCGCAAGCGAACGGGACGCGCTCGCCGGGGGCAGGAAGGTCGACGAATGCGGTCGCTCCGTACACCATGGCGCCTGTGCTGTCCCGCAGTACGATGGTCACCATGGCGCCGGTCGTCAGGGAGGGAGCGCTGCCGTCTGACATCGACACGTCTCCCGAAAAGACGACGGTGCCGAACGATCCCTCCCGGATCGAGACGGCGGAGGTCGTCAAAACCGCTCGGGAAAGGTCGGCGTTCTGCATGCTTCCGTCGGGCGGAGTGCTGAGTGCGAACTCGACGCTCGTAGGGGCGATGCCGCTGCCAGCTGGGCCGCCCACGTACAGTGTCTCGCCAGGCGCGATGGACATAAGCCCTTGAGGTTGCGAGAACATAACAGTGCCGTCTGCCGCGTACCCTGTGATGGTCACCTCGGGGTACGCGACGGTGGTGTCAGCGCTGTTGTTGCGAATGCCGACGGCGTAGCTCACTAGCCCGTGCACGTCATGAGACCAGCCGGATTCGACGATTTCGAGGACGGTGGCATCGGCGGTGCTGGACGGGGGTAGGCTGTCGGAGCTTTGTGCTCCGCCTGTGCCGTCGAACGTTTGGCTGCCATGCGGGACGGCGGGCGCATCGGGGGTGGAAGCAGCCGAGCTGCCGCTGTGCGAAAGGGCATCAGGGGCTTCGCCGCCATCTGCCGCAGGAGCGAGCAAACGGACGGTGCCGAAGCCGAGCGCTATCATGACGACGACGCTGACGGCAGCGATTGCAAGGGCCGTCAGGCGTCGACCGCGTGGATTTCGGCGTGCCGTCCGGGCAGTCTGCCGGTCGGACGGGAGGGGGGAGGGGGTGAGCTGAGCGCTGTGTTGGGCGGCTGCAGCAGTGGGCGACGGAGCCGCCGCCGTTTCAGTTTCATGCCCGCGTTCGCGGCTTTCGTCTTCCCCCGGTGCACTCGCCTCCCGCACGTTGCCGGCGTCCGGATTGGCAGCGTTCGCGGTCGTCGAGGCGTCCGGGCTGCCCAGTGCGTCAGCAAGCTCGCGAACGCTTTGGAACCGGGCGCTCGGCTCGAAAGCGCAGGCGCGCTCAATAATCGCGTGCAATCGCGGGGGAACGAGCGCGCTGTCGCGCAGAAGCCCTTCGTAGCGCTCGTCGTCCGGGCGAACGCCTGTCAGCACGTAACCGAGCAGCTTTCCGATGCCATACACGTCCGAGCGTGCATCGACTGGCGCGAACCCGTGCTGCTCAGGCGCGGCGAACCCCCAGGTGCCAAAGGCGTTCTCGCGCGTTGCTGGCTCATACTCCGCACGTGCGTTTCCGAAATCGATGATTCGCGCGCAGTCTTCGCCGACGATGATATTCGCAGGCGCTAGGTCGCAGTGGACGATGCTCCGCTTGTGCAGTTCGCCCGCGGCGGCGCAGACGTCGGCAATGATGCGTGCGGATTCGTCGATGCCGAGTCGGCCCCGGCGCTCGATCGTGCGCTCAAGCGTTTCTCCCGGGATGAACTCGAGCACGACGGCGAACCAGTCGGGCGTTTCGTAGGTTGCCTGCACGCGGGGCAGCATGGGGCACGAACAGCCCGCAAGCGCCGCCCAGACGGCTCGCTGCGCGTGCGCGCGCAGAATTTTCTTGCGGACGAACGGGCCGACACCGTCGATGGTGACGAGCTCCGTCACACCGCGCGGTCCGCGCGAGAGCGTCTGTTCAATGCGGTATGCGTCGTCGATGCTCATGGCGTGGGAAACGCGGGTTTCGTCCTGATTGTTCGGCGGGAAAGGCGGCATTGTGGCTTATCGGTCGGAGTCGAAGAGGGTCTTTTCGTTGAGGCGCCAGAGTTCCTCGTCGCATTCGTCAAGCGAGCATCCTTGCTCGATGCACCAGATGACGATGGCGTCGCGGCGCGATTTCGGCCACAGCTCGGAAGCGCCCGCCAAACGCAGCAGACGTTGGGTCTCGCGCAGGTTGCAGCGAAGGCCGAACGCCAACCTGAGCGCGTTATCGCGTCCAGGGAGGCTTTTGCCGGAGAATATGTCGTAGACGAAGGTAGAGTTGAGCTTCGATTCCCGGCACACGTCCGCCCGCTTTATGCCGCGCGCGCCAAGCAGTTCGAACAGGTAGTCTTTGAGCTTGCGCTCGATGGTCTCCCCTTCGTCAAGGTAAGCTTCCGGGCTTGCTGCGGCGAGCAGACGTTCGAGCAGGTCTTCAGTGAGCTTTTCGGCGGGCATGCGCGCTCCTTTGTGGTCGTTCGCCCTGCATGCTAGCACAGGCAAACGCGCGGGGCTATTCAGCTGCCAACTGAGGAATCGCGCTGAGAAGAGCGCTATCGTAGGTTGCTGGAAAGGCGCACTGAAGAATGCAGTGCTCGATTGCTGCCGATGCGAACAGAAACGAGCGGCGAGGCGGCAAGGCACCATTGCTGCTTGTCTTGCGGTGCTAGGGCGAAGCTAGGCAACGGTTATGTTCGCTGTGCTGTCAGAAGTCGATGAGGTCTGCCACTTCAATATCGAGTGCGCGGGCGATGCGGCATAGTACGTCGATGCCGACGTCTGCGGTACCAGACTCGATGCGCCAGAGGTACGAGCGACTGGTGCCCGTCACGAGTGCAAGCTGGCGTTGCGACATGCCCTTTTCCGCACGTGCCGCCCGAATATGCGAGCCCAAGCTCCTCTTTTCGCGCTCATTGTCCATTCGAGCAGTGTATGTTTGCTATCATGAAGAATGGCTCTTTATAGAGAGCACTATAGAAATCGCGAGCCGTTGGGGGATGGGATGACGAAGCACATACGCAAAGCCGCTCACAAGGTTCTTCTCTTATTCAGCGTGATTGCACTGACTCTTTTTGTCGGCGGGTGCGGAAGTGGGCGGAATGCTGCAGAAACGCTTTCCATGGATGGCGGGTCTGCTGTTGCAATTGCGGTCGAGTGCGAGGCGAATTTGCTGTTCAGCCGCTACGACCTTGATGTGTATGTTGATGACGTGCTCCAAGGATCGCTTGACCACGGTGCCGCCAAGACATTCGAAATGAGCCTTGCGGAAGGAGCTCACACTCTGCGCATCGCCGAAAAAGGGAACGAAAGTGTTGACGGAAGTGTTGATTTTACGGTTGCTGGCAAAACGACGTTGAAATACATGGTGACATGCACCGGGTCTCAAGTTGAAATAGATCCAGTCATGGCAGTGAACCCTCCATTGTCT